>Ga0315281_10001449_pt1 | contig 34976 bp, 38 predicted proteins | sample YL17G07_0_MG_FD_204540 | JGI IMG/M metagenome (GOLD analysis project Ga0315281, IMG submission 204540) | Sediment microbial communities from Yellowstone Lake, YNP, Wyoming, USA - YL17G07_0 | ecosystem: Environmental > Aquatic > Freshwater > Lake > Sediment | place: USA: Wyoming | collected...
AGACCACCGCTTTCAGCTTGCCGTCCTTGAGGAGGTCCTCGACGCCGATCCTGCTCTCCTTGCTCATGCTGCCGTGGTGCGCCTCTATGTCGACGAGCCCGCGCTCCTTGAGCTTGAACACGACATGCTCCGTTGCGCTCCTGGTGTTTGTGAAGACCAAAGTTGTCTTGTGCTTCCCGATGAGGTCTGCCAGAAGATCGTACATCTTCGAGTTCACGATCTCGAACGGGAGGGCGGTCATGTCCTCTGTAGGGCAGAGCACTTTCAGGTCCAGGCCCTTCTGGCCGGGCACCTCCGCGATAGTGAGATCCCTCCAATCCTTGCCGTTGTGGCCAACGAGGAACTTGCCGATCTCCTCTATCGGCGCCTGCGTTGCAGACAATCCGATGCGGGCGATCTCGCTGGGGCATTCCGCCTGAAGCCGCTCGAGGCTGAGGGATAGGGCGACCCCGCGCTTTGAATCGCATATCTCGTGGATCTCGTCCACGATGACATACTCCACCCGGTTGAACTTCGTCCTGAACTTCGGCGTGGAGAGGACGAGCGAGAGCGACTCGGGGGTGGTGATGAAGATGTGCGGCGCCTTGATCGCTTGCCGCTGCCGCTCGCTCGTGCTGGTGTCGCCGGTGCGGACCGCCACGCGGATCTTCGGCTCGGGCTGGCCCTTGACCTTTGCCAGCTCGGTGAGCTCGGATATCGGCCTCAGCAGGTTCTTGTTGATGTCGTTGGCCAGCGCCTTGAGCGGGGAGATATAGACCGCGTATATCTTGTCTTCCAGCTCGCCTGACTTCTGCATCTTGTAGAGGCGGTCGATGATGGATAGGAATGCGGTAAGCGTCTTGCCAGAGCCGGTCGGAGAGGAGACTAGGACGCTCTTGCGCGCCTCGATCAGGGGGATCGCGAGCGCCTGGGGCTCGGTGAGGTCCGCGAAGCGGCCGTCGAACCATTCCGCTATGAGCGGATCGAGGGCGCTAAGCACCTCGGCCTTGGTTCTTCCATCAGTAACCCTGCTTATCATCCCGTCCCACCTAAATTCATTGCCTTATCTGATGGGGTTATTAAAACATATGGAAGCAGACTCCGAAAACCGTTGCTCCGAGCGTCGGCACAAATGTTTTAACCCCAGTGAATGTTTGAAGATGGACACTAATGTCCAAATTCAACGCGGTTTTGCGGTTATTCGCAATAGCGCTAATCGTCTTCACGCTAGCTGTTTCACCGAGCTTAATCTCCAATGCACCCGCCACTGAACGGGCGACGATTTTGGCTGTCGAGGGGACGCTGCACGTGAATGTAACGGATGAGGCGGGCAGGCCGATGGAAAATGCCTATGTCACGATAGTGAATGACAGCACCTATGTAACTATTGCGAACGGCTACACCGGCACCAATGGTAGCGTCTGGATATCGAGCGTCCAAGTTGATTCGTACTTTATCAACGCCTCGATGACTGGGTACCTGAACGGTTCCGCATTAGCTGATGTGATTAAAAACAAAGTAACGAACGTGACGGTCGTCGTAGAAGGCGGGAAATTCTCCGGGCTCGTCTATGCGGAGGACAACGCCCCCATAGGGAACGCGACCGTGGAGATTGCAGTGGGGACAGCAATCCTGAAGAACCTGACCGATCCGGACGGCGGTTTCAACGTCATAGGCATACCGACCGGCAGCTACATCGTCGTTGTTTTCTCTCAGAGTTATACTGCGGTCACTGAGATAGTGACGGTGAACGCGGGTGCAACTACTGTCCGCGTGCAGCCCTTCAAACTCAGCAGGAGCACCGGATGGATAACCGGATACGTCTTCGATGCTGGCATCCCTGTGCAATCCGCGATCATATCGATGTCGATAGGCACTATCGAGCATAGGGTGTTGAGCAGCGTGGTCGGGTATTACGAGATGCCGGACGTGCCTGCCGGCAACTATACAGTTCACGCCTCGAAAGAGGGGTATGTCGACGCTGAAATTGTGAACGTCACGGTAATCAACGGAGTAGGGACCGATAAGGTAAACATAACCCTCGTGGGGAAGCCGGCGACGATCTCGGGTTCGGTGACCGTGCTGACATCGGGGGGATCGGTGTTGCTCTATGGGGCGCTAATAGAGGTGCTTGGGACCGGGCACAACGCCACGACTGGAACCGGCGGACTGTACGAGATGACAGATGTCCCAGTTGGCACATGGACGATCAGGACGTCGGCCCCCGGCTACGAAAGTAACGACAGCTCTGGCGTCGTCGTGAACAAAGGAGCGAAGCTTACATTCAACGTAGAGCTGATCCCAAAGCCAGGGCAGCTGATGGGGGATGTTAGATCGGCCGATACCTTCGAGCTCCTGGAAGGATACAGAGTCACGATCAGCGGGCCGACGCAGAGGGAGACCTACACAAACGACAAGGGGCAGTATGTGTTCGCCGGCCTGACTCCAGGCAACTACACGATCACGGTCGTCCCCCCGTCGTCTGATTCAAGGTTTTCGCCTTACATCGCCTACACGATAGAGGTCGAACCCGAGGGAGTCACGACCCATGATGTGAGCATGAAACTGGTTAAGCAGGCGCTGGGAGGTTTCGTCTTCGGACTGGACCTGCCGCACTCGTTCATGGTATTGGCGCTCGTGCTGACGCTGATGGTGTTGGTCATTGCCGTATACGTCAGGCTGAGGAGATTCCAGACCCCCGTGAAAGGGGAAGAGCCTGAGGGCGGCGAGGAAAAAGAGATGCCGCCCGTCCAATGATGAGCGGCGCTCAGGCGATGTTCAGCTTCTTCTTTGCCTTATCGATGTTCGTCTTTACAACCGCGTCGACGTTCGCGAAGAGGCTCTTGCCGTGAGAGTCTATCCCGACGATCATCGGGCCGAAGTTCTCGGTCTCCAGCACCCAGATCGCCTCCGGCATGCCGAGCTCGAACCAATGGACCCCGTGGACCTTCGTCACTCCTTTCGCTGCAAGCACCGCGGCCCCGCCGGTTATAGCGAGGTAGACCGCGCCGTGCTTCGCCATCGCGTCGATCGTCGGCTGCGACATCCCGCCCTTGCCGATTATCGCCGCCGGGTGGAACTTATCTATGAACTTCGGCTCGAGCGAGTTCATCCTCGATGATGTCGTCGGGCCTGCCGCGACCATGGTCCAGCTCTCCCCCTGCTTCTTCATTATCGGGCCGCAGTGGTAGAGCACCGACCTGTTGAAGTCGACCGGCGGCTTCTCGCCGTGCTCGGCCTTCTCCAGCGCGTGTATGTGGACCTCGTCCCTGCCGGTGTAGACTATGCCGTCAAGGTAGACGATGTCGCCGATGTTCAGCTTGCGGATATCCTCCTCTTTTATCGGTGTCTTGAGTCTGACCTGCATCCATCTCACCCCTCGTGAACCGGGAATTTGAGTTTTTCATCCGGGTATATCTGCACGGTGCCTCTCCTGGCGGCCCAGCACTGCACATTCACCGCCACGGGAAGGCTGGCCGTGTGGCAGAACGCGTACTCGATGTTCACGCCGAGAACGGTCGTCTTGCCGCCGAGCCCCATGACGCCGATGCCAAGCATGTTGAGAGCCTCTTTGAGATCTTTCTCCATCGTAGCGATCTCCGGGTCCTCGTTCGGCTTGTCGATCGGCCTGAGGAGCGCCTCCTTCGAGAGCTTCATGGCGATGTCGGATGAGCCGCCGATCCCGACGCCCAGTATCGTCGGCGGGCAGGGGTTGCTCCCTGCCTTCAGGACGACGTTGAGTATGAACTCCTTGACCCCTTTGACACCTTGGGACGGGGTGAGCATCGCGAGCTGGCTCATGTTCTCCGAGCCGGCCCCCTTAGTCATTACCGTGATCTCGAGGTACTCCTTGTCCCAGATTTTGAAGTTGACATAGGGCATCTTGCGGCCGACGTTGTCGCCGGGGTTCTTCCTCGTGAGCGGATGGACCGCGTTCGGCCTGAGCGGGACCTCCTTCGTCGCGGCCCTGACGCCCTCGACGATGGCTTTCTCCACGTCGACTTTTAGGCACTGCGGCATGTTCACATAGAATATGGTGACGCCGGTGTCCTGGCACAGCGGTGTGTTCGTCTTCTCGGCGAGTTCGAGGTTGTCCAGGATGGCTTTCAGCTGCATCCTCGGGACCTCCTCGGTCTCGTTCTTCATCGCCTTCTTCAGCTCGTTCACGACGTCGGCCGGCATGCGCGTGACTGTCTTGCGCAGCAGCTCGACTGTTGCATCTTTTATGAGTTTCTCGGAGATCATCGAAACCCCTCGGCAAACCATAAGAATCCGTCGGATTAATGCTTTGCTTCTCCCATCGAAAATGCCTGTCGCGACGAATGTCGGCTTCAGGGAATAAGAAGGAATCCGTTTTTCGTCTTTACGAATGACACGGTGCCCCTCCTGTCGCCGAACTTCTTCGGCTTGATGATATCCACAGGGGTGTTGCTCCCTGGGTCCAGGATCTGCAGCTCGTTCGCGCTGTCGGTGATAACAGTCGCAACCGTCAGTTCGTCCCTGCGGGCAGCGACCTCGATGGTCGAGAGGCGGCCGATGGTCATGGTGCTCTCCTGCCATAGAAGGAGATCCGTGAGCGCCAGCTTGTTGCCGTCGAAAGAGCGGAGTAGGTAGTACCGGCCGTCAAGCAGAAGGATGTCACCGGGGGAGTACTCCGGAAGCCGGATCAGATAGGTCATGCGCGTCAGTTCCTGGCCGTCCTTCTTGCCGACAAGAGAGTTCGATACTTTCGATGAGGCGCCGAACATCCTCGATACATCCTTTGCGAGCGATTTCGCCACGGAAGTGGAGCTTATGTAGAAGTCGTATCCTCCGTTGACCTTCTCCTCCCTGGAGATGAACAGCTCCCTGTTCTGCAAGGACTGCCTGTCGACCCTGCCTATGATCTCCTCCCTTGCGGCCGAGAGCCTCTTAGCGAGAGCGCCTTCCTGCGGCCCGCGCAGCTGGATAGTCGCCTCGTAGTAGTGCCCGGACTTCTTTCCGCACCGCTGGCAGGTGTCCTTCTTCAGGCGCACGTTGATCTTGAACTGCTTCTCGGCGGAGAAATCCTCGGCGGTGAAGGCCACCGTAGCATCGGCGAGGTAGTTGCGGAGATCCCTCTGCCTCAGCTCCAACCTGATCTCCGCATCAGTCACCGAGCGCTCCTTCTCCAGCGCGGCTTCCACCGTGAGGCGGATCGCTTTCTCTACGCTGGGCGAGGGAACCCAGTTCTTGCCTATCCGCGCTGCGAAGCAGGTGCCGCAGACCTGGACGTCGATGATCTCCGGCAGGCTGACGAAGTGTCTCCTGGATAGATGGCAGGACTCGCACAGACCGTCGTAGGTCTTCCCTACCTTGCCGCATTCGACGCAGAACAATGTGATTCACCGGACCTATGGCTCCATTCTGGTTGGGGGTATCTTAAGGTTGCGGACTAGCGCAGATTCTGAGACGCCTTATAGAGCTGGGCATGCGGCACCTCTCCGATATAGATCACGGATTCTTTCTCGATGAATCCCGCTTTGATGGCCACTCCTATGACCTCTTCGCCGACGAGGTTGGCGCTCGTGCAGGTGCGCAATGCCGCGATGAGTTCTGCCTCGTTGCAGGTCTCCTCGCCGTAGAACCTCTTCGAGACGTGCAGCTTCAGCTCGCCGCCCCTGAATGTCTTGTCGAGAATGGCTTCGTCGCACGCTGCGACCACCATGTCTTTCCCGCGCTTGTGGACGTTGAGCATCATAATCGGTCATCCATGGCCAGACGGTACGATCCAGCCCTGGGCTGGTATATCTCCCCGGCGTCGATGAGCCTCTTGACCAGCGCCCTTGCCTTCTCCTCGGGGATCCCTTCCGATGCGGCGCGCTGTAGGAGTTCCGCCTCGGTCACGCCCGTCGTCGGGTCGGCGAGGTCCTTCACCATCCTCCTGATGGTCTGGATGTGCTCGACTTGCGACCTGCTGAGCCCGGTAGCGATGATGTCGATGTCGAGGTGCCCGCCCTCAGACGCGACTTTGTTCAGGAAGTATTCGACGATATCGATGGACCGCGCCGCATCGGCCGCCGTCACGACCGGCGAGAGCCTCGACCTCGCGCTGGCCTCCGACAGCCTGACGAGGGCCTCCAGCTGCCTGGCCGTTATCGGCACTGACGATCTCTCCCCTTCGCCCATGCTCCTTATCCTGATATAGAACTCCTCGAGCGCCGTCATCGCCTCGGCCGATAGTACGGGGATGACTTTCTTGCTGAATGCAACGTACTTCCGAAGCAGCTTCCTGTCGATGGTCGGCACGAGCTGGTCTATGTCCTCGAGTATCGCCGCGCCGTCCGATCCCTGCACGTCGGCGGCGTTGTCGTACTTGCGGACCTCGCCGCGCCTGTGAACGCGCAGGATGTGCTTCGCGACCTTCGTGTCCTCCTTCGCGTTCGGCCTGTCGAGCATCGGGAATATCGCATCGAACCTTGTGAGCAGCGTCGGCGGCAGATCGATCTGATCGGCGATCGTCTTGTGCTCGTCGAACCTGCCGTATTTTGGATTCGCTGCGCCTAGAACCGCGCACCTGGATTGCAGCGTTGCCGTGATGCCGGCCTTCGCCACGCTGACGGTCTGCTGCTCCATCGATTCGTGGATGCTGGACCTGTCGTGCGGGTCCATCTTGTCAAGCTCGTCTACGCACGCCAGCCCCTTGTCAGCGAGGACTAGCGCGCCGGCCTCAAGAGTCCAACGCCCCTCGCCGAACTCATCCTTGACGGCCGCAGCAGTCAAACCTGCCGCCGAGCTGGATTTGCCGGAGGTGTAGATGCCCCTGGGGGCGAGCTCCGCCATGTAGCGCAGCATCATCGTCTTGGCCACGCCGGGGTCTCCGACGAGAAGAATGTGAATGTCGCCCCTCACGCGGGAGCCGTCGTCCATGATCTTCTGGACGCCGCCGAAGAGCTGCAGGGCGAGCGCCTCCTTCTCCCTCTGGTAGCCGTAGATGGTGGGCGATATCGAATCGACTACCTTCGAGAAGGCCTCGGGGGTCGCCGCGAGCTCCTTTATCGCCATCTCCTCCTCCGGCGAGATGACCAGCTCCGAGTACTCCCTCTCCACGGGAGCGCTCGAGTTGAGGGCGAGGTTGATGTCGAAGAGGGTGCTCTTCTGCTGGCTGCCGGACTTCTGGACGCTCTTGAGCACGCCGCTGAGAACGACCCGGTCCCCCGGGAATATCTGGCCGGTGATGTCGTCGTCCGCATAGGCGGTCAGACGCTGCGGCTCGGCCCCTCCGCGCAGACCCTCCGGCGATTCCTGCACCTCGATCTTCTGAGTATCTATGAATTCGGATTCCTCTATAAGCAGCTTGAAGCGCGTCGAACCGGCGGCCCTGCCGCAGCCCCCCTGATCCTGAGAACATTCGAGCGGCTCGCGGAACTGCAAGCCGTCCTGCTCCATCGATATGAGTCTGTTGCATCGCATGCACTGGAACTGCGCTTTGGTAAGCCTCGGCCGTACCTCCGTCGCCTTCCTCACGAGGCCCTGGACGGATATCAGCTTCCCGAGGTGCTCGGCGCGGATCTTCCGTATCTCCACCTTCGCGTCTTCCGGAAGGCTGATGACGCGGACGTGGATCATCGCGCGCCCTTTCTTCTCAGGGGGGATGACCTCCTGCACCGCCCTCTCCGCCGCAGCGATGACCTCTGTGGGCTTGCCCAGGAGATAGCGGGCTAGGTCCGGGTTGAAGCGGTCGATAGCGGAGAACTCCACCTCGAGCGACCTGGATTCCGGGTAGAGATCGGCTATGGTCGTGAGCTCGTGGCGTCTCCCCTTCTCGGAAAAGAACTCCTGCCAGATTGCGACCAGATCCTTTGATTCGAATTTATCTGCCATTATGTGCACCTGCCCTAGAGCGGGGGAGGGATGTGGGGAATCGCATTCTCAGATAATACATTAACTCAGCTCCCCGGAGGCTTCACTCTTTTTCATCTGAGGGGGCGACGTACTCTTTCTGAATCGCTACCACAGTTGCGCTATCTGCAGCGGAAGCGTACTCGTCGAGAAGCGCACCGTTGAGCGTTATGAAGCTGTTGCCCCAGCCGTACTTGGACATGATATTGCGAGCATGGTCCGCCTCGCCGAGGATCCATAGGGCGGCCGCGACGGCCTCGACGCTGCTCAGCGTGCAGGGGTGCCCGTAGTTGACGGGGTTGGCCGCGAGCATGTACGGAAGCGCCCTGTGCCGGAGGTCCTTCCTGATCTCCGGGAACTTCTCAAGCTTCTTCCAGGAGCAGTCGAGCACTACGATGCCGGACCTTTCCGCCCTCGCCCTGTCGGTCCTTGAGACGGCTTGCTCCGCCATCGGGTTCAGGACTAGCGCGCCAGCAGGTATCGTCTTGGCGTTCTCGACCTGCCTGGCCAGCTTCATGCGGACCATCTTCCTGGCCGTGCACTTCTTCGGGTCGTCCTCCCCTTCGATGAGGGCGTATACCTTGATCATCGTGACCTCATGCGCATCCATAGGATAATTGTTCGCAGGTCGCCCCCGAAAGTGTGATAAGGGCGGCAGTTAGATACATCGGGCGCCACCGTGATGAGCACTTTGTTGCTGACCTGTGATGAAAGACGGGCGATCTGAGTGGTCTTCCGCGCGCTGCGGGAAAGATATTTGACATTAAGCGGCAAATCAGAAAAAGGTAGAATCAATGACGATAGCTTTCGATCAGATTCAGCACGACCAGGCGTTGCAGGACTTGTGGGTCAAGAGAGTGCTCGCCGCGCTTGTGGATGCAGTGCTTGTGTTTGCTCCAGTCTATGTCACCATGGGGATATTCATGATGATGGGCGCCTCGCTCTGGTACATGGGAGGCTTCGCGTCCGGGGTGATCTGGTTCCTGTATTCGTTCTTGTTCGAGACGGCCGCCGGCGGGTCGATCGGGAAGCTGCTGTTCGGCTTGAGGGTCGTCTCCGTCGAAGGAAAGCTTGAGCCGGTTCAGCTATTGATAAGGAATGCGACCAAGCTCGTAGCTGTGTTGATGGTTATCGATGTATTTCTGGCGATGATAACGGATGCGAACGATCCGCGCCAGCGGCTCATGGACAGGATAGCGAGGACCACGTTGGTGTTCCAAAAGGCGAATTAATCCGCGATCCACCAGACCCATCCGCGCTTCTCTTGGGAGATCTCGCCCCTGATTATGCCCCTCGATCGCAGCTTCGTCAGAAAGAGAACGGTCTCGTCCGGGCACCTCTTCCCCTCTTCGCGGGCGTTTGATTCGATGTCTTTTGTGGTCATTTGGCCCTGTGCCTTGAGCAGGCTGATGACGAAACGCTCGGCCTCTGAGTTGGAAAGGACTTTGACCATCGGTCACAAGTATCCGGGGTGGATACTTATGGGTTTTCCAAGGATTGGAGCGGTTCGCCTGCTCAGACCGTGAACATTGCATATATCGAGGAGGCGGTCGGGTTGACCAAGTTGATTGTGCAACCCTGAGCGTACGCACGGTCGAGGTGGAAGACGTCCCCGACGCCGATGTAGGTGGAGTTGCTGGTCGCGGACACATATAGGAATCCGTGACTTCCGTTGCAGCCTGTCACGTTGCCTGCAGAGAAAAGCGGTTCCGTTATAATGACGAATCCTGATTCGTTCTGAAGCTGGATGTATACATTTGAATTGTAGATGGGGGATCCCCCGGTTATCGCGTCGACCGTCCAGATGTAATCCTTGTCGTTCAAGGTCTTTGTCACGCCGATCATAGGCGACATTGAGGTGTTGCTGACCAGGCCCAAAGACAGGACGTACAGGACCGCCGCAAGGACGACCGTGATTCCAACCAACAATATCGTCGCAATTACAGGGGATACTCCCCTGCGATCTTTCCTGATTACTGATGGAGCGCGCATAGTGATTTTCGACTCCCCCCGTATCAAGAGTATTTCGATGCCTGAATATATTGATTTCCAATTGAAACCATGGCGCAGTAGGCTCGATGCGCAAACGACGGCGAACGACATTCACATTAATCGTGGGGGGAGATCTAACATGGATAGTTAGGGAATGAATCATCAATCGGATAGAAAAATGAAAAGCGTTTGTGAAGAGGGCACGAGGCCCCCTTCAACATATAGGGTTTAAACGATGTTCATCTCTTCGCGCTCAAACAGTCAATATACAGTACTGATTCGTGCTGTCACTGTTAACCAGTGTCAGTGTGGAGCCAGTCTTGTACGTGGTACTGTTCAGGCTGAACGTGTCACCGACGGAGATATACGTGTAGGAAGCTAAACTCGAGCTCGAATACACGAATCCTGCTGTCCCGTTCGCGGTGCTGAGCTGCGTTGTCGTGAGCTTGAAGGTACCAGTATCGTCCTTAATTTGCACATAGACGGCACTCTTCAGAGCGGGGCCGGCACTGACACTGACGACGGTCCATCTGACCTGATTTGATGCTATAGTCTTGGTCGTACCGAATGTTGCCGATGTCCCAACTGTTGGGGTAAGCCCCAACACCATCACATACAGCACTGCCGCGAGAACGACCGTGATTGCGACCATCAAGATGGTTGCAATTACAGGCGACACTGCGGAGCTGTCCTTCTTTCTCTTCATCCATATCTTCTTCATGTTTTATGTCCTCCTATAAGCAGACCTTTCGGCCTGTAGGAGTGTTCTACCCTGTGTCGGGCTTATATCAGTTCCCCCAAATACACATATTATTGCCGAAGTTAACATCGCTTATAGCCGTATATATAGCGGTTCCGTATCTGAAGAGCTCGCGCACACGCGCTAATCGATATTCCGTCAAAACGAGAAGGAGCGATAGTATCGGCTAAGGATCATTTCACCTGGAGCTCGATCCCGGTCGGGCTGAAGACGCAGGGCAGGCTCCCGACGAGGCCGGGGTTGTTCCTGACCTTCTGTATCGAGAGGAACTTCTTCACCTCGTGCTGGATCGTGTCCCTCTCCAGCTCGATGATCATGTCAGCCATGTCCTCGATGCTGCTCTGGATCCTCGCCTCCAGGACGTTCTTGAGAAGCGTTATGAGCGTGATGCTCTCACTGTGCTGGGTGTGCGCCTTGATCGTCCTCATCGCCGACAGCACCTCGACGGTGTCGTAGTTCTCGAGGAAGAAGTCCAGCGAGTCGACGACGACCCTGAACGGGGTCGGCAGCTTCGATATCTCGTAGGCGAGCGATGTCAGGTAGTTTATGTCGAACTTGTCCTGGCCCCCTTTCGACTTCTTGATATCCTCGAACTTCAGCCCTTCCTGCCTGTACCGGGATATCTCGAGGCGCTTCTCGAGCGTCGTCTCGTAGTACTTCACGCCGATGTTGAAGATCTTGACATTGCTCCTCCAGCCGTGCTCCTTCATTGCCGAGACGATGTCCTCGTCCCGCTCCGTCGTGGTGAAGTATACGGTGTTGGCGTCGCCGGCGGAGGCGAACTGCTTCGCGAGGTATTCCGTGCCGGATCCGGGCCGGCCGACCACGAGTATCGTGAATCCCTTTGGCACTCCGCCCCCGAGATATTTGTCGAGCGCGGGTATCCCGATCGTCTCATGCGTTGCTGTCAAGGGGTTTCCTCCTCTCTCGCCCTGATAGTGCTGTCGCAGACCAGGTTGACCATGTTGCTCAGCTCCTGGCTTGTGTGCTCCATCACCGACAGGATGAGCGTGTTGACGTTCTTGGAACGGAGGCTGCTGACGAATATGTGCAGGAACTCCGACAGGACGTTGTTGCTGTTGTGGATCGCCAATGAATTGATGGAATCGAGGAGCACCATCTTCTCCTTCCCCCCGCTCTTCCTCAGCAGGTATTCCGTCTTCAGCATGATGTTCTCGAGCATCGTCGGGCTCTCGACGAAGAGAACCTGCGAGCCCTGCAGCGACGAGCTCATCATCGTGTGCGAGATGCAGTCGACGAAGTGGACCTTGGAGGAGTCTATCTCCAGCGCCTTCAGGATGTCCGTGATGGCCTGGTAGGAGATTGTGGCAGTCACATAGACGACCTCGATGTCCCTCTTAGAGGCATAGATGTCGACGACCGCCCTTATCGCATCGAGGTAGAAGTCAACCCCGACCTGGAGCGAGACCGCGGAGGACGGCGGCATCTCCTCGAGCTCTGCCGCGACTTTGTTTGCCAGCGTCATCCGCTACCGCCTCCCTTGAGCAGCGGCACCATGAGCACCCCTACCTGCGTGAGATCGAGCACGTACTTCGCCCTGGAATGCGTCGTGCCGCGCATCTTGATCACCTGAAGAGTCCGAAGGAGGTCGCCCCTGCGCTCCATGTTGGCCATGAGGATGATGCCGTCCGCGAGCGCCTCCTCCACCATGAATGTCGAGTAGCCCTGGCTGCCGGTCGACACCTCCGAGACGAGTATCGAAGTGCAGCCCGCGGTAGACAGCCCCTTCGCGAGCCGGAGTATGAAATCCCTGATCTTCTCCTGCGTCTTGAGCTTGTAACCGATGGAGGTTATGGAGTCGACCACCAGCCTCTTGATCTTGAGCTCCTTGACCAGGTCCATTATGCCGGAGACCAGGAGCCCCACCTCCTCCATGCTGAGCTCGGCCTTCATCAGCCCGAGCCGCTCGTAGAGCACAGGAAGGTCGATGAGCACGAGCTTGTTGCTGGACATGAGTTTCTTGTCGAAGAAATCGTAGGGGATCACGTTCGCCAGGAGTTTCTCGCTGGCCTCTGTGACCGAGACGAACATGGAATTCTCCCCCTCGATCGCTCCGTGCAGGAGGAACTCCAGCGCAAGGGAGGTCTTCCCCGTGCCGCAGCTGCCAGTGAGCAGGATGGTATTTGACCGGGGTATTCCCCCGTACAGGATGTTGTCTAAGGAGTCTATGCCCGTCCGGCAACGGTCCCTGCCCTTCTCGTCCTCGACCATATTGGCATGGATATGCCCTCGAATGTAAAATGATTTGTCTTTGCCCGGGGGGTCCGCGACATGTTTATACAGATTCCTTGTGCTCAGTGTACCGATGAGCGCTAAACTTCAGGTGGCGTTGGACCTGCTCCAGGGCAAGCGCGCCGTTCAGATCGCCAGGGAGGCGGTCGAGGGCGGGGCCGACTGGGTCGAGGCAGGCACCCCGCTGATAAAGAGCGAGGGGATGGAGATAGTCCGCCGCCTGAAGAAGGAATTCCCGGGGAAGGTCATAGTGGCCGACCTGAAGACCATGGATGTCGGCGCGATGGAAGCCGACATGGCGGTGAAGAGCGGCGCCGACGTCATAGTCATCATGGGAGTATCCAGCGACTCAACGATCTCGGAAGCGGTTCAGGCGGCTGCCAAGTTCGGGGCGAAGGTCATGGTCGACCTAATGGGCGTCAGGGACCCGCTGAAGAGGGGCAAGGAGGTCGCGGCGCTGGGCGCGGAATACATATGCATGCACATGGCGGTCGACGAGCAGATGGGCGGCGTGACCGCCGAGTCGCTCGCGCCGATGATCAGGAAGATGCCCATAGGCGTGGCCGTTGCCGGCGGGATAACCGCCAGTAGCGCGGCTCAGCTGGCCGCCGCAGGAGCGGAGATAATAATCGTCGGCGGGGCCATCACCAAGTCTGCCGATGTCAAGGGGGCGACGAGGACGATAAAGAAGGCTATCACCACCAAGAAGGCGGGGCGGGGCAAGGAGTTCAAGAAGTACGCCGAGGAGGAAATCGCCGAAGCGTTCTCCAAAGTATCCACCCCGAACATCTGCGACGCCCAGCACCGGCAGGGGCACATGAAGGGGATCAAGCGCAGGAACACCAAGGATGTCAAGATGGTCGGCAAGGCGCTCACGGTCCAGACCCTCAACGGGGATTGGGCGAAGTCGGTGGAAGCCGTGGATTTCGCGAAGCCGGGAGATGTGATTGTCATCGATGCCGGGGGCGGAGATTCTGCCGTCTGGGGCGAGCTCGCCGCCTGCAGCGCGATCGGCAAAGGAATCATGGGAGTCGTCGTCGACGGGGCGATCAGGGACATCGACGAGATGGATGCGATGGGATTTCCTTGCTTCTCAAGACATGTGTCTTCCGACTGCGGAGAGCCGAAGGGCTACGGCGGGATCAACCTCACGATAAAGTGCGGAGGGCTGAAGGTCCGGTCTGGTGACTGGATAATAGGGGACGCGAACGGGGTGGTGATCGTCCCGGCAGAGAAGGCGGTCGAGGTCGCCAACAGGTCGCTCGATGTCCTCGAAAGGGAGAACCGAATAAGAGAGGAGATCAAGCGCGGCAGTACGCTGTCAAAAGTGCTTGAGCTCAAAAAATGGGAGAAGGTCTGAACGGCGACTATAGTCCTTTCTCTTTGGCCAGCTCTTTCAACCTCATTACCCTTTTCTCGATCGGCGGGTGAGTCATGAACACTGACATGAGCCCTCCGCTTCCCTTGAACGGGTTGACGATGAACAATGATGCGGATGCGGGGTTGCCCCTGTCCAGCGGGCGCCTCTTGTTGCCCTGCTCAAGCTTGAGCAATGCGCTGGCGAGAGCCTGCGGACGCTGAATGATGAGCGCGCCCTCCCTGTCTGCCTTGTATTCCCTGTTCCGTGAGACTGCCAAGCGGATGAGCAACGCTGCGAGCGGCACGGTGATTGCGACAAGGATCATGAGGTATGCGTCGCCGTCCTTGCGCCCTCCGCGGCTGAAGCTGCTCCAGAAGATCATCCTCGCTGCAATCGAGATCGCTCCTGCGAGGGTGGCTGCTATCGTCATTACGAGAATGTCCCTGTCCTTGATGTGCGCCATCTCATGGGCGAGGACGCCCTCGAGTTCTTCTGTGCTGAGTATATCGAGCAGCCCGGTCGTGGCGGCTACCACGGCGTTCTTCGGGTTCCTGCCTGTCGCGAAAGCGTTCGGGGTCGCCGTCTCGACGATGGCGATCTTCGGCATCGGCATCTTTGCCTGCTGGCAGACGCTCTGCACCGCCCTGAAGAGTCTCGGCTCGGTGTCCGGCTGGATGATCTTGGCCTTGTATGACCAGAGGACTATCTTTGAGCTGTAGAAATAGCTGAAGAGATTTATTGCAAGGGAGAGGGATATGAATATCAGCGTGCCTAGAAGCCAATCCCCGACGAAGTAGGTGCCAACTACCCATCCGATGATGATGAAGAGCCCGGTCAGGACTCCGAACATCGCCATTGTTCTGAGATTAGCGCCCGTGGTTATTGCCCCCTCATTGGATTCGCATTGTTAAGTAGGATATAATCAAACTTCCCATGGTTGTAAGATTCTGATTAGGCAAAACAGCCCTTTTCATGCAATTAATCGCGAAAATCAGCTATCCGCGGGTAGGCGCGCTCGATCCCTTTCGCCAACATTATCGCTATCGCGCCGCATGCGACGGCCTGCACGATGTTGAAGGGCAGCTCCGCCAGGGCCGGGCCGATGCCGCTGTAGAAGGAGACGTCCTGCGAGAAGACCCCCAGCGGCAGGACCAGCCACTCGTAGATGAAGTAGGTAGCGACCATCAAGCCGCCCCCCGCGCAGAACGCGGCGGTCCGCACCAGCGTCGGCCACTTGGTGTTTATGAAGGCGATGATGATCATGCCGGCCAATGCCCCCTCGATCGCCTTCGCCACCAGTGTCGCAGGGGCGAAGAACGGGGCGAGGATCAGGTCGATTATCGTGGCGCCGATAGCGCCGCAGATCGCCGCCTCCCTCCAGCCTATCATGAAAGCGATGAAGAATATCGCGACCTCGCCGAAGTTGAAGTATCCCCGGGTCGCGGTTATTGGGAAACCGATGTAGGTCAGCGCAGCGACCAGCGCCATGGATACGCCGTATATAGCCACTTTCTTCGGGCTCATCGGCTTGCGGATTTTTTTGCGCGTTGAATCCCTTTCGGCCACGAGTTTCGACTCCGCCTGTCAATAGATAATCCTTTGCCAAGATATAGGCTGGAAGCGGATCCGGTCAGAGATTGACCTTGCCAGACAGGTCCAGGATGAGCAGCGCAGAAGCTGCGACCATTATGCAGGTCATCGTAGCGAAGTCGGAAGCTTTCATCCGGATGTCCCTGTAATATGTTCTATTAGGGCAGGCGCCGTATCCGCGGGACAGCAGCGCTTCCGAGAGCCCCTCGATCGCCCTGAAGGCCATGGCGAAGGTCGGGATGAGAACCGGCATCATGTTCTTCGCCCTGCCCACGATGTTGCCTTTGGAAGTGTCCAGCCCCCTTGCCTTCTGCGCCTCCTTTATCTGGTCTATCGTTCCGAGGAAGTTCGGTATGTACCTGAGCGCGATGGAAAGTGAGATGCCGAAATCGTAAGGACAGCCGAGCTTGACGAAGCCCCTCACCAGCAGCCCTTGGCGCGTGGAAAGCATCAGGAGCAGCCAGCCCGAGGCGATCACGAATATGCGCATGGAGATGACGAACGCCCTGAGCAGCGCCGGCACCGTCGGCTTGTATATCACGAGGTCGAAGAGGACGGGGCTGCCCGCTTGGTCGAAGAACGGCCAGATGATGAATAGGATGATCGAGAAGCGCGCGACAAGCCAGAATGATGACGAATATGTCCTGAGGCTGACACCGGTCGAGGATATCAGAACCAGCAAGAACGCAAGCAGCACCATGAGCGCGACGGGGTCGGACAGGAAGAAGCAGATGACCGTGAGCAGCGCCGCTGAGATGATCTTGATCCGCGGGTCGACCCTGTGCATCGGAGTGTTCTTTGGAACGAAGATGTCAACGAGAGCCAGAAGCGCCGCCTCCTGACCTTGATGCCTTGATCAGTCTGATTAGATCATCGTTGGTCGATGTGCGCGCGGATGCCGCTTCGCCCAAGCCGAGGCGCCTCGCCAGGAGAACTACCGGGGGCGGCACCAGGCCCGCCCGCGCCATCACCGATGGATCTGAAACGGTCTCCTTGGTGTTGCCGTCCAGCACCACTCTGCCCTCCGACATTATGACAATGCGCTCGGTGAGATCGGCGATCAGCTTCATGTTGTGCGAAACAACGACGACGGTCCTGCCCGCGAGGCTTGCCTGCCCCACTGCATTTGCAACGAGCCTTGTCTGCCTGGAGTCGAGCCAGGCGATCGGCTCGTCGAGAATTAGAAGCTCCTGCTCCATAGCGAGCGTCGATGCGACCGCGACGAGCCTGCGGTTCCCGAGGGAGAGGGTCATGGGCGGGCTTCCGGAAAGTTCTCGGATGCCGAGCATGTCTAGGTACCGGCCAACCCTGCTGTCGATCTCGGTCGTGCCGAGGCCGATGTTCCTGAGGCCAAAAGCGACTTCGTCGAAGACCGTGCTGCAGAATATCTGGTGGTCGGGATTCTGGAACAGGTATCCGACCTTGCCGGCGATCTCCTGCGATCCCATCTCCGAGACATCTACGCCGTCGATGAGCGCGCTGCCCTCGGCGGGCGACAGAAGCCCGTTCATCAGCTTGCAGAGCGTCGTCTTGCCGCAGCCGTTCTCGCCCGCCAGCCCGATGCGCTCCCCGTGGCGGATCGCCAGATCGACGCCGCGTATCGCCTGCGTTCCATCCGGATATGAGAACTTCAAATTCGAAATAACAAGGTGAGGGGTTCTGCTCATGCCATACTCCTCCTGACCGGCGGCTCGCCGAGGATTCGCTTGGTCCCGCCCTCCTCGTCGAAGAATGTCGGCCCCCTGGACAGCGTTCCGTCAGCGATGAGCCTCTCCGACAGCTCGAGCAGCTGCGGCGGCTCTATGCCGGCATCGAGCAGCCTCTTCGACGAGGTGAGAATCTCCGCAGGGGCTCCGATGCCGATGAGGTTTCCACGTTCTATGAGGAGCATCCTGTCACAGTGGTCCGCGATCTCCTCCGCCGAATGCGAGGTGAGCACGACTGTTGTGCCGTGCTCCTTTCGAAGTGCATCGAGGACTGTCAGAAGCTCCGACCTTCCGCGCGGATCCAGCATGCTCAGCGGCTCATCGAGGACTAGAAGTGGCGGCATCATGGATATCACCGCGGCGATGGCCAGGCGCTGCTTCTGTCCGCCGGAGAGAGCGGAAGGGGATTTCTCGCCTAGCGACGAGAGCCCTGTCAGCCGGAGGGCGCGCTTCACCCTGACATCGATCTCATTCCAGGGGAGGGCGAGGTTCTCCGGCGCGAACGCCACCTCCTCGTCCACGCTGTCTGTGAAAAGCTGCACCTCGGGATCCTGCATCGCCAGCCCGACCTGCGAGACCAGCTCCGATATCTGCAGCGACCTGGTGCTCTTTCCGTTAAGAAGGACATCGCCGGAAAAATCCCCGTGAACTTGGTGCGGCACCAGTCCGTTCAGCGTCTTGCAGAGCGTCGACTTCCCGGCGCCATCCCCGCCGAGCACGGCAAGGAACTCCCCCTTATGAACGTTGAACGAGAGGTCGCTCAGGGCGCGGGCCTCTTGGCCGCGGTACTTGAAGGACACTTTCTGAAATGAGATTATGGGCATGGTGAGCAACCCGGGCGGTCATGGTCACCGACCTGGTAGCTGCTAATAAAAGTTCTACTTTACATAAGGAGACACTGCGCCGGAATGCCTGGCTATTCCTCAGTCTTGAGGTAAATCGTCCCTTTTCCGCGCTTTCCGCTCTTGATCAGCCCTCTGTCGATGAGGACGGATATGGCGTTCAACGCCTGCATCTCAGGCAACTTGGAGTCCTGACATATCTGCTTCACGCTGCTGCCCTTGGGGCGGACTGCCGAGAGCACGCGGTCCTCCGCTGGGCCACTTAAGAGAACTTGGAGCGGTTCCTCCTCGGTCGTCTCGGGCTCGTGCGGCTGAGCCAGGACGAAAATTTCCTTCCCGTCCTTCGTTGCGGTGACAACCTTTCCAGCCGAGATCAGCCTGCCGAGGGAGGTGATCGCGTCGTTCTCGATGAGTTTGCACGTGTTGCACACATCCTCGATCGATGCGCCCCCTGCGGCTATCTGCCCGTGCACGGTTTCGTCTATCTTCTTGAGGTCCCTGTTGTCCGTGTCCTCGATTACCTTGTGCTTGTCCAGATGCTCGCGGAGGAAGTTCTTGCTCTCCTCCTTGAACTTCTCGATGTCGGTCTCCAGCAGCGCCTCGAGATGGGTGGTGTCTATGCCCATCTCCCTCCACCGGGCGAGCTTCGACCTGTAAGCGTTCTTCCTGATCTCAAGCAGCTTCTCTTCGCCCCCGGTTTTCGGGAGGACGTTTGATATCCCCTCTTCCTTGTTCTCCGGTTCCTCGCCGCCAGTATAGAGAGTGTAGAAGACTCCGCTGCCCTTCAACGAGGAGTGGATCTCTTCGATCTTCGAGAAGAGGCGGTCGTTATCGCCGAGGGGGATCTCGACGTCGTAATCGCCCGCGAGCGGTATGCCTCCGAGGTTCCGCAGGCGCTCGACGAGCTTCCCAGGGGATTCGCCGTCGCTGCTAATCATGAACTTTATCAGTATTCTCAGCATCAGACCAAACGGCACAATCACTTAGTTGATATTAAAATCTGACCATCACTGAAATAATCTAATTTATAGCTTACCGGCTCGCTCAGAAGGCGTGAGATGCAAGACCCGACGCAATCATTCATAATCAAGCGGTTCAGGAAGTACTACGATGGCGAGACCATTGAGATCCCGGACCGGCTCTCCAGGCGGGAGTTCGGTTTCATGTTCTTCGACCGGACTTTCGTGCTCAGGCATATCGGCTTCAAGACCAGGAAGGAGCTGAAGGGATACCTGGTCGACAACGCCCCGGCGCACGCCTACCATTCCTCCGCGTACTACGAGAAGCCTGACGCGCCGACCATGGTCGAGAAGAGCTGGATGGGGGCCGACCTCGTGTTCGACCTAGACGCGGACCATCTGAAGAACGCTGCAGAGCTGACATACCCGGAGATGCTTGCCGAGGTCAAGCGGCAGATCATCAGGCTGATAGATGACTTCATCGCGGGGGATCTCGGCTTCGACGCGGACAAGCTCAAGATAGTATTCTCCGGCGGGAGGGGGTATCACGTGCACGTCCTCGACCCGCGGGTCCTCAGCCTTGGGAGCCATGAGAGGAGGGAGATCGTGGACTACATAACCGGGACAGATCTTAACTTCGACTGGGCATTCCCAATGAGGTCGTTCGACGCAAGACAGTTCGCCCAGAGGACGACGATAATACAGCGGCGCGAGATGCCTGACAAGGAATCGGGCGGCTGGAAGGGGCGCATGGGCGGCGGCATCGACAGGTTCCTGATAGACCTCGAAGTGATCGGCGAGGATGAGGCGGTCAAGAGATATTCCGGAATGAAGGGCCGCGAGTCCGGCCGCGCCATAGGAGACAAGACCATTGGCGGCATGTACCAGGAGCTCTTCGATAAGAGAAAGGGCGCCAGGGGGGTCGACAGGATGAGGTCCGAGAGGAACTTCGAGATATTCTCCAGGCAGAACTACCTCAACGCGTTCGTACTGCTGGTGGAAGACCTGGTAAAGGTGTCCCTTGTCGGCGAGACGGATGAGCCGGTGACTTCTGACATCAAGCGCCTGATACGGCTGCCGTCCTCGCTGCATGGGAAGACCGGGCTCAGGGTGACCGAACTAGACCGGGGCGATCTTGACGATTTCAGCCCGCTGAGGGATGCGATCCCGACCGTCCTCACGGACCGCTCGGTAAAGGTCGTTGCCAAGGATGATGTCGACATCGACCTCAGGGGCGAGAGGATATCGCTGAAGAAGGGAGAGGGAGAGGTCCCTGAGTTCGCGGCGCTGTTCCTGGCGTGCAGGAAGACTGTCAGCATATCCGAGTGATTCCAGCGATTACAATCCAGCTGCTCAACGAAGATAACATTATATTCTATGATGGTATGAATTCGAACGATGCCGGCAAACAGAGAGATGCTCGAGGGCGAGGCTTACTGGGGGCGCATAAAGTCGATAAAGCGCAAGCTGTACGTCCTAGAAGTCATCCTTATGATCGCGATGAGCGCGGTCCTTATCATCACTTCACAGGAATTCTCGTTGGACCCGTTCCTGCTCCCGTTAGACAAGCTCCTCGGTTTCATCCTGATCATGGTATTGATCGTCATGATGGAGGGTTTTGTTTTCAGGATAATGCAGGTACAGATCTGCAAGAGCGATTCCACCAAGCACATCATGTCGACGAACTCGATCAGAAGGGGGATCATAACCGCCATCATCGCCGCGGCAATCGCGGTATTGCTTCTCTTCCCAGGAATGACTGCCAACATGGAGGATGCGATTTCTTATAACGGGACGGTGACCCATGATGGGTCGGCTAGGTTCCAGAATAAAGACCCCATGGCTCTTTCGTCGGTGGTTTCTGTTACCATTCATTGCCAAACCCCCACCAAGGTCTATCTGGTCTCTCAGTTCCTCCTTGATCATTATCCAGGGGACCTCGTCAGGGATCACGCGCTCAACAAGGTGATACTCGCAAACCCAGATGTGCAGATAAACATGACTTCTTTCGGTTACGGCACCTACTACATTTTCGTCTGGGGGGCCAACTCCTCCGGCGATGCCAATGCCACGGCAGAATACACCCTGCATACCGAGCTGTCGAATTCAGTAACAACGCTTGTTCCGATAGTGGCGATAATCATGGCCATCTCGAACGCGGCCTGGATAGGATACCTCGTTCCGCTGAGGAAGAAATGCAGGGGCAAGTCGATCTACAAGTGAATCGCGCAGCAGCCCTCGACCACCTCTAGCGACGCGTTCTCTGAATCTAAGGCGCGACTGGCAGGCATAACTATCCCGTCCAGTATGTTTTCGATGAGGAATCGTTCCATCTCCGGCCTCCCCTTTGGGCGCATGCAGCCGAGGACTATCTTGGCCTCCGGCATGACATCACGCGCGACTTTCAATGATTCGATGATGTGGGCCTCAGGGGTGGGGGGCTTGGCCTCCAGGAGCGTGCCCTTCAACGGTATGAAGGCTATAGCGACCAGCGACTTGGGGTGATCCTCGCCGAGCAGCTCGATGCCGCGGATATCTTCTTGAAGGCTGCCGAGGCCGAGCAGGGCGTGAGGTATCACTTTGGCGCCCGCATCAGACAGGGTGGCGCGCGTCTCCCGATATCTTGCCATTGCGTCGTCGACGAGTAGCGACTCCTTCCCTATCCGGTCGCTCATGGGATAGGTGATGGAGAAGGAGTCTATGCCAGAGCCAACGAGCTTTGCGGCGTCGCCACTCCGTGGGAAGCCGACGTGGGCGTTTATCTTCAGATCCGTAGTGCTCTTGATTGTTTTTATCGCGTCCAGATATTCCTCGATATGTATGATCCCGTCGACGGAGCAGCCTCCGCTGAGCAGGAAGCCGAGCGCGCCGCCGTCAGCGAGCCTGCCGGCGATCTCGCACAGCCTATCGGGCGTCTCTGCTGGCAGCATGGCTCCAAGCGGGTGGCCGGCGCAGTGGGGGCACCCCAGACCGCAGTGGGCGCCGGTCACCGATATGGAGGGGAATCGCGGCCCTGGCCTGTAGCAGCTGACTTTTCGCATGCGCCAGTTCTAGGCGGTTATGACGATAATAGGCTATCGCAGGATAGGCATCTGTTAAGTACTACTGGTGGGATTGTCTCAGCCCCGCGAATCAAAATGTTTATCAGAGCATTGATATTCACGAGGCAGGGAGACGGTACCATGAAGGCGTATCAGATCATTGGCGAGATCGAGATTGAAAGGAGAGAATGGCAGAAATTCTCCAAGGAGATCGCCGCAGTTGACGAGAAGAAGGCGAGGGAGAAGATATTCTGCGACTTTGGCAGCAGGCAGAGAATGAAGCGCCGGAGCATCAATATCAAATCGGTCACAGAGATCAAAGGCGACAAGGTCGTCGACTCCGTGGTCAGATACCAGATTGGAGCGAAGTAGATGTCAGAGCAGCGGCTTCGTCAGACCATGTCGGCGCTCGATCTCAGCAAGGCTCAGCTGGAGAACCTCAGCCGCCAGCAGGATCTGATAAGGGGTTCGCTGGAGGAGCACCTCCGCGCGAAGGAGACCGCCGAGGCGTTCTCGAAGGCGGAGAAGGGAGAGGAGGTCCTCGTCCCGGCAGGAGCCGGGGTTTTCCTGCATGCGAAGATAGGCGACGTTAAATCCGGCATAGCCAACATCGGCGCCGGGGTCATGATGGAGAGGGATCTGCCAGACATCGCGAAGATTCTTGATTCGAGGATCGAGGAGCTGAAAGCGGCGGCGCAGGAGATGGACGAGCAGGCGGAGAAGATATCGTACGCGATAGAGCAGCTTTCCGCCGAGGCGCAGCAGCAGTATGTCTCGATGCAGAAGCCGGAGCAGCCGGCGAAAAAGAAGTGACGCAGAGCGTGCCTCCGATGTTCAGAGCACTCAAGGACTTCTTCAAGGGTACCGCGAAGAAAGCCGCGGAAGAGGAGCCTAACATAGAGGAGGTCGTCGGGGATTCTGGCAAGAGGATAAGAGAGGGGGCGCTGACCGATCTGCTGGAGGAGCTCAAGATGGAGCTGCTCAGCGCGGATGTCGCCATGTCGGTCGCGGAGGAGATCATCGAGAGCGTCAATGGTCAGTTGTCAGGCAAGAGATTCGAGAGGGGCTACCGCCTCGACGAGATAGTCGAGGGGGCATTGAGGAATGCGCTGAAGAACATCCTCTCCAAGCACGCGTTCGATTTCTGGAAGTTCATGAAGGAGACCGAGAAGCCGGTCGTCCTGATGTTCGTCGGGGTCAACGGGACTGGAAAGACGAGCATGATCGCGAAGCTCTCGAAGATGATGGCGGACCACGGGCTGAGCACGGTGCTGGCCGCTGGCGACACTTTCAGGGCAGGCGCGATAGAGCAGATCACGATCCACGCAGAGAAGCTCGGCACTAGGCTGATAAAGCATCAGGCGGGCGGAGACCCGGCGGCCGTCGCCTACGACGCGATAGACCACGCCAAGGCAAGGAGGAGGGACGTCGTCCTCATCGACACGGCCGGCAGGATGCAGACGAACCGCAATCTCATGGAAGAGATGAAGAAGATCAAGAAGGTCGCTCAGCCGGACCTGGTCATATTCGTTGGCGACTCGCTCACGGGCAGCGACGCGATAGAGCAGGCGAGGGAGTTCGACGCTGCGATAGGAGTGGACGCGGTCGTCCTGACGAAGATAGACGCCGATGCGAAAGGCGGTGCGGCGATATCGATATCCTCCGAGATAGGAAAGCCGGTAATCTTCATTTCCAACGGCCAGGAATACGAGAACATCCTGGAGTTCAATGCCGACTGGATGATAGACAGGATATTCGAGGAAGGGCGCTAGTTCAGCGGTGCTCAACGAGCATCGAGACCGCCTCTCCGCCGCCAAGACAGAGTGTGGCTATGCCCCTCGACAGCTTCTTCTCTTCAAGCGAATACAACAGCGTGGTCAACACCCTCGCGCCGCTCGCACCGATCGGGTGCCCGAGCGCGACCGCGCCGCCATGGATGTTGAACTTGTCATCAGGTATGTTGAGGCTCTTCTGAACCGCAACGGATGCGGTGGCAAAGGCCTCGTTGTGCTCGAACAGGTCGATGTCGGATACCTTCAGCTTGTTCCTATCCAGGAGCTTGCGCGTCGCGTCTATCGGGGCCTCCATCAGCCATTCCGGCTTGGTCCCAACGGTCACATAGTCGATGATGTTCGCCGCCACGCCCAAGGAGCCGGTGGAGACGCTGTCCTCATCCATGACGACAACGGCCGCAGCCCCATCGTTGATCGATGACGAGTTGCCTGCGGTCACTACGCCGCCGTCCTTGAAAACCGTCTTGAGCTTAGCGAGCTTCTCCTGAGTGCTGTCGGCCCTTGGCCCTTCATCCTTGTCGACGAATTGCACTTGGCCTTTCTGCTCGATCTTCACAGGCACGATCTCCTTGGCAAACCTCCCGCTAGCGGTCGCCTCCAGAGCCAGCCGGTGGGAGCGCGCAGAGAATTTGTCGGCGTCCCCCCGACTGACGGCGTGCCGTTCGGCGCAGATCTCGCCCGTCATGCCCATATGGTAATCGTTGAACTTATCCCACAGCCCGTCGCGTACCAGCGAGTCCACGAGCTTGCCGTCGAAGAGCCGATAGCCGAACCTTGCCTTATCCAGCAGATAGGGGGCGTTGGACATGCTCTCCATACCGCCCGCAACGATTAAGTTCGCCCGCCCGGCGAGTATCGTGTCGGCGGCCATCATGACCGCCTTCAGCCCGGATCCGCAGACCTTGTTGACGGTCGTCGCGGGCACGCTCGAAGAGAGCCCGCCGCCGATCGATGCCTGCCTGGCAGGATTCTGGCCGAGGCCGGCCGTTATCACGTTGCCCATCACGCATTCATCGACCTTCTCGCAGTCGATGCTGTTCCTCGCAATCAGTTCGCGTATGACGATCGCACCTAATTCCGGCGCTGAGAACGGCTGCAGGGCCCCGCTGAACTTGCCGATTGGGGTCCGTATTGCATCGATAATCACTGCTCGCGACATTTAGACACCCCTGAATGTTTCCAACGAAATTATGGCTTGCTGGATTTCACCGCTGGGTATGTATTTAAAAGTTCCCGAACGCTCCTTCGTTCAATGCCGAACCGCTTCAATGGTTTGTAGAGGTGCCGCCTCGAAGCGATGGGGGGCTCGTACCAGCCCGGCTGCGGAGTGGCCCGTTCAGCGTGCTTGGCCGCGGTTGCAGGCAAGCGGGCGCTGCATCTCCTGCAGCGGTATCCAGACCCTTTGCCAGCGGACTTCATATGCTTGCCGCACTTCGGGCAGACTGGGTTCTCTATCTTCTCGCCTATGGGATCGAGCCGGATCACGTGGAGCTTCTCGACGTTGATCTCGAACGGCGTCTCGCGCACAGAACCGAAGGCCTCCAAGATGTCCCCTTCCATGAGCTGCCTGGCCGCGGCCCTTACGGAACCTGAAGGCTCGTAAACGGCGCAAGTCACGCTCCCTGAGCGGTCTGTGATTTCGAAGAATACATGACCGCCGGTGATGCAGGACGCCTCGCGGGACACTTTGCCTTTCACTATCGCCCCCTGCATGGGGGCGAGCTCGGATATGCGGCGGCGGCGGAGGTGGTCGTCGGTCCCCTGGTTGGTGATGAACATAAGCCATCGGTCAGGCACCTCGGAGACCACTCTCTTCCTGGCCTTGAGCAGGTCGACAGGGTCGTCCCCACGGATGCCGAACAGCACGGGGCAGGGAGAGCCGGGGGCGATTGCGATGTGCTTCGTTGCCGGGTCGAGATTATGGAAGGTTGAGGGGAATTCGGCGTCCATGCGGGCTACCGATGCGCGGTCTATCTTGCGCTTCGTGCCGATCTTGTCGATCTGCCGATACGAGAGCAGTTCGAATGTGAAGTCCTTCGGCCGCCAAGCCATCGCCGCAGCGGCCCCGATCACGCCGCGCCCGTTCTTGAACTTGACCGAAGCGCCGCCTACGGCGGCGATTTCTTCCTCGGCGTCTTTAAGAGGGACTATCTCTCGGACGGTCCTCCAGTAGAGCTCAGCGGCCGGCCTCCTTCTCGAAACGACCATCCCGGGATTGGTGTTCTCGCAGGCGAAGTGGGCGTTCCTGTCGATGGTAGCGGACGCTGTTGCCAGTATCTCTTCCTCTGGCGCAGCTCTTCCTTCGAGGTATGAGAAGACACCGCTTCCGCGGATCTCGCCGACCTTGATTCTCTTCCCGCTGCCTCGCCCGAAGGAGAGGGAGATGGCAGCGTTGCCGCGTGTCTTCCATGGGACGTTAGGGTTCAGGCGGACTAGCCTGGGCAGGCCTATGAGGTCGTAATCAGGCATGGCCTCGATCATGAGTGTGGCCAGGTATGTTGTGCACATTCCGTCGAGCGAATCTGTGTCGTCGAAGGAGAGGTGTGTTGGTGGCACGGGTGTAAGGATGCGCGTTCAATTAAAAAACATTCTGGGACCAGGGGTAAATGATCCGGATTACGGTCGGAAGGCTGCCTGGCTGCAGCGAACAGATGGCGATTATCTGCGAGCCGGCTTCGGGGGGTTGGATACTGCTGGCAATCGCGCACGACCAATTCCGGGCGCCGTCGTCGATGGAAAGCGCGTACTCGCCAATAGCGGGGTCCTGGACGGCCGACCCGACCTTGCCGTAGAGGACGAGCAACGCCGGCCCGGAACTTTCATTGTCATTAGCGTCTGCAGAGAGGCCGAATATCAGCACCCAGCCGAGGATGCATAGCGCGGAGGCTGCCGCAACGTTCGAGCGGGTGAGCATGCGCCATGATTCCTGCCGGGGGATTCCACCTTTTTCATTACAGATAATATTCAGTAATAGCCGGCTTTGCACCTAATGTACCTATCTGAACCTAATCTCTCAATCCTGCACCTTAAGTCCGGATTTGCCTTTCTTACCCAGGAAAGGTAGATGCTATCTTGTAAAAAGATAGATGTCTTTTCTTTTCGTGTCTATATGGACCAAAAGATCGTTATGCAAAAGAAAAGAACGCCCAATGACGCTAGGGATGGCCATAGTCTTAGATTTCGTTAATCCTTTCTTCCTAAATTCTTTCGTCTCTTTTGGATTCTTAGCGCATAATGATAGGGGCATTGAGAACGCTTCGGATTGTTTAGCATCATCTGTGAGAATGAGACAACAATCATTATCGGCGATTTCATGTGTTTCAGCTGATCCGCCCCACCCCCCTACTTGTCTAGCTGCAATCGGCAAATCTGCAATATTAATACCCAATTTCTTCAAGTCGTTCTCTCCGATAATATTTTCTTCTGAGCCGGTATCAAGTAAGATGTTGATTGGGCCAGTCTTGCTCAATGAAGGAATATTCAAGTAGGCAGAGAAGAAGTAAGAACCGGGGTGGTCGCCGTCCTCTTGAATGACAGCAGGGAATTTTCGCATAATTAACCCCGTTGGAAATTAACCCCATTAAAAAGGAATCAGAGTAGCCAGGCGATAATGTCCTTAGGGACAAACTCAATCGCGACTACTGAAATATTCTTGTATTTCTTCTTCTTCAAATCAGAGAATATCCCGTCAGGCGAATCTGCTACTGAGATGATCTTGCCATTATCAGATGCGACATACTTATCGGCATATTTCTGCCGCAATTTCGGGATATTGTTCATCACCCATAGTTTGTTCTCTGCTGCTATTGCCATTTCCCTCTGCATTCTTTCGACGGCCGCTCCCCCCATCGATTGAATGGTACACGTCTGCATAATTTGCCCCCAAACTTGGTCCATACTAATCGAATAAGGTTATAAATATCTATGTAAAAAGGCGACTTTGCTTTTAATTACAGTCTGCCCTGGACGGGGTGAGAGGCGCAGACCCCAATTTTCAAAACTCTATCCGATGCATCTCGTGGTGTACCGGAACGTGGGTGGTTCGAATTCTGGAGGAAATGGCGGGTCTGCTCCCCCTCGAAGCCGGGGAAAGGATGAGCGATGGATATACCTTTCGAAAATGCTGGCTTTGTAAGTAAAGTCTAAATCCTGCAATTAAAGTCGCCCGTCTGCGATTTAAGTCAGGCTTCACAGGGGGTTTAATTGCAAAGCCGTAATAGCCACAAAGCTGATATTCGAGTCGCGTATTTCTACGCAGGATTTAGTAGCAAGGAGTGTTTGGATGAAGGACCGCCTCGTGGTAGAATATAGAGCCGAGCTCGGCACCTTCCTCCTTTTGATACTCGGACTTGCCAGTTTCATCGGTCTGCTCGGCGTGCTTTACGGCGTGCAACCGCTGCCGGGCGAGCTGTCTGCGTTCCAGGGGATTGTTGATGCATTTGGCAGCTGGGCGAATTGGCTCGTGGTCGCCGGGATCATCGGCTTCCTAATCGTCCTCTGGTGGCTGGCCGATTACATCAACCAGATCAGAAAGCTCAAAGATCTCATCGACACGGAGAGCAAATCCAAGTTCATCAAAAACATGGACGACATAGATTACATCGCATGGCGGCTACCGAAGAAGTACAAGAGAGTGGTTGCCGAAAAGAAGGCCGAGCTTAAGATAACGCAATGACCGCCCCGCCCCTTCATTTCAGGTGGAGTCCTCGGTCACTGGGTGGAATGAGACTTCCTTGTAATCCTGGAGGCGGATTCTGATGACTTTCTCCTCTTCCTCTGTTATCTTCATCGTGAGTGTGATATTCTCCCCCCACTCCGAATCGGTTATGACGAAGCGCTGTGTGAGCCAGCGATAGAGTTCCTGCCCAGTTGGATCGTGAGGGATTGATAGGACGATCGTCTTTGATAAACCGATTTGCTTCAGTATTCCTTGAATCAGTTCTTCTATTCCTATTCCTTTCTGAGCAGATATTAGATAGTATACATAAGCAAAGAGAACATCATCAATAAGATTGATTGTTTTCTGAAGATCGTCTGATGATAACCTGTCGACTTTGTTCAATGCTATTATGATCTTCTTCTTCTCGATATTCGGTATCAATATCTTCAGAGAGGTGTTTAATTTCTCTTTGACGACTTCTAGCGGGTCAGAGAGGTCTAGGACCAGGATCGCGCAGTCGGCTTCGTATATCTCTTCCATCGTCGCATCGAATGCATCGATCAGATCGGGCGGCAGCCTCCTGATGAATCCGACAGTGTCCGTGATCAACACCCTCCTCCCCGCCCCTTCGAGCATCCTGGTTGTCGTTGAAAGCGTCGAGAAAAGCCTGTCGTCGATCAGCGTCTGTGCCCCCGACAGCGCGGTCAGCAGGGTCGACTTTCCTCCATTTGTATAACCACAGATCGATATGAGGTAGAAACCCCGCTCCCTCCGCTGACTCCTCTTCGTCTTCCTATCTGAGGAGATCTTTTCCAGATCCTCCTCTATCCGTTTCATCTGCCTTCGCGCATTCTCGTAATAGGCATCTATTGTATACTCGCCGCCAGCCAGGAAGCCAGGCTTGTCGCCGGACAGCCCTTTGCTGACCCACTCTCTGATGAACGGGAGCTCGTGCCTTATCTTCGCTAGCGACACTTGCGATTTCGCCTCGTTCGACAACGCGTGTCTTTCAAATATTTCCAAAATCAGCCCTATCCGGTCTGTACAAATTTTCTTTAGAGCCGTTTCCAATCGAAAATGTTGAGAAGGTTTCAACTCCCCGTCGAAAACGAAGAGGTCGACTTTGTCGGCTTTCTCCTTGAGCTCTTCGAGTTTGCCGCTCCCTATGAATGTGTGGGGGCTCGGAAAGTCCCTATTCTGAAGGACCTCCTCTGTGACGACGATATCCAAAGTCCTACAGAGCTCTCGAGCCTCGATGGTGTCTTCGTTTATCGAGACCAAACAACAAGTGCGCACATTGCTAAGCAATCACAACCAATATGGTTCAAGTATATCTTGATTGATGTCATGCGGTTGTGTCGTTTGAGTGATATTCGGCATTGCCAGGAGTTTGATTCTTCATATTTAAGATTCGCCGCCGAATTCAAGTGAGCGCCATCGATCAGGCTCTCCAATAGAAAATAAGGGGCCCCTCTGTGCTGAAATTTTCTCAGCGCGCAATCAAACGTAGGGCGAAAAATTTCTAAAAAAGTGATGTACGTAAGCGGACATGAAAAATACTGAGGTGCACTAGATAAAATCAACGCTTAAGTATGCAATCCTCCATCCACTCCATCCTGATGTCGCCGGAATGTCTCGGTGATATTTCATGGGGCAAGAACCGCAGGGCGGTTTCTTGGTCGAGAGGGGGAATAAATTGCAGCAAAGCGTGTTCCAACCATTCATGCGGAACCAATCCATTTTCAAGAGGGACCGGGAAGTCCTGAGGCCTTCTTACATCCCGGAAGTGCTCCCCCACAGGGGCGACCAGATTAACCATCTCGCGTCGATCCTCGCCACCGCTTTGAGCGGCCAGCGCCCTTCCAATGTCCTCATCTTCGGCAAGACCGGGACGGGCAAGACCGCCACGATAAAATACATCGGCAACGAGATCAAGCAGGCGGAGGGGCAGTACAGCCGCGTAGATTTCAGATACATGAACTGCGAGGTCGTCGACACGCAATACGGCGTGCTGCAGAACATCGGTAACCAATTCATCGAGGACTTCGACGAGAGGATCCCCTTCACGGGTTGGAGCACGGAGCGCGTCTACAACATCCTCAGGGAAAAGATAGATGAGAGCAACCGCGTGATCGTGATAGCGCTAGATGAGATAGACAAGCTCGTCTACAAGAGCGGCGACGACGTCCTCTATCACCTGACAAGGATAAACGAGGACCTCAAGCACGCCAAGCTCTCCATAATCGGGATATCCAACGATCTCAAGTTCACCGAGTTCCTGGACCCGCGCGTCAAGAGCGCTCTCGGGGAGGAGAAGATGGTCTTCCCGCCGTACAACGCGGAGCAGCTCAGGGACATACTCCATAACAGGGCGGAGATTGCATTCGACACCGGAGTCCTCGACGAAGGAGTCGTTTCCCTCTGCGCCGCCCTGGCCGCCCAGGAGCACGGAGACGCGAGGCGCGCACTGGACCTTCTGAGGGTCGCCGCCGAGATAGCCGAGCGGAACCAGGAGATGAAGGTGACCGAGGCGCACGTGTCAAAGGCCAAGAACAAGATCGAGCTGGACTGCGTCTCCGAGGCGATGAGGACGCTGCCGACCCAGAGCAAACTGGTTCTCATGGGCATATTCATGAACGAGGAGAGCGGAAACGCCAAGCTGACGACAGGCGACGTCTACGAGACATACAAGGAGATGTGCAAAATCACCGGGATGGCGATCCTGACGCAGCGGAGAATCACCGATCTCATCTCCGAGCTCGACATGCTCGGGCTCATCCACGCAAGGGTAAAATCCTTCGGCAGGGGTGGGCGCACGAAGGAGATAGAGGCGAGCGTTCCGGTGGACGACGGGATGAGGACGCTCGAAGAGGATCCGATGATGCAGCAGTTGAAGAGCTTCAAGCCGCGCATCCAGAGCACCCTGATGTGAGTCAGAGCTCTTCGCTACTTTCCTTCTTCATGCAATTCGATGCTCGGCGGTTCCATGCTCTCGGTGGGCGCGATATCGTTCTCGACTTTTTCATCAGGAGCCCTACTCCCCGCTTCTTCTGCGAGATCCGTCCTGCGCTCCCTCCACCAGATGTAGGCCTCGCCGCCTATAGGGATCGCGGCAATCAGAATTATGCTTGTCCAGAGGAACATGATGCTGTTGGACGGGGTGTCGTACGGCAAAGAACCCGTCAGGTATAGCTTCAGAACGCCGAACCATGGTATCTCCCCGGTCGCCACGCCGTGAATCCATTCGAATTTCACCGGCCCCCACTCGTGGAATAATACCTGGTCTACGGCCGAGTTGAAATCCCCTTTCGTTATGAACCCGTCATATGGCTCTAGCCCGTGGGTCTGCATGTAGCCGAGCATGCTGCTTATTGGCACCATGAGCTCCATGCCCCTGTACCCGTAGCTGTGAAGTCTGATGTCGTCGGTTATGTGATCCCATGAGTCGGAGACCGAGTCAAGATCGTAGTCAACCCCCCTCACGAGGTTTCTCAGCTCCGGGGCGCTGTAGCTGTCGCCGTTGGCCACCAGGTAGAGCACGGCCCTGTGTATTATCGGCGTCCTGCTCTGGTCTCCCGCCCTCCAGTAGATGACGACATCCCCGTAGTCGCCGTATGTCGAATAACCTTCCTGCATGCCGGCAACGTAGCTCGTTATGCCTTCTACCGAGGAGACCGTCTTGACCATGGTCAGATCCCCGGTGTCCATTATGCCTATCTGGCTGTCGGTCTCGGAATGCTGCATGCTCCTCGACTCGACCACCACAAGCGGCGGCCAGTTCCCTGTGTAGGAGAACATGACAAGGAATATGCTGCCGACCAGGACGAAAGCGATCCCCACATCGATAAATGGCTGGGGAATCCTTCCCTTGCTGCCAGTCTGTCTATCTGACACACATCTTGGATTATCATCACTCTATAAATCCATGCCGGGAGGCCTTATTCGGCATAGCAAATTTGAAATCCGAATTGAGTTCTTGACCACCTCGTTAGGGGGCCGAGCCCGTTGAGCAAGAATCATAGGGTTTCCAAGGACGAGTACTTCATGAACCTCGCCCATGAAGTTTCCAAGCGGAGCACCTGCACAAGGCGGCAGATTGGGGCGATCATAGTCTCGGACACCGGGGAGATCAGGAGCACTGGCTACAACGGCAATCCCCGGGGGCTGCCCCACTGCGACGACATGGGGTGCATTCGCGATCAGCTGAACATCCCCTCCGGCACGCGCATGGAGACCTGCACCGCCGTTCATGCCGAGCAGAACGCCCTAATACAGGCCGGGGCCAATTCTCGGGGAGGGACGATGTATTCTACGATAGTCCCCTGCCCGATATGCGCCAGGATGATCATAAACGCGCAGATCAGCAGAGTCGTCTACTCCGGCGACTACTCGGACACAGAGGGGTTGGAGATACTCAAGCGCGTTGGGATCGAAGTTATCCGGCTCAAGACTTCCGAGGGGCCGTAGACGCCCAAGGCCTGATTTTTTACCGAATGCGTTTTGTATTCTTGTCTTAGCCACGAAATCCGTCACCGCGTGGGGCGTATGTTCTTAAATACGGTGAATATTGTGTTAGCAAAGGCCGGTGTCTCTAATGGTTGAAGAGTCAGTCGGCAGCCCTGCCGAGGGGCGTGCGCCGACATCGGAAATTCTCGCTAGCATCAAGGAAGCTGAGGCAAAAGTCCGCAATATGACGAAAGAGGCGGCCGCCCAGAAAGACAAGATCATCGCCGACGCCAAGCGCGAAGCGATCGGGGTTCTCGAGAAGTCTGCCAAGGAAACAGACGCCATGCTGAGCCAGCTGGTCCGCGAATCCGATTCCAAGATCGAGCAGGAGCGCAAGAGGATATTCGGTGAGGCCGAGGTCAAAGCCGGCAAAGTCCGTAACCAAGCCAATTCCAAGATCGGGGAGGCCAAGGAGCTCCTTGTCAAGGATGTAATGAGGTCGCTGGATGCTGAAACCTGAACGCATGTGCCGTGTGGCAATAGTCGGCTCCCGCAAGAAGCTGGGCGCCACGATCAAGAGCCTCTATGAGCTTGACCTTTTCCACGTCGTAGATTATCTGGACGAGGATTCAGAGGTCAAGATCGGGCACCCGCTGCCGCAGGCGGCGGAGATATCCCAGAAGCTCCTGAAGCTGCGCAGCATCGTGAGGGCTCTGCATCTCGAGGAATACAAGACCGACAGGAAGGTCCTGGTCCAGGAGATCGAGGAGACCTCCGACCAGAAGATCGCCACTCTAGAAGCGGAGGTGAACACGAAGACGGACCGCCGCCAGGTCCTCAACAGCAGGCTTCGCGAACTGACGACCCAGAACGAGAACCTCGCGCTGTTCGTTAAGATCGACCTGCCTCTGGATTCCTATTCCGACAGCGAATCGATCGCCTTCTTCTCGGGCACAGCCTCGTCATCCGTCACAGAGCGGATAGGCTCGCTTAACCTGTCGTCGGAGATCGTGGAGGCCCCGTACAACAAAGGCTTCGCCTTCTCGGTGTTCTGCAGGAAGACGGATTCCGATGCTGTCCAGCAGGCGCTCAGCCTCGCCAGCTATCAGGAGGTCAAGCCGCCTTTCAAGTCAGGCGCCCCCGATGTTCGGATCTCCGCCAACGAGAAAGAGATCGAGAACCTCCAGATCGAACTCGCGAGGGAGGAGGAGGAGATCGAGGTCCTACGCGAGAGGTACGCACCGCTCGTTCTGGCCGCCGAGGAGCACTACGCCATCGAGATACAGAAGGCGGAGACGCCGCTCAGGGTTGCGACCACTGAGAACTCCTTCACTATCGACGGCTGGATACCAGTCTCTTCGCTCAAAATCGTCAAGGCCGCCGTCGCCAAGGAGGCCGGCGATTCGGTCACCGTTGAGAGGCTAACGGTCTCGAAAGAGGAGGAAGACGAGCAGGCCCCGGTGAAGCTGAGGAACCGGAGGATAGTCAAGCCCTATGAGCTGTTCATAGAACTCATGTCCGCCCCGCTCTACAGGGAGATCGATCCGACGGTGTTCGTGTTCATAGTCTTCCCGCTGTTCTTCGGGTTCATGATCGGGGATATCGGCTATGGGGCGTGCCTCATGCTCGCCGGCTACGTGATGATCAGCAAGCTGGGTAAAGACAGCGACGGCTGGAGGCGCCTTGGCTGGGCAGTGCTCGCCGGAGGTACATTTGCCAGCATCTTCGGTTTTTT
>Ga0315281_10001451_pt1 | contig 34956 bp, 34 predicted proteins | sample YL17G07_0_MG_FD_204540 | JGI IMG/M metagenome (GOLD analysis project Ga0315281, IMG submission 204540) | Sediment microbial communities from Yellowstone Lake, YNP, Wyoming, USA - YL17G07_0 | ecosystem: Environmental > Aquatic > Freshwater > Lake > Sediment | place: USA: Wyoming | collected...
ACCGATCGCGGATCCTGCCCACGAAGTCCAGGGCTGCATGTCGAGGATCCGGGTCTTGGTAGGAGTGAAACCCGATGTCATCTGAGAGCTCTGAATCGCGAAAAAAGACCGCTATCGCGTCCTGGCCTTCTTCGGCGCGGTACGGCTGACAGAGCACGTCGGAGTTGGCCACGTCGTAGCCCCAGCGGCCGGAGCGGGCGAGGACGCCGCGGTCCGTGGCAATCCAGCTCGCACCGTGGCGCGCGAAGATCGGGATGACCGATTGGCTGACGGCGCCTTCCGCGGGCCACATGCCCCGCGGCGGGCGGTGGAAGTGCTTCTCGTACGTCTCGACGGCAAGCCTGGTGTGGGCAGCGGCGTCCTCCGGATGCGCGAAGCGGCGCGGGTGCGTCGCCCCGGGCCGGTCGATCGTGGCGTCATCGGTGTTGACCAACAACGGCAGGATCGGGTGATACAGCGGCGTCGTGGAGATCTCGATTTGGCGGCGTTCCTGTAACTGTTGATGGATCGGCAGGACGCCGCGCATCACCTTGTACTGCTCGGCCACCATCGATTCGAGATCCGCCTGGCTGAAGTTGCGCCCTTGATCGATGAATCGATGCACTGACGCCACCTCGCCGGTCACCAGCGGAACATCGCCGTCCCGAAACTCTTTCCCGAACCAGGCCAGGTTGAACCACATTTGCAGGTCACGCAGATCCTGCACGTTGAACGTCAAGCCCGCGTGACGCTGGGCAAACAGTTCCTGGTAGCGGTCATGTGGAAAGATCTGGTGATGCCAATCGGCGTCGAAGAAATTGCTCAGGACGTCTTCGCGAGCGCCCGTCTTCAAGCGCTCGGCGGGTGTCAACGTCAGCACCAGCGCGCGGTCGGTCGCGCCGTGCTCGACGTAGTCCTCGATCTGCCAGATAAGGGACGGCGTCAGATTGATCGTCAGGTGGACGCCTGGATGCTCGGCGACGAGCGCGGCCATCGAGTAGTAGTCACGAATCGCGTGCAGTCGGACCCAGGGCTGCAGATAGCTGCCCGCCTGGGCGTGCGACGTATCCTTATATATAGGTTGATGTTGATGCCACAGCATCCCCAGATAGAGCCTGGGACCGACACGGAACGAGCCGGTCGGCCCTGTGACGGCGCCATCCCACGACTGCCCGTGGACCCTGTACGTCACGCGATCGCCCTTGGCAAACGGACCGAGTTCGGCTTGCCAGTAGCTGTTCGGCCCCGAGTGTTCCTGCCACACGGCTTCAACGCGCGAGTCGACGACATGCGCACTTGCTCGCTCGATTCGGTACGACACGGAGACGGACTGCTCGGGCTCGATCGGCCACGTGCCGATTCGGAGCAGCACGCGTTCGCCTGGGACAACTCGTTCAGGCTGTCGCGGAGCATCAGCCGTCAAATGCCAGATCCGCATCGCGTCTCACGGCCTTCCGGCCGTCACCGCATCGAGCGCGCGCCAGCAGGCCCTCCGTAGCAACCTCGCTGTCGTGTCATGACGCCAGGTCAGCGGTCCAATGAAGCGGCCAACAGGCGGTTCACCTTGAACATCTTGTGAAACGCGTCGTACTGCGTCAGATCGTCGTCGGTGTGGAACGTCGCGTCGAGCGTGTCGTGAAACGCATGGTTGCTCGCAAATGCCTGTTTCAGATTCCGGCGTGTGAGCGGAAGCACTTGCTTCCCGGCGCCGACGCTGAAGAAGTACATACGGCTCGTGGGCAGGCCTCTCGACGTGTCCTTGGGATTGCGCGCAGGAACCTCGAGCGCGTAGATCGACAAGTCCTTGGATTCGAGAATCTCGTACTCCTCGTTGCCGACAAACCGGTAATCTCGACTGCCGCAGGACCGGAAACCATAAATCTGGCTCTTCTCGTACCTCCGTGTCGCGCCTTCATGGGTGACGTGGATGAACGGCTTGTGAAGCATGTCGTGCAGCTCCACCTTATGGCCGGACGAATCGCAGTCACTCTCGCTCGTGAGGCGTCCGTTCCTATAGTCCTCGGCGGTGAGATAGATGCCGGTCGCGCTCTTGGCTTCAGCCGTTGGAAGACTGCCTGCCAGAAATGCGGCAACCAGCATGATCCTTTTCAGCAGTGTCATCGGTTGCTCCTCATGGTGATGAAATGTTGCAAGAATGCTTCTGCCCTCCATGTATCGACTAAACCCGTACGGGCAATCGATCTTCGCGTCCATGGCTTGCTCCTTTGGTCCAACGGCGGCCGAGCTTCGAGATCTCGATCACGGTCACGGGGACGAGCGCTACGAGCACGGTGAGCGCACAGTCAGCCGCCGAGAGAGGTCCAATCCCGAACATCAGCTCGGCTGCGGGAATGTGATGAATCCCCAGTTGCAGCAGCACTGACAACATGACGACTCCAACGAGGCGCAGATTCGTGAAGACGCCGACCTCCCAGAAGAGCCGCGTCGTGCTTCGCGCCGCAAAGGCGCGGAACAGCTCGCCGAACACGAGGACGGAGAACGCGAGATTGCGCGCCTCGACCAGGTCGCGCGTGTTCAGTGCCCAGATAAAGACGCCGAGCGTGGCGGCGGCGAGCAGCAGACCGGTCATGACGATGAATCGCCATTGCTGCCTCCCGAGCATCGGCTCGTCAGGATGCCGTGGCGGCCGCTGCAGGACGTCCTCTTCGGGAGGATCGAAGACAAGCGCAAGCGCCGGCAGTCCGTCCGTCACCACGTTGATCCAGAGCAGCTGCAGCGGGAGCAGTGGCAGAGGAAGGCCCGCGAGCGCGGCGACGAGCATCACGGCCAGCTCGCCGGTGTTCCCGGACAGCAGATAGACGAGCGTCTTGCGGATGTTGTCGAAGATGCCGCGGCCCTCTCGGATGGCCGCGACGATGCTCGCGAAGTTGTCGTCAGCGAGCACCATGTCCGACGCTTCGCGCGTGACCTCCGTGCCGCTCCGGCCCATCGCGATGCCGATATGCGCTTCGCGCAATGCGGGCGCGTCATTCACGCCGTCGCCGGTCATCGCGACAATCGCATTGCGCGCTTTCCATGACCGGACGATTCTGATCTTGTCCTCTGGCGTCGCGCGCGCATGCACCTGATCGCCGCCGCCGTCCATCGTCAGGATGCCGAGCTCTTTCGCGATGGCTCGCGCCGTCACGGGATGATCCCCCGTAATCATGACCGTCGTAATCCCCGCGGCCCGGGCCGCGGCGATTGCTTCGATCGCTTCCGTGCGCGGCGGATCGGCGATGCCGATCAACCCGAGCAGCGCCGCTTGCGTCTCATGCTTCGCCGGCGCGACCGCGACTGCGAGCACGCGGAGTCCTCGCTCGGCCATCTGTATGTTGGTCTGCTGCGCCGCAGCGGGATCATCGGCGCAGAGCGGCATGACAGTCTCAACCGCGCCTTTGATATAGATGTGGCCGTCCGCGCGCTCGACCGACATGCGTTTTCGCACCGGGTCGAACGGCACTTCCGACACCCGGTGTGCCGTCCGCTCGATCGCCGCTCGGTCGATCCCGCGCTCCGCCGCGGCGGCGAGGATGGCGAGTTCAGTGGGATCGCCGGTGCCGCTTGCACCGTCCACACCCAGCTCCGCGTCGGAGCACGCCGCGCCGGCAAAGAGGAGCTTCGAGTGGTCAGCGCCCCACAACTCGCGCACGCGCATGACGCCGGTCGTCAGCGTGCCCGTCTTGTCCGTGCAGATCACCGTGGCGCACCCAAGCGTCTCTACGGCCTGGAGGCGCCGGACGAGGACGTGACGGGCAGCCATCCGCTGGACGCCGACGGCGAGCGCGATCGTCACGATCGCGGGGAGGCCCTCCGGCACAGCGGCAACGGCCAGCGACACCGCTGCCATGAAGACCTGCAGGAGTGGCCATCCGCGCAGCACCCCGGCCAGCGCGACGAGGACGACGATTCCGCCACAGATGTACAGCAGCGTCTGGCTCACTCGCGAGAGGCGGCGTTGCAGGGGAGTGACCGACTGTTCCGCTGTTTCGATCAGCGTTGCGATGCGGCCGAGTTCGGTCTGCATACCGGTGGCCGTCACTTCGGCGAGGCCTGTGCCGGTCGCAATGGCGGTGCCCATGAACACGAAGTCGTGGCGATCGGCGAGCGGGGTGCCGGCCGGCGTGGACTCCGCGTTTTTGTCGACCGGTGTGCTCTCTCCAGTCAGCGCGGCCTCATTCGTCGTCAATGCGTGCGCGGAATGGAGGCGCGCGTCCGCGGCGGCGACGTCGCCGGCCTCGAGCACGAGCACGTCGCCCGGGACGATCGTGTCTGCCGTCACCATGACGCCGTGGCCGTCACGGAGCACGCGCGCTCGCCGCGCCGTCATCGACCGGAGGGCCATCACGGCTCGCTCGGCGCGGTATTCCTGGAAGAATCCAATGACGGCGTTGATGATGAGGATGGCGGCGATGGCGCCCGCGTCGAGCAGTTCACCCAGCGCCACGGACAGGATGCTGGCGCCGACCAGCAGCCAGATGACCGGACTCGTGAATTGCCTCGCGAACAGTGTCAGAGGATGCGTCGTCTCTTCGCGAGTGATCTCGTTGGGTCCGGTCTCAACGAGTCGTCGTTGCGCTTCAGAAGACGACAGGCCTGCGAGTGCGGCCACCGTCATGCTGCACCTTCAGACGCGACCAGACGGGCAAGTGGCTGATGTGCGGCGAGTGATGCGCGAACCTGGTGACGTCTCCACATGGCGTACGCTGCCGGGAGCACGAGCAACGTCAGAAACATGCACGACCACAGCCCGCCGACCACGGGCGCGGCGGTGCGTGCCGAGACGTCGGCGCCGACACCCGACTCCCACAGCAGCGGCAACAATCCGAGGACGGTCGTCGCGACGGTCATCAACAGCGGGCGCACACGAGTCGAGGCGCCCTCGATGACGGCAGCGTCGACGTCCTCCGGCGTGCGAATGCGGCCTTCCGCGAGGTGCCGCCCGAACGCTTCATCGAGATACACCACCATCACGATGCCCGTCTCGGCCGCGACTCCGGCCATGGCGATCAATCCGACCCAGACAGCAGTGGAGAGGTTGTAGTGCATGAACGCGAGGAGCCAGATGCTGCCCGCGACGGCAAACGGGAGACTGCACAGCACGAGGAAGGTCTGCGGCCATCCGCGCATCGAGAAGTACAGCAGAATGACGACCAGCACCAGCGTGAGCGGGATCACGTACCGCAGCCGCGCTTCCATCTGTGCGAGAAATTCGTACTGGCCGGTCCATTGCAGGCGGTACCCCGCGGGCAACGTGAGTTGCGACGCAACGACGGCTTTCGCGTCGTTCACCCAGCCGCCGAGGTCGCGTTGGGTCGGATCGATGTCGGCGAACACGTACCCCACGAGCACGCCGTTCTCGTCCTTGATCATCGGCGGCCCCGTGGTGACGCGAATATCGGCGAGCTGGCCGAGAGGCACAGCCGCGCCGGGCTGGCGCCATTGCTCCAGAAGATCCGGAGATGCAGACGCGCCGCCCATGGGCGGGCTCGCGCCCGTGGACATCGCGCTTCCCGTCATGCTCGTCCGGCTTCCGGCGCCGCCCATCGAACCCATCGCGCCGGCGCCGCCGCCTGAAGCCGGCCGCACGAGGCCGGCCGCCTGCGAACTGTTGCCCGCGCCCGTGTTTGCTCCGTCACCCGGCATCGCGCTCGCTGCCGACTGCACGGGAACGAGGATCCGCCGCAGCGCTTCCGGATCCGATCGCTGATCCGCCGCGTAGCGCAGATTGATCGAAAAGCGCGCGCGTCCGGCGATGGCCGTCGAGACGGGCATGCCGCCGACCGCCGCTTCGATCACGTCCTGCACGTCGCGGACCGTCAGGCCGTAGCGCGCGATGGTCTCGCGGTTCGGCACGATGTCCACGTACTCGCGGCCGGTCTGCCGCTCGGCAAACGTGCTTCGCGTGCCCGGCACCTGACGCAGCATCCCTTCGAGCGCGACGCTGATACGTTCAATCTCGTTCAGGTTGTCGCCGAACACCTTGATGCCCACCGGCGTCCGCACGCCCGTCGTCAGCATGTCGATCCGCGTGCGAATCGGCGGCGCGATCGCCATCTGGTAGCCGGGCATGCGAAGGGCGGCGCCGAGATCGCGCGACAACTCCGCCAGGGTGCGCGCCTGCTGTTCCGGCCATACGCGTCGTAACAGGCTCTTCGCCCAGTCGGGCGCGGTTGCGCTGTACCAGCGCGGCGTATACCGCACCGGCCACTCGTCACGCGGCCGCAGGGCGATGACCGATTCGATCATGTCGAGCTGCGCGGGATCCGTGGCCGTCTCGGCGCGACCCGCCTTGCCGTGCACCGACGCCACTTCGGGGAAACGCATGACGATGCGGTCCTGTGCCACGAGTGCCCGCCGCGCCTCTTCGATCGCAATGCCGGGGAATGTCGTCGGCATCACGAGCAGCGAGCCCTCGTCGAGCGGCGGCATGAACTCCGAGCCGAGCCGCTGGAACACCGGGACCGTGGCAACCATCAGGACCGCCGCGGCAACGACGACCAGCATCCGGAAGCGCACGACGATGGTCGCGACGGGCCGATAGACCGCGCTGAGGAGACGGCTGACGGGATTGGTCGCCTCGGTGCGGAAGCGTCCTTTCAACAGCAGCACCATTAGGGGCGGCGCGAGCGTGATCGACAGAATCGACGCGGCGAACATCGCGAAGGTCTTCGTGTACGCCAGCGGCAGGAACAGCCGCCCGGCCTGACCGGCGAGCGTGAAGATCGGCAGGAAGCTGACCGTGATGAGCAGCAGCGAAAAGAAGATGGGGCGGCCCACTTCCTTGCAGGCATCGACAATCAGTCGCGTCCGATCGCCGCCCGGGGGCGCCGCGGCAAGCCGGACGTGCGCATTTTCAATCAGCACGATCGCGGCGTCGCCGAGCTCGCCGATCGCAATCGCGATCCCGCCGAGCGACATGATGTTCGACGTCAACCCCAGATAGCGAATGCCGATGAAGGAGAACAGCACGGCGAGCGGGAGGATGATCATCACGACGAGAGCCGATCGCGCGTGGAACAGAAAGACGAGGCAGATGATCGTGACGATGATCGCCTGCTGCGTGAGTGTGTCGGTCAGCGTCTTGACGGAGCCGAGAATCAGCGCCGATCGGTCGTACGTGGGTATCAGGCGCACGCCGTCAGGAAGGCGCAGCGTCGCGAGCTGCGCTTCGAGCGCGCGGATGACTTGCAGCGCGTTCGAGCCGATGCGCATGACCACGATGCCGCCCACGGTCTCGCCTGTCCCGTTCCAGTCGGCGGCGCCGCGCCGAATCTGCGGGCCGAAGCGCACCGTTGCGACGTCGCCGAGCCGGATGGGCGTGCCGCCCTGGCCAACCGCGACCACGCTCTGTTCGAGATCGGCGCGCTCTTTGATGTAGCCGCGTCCGCGCAGCACGTACTCACGCCCGGCCAGTTCGAGCACGCGCGCCCCGACCTCCGCGTTGGCGTCACGGACGGATCGCGTGATGTCTGTCACCGTCAATCCGAAGCCCACCAGCCGGTCCGGATCGATGACGATCTGGTACTCGCGTTCGAACCCGCCGAGCGAGGCGACTTCTGCGACGCCCGTGACCGCCTGCAGCGCTGGACGGACCGTGAAATCCTGCAGCGCCCGAAGTTCGGCAAGGTCCATGCGTCCGGTGCCGTCCTTTAGTACGTACTGATAGACCCATCCGACACCGCTCGCGTCGGGTCCGAGCGTCGGAGACACGCCGGGCGGCAGCAGTTGCTGCACGCGGCCGAGTTGCTCGAGCACCCGGGTTCGCGCCCAGTAAATGTCGGTGCCCTCGCTGAAGAGTGCGTAGGTGAAGCTCATGCCGAACATCGAGTAGCCGCGGACGGTCTGGACACCAGGCGTGCTCTGCAAAGCGCGGACGAGGGGATACGTGATCTGGTCCTCGACGAGGTCGGGGCTCCGTCCCATCCATTCCGTGTAGATGATCACCTGCGGGTCGGAGATGTCCGGGAGCGCGTCGAGCGGCGTTTTTCGGACCGAGTCGGCGGCAAAGAGCGCCAGCACCAGCACGGCGCCGAAGACGATCCACTTGTGTTTGACCGACAGCTCGATGATGCGTTCGACCATGGCTGTTACTTCCGATGGCCGGCGTGTGGATCCGACGGCGGGGCCTGCTGATCCGCGGATGTCGCGCCATGGTCGTGGCCGCCCGTGCCCCCGGTCGCACGCAGACGGCTTTCCGAGTCGAGCAGGAACACGCCCTCGGCCACGATCCGTTCACCTTCGGTGAGCCCGGAGCGGATCTCCACGCGATCCGCGAGCTGCACGCCGAGCGTCACCGCGCGGGGCTCGAAGCGATGTCCGGCGGCGACAAATACGTGCTGCTCGCGTCCGGTGTCGACGACGGCATCACGCGGTACGGTGATGACCGGCGGTCCGGCGAATGCAAAGACCGCGGTGCCGTAGAGGCCGGGCCTCAGCGTTCCCCCGGAATTCTCGGCCGAGAAACGGACCCGCAGGGTGCGCGTCCGCTCGGTGAGCGTCGGATAGAGAAAGTCGACACGCGCCGCGAACGACCGCCGGCCGGACGCCGGAAAATCGAGTTGCGCGGTCGTGCCGATGCGGATGCCGGGAATGTTCGCCTCGGGCACTTCCGCCATCACCCAGACGCGCGACAGGTCCGCAATCGTCAGCAGCGTCGTCGACGGGTCCACCGACGTCCCGACGGTGACGCCCCGATTCACTACCACTCCGCTTCTCGGCGCGACGACGGTCACGAGGCGCTTCGGTTCTCCCGTCAGTTCGATGGCGTCGATGTCCTCAGGCGCCATTCCGAGCACGCCGAGTCGCGTTCGCCCGCTCGCGATGACCGCGCTCGAAATGCCCGCACTGGCCGTGTTCTTCCGCGCCGAGAGGTATTCCGTCTGGGAGGAGAGCAGCTCCTGCGAGAAGATGCGGGCGAGGGGCTGCCCAGCGCGCACCATCTCGCCCGTGGTGTTGACGTCGAGCTGTTCCACCCAGCCGGCGACGCGTGTGTGCACGTGCGAGATGCGGGATTCATCCGGGGCCACGGTAGCGACGGCCCGCAGGTCCTGTTTCAACGTCTGGCGTCCGACGACTTCGAGACGGACGCCGAGGTCCTGCAGCGTTGTCTCGGTGACATCCACCGGAACGCGGTCGTGCGTTGTCTGAGCGCCGCTCGGTGATGCGGCGGCGGCAGAAGGGTTCGCCACCGGTGCGCGCTGCATCCAGAGGACTGCGGTGAAGACGAATGCGGTGGCAGCCGCGGCGGCGAGCGGCGTTCGAAGCCGGGCGAAGGTTGATGTCGGTGTCATGGCACGATCGCCTCGTACGATCCAAGGGCACGGCCAAGACGGGCCCACGCCAGTCCGACGTCGATGTCAGCGGCAATGAGGTCCGCCTGCACGAGCCACAGCGCCTGCACGGCTTCGATCACGCTCACGAGCGGCAACTGGCCTGACGAGTAGCCGGCGACGGCCGGGTCGATCGCCATCCTGGCGCGCGGCAGGACATCCGACGTCAGCGACGTCTGCCGATCGCGTGCCGCCTGCAGCTGGCTGACGGCGCCGGCCGCGTCGCCCTCGATCATTCTTGTCGTCGCGCGCAAGTCGGCTTCAGACATCGCGCGCATCGCCTGCGCTTCCGCAACGCCGGCGCGCAGCTTCCCGCGCCAGAGTGGGATGCTGAGCCCGACCATGGCCATCCATCCCTTTCCTTCGGTCATCGTGGACGCCGGCCCCGTGCGAACGGTCGCCATCGGGCGGAACATGTCGCGCATGACGTCGACGCCGGCGTCGGCACGCGCGATCTCAGCTCGTCCAGCCACGAGCTCCGGGCGCGTCGTCAGTGCGGCTTTGATCGCGGGCCACGAAGGCAAGGGCTGCGAAAAGCTCAATGCGGCGAATTCGGGAACGGGGGAGTCGGCGTCGATCGCCAGGCTCGTATTCAGCATCGCCTCTGCGCCGCGCACTTCGCTCGTCAACGATCGCGCGACGCTCTCGAGCCGCGCGACGTCGACTTCGGCGCGCAGCACATCGGACTGCGGCGCCGTTCCGCCAGCGTATCGAGCGGCCGCGGCGTTGACGACTGCACGGGCGAATGTGAGCTGCTCGGCGACCAGAGCCGCGGTCCGGCGACGCTCCTGGACCATGAGAAAGGCATTCGCCGCCTGCAGTTCGGCGTCCAGGACGACGCGGCTCGTGTCGGCGCGAAGCCGATCGATATCCGCTGACGCCGCCGCGCGGCGGTGCCGGCGGATGCCGGACAACGGGATTTGCTGCTCGACCGTGACGCTCCAGTTCGCGCCGCCTCCCATGAACGGCAGATGATCCAGCGACGGGGAAATCATCGGGTCGTCGAGCGCGGAGACGATGGCTGGCCGTGTCTCGGCCGCGCGCGTGCGTGCACGCGCGGCTTCGATCTCGTCCCGGCGTTCGCCCGCGAGGCGAATCACGTCGGCGAGACCGAGTGGGGATGGAAGAACGTGAGCGACAGCCGGCGTGCTGAGGAGAATCGCGACCGAGAATCCAAGAAGGGCTCGCATGGGCTGTTCTCCCGAGCCCACGCCGCACGGCGGCGTGGGCTCGGAATCGTGTTGGCTTACTTCGCCATCTGCTCGTGATCGCGAGCGAGCTCGCGCGCGGCCGTTGCCGCGTTGCGAGCCGCGTCCGCGAGCCGGTCGCAATGGACCGCCGTGTCAGGGCTGCCGGGCCGCTTCGATTCCGACGCGCTCGGCGCGCTGCGATAGGCCTTGGCCTCGGCGACGTGATCCACCGCGTCAGCGTCGTACCGTGCCGCCACCGCGGCGAAGTGCTTCGCGAGCTTGCGATGCTCCGCCGGGGTCTTGGCGTTGGCGATCAGATCGCGCACCTCCTTGCTGCCGAGGAGGTCGCCGGCATTACCCTGCGCCACCGGCGCCGGACTGCCGAGGTCGGCCACGGGCGCGCCAATGGCGATCCGGACATCCGTCGCGACCTGGACCCAGTTCGCGACGAAGCCGTTGTCATTCGGCACGTGGACGACGACGTACCGGCCGACGCGCAGGGCGTTCGCCGTGAGCGAGGTGTTGTCCTGCCACGGCTTCTGCGTGATCAGCTTGCTGAAGACCGTCTGGTTGTCGATGCCGACCGTGACGACCTCCTTGTCGAGCACGGAGATCGACGTCGGCGAGAAGCTGGTGACCCGGCCAGCGATGGTGTTCGCGTTGGCGAGTGCCGGAATCAGGATTCCAGCGGCTGCGGCGAACGCGGCAAGGGTCGTGAGTTTCTTTAACATGGTCGTTCTCCAAGGCGGCCGTGCGGAGGCACGGCCGCCATTCACGTCGTTAATTGATCTGGTCACTTGCCGGCCTTCTCGATCCTGTCGGCGATGCGATCGCAGTGGACCGCCGTGCCAGGGCTTCCGGGACGCTTCGACTCCGAAGCGTTGGGCGCTGCGCGGAGCGCTCTCGATTCGGCACGGTGCCTGGCCGCTTCAGCGCTGCCCTCGATCGTCGCGATGGCAGGCGTGCGGACTTCGGAGACGAAAGGCTCGTTTCTGAAGTCCGTGGCGACCTGCACCCAGTTCGCGACGCGGTTGCCCTCAGGGACATGCACGACGACATATCCGCCGACGCGCAGCGCGCGCGCCGTCAGTGCGGTGTCTTCCTGCCACGGCTTCTGCGTGATGAGCCTGGTGAAGGTGGTCTGGACGCCGATGCCGACCGTGACGATTTCCTTGTCGAGCACGGAGATCGACGTCGGCGAGAAGCTGGTGACCCGGCCAGCGATGGTGTTCGCGCGGGCGATGGCCGGCACGAGCATGCCGACGGCCGCTGCAAACACGGCGAGGGTCGTGAGTCGTTTCATCATGGTCGTTCTCCCGGCGGAGGTGCAGAGGCACCGCCGCAAAGTCAGTGACGAATCAGTGACTGATCGAAGAGAACGAGCGCTTAGAGTCGAAGATCGCGGAACAGAATGCGGAAGTCTTGAGGCCGGACGAGAGCCGGGGGGCCTTCACGAACGAAGACGACGACGATCGCTGGCATGTCGAAGGCCACGACGGCGGCCGACACGGCGTGAGGCGGGCTCGCGACATCAGCACGAGCCGAGGGCGCTTTCGACGGGTACCCGTCAGCCCCGTTGCAGCAGCAGGACGCCAGCGCGTTAATGCTGGCGCAGCCGTGACGCATCGCATCGCAGACGTCGTGTGACTGCGCCGCGAAAAGCGGTGCGGTCGCCATCGCCAGGATGCTGGCGATGAGCATCGCGGAGAATGAGCGGACGCGGGTAAAGATCACGATGCCCGTCAAGACAGCATGTGTCGTGCCAGCCCCGCACGACAGAATCATTCAGCGTTTCGGCGGGACTGATATGCAGCAGGCGAGGTTGCCGGGAAATTTCCGGCGAAAGCGCCGGATTTCCCGCAGCGCATTGGTACGTTCGTTGCGATTGCAGGTGGCATGCGAATGACAGCACTGCCGGCGTCGCTTGTCGCGGGCGCACTGATGAGCAGCGCTGGAGTGGCCTGGCTGGCGGATGCCCGGCCGGGGATGGCGGCGAAGGCGGCCGCCCCGCCGATCATGTACGCTGACGCGGTTTCGCGCGTGGCGCGCGAACGCGCGCGTTCGGTGGTCCTCCTGCATTCGATCAGGCGTCGCGAAGCCACAGCCGACCCGTACGAGGGGTTCATTGCGCCGATCAGCGAGGGACTCGGATCGGGAATCGTCATCGACAGCACGGGGTTGATTCTCACCAATGCACACGTGATTGAACACGCCACGGACGTCCACGTGCGCCGGCCTGATGGCCGGGACGTGGCGACGACATTGGTGGGGATTGATACCGATTCAGACCTCGCCATCGTCCAGGCGTTGGATGCGACCGGCCTGGTCCCGGCGCCGCTCGGCGACTCTGATCGCGCGGAGGTGGGGAGCTTCGTCGTCGCGATTGGCAGCCCCCTGGGTTTTCACCACACGGTGACAGCAGGAGTGCTCAGCGCGAAGTCGAGAGGCTTCGATAACCTGGGCGTGGAGTTCCTGCAAACCGATGCCGCCATCAATCCAGGGAGCAGCGGTGGTCCGCTGCTGGACCTGTCGGGCCGCGTGATTGGCGTCAACACGGCGATTGTTTCGGAGGGCGGTCAGAATATCGGGCTGAACTTTGCGATTCCGATCAATACGGTCAAGCAAGAACTCGCGGCGCTTCGCACGAACACCGTCACCCATGCCTGGATCGGCATCCAGCTGGCGAGACTGAGCGCGACGGGTGTTGACGCACTCGGCCTCGCCAACACGGAAGCCGGTTTGATGATTACCGCCGTCGACGCGACCGGACCAGCCGCGCTGGCTGGCGTGCAGCCGTCCGACGTGCTCCTCCGAATGGCTGCCGATCCCCCGGTCCGTGCGGCGGATGTTCAGCGCCGTATTCGCACGATGAGGCCAGGGACGACGATTCAATTAATCGTGCTGCGCGACGGCGAGCAGATCGAGGTGCCGGTCGTCCTGGGCGTGCGATCGCCAAAGAATTGAGTTGCCGGGGCGCCGGCCTCACCGCATCACTGCGTCTGGAATTGTCGGATGGCTCGGCAGGGAATACGGGTCCGTGGGTGTCAGCGCGGTGTGCTTGTTCTTCCGGTTCTGTGAAATCCAGTCGAAGAAACCGGACGACACCAGCTTCAGCGTGATCGGCTTATCGGTCTTGTTCTCCCAGAACCACCCATGAATCCCGGTGCTCGGCGCGAGGAACGTTCCGTGTGACTCGCTCTTGCCTTTCTTGTCGTCGAGTTCGTAGCTCTCGTAGTAATCGGTGCCTTCCTTGCCCGTCGGCTTCACGTCTGGCTCGCCGTGGAATTCGAAGGGAAGCGTGGCGCTCGCGGTCCAGGAGTACACCAGGCCCGCGCCTTTCTTCATGTTGTATTTGATCTCCATGCCTTCGCCCGGCGCGAGCGTGATGTCCCGGGAATCGAACTGAAAGCGGCCCCGCTGCGCGATGAACGTGTCCTTCATCGTCGGCGCCTCACCGGTCGGCGATGTCACCAGGACGGGATTGAGAAAGGTCTTCGTGGTGTCTGCCGCCTTCGGAGTGACCGCGGCGTCCGTGACGACTGCCGGCTTCGATGCCGGCTCCGTCGCATTCGCGAGATTCGTGAGGCCCAGCGCGCGTCCCGTTCGGAGCGGATCGATGCCGTATTCGGCGGGCAGCACGAACGCCACGAGGATCACGACGGCCGTCAGGAGGGCGATGACGGTCGCCGTGGCCAGCCTCCGGAGCGAGGGCAGGTGAGGCGGAGCGGCAGTCTGTCCGGTACTCATCGTGCCACCACATAACCAGTGAGCTGATAGCCGACGAGGATGAACCCGCCGGTCATCAGCAAGGTGTTCGTCACGAACGCGTGCCGGAGAAATCCAGCTCGCGTCCGCCAGTAACTCAGGCCGATGAAGACGGCAGCGAGCGCGAGGAACTGGCCGAGCTCGACGCCGACGTTGAAGCTCAGGATGTTGGTCACGAGTCCATTCGGCGACAGCGCAAACTCCTGCAGCTTCGTCGCCAATCCGAACCCGTGGAACAGTCCGAAGATCAACACGGCAATCTTCGTGTTCGGCTGGAATCCAACAATGCGCTGAAATCCATTCATGTTGTCGAACGCCTTGTAGACGACTGAAAAGCCGATGATGGCGTCCACGACGTAGGCATTGGCGTGGACGCCGCCCAGGACGCCGAGCAGCAGCGTGGTGCTGTGCCCGATGGTGAAGAGGCTGACGTAGAGGACGACGTCCTTCAGGCGGTAGAGGAAGAAGATCACGCCGACGAGGAACAGCAGGTGATCGTACCCGGTCACCATGTGCTTCGCGCCGAGATAGAGAAACGGCGCGATAGCACTGCCGGTGTTGGCGACGACGAATGCGGCGTCGCGCTTCGAGACGTTATGCGCGAATGCGTCAGGCGCGAAGCACAGCCCGAGTACGACCAGGGCCGTGCATGCGGCAACGAATCGGTGTCGTTGGATCATCCTTGTCTCCCATACTTCAGATAGAGCGTCGGCAGCACGACGATATTGAGCAACGTCGACGTCATCAGGCCGCAGAGGATCACGATCGCCATCGGCGTCTGGATCTCGCTGCCCGTCTTTCCTCCGCCAAGGGCGAGCGGAATCAGCGCCAGCCCCGCCGCAAGCGCCGTCATCAGAATCGGCACGAGCCGCTCCATGGCGCCGCGTTCGACGGCCCTTCTTAAGTCTAGAACGCCTTCCTCGGTCATCAAATGACGGATGTGCGAGACGAGCATGATGCCATTCCTCGTCGCGATGCCAAAAAGCGTGATGAAGCCGATCATCGACGCGACGCTCAGGACGCCCCCGGCGAGAAACACGCCGGCCACGCCGCCGATGAGCGCCAGCGGCAGGTTGACCATCACCAGCGTGGCGTCCCGCCCGCTGCCGAATGCCAGGACCAGCAGCATGAACAGCCCGGCGATGACGGCAACGAAGAGGACGCCGAGCCGCTCGGTTGCGCTCTGCTGGCTCTCGAATTGGCCGCCGTACTCGACACGGTAACCCGGCGGCATCGGCACCGACTTCGCGATCTGCGCCCTGATGTCGTCGACGACGCCGCCGAGATCGCGGCCGGCGACGTTCGACGAGATCACAATCCGGCGCTGGACGTTCTCGCGCAGGATCATGTTCGGTCCCTGTTCGCGGCGCACATCGGCCAGCAGGCGGAGGGGCACCTGGCCCGATGACGGCGTGTCCACCGGCAGATCGGCGATGCGCTCGAAGTCAGCGCCCTGCGACGCGTCGAACTTGACGACGAGGTCGAACGCGGCGCCGCTCCGGAAGACGCGGCCCACCGTCGCGCCCGCAAAGCTCGTCTCGATGGCGTCACCGACATCGGCGGGATGCAGTCCGTACCGCGCGATCGCGGTGCGATTCATGATGAACCGCACGACCGGCACATCCATCTGCTGCTCGAGCGAGAGATCGACCACCCCGGGAACCCGACCGACGGCGTCGCGCACGTTCTCGCCGAGCCGCCGCAGCGTGCCGAGGTCGTCGCCGAACACTTTGACCGCGATGTTCGCGCGCGTGCCCGACAGCATGTGATCGATCCGGTGCGAGATCGGCTGGCCGATGGTCACATTCGTGCCCGGCAGCGTGGAAAATCCGCGCCGGAGCGCCGCCAGCAGATCGTTACGCGATCGTCCGGTCTCGCGAAGGCCGACGTCGATTTCCGCGGCTTCAACACCCTGGACGTGCTCGTCGAGATCCGCGCGCCCCGTACGCCGCGCCGTGGCGACGACTTCAGGCTCGGCCAGCATGATCTGCTCGACGCGCCTGCCGATCTCGTCCGATTTCGCGAGCGACGTACCGGGCAGCGTGTTCGCCTGCACCGTCAGGCTGCCTTCGTGGAATTCGGGCAGGAAGGCCGTACCGGCCCGCGTGAGGCCGACGACCGCGACGGCGACGAGCAGCGCCGACGCCGTCATCACCGTCCATGGGTGGTCGAGCGCGTAGGGCAACGTGCGCGCCAGCCCGCGCTTCAGCGTGCGCGCCAGCCAGCCGTCGTGTCCGGCTGCGATGGACCTGGCGCGCGGTAGAAACGCGTACGACAGCGCCGGCGTCACGACGATGGCCACGCCGAGCGACGCCAGCAGCGCGACGATGTAGGCAAGTGCGAGCGGCGTGAGCAGCCGCCCCTCCACGCCGGCGAGGCCGAACACGGGGAGGAAGACGAGGACGATGATCACCGTCGCAAAGACGATGGACGTCCTGATCTCCAGCGTCGCGGAGAGCACGATGTCGGCGTGCGGCCGTCGCTCGTCGACAGGCAGCGCCTGATTCTCGCGCAGCCGCCGCACGACGTTCTCCACATCGATGATCGCGTCGTCTACAAGCGCGCCGATCGCGATCGCCATCCCGCCGAGCGTCATCGTGTTGATCGTCGCCCCGAATGCGCGCAGGACGAGAATTGCCGCGGCCAGCGACAGCGGCATCGCCGTCAGCGTGATCGCGGCCGCGCGGAAATTCGCCAGAAAGAGCACGACGACGACGATGACGAGAATGCCGCCGTCGCGCAGCGCCGCGACGACGTTGTTGACGGCGACCTCGATGAAGTCGGCCTGGCGAAAGATGCGGCGGTCGATCGTCACGCCGGCCGGCATGTCCTGCTGAAGTCGATCGAGCTCGCGATCGAGCCGTGCGGTGACGTCGATCGTGTTCGCTCCCGGCTGCTTCTGGACGCCGACGATCACGGCGGGTTTGCCGTTGCGTGAGCCTTCGCCCCGCTTGAACGCAGCGCCCTCGTGGACGTCGGCGACGTCGCGAACGAGCACCGAGCGTCCGCCGCGCAGCGCGACGACCGTCTCCCCGATCTCGCCGGGAGTGTTCGCGCGGCCGATCGCCTGCAGCACGTATTCCTGAGGGCCTTCCGTAAACACGCCGGCCGACGTGTTCTGGCTCGCGCCGCGCACGGCGTCGAGCAGTTCTGTCAGCGAGATGTGGTTCGCGCGAAGCTGTTCGGGATGCGCGACGACCTGGTACTGGCGCTCCGCGCCGCCAATCGGCGTCACCTGCGAGACGCCCGCCACAGCAAGCAGGCGCCGGCGGACCGTTGTGTCGGCGAGCGTGCGGAGGGTGAGGGGGTCGGCCGTGTCGGACGAGATCGCGAAGAACAGGATCTCGCCCATGATCGACGACACGGGCGCGAGCACCGGACGTTCGACCTGCGGCGGCAGCGCCCCGCCCGCGAGCACGAGTTTCTCGGCGACGACTTGCCGCGCGAGGAAGATGTCGGTGCCCCAGTCGAACTCCACCCAGATGACGGCGAGCCCGAGCGCCGTCGCCGAACGCACGCGGCGCACGTTCGAGGCGCCGTTGATCGCGCTCTCGATCGGGAACGTGACGAGCGACTCCATCTCCTCGGGCGCCATGCCGCGTCCTTCCGTGAGAATCGTGACCGTCGGCGCGGTGAGATCAGGAAAGACGTCGACCGGCATGTCGCGCGCCGTAAAGATCGCGACGGCGAGCAGCACGGCCGAGAAGACCATCACCATCCAGTGGTGATCGATGGACCACGTAATGAGTTTCTTCATGATCAGTGCACGTGTCCTTCGGCCGGCAATCCCTTGGCCGCCGAGGCGAGCTGCACTTCGTACGCGCCGCGAACGACGACGCGATCGCCAGGCTGGACACCGGAGGAGAGCCCGACCTGATCGCCGTCACGCGCCGCGATCTCGACGTACCGGCGGGCGAAACGTTCGCCGCCGATCTGCACGAAGACGTACGGCCGGCCGGCGTCGTACAGCACCGCGGCACGCGGCACCGCGGGCACGTTCATCCGTTCGTGCCGATAGAGCAGCGCCGTTCCGCTTTGCCCGATGAGCAGCTGCCCGTTCGTGTTGTCGATCTCGTACTGCACGGGGAGCGCGCCCGTCTTCGGATCGATCACGCCGGGGTCGTGTCTGTGCCCCGCCTTGAGCGGCATCGGATCCGGGCGGCCGGGAATTTCGAACGCGACGTCGGTGAGCTGGCGCGCGGCCGCGGCGTCGGCCGCCGGCACCTGTACGCGCAGCTCGACTTCGTCGGTCTTGACGATTCTGAACAGCGGCGCGCCTTCGTCGTACGACGCGCCGAGCGTCGCAAACACATCGGCGACGCGTCCGGAGATCGGCGCGGTCATCGTGAACGCGTTGCCCGACGCGGCGCCACCGCCGCGGTTGAGCGTCTCGTCGCGCTGCGACAGACGGGATTCAGCCGCGCGTACGCGGGCCTCCGCTGCCGTCACCGAGCGCCGGGCATCCTCGAGACGGCGCGCCGGAACCGCGCGGTCGGCGAGCAGCCGCTCGGCGCGCGTCTGTTCCGCGCGCGCGCCTTCGAGGGCCACCTGCGCCTGCGCGAGCTCCGCCGACATCGTTGCACGGTCGTCCGCACCGCTCAGCCGCGGTTCGAGACGTCCGAGCGCCTGGCCGGCGCGCACCATCGCGCCAATCGACACGAGCTCCTGTGCCATGAACCGTCCCGCCGCGGGCGCGGAGACGATAGCCTCGCCGCCCGAGATCGGCTCGATCGTCGCGGAGGCTCTAATAGATGTCCGTAGCTCCGCCTCGCGCACCGGGGCGGTTGCGAACGGGTTCGTCCACTGCTGTTCCTTCAGATACGCGATCGCCGACGCGTCGTCGGGTGCGCGCTTTTCCGCGTCAGCCTTTGCGCTCGCCTCGTCGGCAAACACGGTGACGGCGCCGAGCGCGTGACGATCGCTTAAGCCGGGTGCCTCCACGAGGAGCGCCCAGCGGTACCGTCCGGCCGCCGGCGGTGCGCCGTCGACGCGAAATGCGCCAGGCCGCGACGGCGGCGTCCCACGCAGTACCGTCTTCGCTCCGGCCGACTCCGGCGTGAACTCAATTGACGGCGTGCCGGCGTTCAGCGCCTGAAAGTCGTCGAGCCTCGTCAGATGCACCGCGAATCGAGCAGCGCGGCCTGCGACGAGCGGTGGGTATTCCATGTAGAGCTCGGTCTTCGACGTCCAGTCGGTGACGTCGAGCGTCGGCAGCTCCTTTGGAGGCGCCGTCGCTTCGCGGGCGCAACCCGCGGTGGCGAGCGCGATCAGAATCAGCAGCTTCTTCATCAGCGAATCTCCCAGCCGCTTACGAATTCGAGGTCGATTTCGGCCTGGCGCGCGGCGAGATCGAGCGCCGCCTGCCGCGCTCGCGCGGTTGATCCGGTGCGGTATGCGTCCAGCAGTTCCAGAATTCCGCGCTCGCCCGCGTCGTAGCTGACACGTGCGATGCGGTCGATTTCACCGGCGCCGCTTACGGCTGATGCGCGGTAACGCGCCGCTGCGGCACGCCGTCCCACGACTTCGGCGCGAAGCGCCGTGATCTCCGACCGCAGCGCGATGCGGAACATGTCGGCCTGCGCATCGGCCTGCTTCGCGTGCGCTTCGGCCAGCGCGCGCTCCGGCTTGCCGCGATCAAACAGCGGCACCACGGCTTGCACCGTGAACACGCTGCCGATGTCGCCGCCGCCGGACGTCGACGACTTGGTGCCTGCGAGAATTTCAGTCTCGGGAATGCGTCGGCGATCCGCAGCGTCCGCCGAGAGCCGTGCCGCGGCGGCTTCCTTCTGCAGCGCGAGCAGCGCTCCCCGGACCGTCAGCGCCCGCTCGACGAGCGCGCCGACGGCAGGCATTTCTGCCGATGACGACGCCTGCGGCGATGCGACGATGCGCGACGGATCGACCGCGTCGGCGAAGAAGCTGGCGATCGCCGCCTGGGCGCGAGATCGGTCCGTCGCGGCGGCCGACAGGTCGGCGTCGAGATCCGAGACCTCGCGCTCGGCCCGGAGGCGATCGAATCCGGCGGCGTCGCCGGCGTTCTCGCGCTTCGCGAGGATGTCGGCCAGCTCCCGCAGTCGATCGCGCGCGGTTGTCAGACCCTGCTCGCGCGCCTGCGCTGCGACGAGCTGCGCGTACGCCAGACGCAGATCCGCCCGCGCCCGGCGCAGCACGTCGTCTGCCCGCGTCGTGCTCGCGTCGACGAGCGCCGCCGCCGCCTGAATCTCCAGCCGCCGGCGCCCCGTGATCGGCAGCGGCTGGGCCACCATCGTCAGGTACTCGGTCACGCCGGCGACCGACTCGCGATCGACGGTGACGCGCGGATTCGGCCAGCGGCTCGCCGACAGCGCCTCGGCGCGCGCGACGTCCGTGCCTGCGCGAATGGCGCGGACGCGCGGGCCTTCGGCAGACAGCCGCGCTAGCACTTCCGCTTCAGTGAGCGACAACGATTGCGCACCCGCGCGCGACGGCAACATGACCGCCGCAAGCGTGGCGCACAGCACCACACAGCGCATAAGACCTCGATGGCGACCCTGACCGCCTCCGCTAAAGCTTCGGCGAGTTCGCCGTAGCCTTGGCGAAGGCGGAAAGGGTCGCCCTGCAGATCGAAATGAATCGGGCGGACGGGTAGCGACCCGTCGGATCAGCTCAGGCGGGCAAGAGGTGGACCGCGAAGAAGATTGGCGTGCTTCGGCGGCCCATGAACGGGCGCCGCGTCGTCGAATGGCGTGACCGACCAGTGCACTTCCGCGGGCACGAGGTCGTAGCTGACCGGTATCGTGGGCGGGGTTGGCGCTGCCTGATGCGGCGACTCGTGGAGCATCGCGCTGTCGAGCCAGACAACATGCTGCTCGATGTCGTGCTCGATCTCGATGTCGTCGGCGTTGTGCACGTCGTGCGCGTGCGGACCGAAGTGGCTGTGCGCGACCGCCTGATCGTGATCGTGCCCAGGACCCGGCTCATGGACGTGCCGCGGCGCCAGCGCTGACGCGAACGTCAGGAACGGCGCAACGAGCAGCAGAGCGATGGCGCGAGCCGGTGGGCGACGCACGTGTGCTACTTCTTGGCCGGCGGCGCGACCTTGATGTTGTAGAGCGTCTGGAAGTCGCCGTCGTACACCGTCGCCGTGATCTGATCGCCGGGCTTCAGATCCTGCAGCACGGCTTCCTTGTCGACCTTGTAGGCCATCGTCATCGACATCATCCAGCCGGGGATGTTCTCGTTGTTGACGGTGACCATCTTCGTCTTCGGGTCGACTTTCTCGACCTTGCCCTTGAACGCGTGATCCTTCTTGCCGGCCGGCGGCGTCTGCGCGCTCACGGCGATCGACAGCGCAACCGCACAGACCATCGCCATGCCCAGCGCGATGACTCGACGAACCATCAATTGCACTCCTTCTTACTTCTTACTTCTTCGAGGCTGCGCCGACCTTAATCAGCAGCGCGTTGCTCCCGTGTTCCGGGACGTCGATGACGACGCGGTCGCCGACCTTGACGTCGGCCAGGTGCGCGGGCTTGCCGGCGTTTTCGATCGCCGTCTTGGCGCTGATCGAGAGCGTCTTCGTGGTTTTGTTCGCGAGCTCGACGGTGACCGACTGCGCCGAGAGCGCCGTGACGACCCCGCGGACGTGCTCGTTGCCTTCGTGGGCAAACGCGCCGGCGGAGATTGCGAGCACCAGGGCGATAACCGAGAGAAGCTGTTTCATGGTGCTCCTATTGTAATGAGTCATTTGGTGATTCGGCGATTTAGTGATGGTGGGGCGGAGCGACGTCCTCGCCCGCGAGAAAGCGCTCGTCCTCTTTTTCTTCCTGTAATTCAGCCGGTGATGTCGGGTTGGCGGCCGCCATGGCCTTGAGCTGTTCCGGCGTTAGCTCGCCCAGGTGACGGACGAAATGCACGAGCTTCCAGGTGTCCAGATCGTCCGGCCCGCCCGTGCCCCAGGCCGGCATGCCGGTCAGCCGGATGCCGTTTTCGATGATCCAGTACAGCTCGCCGTCGGTCTTGTCCTGCGTGGCGGCGAGCCGCATGTCCGGTGCCTTCGGAAACAGATTGCGCCCGATCGGCGTGTCGCCGCGTCCGTCGTTGCCGTGGCACGAGGCGCAGTGGTCGGCGAAGTGCGCGCGCGATTCCGCCCAGACCTCAGGCGTGAACGCGACGGGGTTCGGCGCGAAGCGCGCCGAGGACGGCACGCTCCAGCGATGCAGCGCGCGCATGACGACGCGTTCGACTGGCGTCGGGAGCGTGCGCGCGCTGAAGCCGTTGGCGTTGACGAGCCAGTACGCCGCGCCGCCGGCGACGACCAGGACGGCGATGACCGCCGCCACGGCCATTCGCGCGATGCGAGGGCCTCCGCTCATGGCATGTTCACCATGTGTTCGCTGCGCCGCAACCGGAAGAAGACCTGAAACGACACGGGATGTGATCCATACGACGCGTCGAGCAGGCCGGGCGTCGCATAGAACGTGACGGCTCCGCCGACGCCGCTCTCCAGTCCATAGCGGCTGAGGATATCGCGAACGCCGCCGACCGTAAACGCCGCCGCCGTGACGTCCGCGATGGCGTGATCGAGTTGCCTGACTTCCACCCGGCCGTAGAGGGTGTTCACGCCGGCATGCCGCGCGCCCTCGACAAACGCGCCGTTGCGCGGCAGATCGTACGTCGTGTCGTTGCGGCCGTAGCCGGCGGTCACCGCGTCGATGTTTCCGCCGCTCACACGCGTCCACGACGCCGATACCGTCGTGCGCTCGAGGTTGCCGGGCTCGAGCGCCTCTGGCGCGACGAGATGGCCCGTCGACACCTGAAACGCCCACTCGGCCGTCGGCTTGAACCACAACCGGCCCGACACTGCATCCATCCGTCCGAAGTCGAAGTTCCAGCGATGCTCATCGGGTTCGCGTCCGTTGAACACGGATCCTTCGAGCGTCCACGGCCCGTGCTCGACGGCCGCCGACACGACGCCGAACGAGACGTGCGTCGAGTCGAACAGATGATGCGTGAGCGGCGCGATCGGGTTGTCGAACGCGGACGCGCGATGCATGAACGAGATCGGTCCGAGCGCCGGCGAGCCGACCGGCGCACCCGTCAGCGTCAGGGTGGTCGACGCGGTCAGCGGCTGGCGCCACGACGCGGATAACTGCATGAACAGATCGTGCGGGTGCTGGCGATCGACGATCGCCTGTCCGCGATAGGCCTCGCCGGACTGAAAGAGCTCGCGATAGCCCGCGCCGCCCACGGTCGCGGGATCGAGGCTCAGCATGCCCTCGAACGCGAACGTGCCGTGCGAGGTCTTCCGCGTCGCCATCAGCATCCACCAGTTCGGCGCGACGACGTCCCTGCCGCCGCGCGCGCCGCCCTGGTCGTTGAACATCAGGAACACACTGCCGTCCTGCATCAGCTGCCAGCCACTGCCGGCGGCCATGTCTCTCAGCATCTTCGCGTGATCGTGCTCCTGCGCCGCCGCCGGCTGCGCCAGCGCAAGGAGCACGATCGCGGATGCGATCGTCTTCCGCATGAATCTCCTCATCGCCGACCCTGAAAGGGTCGGCCTACGAATACGTGGGGAAAGCGTCGGCCTACGAATACACGGGTCGTACGTAGGGCGACCCTTTCAGGGTCGCCAACAAGGAACTAGACGCGAAGTTGTGCGGATGTCGGCGGACTTGAGGACGTGGCGCGGAAGTACGACGGCAGAAGGACAGTGGAAGCCACGAGACGATCGACAGTCAGGACGACGATGATCGGCGGCGCCTGCGCCTGAACGCGCGAGGCCGAGCCTGGCGTGGTCGGCTGGCTGATCTGCGACGCGCACGACGTCGTGTGGTGACACGGCGCCGCGACCGCCGGACTGCGCGCAGCGCGGGCGGCCTCGCAGGACACGGAGCAGGCATCGAGCGCGAGCGGCTGGCTGAGGTACGCCAGCGCGAACGCGGCGACGGCGGCAACGCGCGCGAGCCTTGACATCAATTTGATTGTATCGCGGCTTTGCGCCCGCAACCGTCGATATGACAGTATCTTGGGCGCCGAAAGACCTGTAAACGCCCGGCTGCCGCCGTTCGTATGGGAGATAGCCTCACAACATGTCTCTGTTAGGTGCCGCGAAGGCACTGGCCGACCAGCCCTGGAGCATCGCTCTTCACGAATCTCTTTACGGCTATCCCATCGTCGAGTCGGTACACGTGTGGGCGCTGTGTCTGTTTGTCGGGTTCACGATCGTCCTCGACCTGCGGCTGACCGGCTTGACGTTCCGGACCGTGCCCGTGTCTGAAGTCGTGCGGCGCATTCTGCCGTGGCAGATCGTCGGGTTTATCGTGATGGCCGTCAGCGGCGTCCTGCTCGTCTACGCGATTCCGATCCGGTCGTATCAGAACATCTTCTTCCGCGTGAAGCTCGTGCTGCTCGTCATCGCGGGTGTGAACGTCTGGATCTTCAACTCCGGCGTCTACCGCCGGGTGCAGTCGTGGGATCGCGATCCGATTCCGCCGGCGCACGCGCGATTGGCCGGCTTCGCGTCGCTGGCGCTGTGGGTCCTCATCATCTTCTGCGGCCGCATGATCGCCTACAACTGGTTCGACTGCGACAAGCAGCCGCAGCGGCCGATCATCAACACGCTCGCCGGCTGCGAGCCCGAGCCCCAGGCCCCCTAGGTGATGAATGTCCGCCATGGCTGATGCTCTCTGGCACTTCGCGCAGTGGTCCGAGGCGACGTCGCTCGGGCGCATGATCCGCAATTCGGAGTACGCGTTTCCGATGATCGAATTCGTGCATCTGGCCGCGCTGGCGGCCATCGGCGGCGCGGTGCTGATTGTCGACATGCGGATGCTCGGATTCGGGCTGAAGAAGACGTCGGTCGCGCAGCTGGCGAAAGACGCGCAGCCGTACGTGACGGGCAGCCTGCTGGTCATGCTCGCGACGGGGATCGCGCTCTACACCTCGGAAGCGACGAAGTGCTACGAGAGCGCGGCGTTCTGGATCAAGATGGCGTCGCTCGTGCTCGCGATGATCTTCACGTACACGATCAAGAAGCGTGTCGCGGCGGGCGATGAGAAGACCGTGTCGATCGGAACGAGCAGGCTCGTCGGCGCCATGTCGATCGCGTTGTGGTTCGGCGTCGCCTGGGGCGGCCGCTGGATCGGCTTTGGGGGTTAGATGAAATCGATCGTGTTTGCGGTTTCGCTGGCGATTGCGTCGCCTGCGTTTGCGCAAGTGAGTCTGGTCGGCGAGTGGAGCCCGCGGTACCACGAGGATCAACCCGATCGCATTCCCGGTCCCGAGCTCGGCGACTACACGGGCCTGCCGATTACCGACGGCGCGCGCCTCTCCGCCGACAGCTGGGACGCCTCGCGCCTCACGCTACGCGAGCATCAGTGCAAGGTGCACAACGGTCCCTACATCCTCCACGGGCCGATCCAGTTCCGCCTCTGGGAAGACAAAGACCCGCGGACGCAGCAGGTCGTCGCGCTGCGGATGTATCTCAACACGTACGAGCAGGAGCGGACGATCTGGATGGACGGCCGTCCGCATCCGCCTTCGTTCGCGCCGCACACGTGGCAGGGGTTCGCGACGGGCAAGTGGGACGGCGACATCCTCACCGTCTCCACCACGCACCTCAAGCAGGAGTGGATCCGCCGCAACGGCGTGCCGAACAGCGAGAAGTCCACGATGATCGAGCACTTCATCCGGCACGGCAACATCCTGTCGCACCTTGAAGTCTGGAGCGACCCGGTGTATCTGTCCGAGCCGCTCATCCGCAGCGAGGAGTTCGTGCTCAACGAGCGCACGGGCGGCAACTGGCTGTGGCCGTGTGAATATGTCGATGAAATCGTCGATCGTCCGCACAGCGTGGTGCCGCACTACCTGCCGGGCAGGAGCCCGTTCGACGGTGACTTTGCCTATCGCTACGGTGTGCCGGTCGAGGCCGCGAAGGGCGGGGCCGAGACGACGTATCCGGAATACCAGGCGACGCTGAAAACGCTGCCGAAGCCGCCCAAGCCGGCGGCGGGGAAGTAACGCATGACCAGCCACATCAGATTACTGACGGCGCTCGCCGCGGTCGGAACGTTCGGCTTCGCCGCGCGAGTGTCCACACAGCAGCCGCCGCAGGCGCCATCGGCGGAGATCAGCACGTTTCACGTCCAGGGCAACGTCCACATGCTCGTCGGCGCCGGCGGCAACATCGCCGTGCAGACGGGCGACGAAGGCGTCTTCGTCGTCGACACCGGGCTGGCGCCGAACGCCGCCGCCGTGATCGCCGCCATCAGGAAGCTGTCCGACAAGCCGATTCGCTGGGTGCTCAACACGCACTTCCACTCCGACCACACGGGCGGCAACGAAGCGCTCTCGAAGGCGGGCAGCAAGACGAACGGCCAGCCGGCCGACGTCCTGTCGCACGAGAACGTGCTGACGCGGCTGAGCGCGCCGGCCGCCAAGGTGGCCACGGCGTCGTGGCCGACCGACACGTACTTCCCCGAAGAGAAGGACATCTTCTTCAACGGCGAAGCCGTGATGCTCTATCACGAGCCGAACGCGCATACCGACGGTGACTCGATCGTCTTCTTCCGCAAGTCGGACGTGGTCGTCGCCGGCGACACGTTCGTGACGACGAGCTACCCGTTCATCGATCAGGCCAGCGGCGGCAGCATCCAGGGCGAGATCAACGCGCTCAATCGCCTGCTCGACATCATGGTGCCCGCGCACGAGCAGGAAGGCGGTACGTTCGTGATTCCCGGTCACGGCCGCATCTGCGACGAAGCGGACGTCCTCGAATACCGCGACATGGTGACGATCGTCCGCGACCGCATCGCGGACATGGTGAAGCGCAAGCTCACGCTCGATCAGGTCAAAGCGGCGAAGCCGACGCTCGACTACGACCTCCACTACGGTTCCACGACAGGGTTTGTGACGACTGCGGGGTTCATCGAAGCGGTCTACAAGGACCTTTCGAATCCGCAGGGCAAGCCGCGCGTTCGATAAAGGTGCGCACATGAAAACGACCATCGCCTTCGCGTTCGCTCTCGTGTGCGGCGCGGCCCTCGGGTCGGCCGCGCAGCAGCCGCCCGCGCGCGGCGGACAGCCGGGCGCGCCGCCGGCGCCTCCCCTCACGGCCAAATCGGCGGCGCCGATCGACATCACCGGCAACTGGGTCGCGATCATCACCGAGGACTGGCGCTGGCGCATGATGACGCCGCCCAAGGGCGACTACGCGAGCGTGCCGATCAACGCCGAAGGACGCCGGGTCGCCGACTCGTGGGACTTTGCGAAAGACGAGGCGGCGGGCCTGTCGTGCAAGCCGTACGGCATCGGCAACATCGTGCGGATGCCCGGACGGATGCGGATCACCTGGCAGGACGACAAGACGCTGAAGGCGGAGTTCGACGCCGGAACGCAGACGCGACTGCTGCACTTCGATCAGAAGCCGGCCAGCCTCGGCCCGGCGACGTGGCAGGGCTATTCGCACGCGGAGTGGCAGGTCGCCGGCCAGACGCTGGACCTCGATCGCAACGGCATCCCGCAGTTCGGCGGCGGCGGTGGCGGCGGTGGCGGTGGGGCTGGCGGCCGGGGACGTGGCGGCCGCGGCGGCGCCGCGCCGCGCGGCGGGTCGCTCTTCGTGGCGACGACGAATTTCCGCGAGGGCTACCTGCGCAAGAACGGCGTCCCCTATAGCGCGAACGCGACGATCACCGAGTACTTCGACAAGGTCGGCCCCGAGCCGAACGGCGACGTCATCCTGCTGGTGCGCACGGTGGTCGACGACCCGAAGTACCTGCAGACGCCCTTCATCACCAGCACGCACTTCAAGCTGGAGAAGGACGGCGCGAAATGGAGCCCGTCGCCGTGCAAGATCGATCCGCCGGTCGAACCGGGGAAGTAGAATGGGCGCGCTTTGATGGCGTTGCTTCAGCAAATCGAGAGCTCCGGGCTCTCGCAGTGGGTCCGTCAGTCCGGATCGCTGTGGGCGTTTCCGGGCATTCTGCTCATGCACACGTACGGCATGGCCATCATGGTCGGCATCATCGCGGGGATCGATCTGAAGATTCTCGGGCTGGTGCCGGGGTTGCCGCTCGCGCCGCTGCAGAAGTTCTTCCCGCTCGTATGGGTCGCGTTCTGGCTGAACGCGATCACCGGCACGGTTCTTCTCGCCGCTGACGCGACGACGAAGCTGACCAATCCCGACTTCGGCGTCAAGATGGCCTTCATCGTCCTCGCCGTCATCAACCAGCGGATGATCCAGACGCGCGTCTTCGGCGATCCGGAGATCGATCGGCGGCCGTTCCCGTCCAGCGCGAAACTGCTGGCGGTGATGTCGCTCGTCTGCTGGCTGGGCGCGATTACCTCGGGGCGGCTGCTGGCCTACGTCGGGAACGCGAGCGGACTGTGATCGAGATCCTCTCCAATACCTCGCATCTTCATCTCCTCCTCAATCACGTGCCGACGACGGCGTTCTTTGTCGGCCTGGTGCTGTTCCTCGTCGCGCTCGTGAACGGCAACGAGACGCTGAAGAAGACGAGCCTCGCGATCTTCGTGCTCGTCGCGGCGGTGACGATCGCCACCTACACGTCGGGCTCCGCCGCCGAAGCACGGCTGCGGGGCACGGGCGTGAGGTCCGAGCTTCCGCCCAACGTCGTGTCCGCGGCGATTCACGAACACGAGGACGCGGCGCTCTGGGCGACGGCGTTGATGGAGCTCACGGGGTTCTTCGCCTGGCTCGCGCTCTGGCAGTGGAAAAGCGTGACGAAGCTGCCGGCATGGAGCCTTCCGCTCGTGCTGGTGCTGTCGCTGGCGGCGTTTGCCGCGATGTCCCGCACGGCCTACCTCGGCGGCCACATCAGCCACGTCGAGGTCCGGCCGGAGGTCGTCGCCCGCCACCAGGCGTGTCTCGCCATCGTCGACGAAGAAACCAAGCATCCCGGCGCGGTGGCGAACGCGCCGGAAAACTGCCCGTGGCAATCGGCCGTCGATGAGGTGGCGCGCGCGCAGGGCGCCGGCCAGAAGGCGGGCGAGGGCGCGACGCGCGATCTCGGCATGTTCGTCACGGGCCGCACCTGGGTGTGGCCGGCGCTCGAGACGATGCACTTCGTCGGCCTGTGCATGCTGTTCACCACGGTCCTGATCGTGAACCTGCGGCTGCTCGGGATGATCAAGGTCGTGCCGTACTCGGCCGTGCATCAGCTGCTGCCGTTCGGCATGATTGGGTTCGGCATCAACCTGATCACGGGCATGCTGTTCTTCGTCGGCGTGCCCTCGCAGTACAACGCGAACGCGGTGTTCTACTGGAAGATCGTGTTCGTGCTGCTCGGCGGCCTGAACGTCACGTACTTCATGCTGGTCGACGACGTGTGGACCGCCCGCGCCGGCGTCGACGCGCCGGCGGGTTCGAAGATCGCCGCCGCATCCGCGATCGTCATCTGGGTTGCGGTGCTGTACTGTGGCCATATGCTGCCGTTCATCGGCAACGCGTTCTGATGCCTCTCTGGCTCTCCGTCTGCCTCGTCGTCTCGGCTGGCGTCCTCGTCACCGGGCTCGTGGCGTACCTGACCGATCGCGCGAATCACTGAGCGTGCACCTCCTTCAGCAGTGGACGGAGGCGAACGCGTTCCTCATCTGGTTGCGGGAGTCGCCGTCGATCTGGGCGTATCCGACCGTGTTCTTCGCGCATACGATCGGCCTCGTCTTCACGGCCGGCGCGAGCCTCGTCATCAGCGCCCGCTTGCTCGGCGCGGCGCGGCACCTGCCGATTGCGCCGCTCGCGCGCTTCTTCAGGGCCATCTGGATCGGTGTCTGGCTGACGGCGATGTCCGGCCTCGTCATGCTGGCGTCGGATCTGGAGACGAAACTCACGAATCGTCTCTTCCCGGTGAAGATGACGCTCGTCGTGTGCGCCGTCGCGCTGATGGTCGTCCTCCGCAGGCGCGTCGAGCAGTCGAGCGAATCGGCGTCGACGCGGGCGCTCGCGGCCGTGTCGCTGTTGTGCTGGCTGGGCGCGGTGGCCGCCGGCCGCTTCATGGCGTATTTCTGATGAAGGCCTGGTGGATCGTCCCGGTCTGGAAGACGCTGCATTACTTCGCGATCGCGCTCGTCGTGGGCATCGTCGGGCTCGTCGACTTGCGGATCGTCGGCGTCGCGAAGGGACTGCCGCTGCGGCCGCTGCAGCGGCTGATGCCGTGGGCAGTCGTCGCGTTTGCGGTGGCGGCCGCGTCGGGCTATGCGCTGCTGCGCCTCAACCCGGCCAACTCTTTCGGGCCGCCGGTCAACGTCGCGTTTGCCGGGAAGATTCTTTTCCTGCTCCTGATCGGCCTCAACGACATGCTGTACTTCGCCACGGGCCTCAAGCGGCAGGTCGACGCCGTGGGCGCCGGAGAACGCACCTCTGTAAGCGCCAGAATCGTGGCCGGCGTATCACTGGTGTTGTGGATTGGCGTCGTCTACTGGAGCCGGATGTTGACGTTTCTGGCCGGCGCGATCTGATATAGCATTTGCCCGGAGGCTGTCCATGAGAATCGCCCTTCGGCTGGCCGTGGCTTTTGTGGTCGTTGCGGCCGGCGCCACGTCGCTCATCGCCCAGGGTCCGCGCGGACCCATGGATTTGTCCGGCGAGTGGGCGCCGCTCTTTCACGAGGATCAGCCCGAGCGTATCCCCGGTCCCGACATCGGCGACTACCTCGGCCTGCCGATCAACGAGGCCGCGCGCCTTCACGGCGATGCCTGGGACGCGTCGCTCCTGACGCTGCCCGAACACCAGTGCAAGCCGCATCCGGCCGACTACTCGCCGCGCGGTCCGGCGAACCTGCGCATCTGGCGCGAGATCGATCACGACTCGCAGGGACTCATCGCGCTGCACACGCACATTTCGTGGCAGCAGCCCGAGCGCACCATCTGGATGGACGGCCGCCCGCATCCGCCGGAGTACGCCGCGCACACGTGGCAGGGCTTCTCGACCGGGAAGTTCGACGGCGACATGCTCACCGTCACGACGACGCACCTGAAGATGGGATGGATTCGCCGCAACGGCATCCCGCGCAGCGACAAAGCCGTCCTCACCGAGCACTTCGTGCGTCACGACAACGTCCTGACGCTCATCTCGGTCATCCAGGATCCGTTGTATTTGAGCGAGCCGTTCGTGCGGACGACGAACTGGGCGCTCGATCCGCACCAGTTGATCGCCCCGTACCCGTGCCAGGCCGTCGTCGAGATCGAGCGGCCGCAGGGCACGGTCCCGAATCACCTGCCAGGGTCGAACAAGTTCCTGCAGGAGTTCGCAGCGAAGTACAACCTGCCGTTCGAGCCCACCCGGGGCGGCGCCGAGACGATGTATCCGGAGTACATGGGGAAGCTTGCGACCATGACTCCGGTTCCCAAGCAGGGGAAGTAGGTTAAGATGCGTCGCACAATGCGCACATCCGTCGCGACATTCAGTACAGGGCTTGCAGCTGCTGCGCTCGCGTGCGCGGGGCTCATTGCCACGCCGTCGGCACAGGCGCCCGCGACAAACTCTACAGGCGCGCTTCACTCGCTGCGCGTCCAGGGCAACGTCTACATGGTCGTCGGCGACGGCGGCAACATCGCGCTGCAGATTGGCGACGACGGCGTGCTGCTCGTGGACACAGGGACGACGCAGTTGAGCAGTCAACTGGTCGCGGTGATTCGCACGCTGACGGACAAGCCCATCCGCTACATTATTAGTACGAGCGCCGATCCCGACCATGTCGGCGGCAACGACGCCATCGGCAAACTCGGCAGCACGATTGCTGGCGGCAACGTCGGCGCGGGCGCCGGCGTGGGCGCGGGCATCATCGCGCACGAGAACGTGCTCAACCGCATGAGCGCGCCCACAGGCAAGTCGGCGCCGTATCCGACCACGGCGTGGCCGACCGATACGTTCGTCAGCAAGCAGAAAGAGCTGTATTTCAACGGCGAGTCGATTCAGACGATCTACAAGCCGGGCCACACCGACGGCGACTCGATCGTGTACTTCCGCAAGTCGGACGTCATCGCCGCGGGCGAGCTGTTCAACACGCTGACGTATCCGGTCATCGACCTCGCGCGCGGCGGCAGCATCAAGGGCGTGCTGAACGGCCTCAACGACATGCTCGACATCGCGATTCCGAAAGCGATGCAGGAAGGCGGCACGTACATCATTCCGGGCCGCGGCCGTCTGACGGACGAAGCCGACCTCCTCGAGTACCGCGACATGGTGACGATTATCCGCGATCGCGTGCAGGACGCCGTGAAGCGCGGACAGACGCTCGATCAGGTCAAGGCCGCGAAGTTCACGCTCGACTACGAGGCGCGCTGGGGCGCGACGTCGGGTGCGTGGACGACGGACATGTTCATCGAAGCGGTGTACAAGGATCTCAGCAAGGCCAATGAAGCCGCGAAGCCCGCTGCTGCGAAAGCGCCGGCGGCGCCCGCCACAAAGAAGTAAGAAGTAAGAAGTAAGAAGTTGGAAGTTAGCAGTGAAAACTGGAGGACGCTGATGACACGCAGACTGCTGATGCTTGCAGGGGCCGTGGCGTTTGCCGGAGCGATCGCCTACACGGCGGTTCCGGCCTACGCGCACCACTCGTTCGCGGCGACGTACTTCGAAGACAAGACGGAGTCGGTCGAAGGCGACCTGGTGCAGTTCCTGTTCCGCAACCCGCACTCGTTCGTCCATGTCGAAGGCAAGGACGCGCAGGGGAACGCCGTGCGGTATGCCGTGGAGTGGGGCGCGGGCCTGCAGCTGAATCGCCAGGGCGTGACGCGCGAGACGCTGAAGCCGGGCGACCACGTGATCATCACGGGCAACCCGGGCCGCAATCCGGAAGATCACCGGCTGCGGATGCGCACCATCACCCGGCCGTCCGACGGCTGGAAGTGGGGCGGGACGTTCGACTAGACAATTGCAGGATTGCAGAATCGCAGAATTTCAAGATTGGGAGAACGCGCGATGAGACACAAGTTCATTTCAGCAGCGGCGGCCGTGGCGATGCTGTTCGCGGGGGCGCCGGCGATGGCGCATCACTCGTTCGCGGCGGAGTTCGACGCCAACAAGCCCGTCACGCTGACGGGGACGGTCACCAAGATCGAGTGGATGAACCCGCACGCCTACTTCTACATCGACGTGAAGGACGCGTCGGGCAAGGTGGAGAACTGGGGTCTCGAGATGGGCAGCCCGAACGGGCTGATGCGCCAGGGCTGGACGCGCAACTCGCTGAAGATCGGCGACGAGGTCACCGTCGACGGCAGCATGGCGAAGGACGGGTCGAAGATCGCCAACGCGAAACAGGTCGCGCTCGCGAACGGCACGAAGCTGTTCGCGGCGTCGAGTCAGGCCCCATCGGGTAATTAAACACTCAGGACCGGGCAGGGCGACTGTTCGATGATGCCAAAGGCATGGGTGCGAATCCTGCCGAACGGCTCAGCGATGGCGCCCCGCCCGACAATCATCAGGTCGGCGTGTTCCTCCCGCGCCTCCTCGGTCGCTCTCGCGACAATTCCCCCGACGACCACCCTCGACGCGGCTTCGACGCCCGCCGACTGAAGCATCGAGGCGACCGCCTGGCTGGCCGCGTCGCGTGCCTCTTCCTGCAGTTCACGCTCGCGGGCGAGCGCGGGCCAGTCGCTCACCGGCTCGACGACGTGGAGCACCTTGAGCGTAGCGCCGACGCGCCTGCTGAGGAGCGCCGCGTACTGAAGCACCGGCACTCCTTCGGTCGTCGCGTCCACCGCGCAGAGGATCGTGCGTGGGATCGCCGGCGCGTGCTGCCGCTCGGCATGCGCGGCGGTCCAGACCGGACATCGAACGTCATGCAGCACTTTCGACGTCACCGACCCCGCCAGCACCCGGCGGAACGCGCCCAGTCCGTGCGTCGGCATCATCACGAGGTCGACGTCGCGGTTGTGGGCGAAGTCGGCGATGCGCAGCGCGGCATCGCCGCAGTCGGCCACGCGCTCGACGTCGAGCTCTGACAGCTCGTCGAAAGACACCCGATCGAGCTGGCACTGCAGCGTCCGTCTCCATTCAGCCGAGATGTCGCCCTTGCGCAGGCCCGGACCGCCCATGGCCTCAGGCACAGTCTCGAACGCCGGCGGCACGACGCTGAACACCGTCACGTGCGCGCCGAACTGCTTCGCGAATGCCGACACGAACGGCGCGGCCTGCCGTCCCTGCTCGGAAAAATCGTAAGGAAAGAGGATGTGGCGAATCGGCAGATCGGGAGTCATGCCTGCTGGTGAAGCATCAACCGTTCCCACACCTGCCCGGAAACGCTCGCCGGATTTACGGCAGGTACGCCCGTTGCACGATGAGCCTCTAGCTGGAGAATCGCCGATGGCTCACCACGTTCAAGAGTGCCACTGGTCTGTGCCGACGCTCCTGATGCCGCGCCCGTATTGGCTTTCCGCCTGGGACGAGCCGTGGTCGTGCTGGAACGATCGCGACATCAAGGTCCTCCCATCGACCGAGGGATGCCAAAACTGTCCCCTGTTTCGCGAGCGCGCCATCCCGCACCGCGCCGACGGCGCCATTCCGCCCAAGGGCGCGATGCGGCTGCGCCAGCTATAGCTAGCGCGGCGCGAAGTGGTTGTTCTCCTGGCAGATGAACTCGATGATGTCGCTGTCGGGCATGACGTCCTGGTTGTGCCTGACGGTCCACGGCTTCGTGAACGCTTTCGGATCGTCGACCGTGATGTCGATTTCCATCCGCCCGTAGTTCACG
>Ga0315281_10001453_pt1 | contig 34938 bp, 36 predicted proteins | sample YL17G07_0_MG_FD_204540 | JGI IMG/M metagenome (GOLD analysis project Ga0315281, IMG submission 204540) | Sediment microbial communities from Yellowstone Lake, YNP, Wyoming, USA - YL17G07_0 | ecosystem: Environmental > Aquatic > Freshwater > Lake > Sediment | place: USA: Wyoming | collected...
TCATTCTTTAATCCACCGGTTCATCCCCGCGCTTGCGGGGAACACTCTGGCCGCCAAAGCCTGTATGGGCTGCTCGTCGGTTCATCCCCGCGCTTGCGGGGAACACGGCGACCTCGGCTCCGGTGAGTCCTGCATTTTCGGTTCATCCCCGCGCTTGCGGGGAACACCTGAACGCAGCCCGCTCGATGGGAGCAGCAGACGGTTCATCCCCGCGCTTGCGGGGAACACACCTGCGTTATCAGGGGTGGGCGGCACTTCAACGGTTCATCCCCGCGCTTGCGGGGAACACTCCTTGATGGCTCTGATACGGAAACCGATTGGCGGTTCATCCCCGCGCTTGCGGGGAACACTGCACCGGCGATACTTACATAGGCAATGCCATCGGTTCATCCCCGCGCTTGCGGGGAACACGGCGTAGCAGGCTAGTGCGTTGACTGCAAGACCGGTTCATCCCCGCGCTTGCGGGGAACACCGAAGACCTCTGCAGCCACTTTAAGGCCATGGCGGTTCATCCCCGCGCTTGCGGGGAACACGAGTTCATCTGCTGCTTTTTGGAGATTGCTTACGGTTCATCCCCGCGCTTGCGGGGAACACGCTCATGAAAACATTTTACTCGCTATAGCGAGCGGTTCATCCCCGCGCTTGCGGGGAACACGCAGCGGTATAAGGGAGGGAGACGGCATGAATCGGTTCATCCCCGCGCTTGCGGGGAACACAGCTGTGTGGGCGCTACGAAAGCAAAGCGGCACGGTTCATCCCCGCGCTTGCGGGGAACACATCACCTCTCCTATCTTAAGTCCATCACCAGGCGGTTCATCCCCGCGCTTGCGGGGAACACACTTCCTGAAACTATTTGTTATTGCACAACGTTTTCAAAGATCAAAAATCTACCGACATTTTGGGGTGTTATTATGACGCCTCCGGCACTTCTGTTTCAGCCCCGATTTCCGGCAAAAAAGATACGAATTTTATGCCGTCCATCTCCACTGGAATACGCCGATTTGTTCCTAACGTCGTAAAGTCGAAGCCTGATTCGGTATTAGTGCTCCAGGCCATGACGGCGTTTCCGTCTTCGATTCCCTTTACCACCTGATCCCATATCATCTCGCGCACACGCGCCGAAACCTTGCCGACATAAACTCCGGGCCTCACCTCAAGCAGCCATATCGCCAACCTTCCGCGCAGCCGAGGAGGAGCGTTCTCAGCCACGATGACCAGCATCTCCCAGTCCCTCCTTGTTTGGAATCGCTATCTGTACGGCTTCTTCGTGCGCTTTCGGCCTCTCCACGCCTCCAGCCGCGAGAATCTCCTCAATGGTCGGGATTATACGGTGCAGAAGCCTTGACTGACGGAAGGAATCGCGGCAGGCAAGACGAACTTCGCGTTCAGCGCTCTTCGGCTTCTTAGCGGCGACGCGGAAAGCCACCGGCACCACCGTTTCGAACTTGAAAATGTCGGCAATATCGTACACAAATGACTGCGGTTTGCCTGTGTGGATAAAGCCCACCGCAGGCGCATACCCTGCCGCGAGTATCGCCGCCTCACAGATGCCGTAAAGGCAGGATGTGGCTGAACTCAGGCAACGGTTTGGAATGTCGCCGCTTCCCCATTCGTGATAATCATAATTGCGGGCCTTCCATTCAACACCATACTGTTTAGCCAGGAGTTCATACATTTTACGGACACGAACTCCCTCAATGCCGCGAAGCTGCTCCACGCTTCGTCTTTCGGGTGGGGCATCTTTGAAGCGCATTGCGTACATCTTTCTTACGACCTTAAGCCGCGCTTCATCGTCAAGAGCAAGCTTGGCCTGATAGAGCAGCCTGTCGGACCGTGCGCCTCCGGGCTGTCCCGAAGCATAAAGCCGCACCCCCGCCTCGCCTATCCAGACGAGCAAAGTGCCGACGCGAGACGCCAGGGTAACGGCGGCATGGGAAACGCGTGTGCCCGGCTCCAGCATCAGGCAGGCAACGCCTCCGAGTGGAATATGAGTGCGGACTCCGTTCTTATCCACCACAACGAATGCGCCGTCAAGCACGTCGAGATTACCTTTCTCGATAAAGACAACTGAAATGCGATCTTTGATAGGGATGGGTTTTAGAGGGGGGAGAACAGGTTCGCTCATTTTCTCTCCAGCCGCTTCTTACTCTCTGATTTGATTAGGTGGTTTTCCTTTGAGATTACCTTCCTGCCGGTACGCGCCTCTATTTCCTCTCTCGCTTTGCCGGCCACCTTGCCGCCTTCCCTCGCAACCTTTCTGTTTTCATGAAAGGTCTCCGGTTTTTTGACCTCGGAGATTTCCGTGGTACTCGCCTCGGCGAGCATATTCAGGACCAGTTCAAGATTGGTCATATTGTCCCGCAAACTATCTTTCTTCAATTCCTTATGTTTTTTGTACTGCTTTGTGGTCAAGCCCGCCCATGCAAAGGTAATATCGTCGGTCAGTATAGCGAATTCGTCCGGGCCTTTTACGCCGCGTTTATGCCACTCGTCGGTAAGGGTCTTGCGTATCTCGGTACTCTTGAGGCGCATATTGACCCAATCCGGCGAATAGCCTTTCTTCAGATAAAGCTGCATAGCGCGGTTAATAGCCTGTTCAGGGTCTTCGGCTTCTTCGACCCGTTCGTAGCCTACACGTGCAAGCCATAATTTAAAGGGCTCGGCATTCGGTGAGGAAATGGACTGGATGATCCTGAACATGCTTTCCGTATCCGCGCAATCTGTAAGGTAATACTTGCCGTCCGTGGACTGCATTTTCAGTTGTACGATTTTTTCGTACACCTGACTTCCTTCCTGCTTCAGCTTCCGTTTAAGGTCAGACCAGTATCGTTTTGGAATAGAGCTGCCCGTCAAAACCTCAACGATGTCGATTATTGAAAATAACCACTTCTCAGCATTCTCGTCCCAATACCTGCGGATTTTCTTGCCCTTGAATATCGCTAATTGTGTATCCGTCATTTAGCCCTCCCGTTCTCTTCTTGTCGTGATGCCCGTCTTAAGCCCTTGCAAGAGACAGCAAACCGCATCCGAAAGCCTTGGCAGGGCCGATGCCGTTTTTTACCAATGTGATAATCGCGTCCGGGGCTTTAACCTTCAGGATTCCCTGAAAACTTACCGGTTGAATCTTGCCTGCTCGCGACTCCCTATTTTTTCTAAACCGGAGAGGTAACATAGGTTCAATGACAAGGGTTTCGATAGATGCTGCATCCTGAAACTTCCGCTCTATCCAGTCGCGCCGATCTTCTTCTCGTACAAGCGGCACACGACATTTCTTCGTCTCTCCCCTTGCATTCTGACGCTCACCCTCATCATTAATCGTTTTCACTGGATTGGCAACAAGGAGAAAACATAGCCGCAGGCCAGCATCCAACGGCAAATGATATTCCTTGCACGCAATTATTTTTACGGCATTTGAAGATATTTCCGGTTCGCGAATGGATTGCATTAAAATTTCCGCACGGCTTCTGTCAGAGTGTCCAACACGGAAAAGAAAGTCACGGTCGGCATCCACATCGTCCGGAAAGAGAGTCCACAAAGCACGGTGAATCTCGTAGGGATTACGGCAGGCAGCGCCGCTTATCATAATCTTACTCAGGTACATGTTCACCTCCGTGGACATAGACATTGCGTCCACCGAACTGGCGCGGCTGGTGAATTAGAGGCACGTCGCGAACTCGTTTCATGCGGTCACTCGCCGTATCCTCAGTGTATATAGTCCCGCCATATGGACCGACTTGTTCCAACGCTGAGAGGACATCAGGCGACTCAAGCGTTGTATGAAACAGTGGCCGCGAAATCGGACAACTACGTCTCCCAAGGTATGGAGTAAAAATGGGCAACTTGACAGCTTGTTCCAGGGTATCAAGTTTAATCGCAGAATTAGGACGGGTCCACAACGCAACGGTAAATTCGACGTCGTAGAGGTATTCACGCCAGGTCTGGATGGTTTCGTGGCTTTTGAGACCGGTATAATCTTCACGGGCATCTTTTACAGTGTGATAATCAGTGATCTTCACCACCCGCAGTGGTCGCAATTGTCCATTCTTACGGGTCACGCTTCGCCTGTCTACCCGTACTGCCATGCCGACACTGTCAGCCAATGATTGGAGGCGGTCACGTTCGTTACGTCTTATTCCAAGACATGCGCCAAGCAGACCGAGTAGACCGCTTTTTGTCGGAAAATTGGCCGATGGCCTCAGTCCCTCGAAGGTGTGCTCACCCCATGCTTGCATCGGGCCATTTAACTTAAGAATGAGAAAGTTTCCCATGGCTTACTCCTTTCCGTCAGCGCTCACCCATTTTTTCAACTCTTCCAGTGTCTTTGCCGGCTTCATGCCGCTGAGCGGCACGCTTCCAAGCGAGAATTCAGCGCATCGCTCATCCAGTCCATACCCGGAATGTATGGATTCCCAGTATTCATGAAGGGCTTTAATGGACGGCTTGATATATCCCGGAGCAGCCTTGACAGGTTCTTCGAACGCATTCGCTAAAGACACCGGAATATCGGAAAACGATACCATAGCCAAATCGGCCAGGTTGTGGGCGGCAAAGCTCTGCTGTTTAGCGGAAGGAACTTCAGTTGCTATCAGGTGCAATACATGCGACGCGATCTCAAGCGCTTTCTCGCGAGAAGCATTGCCCAGGTTTTCCTGTAATTGTGCAATATTGAGACTGGCATAGCGGTAGAAAACGCCGCTGGAAAACTCTTGTGTATCGAGATGGCCGGAACCAAGTTCTTGCAGGTCGTCCACGGCAGTAAACCAGTCTATATCCGCATCCACGGTGTGAGTAGTGATAACGTGTGCTACAGCCAATGCGCCATCTACCTTACCCAATTCGCTCATAAGACCAGAGGTTGCCATACGTCCTGAAAGTGCAATATCAAGACCGCCAACCAATGCGCAGCGCATAGCCTCGGTCTGCTCCTTGAGTTGCTTTGCAAGTGCTTTGTCGTCCAATTTCTGATCGTTGGCCTTTTTGACTTGCTCGCAGAACCACGCTATTTCCTCAACGGCCCATGGAGCGACAGCATCACCATCAACCGCTACTTCCGTGTTCAGATCTTTCCCGGACAAAAGGGTCAGGGTCTTTATAACAAGGTCCTTATCAAAGCGGTCAGAAAGACTCTTTATAAGTATTTCCTTCAAATCAGAAAGGTGTTTGGTGCGGATGCTCGCATAGCCCAGATGTTCCGCGTAATACGGGCTTTTACGCATTGTGCGTTTCAAGCTCTGACTAGAGATACGCACACGCCGCTTTCCGCCAAAAATGGCTGATTTCTGCATGTTCATGTCATCACGGTTGAGGCATGAAGGGCTGTGGGAAATCAGGATGTGAAAATTGATGAAATTCTTATCCATGTTATTCTCCTTTTCAATATGTAATAGGGTCACTTAGGCTGATTAACGAAATAGTCTTCCAATAAGTCTCGCTTGCTGCGTTCGTTCCAATACCAAAGAATCTTGGCCGCGCTGAGCCAGTTAGCACATGGTTTAACCATCTGCAATATACGGCGCAATTGGATCATGTCGTTGGGAGCATCTGAACGGACTACCTGGAACAGTCGTTTCTCGCTGACAGTTTTTCCTTTGGTGAGCGCCTTGCCTAGCCCCACAGGATCGCTCGTATGTTTTATGTACGGAAGGCAAAAGATCATACGCAGGTAAGCCTGTTTCTCCCACTCCTGGGCTGCTTTGCCGCTGTAAAGACGGTAAAAGGCAGGCACCTCTAACAATTCATCCGGCTTAGCAACCCGACGGAGTTCGGCTTGGGGTCCGGGCGACAATTGCTCCCAAGCGTTGTAGAGTGTCATAAAATCATTGAGTTTCTGTTGTTCCATTATCCTCTCCTTTGCCCTGTTGTGGTTCAAGATTATTCAGATGCTTATACAATGTTCTCCTGGCAACAGCCAACGTCTTGATCAATTCGGGGTTATTCAGGTATGGACGTACTGCATCCTTAAAAAGTTCTTCTGCGATACCCTTTAAATCCTTTCTCATACGTGACAATTCAGGTTCCGGATTGGAGAAGTCAATACGAGCCAATGTGTCTTCAATTATCGGTTCTGATCTCCGGTAAAACTGGGCGTCAGCCGCCTGGTTGAACTGCACACCTGCCCCTTTCATATCCTTGTTTCCCTTAATAAAGAAAGACAGCGCCTTGTACAAGGCGTTTTTGTAGTCCCGTCCCAATGAAACCAAATGTTGAATCACTTTCGGATTACTGTCCCAACCATGATTGAGGGTAAACACCTCGTGGCGGCGCTCCAGCACTGAGGCTTGGTTGTTTCTATAACCGCCCACGAGAAGATGCAGTTTCCGTGATTTGTCACCCAGTATTTTTCGAGCCTGAAGAATGACGGCGGCCGGTTGCTGTCCTTCCGCATTTGCCTCGTCTATCTGCTGCTGAACTACAAAACGACCTAATTGGGTCCACGCAGGAGCGGACGTAGTAAATGCAACAAACCTTTCTTCCATTTCCCCCTTCTTGCTGGTCATGGTCCTAGGAGAGTGAGGATGCGGCCATGTACCGGCGACAGTGTAACTGAACTTGGCCTTATTGAAAGCGGTGTAAGCGCTGTCCGTCAGGAATCCGCAGCATGAGCATGATTCGGCAGCAACTTGAGGCTGGAGTTCAACGTGTGCCGGTTGCCACAGAAGTCCACGGATGAAACCGATCCGCTGGGCCGGAATGATTTCACCAGCTTTGATCGGCTCGAACCACGTCGGTTTTTGTGCCGAGGTTTCCCTATGCCACAGTACTGTCTGCTGTAATTCGTCGTCACTCATGACGTTTAGCCAGACAGTCCGGCGCAGGTGATCACCCTGGACAAACGTGGTAACCGGTGAATTACCCCGCAGCCCGGCCTTGAATCCGCCGCCAAAGCTCGGGGCGCATGATGCCTGGTTAAAAAGAACAATTGTAGCGCACCCACCGCACAAACCTGCCGCTAAACCAGCCTGATTTACGAAACAACTGTTGGTAGCGCCGGTCAGGCCTGCCAGCAGCTTGTCCATAGGTGTCGGTTCCTTTGCAGCCACTCCGCGCACCTGCATGAACGGGTATTGGGGGTGATCCAAGCAAAACCAGTCTGCAAAAGGCTTCACCGATGTGTCATACTCGTCTCCCATAATAGGTTTTGCGATGCGCTCTCGCAACTCGACAGCAGTTTTCGGCGTGAGAATCGCTTGGGAGATGCAGATCAGGAGTTGTATCGCCGCAAGCTCCATGTCATCTCGCGGCAGGCATAACTCCCATTTTCCATCTCTGCACAAAAGGTCGCGCAAGGAAATCTTTACCGCTTCGCTTCCGTCAAGTCTGCGAACCGGAATCCATTGATCGTTCAATAGGTTCATTTTTCTTTCTCCAGTCCAATGTCGTTGTGATAGCGAAAAGTCATGCCTTTTGAAAGTCCCCTATACCCCTCACCGTCCTTTTCCATTTCCATCTCCAACCAGTGCCTCCCCTCCTCGGAATTTCCGAGATATTGTTTCCATGATTTGGGAACTCCAAGGCTGTTTAAGGACTGTGCTTCAAGTCTCTTGTACTCGTCCAGAGACTCGTACACAGTCCCGTCCATCATCTTCTTTCCTTGCTGTGTCAGATAATACGGTACGACAGTAAGGTTCATTTCGCCGTCTCGAGTTACCGCTGTAACATTCTCGTCCGTGTCGGCAAATGGGTTTGCAGCCGTTTCCACCATATAACGTGCTTTGTAACGCTTAATCTCCTCAATTTCATATTTGAATTTTTCATATCCCTTTTCCACGTCTTCCGGCTCATTTCCCCAAGCATCCGCCTTGTAGACGGATTTTATCCAAGACCGGTAAGCAAAGGGGAAAACAATGTTTCCTTCCGGCGCTGAAAGCAGTTTATCAGCCGTCCGCCAAAGTGCTCTGGTATTGGCGTAGATGTGCCCGTGCAAACCGTAGTCATCGCCTTCAGGTAACAGCACAGTACAACAAGGCATTTCAAATCCGAGAGGTCGCTTTGGCCACTCATGCCGGTGCAACCGCCCTATACGCTGGAACAACAGGTCTACCGGGCAAAGTTGGGTGACAAGCCAATCGAAATCAACATCCAGAGATTGCTCCACAACCTGCGTCGCCACAAGAATTCGCCCCGCTGTTCGGTCGCCTTTTGGTCCGAAGCGACTTATGACAAGTTTCTCTTTTTCTCGCCGATGAAAGTAGCAATAGCGTGCGTGGAACAAGTCAACCGGAACGCCGGTCATGGTCCGCAGTGTGCGTGCCAATCCTTGAGCCGTATCCACCATATTGCAGACAATCGCCACCTGAGCCCCTGATTCGGCGGCGGCAACAACACGACGAAGAAGTACATCATCCGGTATCATCCCGATGGTACGAATCGGCTCCACTCTGATGATCGTTTCATGAGGCAATTCTGTCGTATCGAGTTGAAAGGGGGTTATAGACCCACCGGCAGTCCAGGTAGCCAGCGGATACTGCGCATCTTCACCTTTCGCGACTAATTCAGCATCCCACGCCGCGCATAGCTGCTGCCGCAGACGGTCAGGCAAAGTCGCCGACAGGAGAATTGCGGAACCTCCTGAGGCCTTCTGCTGCCTCAACACAGCTTCCAGAAGGCCGTACATGTATGCGTCATAAGCATGGACCTCGTCTACGATCAGCACACTTCGGCCTATGCTGAAGCCGCGTACAAAACGATGTTTTACCGGAAGAACAGAGATGAGAACTTGATCAACAGTGCATACCCCAACCTGTCCAAGAAAGACGCGTTTGCGGCTCTCCGCCAACCATTGGCTGCACTGCACCCAGCCATCTTCATGCTCGTAACCGTCCGGCGCGGCATGCTTTATCTTGATGAAATCCTCATTAAAGCTAGCTGAACCGTGCGCTAAAAGAAGATTTGGATTCTCCGTGAACAGGAGCGGTGCGATACGAGTAAGTCGTCCAAGCATCGCATTAGCCGTGGCCTGCGTCGGCAGGGCAAAGACAATTGAATCGGCCAGCCCTTCCGAAATAAGACGCCAGGCGTAAGCCAAAGCAGCCTCTGTCTTGCCGCTTCCCGTCGGAGCTTCAACTACGGTCAAGCCCGTTTGTAGCGGCAATACGTCCACGAGGGTTTGGAGGGAGCGCGGTTTCATATCTGCGTCAAGCAGCGTTTTTACTCCGGTATATACACGAGAGCGTCCGACTATCCCCGCAATATCCAGCATCCGGCGTGCATCATCTGAATGCATCGCATCAAAATATTCTTTTAAATCCCTCTGCTCCCAGCAAAAGATAAAGTTGTTTTCATCAGACCGCGAAGCAAGCCAGTCGGAAACAGAACAAAATCCGGCCATGAGAGGCGAAAATGGCGGGGGGGTATCTGCAAGCGAAAGTCCGACAGGCCTTAAAAAAAGTTGCTCTAAGGCCTTCAGCCATTGTATTCTCGACTCCCGATCAATCTGTGCAAGGCGGATATCGCATGAAGGAGATAAGAACGTTTCGGAAACATAGTCGGCAAGCCTAATATGACCATGATGTCCTGTGACTGCCTCAACCCACGGTTTCCAAGCACTACCTTGGTTGGAATAGGAATTGCCGGGATTGTCCAGAAAATCCAGGCCTCTCAACTCTGATGAGGATTCATTGCCGAACAATGTTGCATTGTCCTGCAGGAACCATGAAAGACCGGCTTCTCCGTGGTAATAGCTCTTGCATTCCTGTATGGATGGAAGGTTATCGAATGTGACGGAATCAGGATATAATGACTGCCAAACTGTCTTTACTCGTAATTGGAAACGCACATCAAACTTCCCATAGTCATGCAAGGCAATGAAGAAGAGAACCCACGCCCTAACCTGATCAACCCTTAACAGAGTCAAGGCGCAAAAACTGCGACGAATAGCCGGGCTTGAGTCCCACCATGCGGCAGCAACAGCCGTCACATCAAGGCAATGGTAAGGTAAGAGATGCCACTTCGGCTTTCCTGTTTTGTCAGCATCTGCTTTACCCCAAAAGTGAAAAATCAAATCATTTCCCTCCACGTATCCACAATGCCAGCAAGACTGTAAGCAAAGTAAGTGCGGCGAGTCCCATTGGGGTAACGCCGTTTGAAATTTCAAACAACTCTTTAATAACTTTCAATAGGGATTGCATACCAACCTCCTGCATAGAATATTCCCTATCATAATCAACATACTTGGAAAATGCAATATATTTTTACAAGTTATTAAATTTGTTTAACTATTAAATTTGTTTTTTTCATCACTTCGTAGTAAATTAAATCTGTTCCCTCCATGAGGGATGAACCGTTATTCAATTTCTTTGAAACAAACAGGTTCACTTGTTCCCCGCATTCGCGGGGCTGGCCGGGCGGCTTGCCGCCCGGCACATCTATTCTCCGCCTTCCCCCAATACCTGAAATAACTCTTTTCTCTCCTCCCGTTCATATCGCCCCTCCAAACTACCTCAAGAAATTAGTCGTAAGCCTCCAGCAAGCGTCTTTTGCTAATTCAGGTTCCTGAGGAACCGTTCCACATCTTTTTTGCTTAAAATCCGCAAAACAACGGCCCTATTGCCTTCAATCACATAAAACACCCGGTACTTGTCAACCCTGAGCCTGTAATAATCAGAATTCTTCCCTTTGACCTTTTTAATAAGTTTGCCTCTCGGAAAAGGGTTTGCCTTGAGGGCCACAAGCGCACGCGCTACTTTTCCGCAGACCGCATCGCTGAAGCAGTCCAGGTCTTTAATCGCATGAGGCGAAAGGACTATCTGAAACTTATCCACGCTTTTTCCCCCGTTTTGACAGGTAATCCTCCAATGTCACGCCGCCTTTGCTGTGATACTCCGCCTGCGCTTCCGCAAGCATGTCCTTCAGGCCAGCGCTCTTTTCCAGGAGATAGTCTTCAAAGTCCTCCTCCGAGATCGCCGTGACAATAGCCCTGGGTTTGCCGTTTGAGGTGATGATCACCGCCTCCTTCTCGGCATTTCTCAATATCTCGGATGTTTTGTTCTTAAGTTCCCTGACATTAGCGAATTTCATTACATACCTCCATAGTAGCTACGTTTGTAGCTACTATGTCATATTCGCAAACACTTGTCAATACAGATATCATGTGTAGAGATTCATAGGCAAGTCCGGCGTCCATTAACCATACACCTGTAAATAAAATTCAGAGGTCGATTAAAAGAAACATTCCGCTTTGTCCGGAAAAAATGAAGGCAGGCCCCCCTCCCTCATTTCACGCTTATAATACACGAATCGTAAAAAAATGTTGCAGTAGAAATTTTAGCGATCAGAAAACCTCTTGCGGGGAAACGGCTAAAGCAGCATCTCATGCACCATAGTAGTGACAGTCCGGAAATCTATTTTGCCGCTTGCCATCTTCGGGAGTTCCTCAACGGTCAGGAACTGCCGCGGAAGAGCGATATTCGGCAAGTGCGCCGACATCTGCTTCAGCACTCTCCTTTCATCAAGGGCCTGCGTTACCACGGCGATGACCTTCGCCCCCTTCAGCACATTGGGGATTTCGACCACACAACAGGCCGCCCCTTCGGGAAGAAACTTTTCCAGGACATTTTCCACCGCGACGAGTGAAACCATTTCCCCTCCCACTTTGACGAACCTCTTCAGCCTGCCCGCATGCCAGAGATAGCCGTCGGCGTCCAAAAAGCCCATATCTCCGGTGTCGTACCACCCGTGGCGGATACGCATGGAGGTCTCCTCGAAATCGTCAAAGTAGCCCTTCATGACAAGGTCCCCCTGCACCATGATCCTGCCGGTGACGCCGGGCTGGCAATCCTCGCCGGTTTCGTAATCCTCGATACGCACACTGACGCCCGGCAGGACTTTCCCCACGCTCCCCGGCTTGTTGTTTTCCGGCATGTTTACCGAGATGACCGGCGAAGTTTCGGTGGCGCCGTATCCCTCGTAGAGCATAATGCCGTGCTTGCGCAGAAACTCCTCCCTCAAAGCTTCGGGACATTTGTCCGCCCCGCAGACAGCCAGGCGCAGGCTCGCGAAGTCTCCGGGTTCCGACTTCCTGAGATACCCCCACATAAAGCTCGGCGTTGCTACAAGGATAGTCGGCTTCTCTTCAGAGGCGATAGTGCAGACGCTTTTCATGTCCAGCGGATTTGAATAGGTGATGGAAGTCATACCGAAATAAAGGGGCGTCCAGAGGTTGACGGTCAGGCCCATGACATGAAAAAAAGGCAGCAAGGCAAGCAAGGAGTCATCCTTCGTGAGTCCGGCCACCGCTCCAAAGCTCTCAATGTTTGAAGCCACATTCCGGTGGGTTATCTGCACGGCCTTGGGGTCTTTCTCGCTGCCGCTGGTAAAGAGGATGACGAGGTCGTCGTTTTCCCTGCCGCCGTGTATGCGCCCCAGGATGAGGGGGGCGGGAAGCTTAGCCTTCAGCGCCCCACTCACTTTTTCCTTCAGGGTAAGCCCTCCCATCACGTCTTCTAAAAAAACCATCCCCTCAACTGCCGCGCAGCCTATCTTTTCGAGGAACACCCTGGAGGTAATGACGGTTTTAAAACCGCATTTCCCCTGGGCATAGCTCACATTCTTCCCGGCCCCGGTGGAGTAGTTGACCATAACGGGCACCCTGCCGCTCATGAGTGCAGCGATAACGGCAAAAGCGCAGCCGGCTGAGGTCGGCAGCATAATGCCGATATATCCCTTATCGTACTTTCTGAATTTCTTCGCAAGGATAAGCGAGGCCGTGAGGGCCTTTCCGTAGGTGAAGCGCTTGCCTGTAGTGCGGTCGATAAAGGCCGTTTTACCGGCAAACTTCTTCGCTATCCTGACAAAGTGATGGTGCAGAAGCATCGTCAATTCCTTGCCGGCTGTAGTGTCCGGCCCCTTTCAGTCCCCGAACGAAATGCCTATCTCGCGGGCTGTCTTCACGGTATCGAGTTCAAGAGGCACGTTTTTGATGTGTCCGATAACATCCTGAAGAGGCACGGCAGTCACATCCGGCGGGTTAAGGGCGACCATGGTGCCGAACCTCTTCTCCTCGATCATGCGCACCGCAGCCGCGCCGAAACGGAGGGCCAGCAGGCGGTCAAAGGTCGTGGGCGAGCCCCCCCTCTGGAGATGGCCGAGGACAAGGGAGCGCGTGTCCTTGCCCATCCTCCTGGCTATTTCCTTTGCCACATATTCCCCGATGCCGCCGAGCACCACGTCCTGCCGGCCGAGTTCTCCCTTGCCCTTGTCCATGGCCCGGCCTCCGAGGGGCGAGGCGCCTTCGGCCGCCACCACGATGGCGTAATGCTGGCCGTGCAGTTCGCGCTCGGCAATGTGATCGCATATCTTTTCGATGTCAAAAGGTATTTCGGGAATGAGGATCACATCGGCCGCGCCTGAAACACCGCTGTTGAGGGCGATCCAGCCCGCGTGGCGTCCCATTACCTCCACCACCAGTACCCGCTCATGAGACTTGGCAGTGGAGTGAAGGCGGTCGATGGCCTCGGTGGCTATACTCACCGCCGTATCAAAGCCGAAGGTGACCACGGTGGCGGAAAGGTCGTTATCAATGGTTTTTGGAACGCCGATGACCGGAATTCCCTTTTTATAAAAGTTATTGGCGATCTCGAGGCTGCCGTCCCCCCCCACAGCCACCAGGCAGTCGAAGCGGAGACGTTTGAAATTCTCGACCACTTTGTCCGACACATCCCGGACTTCCGTTTCTCCGGCCATATTGGTAATGGGCATGCTGAAGGGATTGCCCTTGTTGGTGGTGCCTATAATAGTGCCCCCTATACTGGATATGTCATGCACCATGTCCGGCGTAAGGCGCACTATCTCGTCCGTGTTCAGCAGGCCTGCGTAGCCGTTCTTGATTCCATATACCTCCCAGTTCCTGCTGTACGCTCCCATGACAACGGCCTTTATGACCGCATTGAGTCCGGGCGCGTCTCCACCACCCGTATTGATGGCAATTCTCATTCCTCTTTCCATAAGCCGCCTCTCCTTTCACGGTATTCACTATAGTGCGCAATTATACCATAACAGGCCCTTACTGCCGGGCATCATGAATGTAAACATCCCTCTGCGGACAGGGGATTTTAATGCCGCACCCGTTAAAGGTCTTATAGATGCTCTTGTTCAGCTCCCCCACGGTCCTGTACCGCAGAGAGGGGTCCTGTATCCAGAAGAGGATTTCGAAGTTAAGGGCATACTCGCCGAAGGAGATGAGGACCGCTCTCGGGGCGGGGTCTTTGATCACGTTAGCGTTCCCTAAAGCAACATCAACCAGTATCTTCTCCACCTCATCGATATCGGAGCCGTAGGCCACTCCCACCTGGGTCTTCACCCGCAGGAAGGGCGTGGGCGCGCTCTCGTTCACTATCCTGGAGTTGATGATAACGGCATTGGGTATGGTTATCATGATATCGTCCAGCGTTTTGACCTTGGTGCTCCTTATGCCGATTGCCACCACTTCCCCCCTCTCGCCGCGGTCCAGCACAATAAAGTCGCCCAGCTTGAAAGGTTTGTCCACGAACACGCTTATACCGCCCAGGAAATTGGCTATGGTGTCCTTTGCCGCCAGGGCCACGCCGGCCCCCATTATGCCGGCAGAGGCGAGGAGCGGAGTGATGTTCAATTTCCAGATGGACAAAATCACCATAAGCCCTGCGATGATTATGACTATCGTAGAAATATTTTCGATGAGAGGGACTATGTCCTTGCTCAACCCGGTAGCATCGGATACCCTGTTTATACTGTTCTCGATGACCGTTTTGCCGACCTTTATGGCAGTGACGGTCCAGAGCAGCGCGATGGCGGAATAAAAAAGAGCGTCGGTGTAGAAGGCAATCCTGTTTTCCCGCACAAGATAGGATACGGCAAGGGTAAGCCCTACAATGATGATGGTAAAGAAAATAGGCCGGTGCATGCGGTCTATGATCCTGCTGTCCAGGGCGGAAGGCGCCATCTTCGCCAGTTTGCGCAGGACCGTGTTAACAAAAAAATCGGCGGCCTTGGCAAGGAGGACAAAGACAACAATGGAAATGGCCGCATTCACATACGGCGACGTCGATATATTCAGGGACTCGATAAGGTGCGTCATAAATAAAATTCCTTGAACTATTATTCCAGACTTTTGTCGTACAGTTCTTTTTTGCTGAAGCCGTACATGGCGGCCACCAGTGTTACGGATTCCTTGCGGCCTTTGCCCCGCCTCATGAGGATTTTTATTTCACCGAGGGCTTCATCTACCGACACGCTTTCAGGCGCTTTACCCTCCACCATTATCACGTATTCCCCTGCTATAGTGGCCTTACCGAGCGCCGCGTTGATTTCAGAAAGCGTGCCCCTGAGCGTCTCTTCGTACAGTTTCGTTATCTCCCGCATTACCACCGCCCTGCGCGCGCCGAAGACAGCCTCCATATCCGCCATTGTTTCAACTATGCGGTGAGGCGCTTCATAAAAAACCAGCGTCCTCGGCTCCAGGACGGCTTCCCCAAGTTTCTTCCGCCTCTGCCCGGACTTGGGGGGAAGAAACCCCATGAATAAGAACTCCTCGGTCGAAAGTCCGGAGACGCAAAGCGCCGCGATTACAGCGGAGGGCCCTGGTATAGGGACCACGGTAACGCCCTCTTCCACAGCGCGTCTGATCAGCACGGCGCCGGGGTCCGAGATGCCGGGAGTGCCCGCATCAGAAATAAGGGCCACGGAGAGGCCGGTGAGGAGTTTGTTCATTATCTCCTCTGTCCTGACCTTCTCCTTTTCCGACCAGTAGCTGACCAGGGGCTTTGAAATGCCGAAGTGCCTGAGCAGCTTGAGGGAGTGTCTGGTGTCTTCAGCGGCAATGAGGTCTACTTCCTTCAAAATCCTTACGGCCCGGAAAGTAATGTCCTCAAGGTTCCCGATGGGCGTGGCAACGATGTATAACAGTCCGGCCGGCATTCACTCCTTTTTCGCCATACCGCAGAGGTTCTTCCCGATCTCCAGTTCTTTCAGCTTCTTCTCATCAGGATCTATAAGCCCCAGGTTCACTTTGCGTATTTCCTGGTAGCGCTCGGGGCTCTCGGGGAGGCTCGCCTTTACCTTGGCGAGAAAAGCGGGAAAATCCTTCAACTGGAACAGGTCGCTCTGCTGCCGGGTAATGCCGAGGGTGGTCTTCACAACGCCGTCGCGGTCCTGCTCGCGGATGGATGTTGCGTGGGAAGGCATTATCACCGTTGCATCGCTCAGGGGGCCGAACTTGTTAAAAAGAGTATCGAACAATTGCGCTGCCCAGGGGTCGGCCAGGCCGCCCAGGTCGGGACGCCCGAGGTTAGTCTTCATGATGATGTCCCCGGTGAAGAGGAATGCGTTGTCCAGGAAAAAGGAGGCGCTGCCAGGCGTATGGCCCGGAGAATGGACCACCTTCAGGACGCTATTGCCAATGGTGAAGGACGAGCCGTCCCTGAGGCCGTTATAGTCATAGGTTGCCCCGTCCATGTCGGCGGGGTGGATGTGGTACGCTGCCCCCGTCCTGCGCGCCACCTCCCTGCCCCCGGAAATATGGTCCGCATGGAGATGGGTGTCAAACACCTGGGTTATCTTCACGTCAAGAGTTTTCGCCAGATCAAGGATCGTCTCCACATGGCGCGGCGCATCGATGATCGCTGCTTCGCCGCCGGAAGTCACGAGGTAAGCGATACAGCCTTTGGCAACACGGTATATCTGATAAATCTCGGGAAGATCGGCAACCTTGTGACTTTCGTAAAACTCGCTCCAGATATCCATGCCGCCCAGGAGGGTTATGGCGTCGAAACCCTTTTCCCTCAGCAGTTCAGCCGTGTATTTTGAGGAGTCGCCGTGGGCGCAGATGGTGATGATCTGTCTGTCCTTCGGCAACTTGTCCATATGCCGCTCCTCCTCCCCCACAAAGTCTTCCTGGGGGAGGTTGAGGGTCTCGATCTCCTTATGCCCTTCGATGCGCCAGGATTTGAATTCATCCTCGTTCCTCAGATCGAAGATGAACGACACGGCATCGGCATCCAGGCGTCTCTTCAGTTCCCCGGGTGTGATGACCTTATCATCCATGCTATCTGCAGCCGCATGCGCAGAAGCTCTTGCCGGCAGCGTCCTTAAAACAGATGAGCCATCTGATATGGCTCTTCTCCTCTTCGATGATCTCGTCCACCAGGCCCTTTTCCTTTACCGCGTCCCGCAGCCCATAGAAATAAAGCAGGGTCTCTTTTTCAAAGCCGATGGCAAAATTCACGGCATCCAGCACGCTCTTTATCCCGTCCATGGTGGGAAGGGACTTGCCTTTGCCCAGGAAGAACTCGGATTCCACCATGGCCCTCATGTACTGGGAAATCTCCTCCCAGCCTTCGGGCTCGCTGTCCCCGATATGCTCACTGAGTCCGGCAAAGATCTTCTCATGCCGCAATTCCTTTTCGGCAAGAGTGGTGAAGAGCTTCGCCATTTCAGCGTCCCTCTCCTTAAACCTCTCCGTCATCATGGTGTAGAACCGGTACCCGAGTTTTTCCGTCTGGACCGCCTGCTCGACAACTTCCCTGATGCTGAATTTTTCCATATAGTCCTCCGTTATAAAAGTTTTGATTTTAGTTACTCCAGTTTCAGCTGTTTTCTCAAGCGTGCGTCCGCTCTGACCAGATCGTCCACATTATCGCCGGAAATGTCCCACGTATAATCGCCCTTGGCCGCCCTGTGAAGCTTTATCTTCACCGGCTTTTTCGGTTTCACCTGCTGAATTTCCTGGTTCTTAGTAAAGGCAAAGGGCTGCTTCGTCTGAGGCGCCTGAGGGGGGTTATCGACGCCATAGGCAAAAGTGAAAGCAAGAATACAAAAGAGCACAGACACAAGGGAGATAGCCATTTTTTGTTTTTTTCTCATCAAGAACTCCTATACCGGTTTGTAATTGGAAAACGCCTGTCCCTGCCAAAGGCGCGGCCCGTTATCTTGATGCCGGGAGGAGACTGCCTCCGCTTGTACTCGCTCAGGTCCACCATTCTTATGACCTTGCGCGCGCGCTCCTCATCGCAGCCGGGGGCCGCTATTTCGTCGAAAGCCCTGTCATCTTCTATATACGCCTTGAGTATTGGGTCGAGTTCATCGTACGGCGGGAGGGAATCGGTGTCCTTCTGGTTGGCTCTGAGCTCCGCGGTAGGCTCTTTGACAAGCACCCGTTCGGGGATGACGACCCTGCCCTCTTTCGCGTTCTTCCACAGGCATATCCTGTATACCAGCGTTTTGGGCACATCCTTGATGACCGCAAAACCGCCTGCCATGTCGCCGTAGAGTGTCGCATATCCCACGCTCATTTCCGATTTGTTCCCGGTGGTGAGCACAAGCCATCCGAATTTATTGGAGAAAGCCATAAGGATGTTCCCGCGTATCCGTGCCTGAAGGTTTTCTTCGGTAATATCGGGCTTCATCCCTTCAAACTCCGGCTTCAGCATTTCCATATAGGCATCGAAAACCGCTGTAACAGGGACCTCCCTTATTTTTATGCCGAGATTGCAGGCCAGACCAACAGCATCCTCCCTGCTCTCCTCAGACGTATAGGGCGAGGGCATGAAGACGCCCGTAACATTGTCATGCCCCACGGCATCAACCGCAATGGTCGCGACAAAAGAGGAATCGATGCCGCCGCTCAGGCCTATACAGACCTTTGAGAACCCGTTCTTCCTGATATAATCCCGGGTGCCGAGCACAAGGGCGCTGTATGCCTCCTCTTCCTGAATCAGGCCGGGAAGCAGACCTTTTTTCAGTGACGTTAAAGGCTTCCGCTCTTTCGCGCTTACGCTCTTTCTCTCGATGGTTATTTCATCGACGACTTCCTTTTTCAGTGTTTTCTTATGCTGTCTCCTGCGGGGGTCATGAAGCCTCTTCATAAAAACCGCGTCCAGGTCCAGGTCCACAATTATCAGATCTTCCTCAAAACGTTTTCCCTCTGCCAGGACATCGCCGTTCTGGTCAACCACAAGGCTGCCTCCGTCAAAGACAAGCTCATCCTGTCCGCCGATGGTGTTCAGGTACGCAATGATCACACTGTTGTCGCCGGCCCTCGTAGAGAGCATTCTCTCCCTGAAGCCGGACTTGCCCATGGTATACGGCGATGCATTAATATTGATGATGAATTCAGCGCCTGCCAGGGCCTGGACGGAAGCAGGGCCGTCGGGATACCAGATGTCCTCGCAGATGGTGCAGCCGAAGGCGACATTGCCCATACGATAGACGGGACAACGCGTCCCCGCCTGGAAATAGCGGTTCTCATCAAATACGCTGTAATTGGGCAGATGCATCTTGTGATAAATATCGATGATCCGGCCCTTATGCATCACCGCGGCGGCGTTGTAAATATCGTCTCTCCTGTCCACAAACCCCACGATTACCACGAAATCTCCCGCCTTCCGGCGGATCATCTCGAGCGCGTGAAGATTATCGTCAATGAACTGCGGCTTCAGGAGCAGGTCCTCGGGCGGATACCCGGTAACGGCAAGCTCGGGAAAGGCGATGATGTCCGGACTTTCTTCAGCGGCGGTTTCCATGCAGGCAATAATTTTTTCCGCGTTTCCGCTGAGATCCCCTACCGTGGGATTTATCTGGCACAGGGCAATACGGACAGTTTTCATCTAATGATTTTACTGTCAAAAGAGGGAGTTTGTAAAGGCGTCGTAGGGGCGAGCCGGCGGGTCGCCCCCTTTTCTCTTTAACATCCATACCGGTATAATTCCTTCATGTGGAATATACGCATGAGAGCCTCGAAAAAACAGCCCTCACTCCCCGACATGCACATCTCCGGCGCCGAGGGGATTTATGCTGATTCTGATTTGACGAAAATCGTGAAGTCCTATATACAGAGAGCTCTCACCCATCCGCGCGGTGGCCCCGATTCCATTGTTATTACCCTTGAAAGACTGCAAGAGGCCTCTGCCGTAGCAGCTCTGTTGCCCGTAAGTACCCTTCGCTTGCATTCACCGCTGGAGACGCGCAACAGCATCAGCGGCATGGCGGCAACCAGCGGGATTTCCGTGAAGGCCCTTGCACAGGCGTGGAAAGTGCTCCTCTCACCCCATGCCATGCGGGGCGCTGCCCTGGTACGCGCTGAATCGGGCAGGCGGGCGGAACCGGACAGGAAGCGCGGTGTGCGGGTCTCACGGCTCGGGCTGGACGATGCCACGACAAAGGAACTCTCCCGCAGACTTTCACGCCTGCGCATCAATACCTCCACTGTCAGGGAGGCCCTGGTCCTCGCTTCGAAGGTGGCGTCATGCCCCGGCATAGTAGCGGAACTCTGTATTTCCGACGACCCGGACTACACCACCGGGTATTTCTCCTCGCCTGAAACGGGGTACGTGAGACTACCCCATATAAAGAAAAAAGACGAGATGCATGGAGGGAGAGTTTTCTTTATACGGGATGATGCGGAAAGCTCGGACATCATTGTCTATCTGGAGAAAGAACCTGTTATCATATCCGCATATTCCGCTGCGGTTTTCGGGAAGGAGAAAGGCGCCGGCGCCATTCCGGTGAAACTCATGAGAGGGAGGAGGAAATGAAAAGAGTCCTTGTATTCGCAGCTCTTGCGCTGACGCTGCTGCCCATGCCCGCGCGAGCCGAAGTTCAGGTGGTTGAAGCTGACAGCAGTTATCTTATCGGTGACAATGACAGCAAGATAGACGCGCGCCGTATAGTGCTGCAGGAAGCCAAGAGAAAGGCCCTCGAAATGGCGGGGGTCCTGGTGGAGAGCATCACGGAGGTCAAAAACCTCGCACTCACACGGGACGAAATACGGGCTTACACAGCGGGCATTGTGGAAACCGAGATAGTCACTGAAGAGATGAAAGGCACTTCGGACCACCCGGAGATATACATGAAAACACGCTGCAGGATAGACATGGGCGTCCTGATGGAACAGATAAAACGTCTCAAGGCGGACGAGGGTGCAAAAGAGCAGCTGCAAGTCGCGCTGAAGGAGAACGAGGCACTCAGGAAAGAGAGAGACGGTCTTGTGACAACCCTCGCCACAGAAAAGAACAAAACAAAGGCTGACGACATACGCAAGAAGCTCAATACAGTCCTCGCAAAGGAAGAGTCTAACGACGAGGTGAAAAGGGTATGGGGAAACCTCTCAACAAAGGTGGACCTCAACGAACTGGGTAAAAGCGTCAAAGAAGGCACGGCAAAGGACCTCGATGAAGCCGCTGCCACGCTTGAGAAAGTCATCAGGAATAACCCGGATAACGTGCGTGCTTATATGCTCCTGGCCATGATTCACGCGAAAAGAGGCGATAAGGCAAAGGCTGAAAGTGAATTCCGCGCTGCCATCAGGATCAATCCGGACAATCCTTTTGCCCACGAAAAACTCGCCAATCTCCTGCGACATACCGGCAGGAAAGCTGAGGCAGTTGACGAATACAGGACCGTCCAGCGCCTGAAGCCCAACGACCCGACGCTGCTACTGCGCATCGGTATGGTATTCAGGGAGTCGGGAGAGTGCGGACAAGCGTTGCCCTACCTCAGGAAATTCCTGAAGGCCGCGCAGGAGAACGGGAAAGTCCCGGCAGAGATGAAGCAGAGGGCGCTGAACGCTGTGAAGGAATGCAGCGGTGAAAGAAAGCGGCCTGTCCGGCAGAGATGGGAAAGGCCGTAACCCTTATCGGCAACCCCGCGGCAGGCGGTGGCGTTCAAAGGGAGATACACAAGGCAGTCTCTATCCTCGACAAGAGTGGATATGACGTCCGCCTGCTCCTCACTGAAAAGCGGGCCGATGCCGCCTCTTTTGCAAAGACAATAACTGAAGAATTCAAAAAACCTGGTTCAACCGCAGGAGTGGATGACGCCAGGCCCCTGGTCATTGCCGCAGGCGGCGACGGCACCTGCAACGAAGTGGCCAACGGCCTCGCCTGTTCCGGCATACCCATGGCAATACTGCCTCTCGGCACAACGTCGGTCCTCGCACGGGAAATAGGGGTCCCGGCTTCCGTTGAAAAAGCGCTGGATATCGCTTTAAAGAAAAAGGTGCAAACAGTTCACCTGGGAAAAATTACTTTTACGACAAGCAACGGACAAGAGACGCGTTACTTTATCCTGATGGCCGGGATCGGATTCGATGGTGAGGCGGTTTTTGGGGTGAGCGAGACACTCAAAAAGCGCCTCGGTAAAGGGGCCTATGTTCTGAACGGGCTGAAGGCCCTCCTTCGCTATAATCCCGCCCCTCTTACCATAACCGCGAAGATTGTGCTCGCAGGCAGACCGGCTGAAACAATAATCAACAGTTATGCCGCCATTGTGGGGAATGCGTCGCGCTATGGCGGCGATTTCACTGCAACTCCGGACGCCCGGCTCACCGAGCCCTGCTTCCATGTGCTTGCGACTCACGGCAACAGGAGAAGGGACCTCCTGCGTTACGCCCTTGGCGTGGTATTCAACCGCCATCTCGCCTTTAAAGACATTACCTGTTTCAGCGCCGATGAATTGCTGGTGAAAGGGAATGCGCATATCCAGATCGACGGCGATTACGCGGGGATGACACCGGCACGGCTTACTATTGAGCGGGACGCTCTGGAGTTGGTTGTGCCGTAACATCACCCCCAGGGCGAACGCACTATGCATAAAGTCGAAACTAATCAGACGAAAATGCAATTATGAATCAGAAAAACAGCATAAAAAACGTCATTCCCGTGCCTAAAGCACCTACTGTTGGCAGTTCGTAAGCGGGAATCCAGCTCTTTTGCTCCTGGATGCCCGATAAAAACCTTCGGGCATGACAGAAAATGGATGCTTATGGCACATAGTGCGTTCGCCCTGAGTGACAGTGTTAGTTGGGAATGATCGGGCAATTCGCGCCGTGCCAGTTTTGGACCGTGGTGTTAATTTGATTCTCAGTCCGGTCTCCAGAAAAATTTGTAGCGTACAGGGGCATTGCCCCTGTACCCCTACATCTCAAAATAAACGGCAGAAAATAGAATTTCAGAACTCAGAAAATAACTACCGGGCGGAAAGGGCCAGGCGGAAACCGAGGTCGAGGGTCCGCCCCGCTGGCACACCCCTACCGCGAGAAGCAGCGCGAACGTTTACCGGAGTATTGACCCAGGAACCGCCGCGAAGCACTCTGTATTGCCCGCTGTTAGGGCCGGCAGGGTTATTCCTTGGACTTTCACTGTAATATTTATCACCATACCAGTCATCTGTCCATTGCCACACGTTACCACTCATATCATAGAGCCCCAAGCCGTTTGGGCTCTTAGTTCCCACAGGATGCGTCATATTCCCGGAATTACCGTAATACCATGCCACGCTATCAATATCATTGCCGCCTGCATATTTTTCTGACTTCCCGCCACTTCGGGCCGCATACTCCCATTCCGCTTCGGTCGGCAGGCGCACTGTCTTGCCGCTCTTAGTCTGCATCCACTCGGCATAGGCTTTTGCGTCGTTCCATGTTACACAGACCACAGGATTACGATCTTCCTGACTAAATCCGGGGTTCTTCCAGTTCTTGCTGCTGTCCTTCTCCCACTTGCTCCCAGTCCACGCATAACAGCCATCACCTTTTTCTGCCTCGGTGCTGTATCCTGTGCCGTTGACGAATTTCCTGAAATCACCCACGGTCACATCATATTTCCCTATGTAAAAATCCCCAACACAGACTTCATGCACGGGCTTTTCATCACTGTCCCCATCCCCAAACGTATCCCCCATCTGGTAACAGCCTCCTTTGACTCGCACAAACTCCATACCGGTGGTTGGGTCTTTGTATGCGCTGCCGCTTGCTGTTGTCTGCTGCCTGGGGGCCATCGCAAGTTTCTTCTGCTCCTCAGCTTTGGCCTGCTCGGCCTGCCACCTCTCCATCTCCTGCTGCGCTTTCGACCTCATCTCGTCGTCTTCGTTTGTATAGGGGTTCTTGTCTGTAAAGGAGTTGAGGAACTGACCCCATGCCGCAATTTTCAAATCGGGGCTGACTTTCCTCTCCTGATACGCCACTACCTTGTTATATGCCCCTTTCATTGTCTTCATTGTGTTATTCCACGCCGCCTTGTTTGCTTCTTCCTGCTGAGCTTTCTTTTCGAGCGCATCCAGTGAAAAGTCGCTCTTCGGCGCTTCTTTATACTGAACGTCGGGGGTTTCCACGCTATGAGTACTTATGGATGCCCGGGCCAACTGAAACACAAAGTCCCCGCCATCATCTCCCGAGTTCCTTATGATGTTATACTGGGGTAACTGCTCCGACTTGCCCGCCACTATCGCCCTTACCTTGTCGTGAAACAACTCTGATGCAGTGAATTGCGAATTGTCGGATTCGTCAAGCGCCCTGAGCAGCGCTGATGCAAATACCGAGTTTTTACCGCCCCCGCCGTCAGCCACCGGCTCATCGCCCCCGCTTGCCATCACTGTCCGGGAGGGGCGCTCAAGCATCTTTTTAATTAATGCGTCCCTGTTGTTTTTATCCTTTAATTCCGTATTGGCAGCCCTTGTCAGTGTGCCTGCATAACAACTGTCCGAGACGATCAGAATATGTCTTGAAGCGATAAGCTTTATATTGGAGGTTATATCATCAGCCATTATCCAGTTCGTTGTTCTGTCCTTTTGCGCATCCACCGGCAGCCAGTAGGATTTTTCTACTTCTTTTTTGTAATCGCCGTGGCCGGCGTAATAGATCAGGATGTTCCCATTCGCTCCTATGGTCTCCCTCAATTCATTGATGCTGTCTAAAATATCATTCCGGGTGGCGTTAAGGAGAAGTTTTGTTTTAAACCCATATTTCTCTTTGAGCATCTTTTCAATATCCCGCGCGTCTGTGACAGCGGTTTTCAGTTTTGGCAGATACTTATAATCGTTGTTGCCGATGATGAGGGCGTAGTAGCCGGTATCCGGCGCAGCGGCCTGCTTTGTCTCCTTCTTGACTACTTTCGCGCCTCGCTCAGCCACCGCCGGGGAAAGTAAAAACATGGCGATGCTTAAAGCTGCAAGGATGGTGCAAAGTTTCCTGAACATTAAGACCCCCCTTAATACAGCTTATGCTACGGATGCCTCATACATTACATTATGACAACCCGCTGTATCAAGGTAATTTTCACAAGAAGAAGGCCCCTGCAGAAATCCTGCAGGGGCCTTCTTTCTGAATCCGTTACTGCCTATTGTCTATTCTTTAGGCGCCGCTTCCAGCGTGGCGCCGAACGCCTCTTCTTTCAGCAGTCTCTCCCAGTATGCATCCACCTGAGCCTGTGCCTGCTCAAGCAGACATTCGTTGCCGGGGGCAAAAAGGTGCTTGAACCTCCCCTGGGGTTTAAGGAAGTCAACAAGGGGCTTCTTTTCCTTGGGCTTTACCGTTACCCTGGTGATCCCGTTTTCGATCTCAAAGAGCGGCCAGTAGCAGGTCTCCACGGCAATCCTGCTGAGCAGTATAGCGTCATCGGTCCCCGATCTCCAGCCCCGGTTGCACGGGGCGATAACATTCATGAACTTCGGGCCGGGTGTCTCAAGGGCCTTCCTCACCTTCTTCATCAGGTCGGACCAGTGGCTCGCGGATGCCTGCGCCGCATAAGGTATGTTGTGGGCGGCCATGATCTTGGTAAGGTCCTTCCTGTGCTGCATCTTGCCCTGGATCACGCTTCCCGCAGGGCACGTTGTGGTGTCGGCGCCAAAGGGCGTCGCGCTGGAACGCTGTATGCCGGTGTTCATGTATGCGCCGTTGTCATAGCAGATATAGAGCATGTCATGCCCGCGCTCCATGGCCCCGGAAAGGCTCTGGAAGCCTATGTCATAGGTTCCGCCGTCACCGCCGAAGGCGATGAATTTGATGTCCTTGTCTATCTTGCCCTGCTTCTTCAGCGACCGGTACATGGTTTCCACACCCGAAAGCGTTGCCGCCGCGTTTTCAAAGGCGTTGTGTATCCAGGGCACCTTCCAGGCCGTGAATTCCGATATGCAGGTCGAAACTTCGAGACAACCTGTTGCATTGGCCACAACCACGGGGTAGTCGCAGGCCAGCAGGGCCATCTTTACCACAATAGGCGCGCCGCAGCCGGAACACATACGGTGTCCGCTCGTTAACAGTACCTCTTTCTTGGAAAGTTCTTTCAAGCTCAGTGGTGTCGCCATATTATTCCCTCACTCCCAGATAGTCTTTATAGGTTTTTACCGTGCCTGTTTTTGCGATCTCCGCAAGTTCCGCAAGGACCTGCTCGGCGTGCCCGGGCATATAGTCCCTGCCGCCCAGACCGTAGATCTTGTTTATCATTATCGGCTTGTCTTTATACATATAAAGACTGGAAGCGATTTCCATGAAAAGCGGGCCGTAGGATGCGCCGAAGGCGTCCGCCCTGTCCATTACGCATATAACTTTCAGGTGCTTTAACGCCTCTCCCACTTCTTCGTAAGGGAAGGGCCTGAAGAGCCGGGGTTTCAGGAGCCCGGCTTTTATACCCTTGTCCCTGAATATGTCGATGGCGTCCTTCGTGGTGCCGGCCGCCGAGTTCAATACCACAATGCCTATCTCGGCGTCTTCCATACGGTACGTCTCGAAAAGTTCGTATTTTCTGCCGGAGATCTTCTCGAAGTCCTTTGCCACATCGAGGACAACGTTTTTCACTTTTGACATGACCTCGGCGTGGGCCCTTCTGTATTCCATATAATAATCGGTGAGGATCAGCGGACCGTAGCTCACCGGGTGCTCGATGTCGAGGAGGGGGTTCGTTGCGGTGAACCCGCCCACAAAGTTTTTCACGGTCTCGTCGTCGAGGTATTCCATCCTCTCGATGGAATGGCTGATGATGAAGCCGTCCAGGCAGACCATGGCCGGCATCCTGATGTCCATGTGCTCCGCGATGCGGAAGGACTGGATCATATTGTCGTAGGCCTCCTGTCCGTTCTCGGACCACAGCTGTATCCAGCCGCAGTCCCTTGCGCCCATGCCGTCGGAATGGTCGCCATGGATGTTCAGCGGCGCGGAGAGCGCCCTGTTCACAAGGGCCATGACAATTGGGAGACGGGTGCCCGAAGCGATGAAAAGCACTTCCCACATGAGGGCCAGTCCCTGCGAGGAGGTGGCGGTGGCGACCCTGCCGCCGGCCGCTGATGCGCCCACACAGGCGCTCATGGCGCTGTGCTCGCTCTCCACCAGAACCATCTCGGTTTTAACTTTTCCGTTGGATACAAAACCCGTGAACCTCTGCATTATGTCAGTGGCAGGAGTAATGGGATAGGCGGCGCACACATCGGGATTGACCTGGCGCATCGCCTCGGCAACTGCCTCATTTCCGGTAACCGCTACGATTCTCTTTCCGTTGCTTCCCATTATTTGCCCTCCTCTTCCATGACAATCGCCTTGTTGCCCTTCTTCCCGGGGCACTCGCGGGCGCAGATGCCGCAGCCTTTACAATAGTCGTAATTGAATTCCCCGCGCTTGCCGTCCTTCACGTTAACGGACATGTCGGGGCAGTACGTCCAGCAAAAAAGGCACTGGATACAGTTTTCCTCTATCCATTTAGGTTTATTGGCCCTCCACGAGCCTGTCTTAAAGTTAAGCGCGCTGCCGGGCTCGGTAACCACCGCGCCGGGTTTCAGTTCTTTCCACCCCTTCTGTTTCATCCTTCTTTTACCTCCTCATATCCCCTGCGGGTGGCTTCGATGTTGCCGTCGATAACTTTCTGGGCAAACTTCTTGCCGAAGCTTTTCTTTACATCTTCGAGGATAGTTTCAAGACTTATCAGCCCCGATACCTTTGCCAGCACGCCCACCAGTGGCGAGTTCGGCATTGCTCTGCCGAAACAATCGATGGCTATTTTTGTAGCGTCAACGGTAAATACTTTCTGCGAGGGTTTGAGTTTCAGCTTTTCCCGTATCTCCCCGGGCGCTTTCCCCGTGTTGACGACAAAATTTGCGTTGTCGGGAGCGCCCTCCGCCACATTGATGGCGTCCATCAGGGTCGGATCAGACACTACCACAATATTGGGATTCAGGACCGGGCAGTGCATCCTGAGTTCCTTTGAACTGACCCTGTTGTAAGCTCTGAGCGGGGCTCCGGACCTTTCGGGGCCGTACTCGGGGAATGCCTGCACATACCGTCCGCCGCTCAGGCATGCGTCTGCAAAAACCTTGGCCGCTGTAACCGTGCCCTGGCCGCCTCTTCCATGCCATCTGATCTCAAGCATTTCAGCCATGTATATACCTCCTGATTGAATTTTATAGAGAAACGCAGACTTTTAGATTAACTAAAATCAGCGTTTATTGCAACAAACCCAAACGGCTAATTAATAAAATTAATAACCCGGTCCTGACGGCTCAATACGGAGGATTGATGATGTTCCTGAGGGCTTCCGGATTCCTGACCACGATTTTCCCTGATTCCTCGGCCACAAAGCCCGATTTTTTGAACCTGCTCATCACCCTGATGGTGGTCTCCACCGTGGCGCCCACCATCTCGGCAAGGTCCTGTTTGGTGAGGCGCATGGTGATGACGGTTTCCCCGCCCGCGCCCTTCTCCCCGGTCTTGTCAGCCAGTTTGATGAGCAGCGCCGCGATCCTCGCTTCCACCCGTTCGAGGGCGATGTTCTTGAGGGTATCGTGGAATTCACGGACCCTGTTCCCGAGGTTCGCCGTTATCTCAAACATTATGTGCGGAAACCTGTCGATGATTTTGAGGAGGTTGACGCGCGATATCTTGATCACCTCGGAATCCTCCATGGCCACCGCGTTCGCAGGATAGGGAAAGCCCTTAAGCACGGCAAGTCCGCCGAAGAAGTCCTGCGGAGAAATAAGTTCCAGGATGATTTCCCTGCCGTCGTGGGAGAGCTTGGTAATCTTGACCTTGCCGCTCACCAGCAGGTAGAACCAGTCGGAAGGGTCTCCTTCGGCAAAGATGTCCTCTTTCTTTTTGAATTTTTCGGTAAGTATACAGGCCTGGATCTCCTGTATCTCACTTTCAGTGAGAGTGGAAAACAGGGGGAGGCTCTTCAGTTTTTTCAAGTCGTAGTTCATGTTTACCGTCGGGACCGCACTGCCAGAACGCGATTGCCGTAGTTGGAATTGCCGCGATAGTCCCTGTCCTCATCGCCATTGAAGAAATAGAAGTACCACGCAAACGACGAACCATCCAACTCTGACGTCCATACCAAATTCTTATTAATTTTAAAAATAGAATCTGCATTCCCGGGCTTGGATTTATCATATAAACTCCTCAGTTCAGCCCTTGTCGGCAGCCGCCATCCGCCTCCGGCAAGGCTTAAATCACGCACATACTCCTCTGCCTTATAGTGGTTCATGGCCTTCCCGTTAGCAGGAGCCCATTGAAGCCTGAGTTGAGAGTCATAAATAACTCCACCCTTTAAAGTGAATCTGGTGCTTGCCCTGGACGAACCGCTCTTTTCTGCCGAGGGCCTCGGCGCCATGGCAATTTTTTTCTGCTCATCAGCTTTGGCCTGCTCCGCCATCGCTGTGGAAAGAAGAAGAATGGCTATGCTTATGACTGCAAGGATGGTGCAAAGTCTCCTAAACATTAAGACCCCCCTTAATGCGGTTTGTGCTACGGATCACTCATAGATTACATGATGCTAACACGCTGTATCAAGGGAATTTTCACATCTTGTCACATCTTCTTCTTTTCTATAATAATATATAGGGAGTGAGCTACCGAAGAAAAAAGCCCCCGAAGGAAAGGAAAAGCACAAACATAAGTTGATTATGCTCAATTAGATATGCTAAAACATCAAACATAGGAAGTTACACCTTGGGGATAACCCTGAAAAAGGAACTGGGGAATGCAGTTGAAAAATGACAGAGGGGAATGGAAGGAGTGGTAGCATGAAAGAAGAAGACAAAACAGCCTTAGAATACGCAGCTTCACATGAAGAAACCCTTGTCCTCAATTCGGTTGACAAGGATCTTATTTGTGCGGACAAGGTGCAAATAAATAGTAATCTGCCTCAGAACACAAAAATAGAAGCGAACAGGAGTGTTGTAATAAACGGTAATGTTGCGGAAGGCTGTTCCATCTCCTGCACAACAGGACCCATCGTCATAAAGGGCAATGTTTCCGGTTCAGTTGACAGGCCTGTCACTATTACCTCAAAGCAGTATCTGAAGGTGGAGTCTCTGCGTCATGCCATCGTTAAAACAGAGGGGCCCATGACCGTAATGGGTGATGTTATTGACTCAAAGGTGAACGTAAAAGAAACGATAGAGATCAGGGGAAGTCTTATCAGAAGTGATGCAACGTCAAATTCACGGATGACGATCAGAATATGTGGCAGTGAGGACCCCGGCATGACTAAAATGGCGGTCATGCCTGCGGAAATCCTCAAACTTTTGCAGGAACTCCTGAAAAGCGATACGAAAATAGAGGAGCTTACAAAACTAAAGGGCGCCCTGCAGAATACTATCGAGCTGCTGAAGAAACTAAGGACCGATTCAGGCTCATTACCGCATGATAAACACGAGCAGTTGGTCACGGATGTAGCAAGATTTAGTGATCTGACAGGCGAATTGAAGACGCTGGGAGAGAAAAAAAGAGAGTTGGTCCAGGAGATTGTTCAGTTGCTGGGTCTCAAATGGATTACTGTAGAGGGAAGGGTTTTCCCCACCTCTGTTGTTAGTATTGCCAACAGGTCACATGACATAAGAACAATAGAAAATAGACTTCGTTTCTCTGTAAAAAATAACGTGATAGAGATCGATCTTTAAGCATTATCAAACCGATAGGAGTACTATGTGACGAGCCGAGAAACAATCCGGGGGAGTTGGACAAAGGGGATAGGTTTTAAAACAGCCATTGCCATGTCTATAGGACTTTTTGTGGTTATAAGTGTTTTTTCGCATGCAAACGTATTGGTGACCGAGAGGAAGTTGCTGAACAACATGCAGACAGAGGCTACAAAGATGAGTGAGACGATACTAAGCAGTCTTGAAAACTCCATGATTTCAAACGACAGGCAAATCATACAGGCAGTTGTGGATGCGGTAGGCCGGGAATCAACGGTTGAAGATATAAAAATTATAGACATCAAGGGACGTATTATGTGGCCTAAGAAGAAGTCAGAAACAGGCCTCTCGCTTGACAAGACTAAGGTCAGGAGTTGTCTGGGCTGCCATGCTACTGCAACACCCATTAAGAATTCTCTCACAACTATCCTTCAGAATGAAGATGGGACAAATGTCTTAAGCAGCACAACCCTTATTTACAACAAACCGAAATGCTACACCTGTCACGACCCCAAGCAGAAAGTTCTTGGAAAACTTCTGGTGGATTTTTCGACAAAAAACCTGGACAAAATGGTAGGGGACAACAGAAGGATGCTGATACTATCTGCAGTAGCTACCATACTCTCTTCAATTGTGCTCAGCTTCATAACCCTCGCGATACTTGTTAGAAAGCCTCTGGCACGGCTGCTTGTAAGCATGGACGAAGTGGAGCAGGGCAGACGCAATACTATGGAGGAAGCAGGCGGAGAAGATGAGGTATCACTCTTGAACAGAAAATTCAACTCTATGATCGCGGCAATAGATAAATATGAGCAAAAAATGGTCAGCGAATACATAAACGAGAGAATGACACTGTCCAACGTGTGTGAGGTCCTTAGCAGAAGCGGTTCAATTGAGGAAACAACCAGGCATATTATTGATACCATAAATATTGGGTTCGGTGTTCAGAAATGCGCCATTATGCTTTTTAACGACAGTGGCGACATACAGGTGCAAGGCACTGAGGGACTTTCTGATGACGAAACCGATCTTTTGAGGAACTACATGGAAGTTGTACTTTCGATCAATTCGGCATACAGCCTGCATGAGACAGGGATGGAGCAGATCAAGGAAATGACAAGACGTGGTGAAATATTCCTGGCAAGGGGAACCGCAAACATAGTGGATGACTTCCTGGTGGTTCCGCTGAAAGCCGCCAATACCCTCCGCGGCGCCATTATCGTATGTAAGGTGAACGGGATGGAACTAAAGAGCGATAAGTTAAAAGAGCTTTTTTCCATTGTTGCTACGGCAGTAGCCCCTCATTTTCATCTGAGTCTAAGTATGGATGAGAGGAGAAGGATGGCGATAAGTCCTTTCAGCGTTTTTGTAGAAACAATAAGGACCAGTATCAATCGTGCAGAAGAATATCAGATGGCGTTGTCGTTAGTCATGATAAAGGTAGATGACTTTAAAGAGGTCTGTCTAAGATCGGGGTGCGAAGTGGCCACTTTGAGCGTGCAGAATTTAGGCGCGTCATTATCTTCAGCAATAGAGAAAATGCACATTATAACAAGGATCTCAGAAGACAGGATAGCGCTGATACTGCCGATGACGGATAAGGCGGAGGCTACGGAACTGATTGAAAATGTCGTAGCCAAAGAGGGAGATGACCTTGCGATAGCCTTCAGAATAGGCACCTATCCGGAGGACGGGAACAAGCCTGAAGACCTTATCTGCGCATGCTCCTGGTGATGCTTATTATATTACAAGGGCCAGTTTCTTAAATGCAGATTATTTTGGACAGTTATTTGGTATTTTGCAAGAATAGTCTCTGCTGACTCTGAAATGTTTGTAAATGTAAAAATTTATGTTTTTTCGGGCAACCCGCAGCCCTTAACGCAATCCCTGCCGGCCGCCTTTGCTTCGTACATTCCATCATCGGCCCTTTTTATAATCTCGTCAATTGTCTTGTCCGTATCCCTGGAAACGGTCGCCCCTATGCTGATGGTAACGGTCAGGTCCCGTATAGGGTTGTTTTTAATATTGTGGCTTATTCTTTCGGCAAGTGATAGTACGCTTTCAATACTGGTATCCGGCAATATCACCATGAATTCCTCGCCCCCGTATCTTGTCGTTACATCATAGGCGCGCACGCTGTTATTGATCCGTTGAGCTACCTCTTTCAGGACCTCATCCCCGACCAGATGTCCAAGCCTGTCGTTAATGGACTTGAAGTGGTCAATATCCAACAGCATGCAGCCTAAGCTCTTCTTTTGCCTTGCGGCACGATCGAACTCCTCCTCTAACCGCTGCATCAGGTATCTCCTGTTAAATATTCCCGTCAGCATATCTTTTATAGCCATTTCCTCAATCTGCTGTCTGGCATCGGCTATCTTACGCATGAGCCGTCTGGTCAATATCCAGAGGGCCAACATGAGCAGGACGGTAGTTGTCACCGCGAACAACGCAATGAGCAGGGTGTTTGTATTCAGCTTACTGTAAACGTGGTCTACATTGTACATGACGCTTATGCCCCCTCTTACGTCTCCTGCCTTGTATCCCTGGTGAGCATGGCATTTGAGGCAGTCCTTTTTGATGAAAAGAGGACCCATGTATCTGAAATATTTCTTATTTCCAATTGTGTCTATTTCATAAACCTCTTTTTGTCCCTTTTCAAACAAATCAAACGCGCTTAGTTCGAAGCCGTCGGGCTTATTATCGGGGTTTAAAAGTTTTTTACTGGTTATGTGAAAGGAGAAATCCTTCTCCTTGCCGATATATCCCGAAATCTCCCGCGTCATCATGGCCGGGTTTCTTATTGTGAAAGTCCGGCCATCCACGATTTTAATGTCCGGGTTGGGGTAATATGGATTGGAGAGGACCCCGGCCTTTTTCTCGACATAAACGCCTCCGTAATTGGCGTTCCACAATCTTGTCGCGACGATGGTTTCGAAATAGGCCCTGGAATGCGAGATTAACTCCTCAAGTATAAGGCTGCGCGTCCTTGTCGTCACGTCGAGGAATATGCCCAACAGGGACAACGCCACGATAAGACAGATTGAAATAACGAAGGATTTGTATATCTTTTCTTCACTGTTGAAGAGCATGGATTACCTCACATTATGTTTGACGGCTTTGCGTTCAGCAAGACGCTATAATTTTATCTGATTTAAAGTTTTCCGTGCAACCTAAGCAAATATGAGGCTTAGAATCGCTTACAAGCCTTATTAAAGGGGGAGGAACAGAGAAGGAAAAGATACAGAAAAACAAAAGGTGCGGTAAAGGCGCTTACCGCACCTCTACCGCACCTTCACCGCACCACTTTTGACTCTTTTTCAGCATCTAACTGATTGATAATCAAAGGGTTTTATTATCGGGGCGAACCGATTCGAACGGTCGACCTCTCGCACCCCAAGCGAGTGCGCTATCCAGGCTGCGCTACGCCCCGAAATGGTGCTGCAGCAAATTCCTGAGCCTTGATTTTACCATATTCAGTATCCTTTCAGCATCAGGTGAGATCTTTTTTTCTTCCCGCACCGTTTCCACGGGGATTCCATTGCCGTCGGAGAGGTCCATACCCTTAAAGTCTTCCGCTCCGCCGAACTTCCGGCGGACGCCGTCAATGGTATATTTCTCTTCGTAAAGGAGGCGCTTGATATGCACGATCAGGTCTATATCGCTCTTTGCATAGACCCTCTGTCCTGACTTGCTCTTCCTCGGTTTGAGGAAAGGGAATTCCGTTTCCCAGAAACGAAGGACGTACGTCTCGACACCGACGAGCCTGCTGACCTCTCCTATTTTATAAAAAAGTTTTTCAGGAAAGAGCCTTTGAGGCTGGGGAGATTTATACTCATCATGCATTTCAAAAAGCATACGGGAAGCGGTTCGCCCGTCTCCGGAAGCTTTCCGCTTCCCGTACGCCGCAGCCCGCGCCTTTCATTCGCCTTACCTCTTCTCCACCGCTTCCTTAAGTTGGTCACTCGCTTTAAAGGTGATGACCCTGCGCGGTGTAATTTCCACTTCTTCCTTTGTCTTGGGGTTCCTGCCGATGCGCGAGTTTTTCTTTCTTACATTGAACGTGCCAAAACCCGAAACCTTGATGGATTCCCCGGCAATAAGGGTCTGTTTGATGGAATCGAATACGGTCTCGACAATGTTTTGCGCCTCGTTCCTTGGGAGACCCAACTTCTCAAAAACGTAATTTACGATATCAGCCTTTGTCATATCTACCTCTCTTTTTTATTCCAAAGCTCTAGAGTGAATAACCCCTTATCTGCCGATGGAGTATTTAATTCTAATTTTATATTACAG
>Ga0315281_10001454_pt1 | contig 34935 bp, 31 predicted proteins | sample YL17G07_0_MG_FD_204540 | JGI IMG/M metagenome (GOLD analysis project Ga0315281, IMG submission 204540) | Sediment microbial communities from Yellowstone Lake, YNP, Wyoming, USA - YL17G07_0 | ecosystem: Environmental > Aquatic > Freshwater > Lake > Sediment | place: USA: Wyoming | collected...
GAGGTGAGACGATCATGGATTTGAGACACATTGAACTGATGAAATCTGCAGAAATCACGGTGAAGAGTTGTTTAGGTTGTAAGGAGGGTGAAAGCCTCCTCATTATCTCAGATATCCATCAAAGCCAAAGGATTCCAGAATTGCTGATGGGAGCGGCCTATTCAATTGGGGCAAATCCTACCATGGTAACCATGCTTCCGAGAAAGTTTCCAGGTGAAGAGCCTCCCCCTCCCATCGCCGAAGCAATGAAATCAGCCCATGCCATCATAGCTGTTCCAATCATTTCCATTACCTATTCAAAGGCGGTAGAGGAGGCGACAAAAGCTGGAGCCAGAATCCTCCTCATGCCAGCAATAACAGAAGAAATCATGGCGAGGGCGATTCCCATAGATTATCAAACCTTAGCGGTAAGGACCCAAAAGGGACTTGAACTGATAAGGACAGCAAAGAAGGTCAGGTTAACCACAAAGGCAGGGACAGATCTTACCATGGAGTTTACACCAGAAAGAAGAGGATTTATGGTGGATGGACTGTGCCTTGCACCCGGAGAGAAGGATTGGCTTCCGGCGGGATCTTTCCATATGGCTCCTCTCGAAGGATTAGCAGGAGGAAAATTGGTTGTTGATGTAAGTCTTGTCCCGTGTGGGATATTGAAGAGTCCTGTGGAAATGACTGTCAAAAAAGGAATGGTTGTGGATATCCAAGGGGGGAAAGAGGCGAAGGTTTATAAAGATTTTTTATCCTCCTTTGAAGATCCTAATGTCTATAACCTTGGAGAAATTGGAATTGGTACAAACCCACAAGCAAGGTATACAGGGGCTCCGATCGAGGACGAAAGGGTTGAGGGTGGTGTGATTATCGGCATCGGGCATAACATTTTCCATGGAGGAAAGGTAAAGGCGAAGACTCACACCGATGCCATTGTCCTCAGTCCAAGTTTAGAGATGGATGGAAAGATGATCATTGAAAATGGGAAGTTGAAGATTTAGGGAGGAGGTGGTGAAAGAACATCTAAAAAATAGGGAGCTCAAAACAAGCTGTGTAAACGGGATGGTAGCGTTTTGATGAGGCAGGAACAAAACTTAAACGAAGGGAGAGACAATGAAAAAATTTTTATTAGTGGGAATTTGTTTCGGTTTAGTCTTCATGACAACCTCTTTGATTTGGGCTCAATCCAAGGAGCTCAAGATAGGCCTCCTGGCACCCCTGACAGGGCCGATCTCAGAGGGAGGTCAAAGAATTGCTAATTCGATCAAGATGGCAGCGGAAGAGATTAATGCAAAAGGTGGCGTCTTGGGAATGCAGATAAAATTGATCGAATGGGACACCATGGGAGAACCTGAAAGGGGAGTTACCGGAGCTAAAAAACTGATTGAGAGTGATCAGGTCTGGGGTTTGATCGGTGTTTACAGAAGTGGAGTCGCCCTGGCTGTCGCTGAGGTTGCAGCCGCCAATAAGAAGCTATTCATGGTGACCGATGCCGCCAGCCCTGCGGTCACAGGATTAGTCAAGAAGGATTACGACAAGTATAAATATATTTTCAGAACTGCCGCGATGGCCACACATTTTACGATTTCTGTAAATCCCTTTGTAACAGATATCATCAAGGCAAAGACTTACTTCTTCATCGCCGAAAATACGAAGATGTCTCGAGACATTTTTGAGGCGACGAAGCAGACCTTTGATCCGATGGGCATTAAGTGTCTTGGCGAAGCTTATGTCGATGTGGCGGCTTCAGAATTTATGGGAGAGTTGGCCAGGATCAAATCCCTAAAGCCCGACGTCGTCATCGTCCATATTCCGGGAGCGGGAGGAGTCGCCTTCCAAAAACAGTATTATGATGCAAAGGTGAAGATTCCACACATCGCCCATACAGGTGTCATGAATATGCCGAACGTGGTCAGAGAGATCGGAGAAAAGAGCAACTATGCTAGCTTTGCTGCTTTCTGCTGGGATGTTCCCATTACCGAAAAGACGATTCCTTTCTACAAAAATTTCACGAAAAAATTCGGATATGAACCGGAAGGATATAGTGATGTCAGAAGCTATGATGGCATGGTGGTCTTGGGCGATGGGATCAAAAGGGCAGGATCTTTGGATGTGGAGAACGTCATTAAAGCTTTGGAAAAGACTGATTTAAAAGGGGTTGCAGGAAGGTATGTGTTTGATGAAACCCATCAGGCAAAATGGGGCGAAGGATATCTTCTCAATATTATAGGAGAATGGGTCAATGGGAAAGGATTGGTCCTTTGGCCAAAGGCCTATGCGACGGGGACATACAAACATGATCCGAGAAAGTAACTACACCTACTCTGCCATCTCGGCATTTCTTTAGAAGAAAGAAGGAAAGAGGGAGTGGAACCCTTGCAGATCATCGAAATCTTCATTTCAGGAATAGTGGTAGGGGGATTATATTCCTTTACTGCTGTAGGGATGACCCTCATCCTTGGCGTGATGAGGGTCATCAACCTTGCCCATGGGAGTTTTTATATGGTCGGTTGCTTTGCCACGTATTTTATCCTTGTGCAAGCCAAGTTGAACCCCATCCTCGGCCTATTTCTGACCATTTTGATCGTTTTTATCCTTGCCCTCTTTGTCGAGAAGCTTATTGTTCGAAATACCAAAACAGATCTGATGAGGGTAAGTGTGGCAACGTTTAGCCTTGCGATGTTGTCGGAAGAGGCCATTCGAATCAAGTGGGGCAAAGTCTATCGGACCATCCCTACTTTTATACCGGGGACTACAAGTTATTATGGGATTACCTTTGACAATCAAAGACTCGTGGCATCGATCACTGCTGTTTTGGTCATTACTGGATTGGTTCTCTATATCAAGAAGGGGAGGTTTGGAAGAGCGATCAGGATGGTTCAGCAGGATACCGAGATGGCCAGTCTGCTCGGGATCAACGTCGATGTCGTTAATATCATGGTTTTTGGGATTGGCGCCGCCCTTGCTGGAGCAGCAGCTGGCCTCTTAGCCCCTCTTTATATGATCTACCCTTCCATGGGATGGCCTCCCCTTTTGAAATGTTTTGCCATCGTCATCTTAGGAGGTATGGGAAGCGTAGGGGGAACCATTTTTGCAAGCTTCATCTTCGGTGTTGTGGAGGTCGGAACAGCCTTCTTTTATGGCTCACAATGGGCCTATGCTGCCGTATTTCTGATCATGATTATCATTCTTCTCATACGACCCAAGGGGATCTTGGGGAAGGATATCTTTTAGAATTTTCGAAAGGGTGGTTGTGAACCAATGAACGTTTTGACCATTAAAGAGAAATGGGGGATGTCCCCTCTCATTCTTCTTTGTTCTTTATTGCTGTTGATCGTCGTCCCCTTCATTACAAGGGACAATTTCTTACTTCATGTCATCATCCTGGCGAATGTGTATGTCGTTCTCTCGGCAGCTTGGGATATTTGCAGTGGGTATCTGGGGGAGGTCAATTTGGGCCATGCCGCCTTTTTTGGACTGGGAGCCTATACCGTTGCCTATTTTGACCAATGGTTTGAACTCTCTCCTTGGATCAGTACGTTAATAGGAGGCGGAGTGGCTTGTGTGTTCAGTTTGTTCATTGGGTTTACCAGCCTCACATTGAAGAGAGATTATTTTGTCATTGTAACGATTGCATTTGCGCAGATTCTTTGGTCCATTGCCAGCACCTGGTCATCGGTAACAGGTGGGGAAGAGGGGATCAGACATATCTCCAATTTTTCATCCAAGGTGATTTTCAACTATTTCTTTGCTTTGGGTCTAATGGTTGTGTGCATTGCCATCCTTTATGCGATCGTCAAATCACGCCTCGGGAGGATTCTTTTAGCCATCCATGAAGATGAATATGCTTCCAAGGCAGCAGGCTTGAATTCCTCTTTTTATAAGATCCTCACTTTTGGGATCAGCTCCTTTTTGGCGGGTCTGATCGGAGGTTTCTATGCTCACTATTTGGGCATTGTCACCCCCGAATCACTTTCACTGGGAGTGACTTTCAATGTGATGGCCATGACCTTTGTCGGAGGATCAACCACAATTTTTGGCCCGATCATTGGTGCTTACATTATCACCTTTTTAGCCCAGTATCTCTATTTCTTTATGGATTACCGATTGATTACTCAAAGTCTGGCCTTACTTTTAATTGTTGTTTTTTTTCCGGGTGGATTGATTCGACTCATTTTTAAATCAGCATATCGCTAAGGAGGCTGGGATGCTATTGGAGACAAAGGATTTGACCAAGGGTTTCAAGAGCCTGTTGGCAGTCAATAATGTAAGTTTCAATCTCGACAGAGGAGAGATCCTGGGAGTGATTGGCCCAAATGGGGCAGGTAAAAGCACACTGATTGATTTAATCAGTGGGTTTCATATGCCCACCTCTGGGACAATTCGATTCAAGGAAGAGGAGATTACAAAACTGAAGCCTCATCTCAGAGTGAGGAAGAGAATTTCAAGGACCTTTCAGATCACAAGGGTTTTCCGTAAATTGAGCGTCTGGGACAATGTTTCAGTGGCTTGCGCTGATACAAGAGAGTTCGAGCAAGGTATCTTTCCAGCCGATTCAGACAAGAGGGCTTTGGAAATCTTAAGACTATTGGACTTATTAAAACTGAAGGACCAAAGGGCCGGGAGTCTAAATCACTATGGATTAAGGAAAGTGGAGATAGCCAAGGCACTGGCCACCCGACCTGAACTTCTTCTTTTGGACGAGCCCTTTTCAGGTCTGATCTTGGATGAGATCAATGACCTGATGGGAATCATAAAGAGGGTCCATCAGATGGGAATCACAATCATGATTATTGAACATGTGATGAGGGCCTTAATGAACCTTTCGAGTCGCGTCATCGTTCTGGTTTATGGAGAGAAGATTGCTGAGGGAACCCCAACTCAGGTAAGTATGGATGAAAAAGTGATCAACGCCTATTTGGGAAAGGAGGCTAAACTCTTTGCTCGAGGTTAATCAGGTAACAGTTTATTATGATAAAGCAATAGCTTTGCAAAACATCTGTATGGAGGTGGGGGAAGGGGGAATTGTCTCCGTCATCGGAGGCAATGGTGCGGGTAAATCAACTCTGGTCAGGACGATCTCTGGTTTGAAAAAGTTGACGTCTGGACAAATCGTATTTCGAGGGGAAAGGATTGATACCTTTCCACCCCACCGGATTGTGAAAAAGGGGATCTCCCAATGTCCAGAGAGATGGCGGATTGCTCCCGAAATGACGGTGTTGGAGAATTTGGAACTCGGGGCCTATCTCATGAGAGAAAAAGAGGAAAAGGAGAGGAGGTTCGAAAGAGTCTTTAGTTTATTCCCAGTTTTAAAGGAAAGGCGAAAACAACAGGGGGGAACACTTAGCGGAGGCGAGAGGCAGATACTGTCCATTGGCAGAGCATTGATGGCCGAACCAAAGTTTTTGATCCTCGATGAACCCTCCTTGGGACTCGCCCCAGTGTTGAAGGAGAAGATTTTTGAAAGTGTTAATACTCTGAGGGGGAGTTTGACGATCCTTTTGGTTGAACAGGATACAAAGTGGGCTCTTGGAATTGCAGACCGAGCCTATATTATTGAAAATGGAAGGTTAATTCGGGAAGGGGAAGCGAAAAGTCTTTTAGAGGATGATTTTGTGAAAAAAGCCTACTTGGGAATCTAAAATCTATACCTTTTGCGCGGGAATCAAGCCAACCGTAATGGGATGAAAGCTCACGGAAATCTTAGAATTCGTGAAACGCCATAGGGGCCTTTGCAAATTAGACCCGGTTACCATATGAAAATTTATCAAAGAAGGATTCCCCTTTTAAGTTTGACAAAAAGCAATCATTCCAAATGCTTAGGAAGCTACTGCGAAATAACATAAATGCAGCTGGAGAAAATTAATGACTGCCTCCATCAACATTAAGCATGTCGCAAAACTGGCAAATGTCTCTCCCGCTACGGTGTCAAGGGTAGTCAACGAAAAGCCTGGGGTTGCTGAAAAGACTAGAAAGCGCATTGTGGAGTTAATCAACTTGGTTGGATATGCACCTAACTTGCTGGCCAGGGGTTTGGTAGCAAAAAAGACTAACGCCATCGGCTTAGTGGTTCCTCGAGCCTCAGAATTTGTATTCTCAAACCCATTTTATTCAGAGGTTCTAAAAGGGATCGGAAGAGTGGCCAATCGATACAAGTATCAGCTGGTAATCTCCTTTTCGGGGGAGGATAGCTATGGTTTGATGTATCGAAGTAAAATTGTCGGTGGTATTATTGTCGTCTCCAATCGACTCTACGACTCAAAGATCGACGAATTAGCGAAGCTGAAGATCCCCACGGTTTTGATTCCAGGGCTTTTGGAAAATTCAAAATTTCCTAGTGTTAACGTGAATAATGTGGATGGTGCATTTCAAGCGACCCAGCACCTGATCTCCCTCGGCCATAAGAGGATCGCCTTCCTTTGCGGGGCAAAGGACTCGAAGTATTATATTGAGAGATTAGTGGGTTTCAGAAACGCATTTCAAAAGAATTACCTCTCAGTTTGTGAGGAATTGATCGTCGAGACAGACTTTTCACAATCGAGCGGATACCATGCAATGGAAACGCTCCTTCATCACAAGTTACCTCCAACGGGTGTTATCTGTATTAACGATATAACAGCTGTTGGTGCTCTTTCCGCCCTGAAGGAAAACCAGTTATCGGTTCCAGATGACATCTCCCTTGTGGGGTTTGGGGATACCCCACTGGCAGAGATTACTAATCCCCTACTGACCACTGTAAGAGAGCCCTTTACTGCGATAGGACATTGGGCGGCGAGATTATTGATCGATTTGATCAGTGGCAAGAGTAGAAAAAGCTGGAACATTCTTCTTCCGGTTAAACTTATCATTCGTTCCTCTACTCAAAAGGTAAAAACGACTTAGCTTACTCGCTTCGTAGCCTTATTTGTGATCGCACATGCGATCCCTAAGAGATCTGGGAGGTTCGAGAAACCGTAAACTAAAGACAGAGGCCTTTTATGGTGAGTGGGCAATTTTTGAAAACGATTTCATTTCACTTTGTGTTAGTAACAAAACTTATAACACCTTTAAACTTTTATGTTTTATTTCTAAAAAAATGTTCTTGACATTTTTTTGTATTATTGATATGAAAACGTTTAATTTTTGAGAGAGCCTACCAATTAAAGACTCCGGAAAAGTGGATAACTTTTTTAGAACGTCTTCAAGACATATATGAGTACCTTGATGGCACCTCGCTTTCAAAAACTTTCTCTAAGACCGATCAACGTGGGAAGTATACAATGAAGGTGAATGGGCGACCGGTTTTTGCCTGCAATACCAAACTGGAAAAAGGGACCTTGATCGAAGCGGTCAATTTCCTCATCATTCGGAATATTGTGGTAGATACAGGGGGAGAGAGCTTGGATGAGTCAGGAGTGGTATGGAGACAAGAAGTCAGTGTCATCGTAAGGAAGTATCGAAATCTATAGGATCGGTTTTTTTTAAAAAAAGGAGGAATCGATGGAAAGAAGGGTGAAGGTAACAAAGTTTGGGGAAATCGAACCTGCGAAGCCCGTGACGAATAAAGGTGCAGGGTCAAGGGTGAGAAGGCTGATTACGAAAGACCGGGAGGGATCAGATCGGCTCATGTTGGGGGTGAGCATTGGCGATCCTTATCAAGAACCGATCAGTTGGAGTTATGAAGACGTGGACGAGGTCTATTATATGGTAAGTGGTGAAAAGCTCCTTCAGTATGAATACCCAAACGGTGAAAAAGGAGAAGTAAGACTGGGGCCAGGGGAGGCGTGTTATCTCCCGAGAAAGGTCAAATATACCTCCTGGAATCCTGGGATTGTCCCATATGTCATTGTTTATGTGACCGATCCTCCATTGATGTAGATCGAAAATATTAAAGATATTGGTTTTCTATTTTGAGCCAAGGCGTTTGTTGGTCTAACAAGATCGCTATGAATATTATGTTATCCTACTTTGTTTTATGCCACGTGAAAGACGAAGGTATGAGGACACTACCTACATCTTTAGGAAAAAGGATTTAAAGAAATCCCATGAATACAAAGAGGGTGATTGTCATCGGAGGAGGGCCAGGCGGATATGTGGCGGCAATTCGGGCTGCGCAAGTGGGAGCTAAAGTCACGCTTATTGAAAGGGATAAAATCGGGGGGACTTGTCTCAATCGGGGATGCATTCCCACAAAAGCGCTTCTCTCCGATGTAAAGCTGCTTCGCTCATTGAGACGTTCTCAGGTTTTCCAATCCCTTCTTACAAAAGACTTCAATCCCCTTGAATCGATGATGGAGCATAAAAATAGGGTGGTCCAAGAGTTGATTAAGGGTATAGAGATGCTTCTCGAATCCCAACGGGTGACGGTTAAATATGCCCAAGCCGATCTTTGTGGAACCAATCAGGTTGTCCTTTTGAACGGGGTAGAGAGAAAGGAAATCATTGGAGCAGATACGATCATCTTGGCTCCGGGTTCAATGTCGAAAACACTCTCCAATATTACTCCTGACGGCCAAAAGGTCATTACGAGTGATGAGGCATTGGAAATCAGAAAGATTCCAAGAGATATTGTTATCATTGGGGGAGGATATATTGGAGTTGAGTTTGCAACTCTCTTTAATGCATTAGGTTCTAAGGTGACGATTGTTGAAATTTTGGAGAATATTCTTACCGGTCTTGAAGATGAACTGGCTCGGAATCTTCGAAGGTTTTTAGAGAGGGATGGCGTAAAGATTTTGACAAGGTCCAAAGTTGAAGATCTTCGTCCAGGGGGAGAAGGGTTGAGTCTGACTGTAAACACGCCTCAGGGAGTTCAGGAATTTGTGGCTGAGGAGTTGCTTTTAGCTGTAGGCAGGAGTCCCAATTTAGAACTCGATTTTCCAAGGGCAGGTGTTGAGATTTCCACAACAGGCATTCGAGCCAACCGCCGGATGGAGACAACCACCCCCCATATTTATGCGATTGGGGATGCGATCGGAGGAACTCTCTTGGCCCATGTGGCCATGGAAGAAGGAGTGGTTGCGGCAGAAAATGTAATGGGAATCGGCCATGAAATCGAAGATCACATAATACCTCTCTGTATCTTTACTTATCCAGAAATTGCCTCCATAGGCCTTAACGAAAAAGAAGCAAGGGCAAAGGGAGCGGTAAAGATAGGCCGTTTTCCTCTCCGTTCTAATCCAACGGCTGTGATTTCAGAGGAGACCGATGGTCTCATTAAGGTAGTTGTCGGTCGGGAGGATGATAAAATTTTAGGGGTTCACATCATTGGTCACGAAGCCAGCACTCTGATTTCTATTGCTTCTTCTTTAATGGGACAGAGTATTAAGGCCAAAGAGTTCTCCAGATTTATTCAAGCCCATCCAACCACTCCAGAGGCTTTGAAAGAAGCGTTTCTTGATGCGGAGGGTTTGGCCCTCCATCTCCCAAAGCCACTCCGGGAGCAGAAATGACGAAAGATCAGAGAAAACCTCCATGGTTGAAGAAAAGACTTCCTCCGCTTCAGGATCTCCTGAAAGTCAAATCAATTCTGGGTGAAACAGATCTTCACACCGTTTGTGAGGAGGCTCGTTGTCCTAACCTGGGGGAATGTTTCTCCAGAGGGACGTCAACCTTTCTCATCCTGGGAAGGGTTTGCACAAGGGATTGCGGTTTTTGTGCTGTGGAACATGGAGCACCTGTTCCACTCGATGAGACAGAACCAGAAAAGGTTGCTCTGGCTGTAAAGAAGATGAACCTTCAGTATGTCGTCATCACCTCTGTGACCCGAGATGATCTCCCCGATGGTGGAGCATCTCTCTTTGCGAAAACAATTCAGGCTATTCGAGCATTGGATCCAGAGATAAAAATTGAGGTATTGATTCCCGATTTTCAGGGTGATTCAATCTCTTTAGAAATAGTTCTAAAAGAAGGCCCAGATGTATTGAATCACAACATCGAGACTGTTCCTCGGTTTTATCCTAATGCTCGACCTCAAGCCTCCTACAATAGGTCTCTCGATTTATTGGAAGGATCCAAAAAAAGTCATCCTCATATTCTTACGAAATCAGGTTTCATGGTTGGACTGGGTGAGACGAAGCAGGAGGTGGTCGATCTCCTTCAAGATCTGAGAGAGATGGGATGTGATTTTTTGACGATTGGACAATATCTCCAGCCTCGCCCGGATCGATTGCCAGTAGTTCGATATATCCCCCCAGAAGAGTTTGAAGAATATAAAAAGGTAGGGGAAGGAATGGGTTTCAAATTTATAGCCTCCGGCCCCTTTGTGCGAAGTTCATTCCATGCTGAACAAATATTTCATACTCATATTTTGAAAATTCCTGTTTCTTCTTGCAGTGAGCAGAAAATCCAAGACTACTAAATTGGAGGACAACATAGTGCAAAAAAAGGATTCTAAGAAAAAATCTAAAGGAGGTTTAAAAGATGCTGACCTTATCGCGATGTACCGTTTTATGGTGTTGACCAGGGAATTTGAGATGAGGGTGGCTCAAATTTATTCGCAAAAGGGTCTCCCTGAGCTTCCCCATTCATGTATTGGAGAAGAAGCAATTGGGGTAGGGTCTTGTTATGGGCTGAGGAAAGACGATTATGTCCTTCCCTCCCTTCGAGGTAGATCTGTCATTCTAACGAAAGGAGTTTCTCCTTCGATCTTGATGGCGGGTATCTATGGAAAGGTGACAGGACCTTCGAAAGGGAAATGGACCGCCCATCACATGGGGGATTTCGAGAATGGGATTTTGGCAGGAAGCCTTATCATCGGTTCCCAATTCCCGATCGCTGTTGGAGCCGGGTTAGCTTTTAAGGTCAAAAAGACGGATCAAGTTTGCTTATGTTATTTTGGAGATGGGGCCTCGAATCGGGGAGATTTTCACGAAGGACTCAATCTTGCCGCTATTCTGAAACTCCCTGTTATCTTCATTTGCGAGAATAACCTTTATGCCATCGATATGCATGTTGAGAGGTCGATGTTAATCAAAGACATTGCCCTACGTGCCCAAGGGTATGGCATGCCAGGGAAGACCATTGACGGAAACGATGTGCTGAAGGTTTACCATACCGTTCAAGAAGCTGTGGAGAGAGCAAGGAGAGGGGAAGGTCCGACCCTCATTGAGTGTAAGACCTATCGGCTTCGACCTCATTGTGAGAGGTACCAAGAAGACCGGCCGAAGGAGGAATTGGAGTATTGGTGGGGACAATGCCCTCTCAAAAGGTTCAAGGAATGTCTATTCCATCGCAAGATCTTAGACAATACGAAAAAACAACAGATCGAGGCAGAAGTTAAGGAGGAGATGAACAGGGCAGTGAAATTTGCAGAGGAAAGCCCCTTTCCTCAACCTGAGGAGATCTTTGAAGATGTCTATACTCATGGGGTCATAAAGGAAGGGAGATTATGCGTGAGATAACTTTTCGGGAAGCTATTCGCGAAGCACTCATTGAAGAGATGGAAAGGGATCCAACGGTTTTTATACTGGGGGAGAGTGTTGCAGAGAGAGGCGGGGTCTACCAGGTCACCAAAGGAATTTTGGATCGATTTGGAAAGGACAGGATCATCGAAATGCCTATTTCTGAATCCGGCTTTGTCGGAGCAGGGGTGGGTGCTGCGCTCTTAGGAACCCGTCCGGTTGTCGATTTGATGTTCGATGATTTTCTGCCTTTAGCCATGGACCATATCGTTAATCACGCAGCCAAGATGAGATACATGTATGGAGGGAAGGCAAGTGTTCCCATGGTCATCCGGACCTTTTTTGGTGCAGGTGGGAGTTGGGGATGTTCCCACTCCCAGAGCTTGGAAGCCTGGTTCGTCCATTGTCCTGGGCTGAAAGTGGTGATGCCCTCTACGCCGGCGGATGCCAAAGGCCTCCTGAAATCAGCCATTCGGGATGATGATCCTGTCCTTTTTTTCGAGCATCGACTCCTTTATGCCATGCAAGGGGAAATCCCAGAAGGAGAATATACGATTCCTTTAGGGCAAGCAGATGTGAAGCGGAAGGGCAGAGACGTGACGGTGGTGGCGACGGCGATGATGGTTTACAAAGCGCTCGAGGCATCGGTGGAACTGAGCAAAGAGGACATCGAGATCGAAGTCATTGATCCCCGTTCACTCGTTCCTTTAGATTGTGAAACGTTGATGGATTCTGTTAAGAAAACGGGTAGGCTCCTCATTGTTCATGAGGCTTGCAAAACAGGGGGGATTGGTGGAGAGATTGCTGCAATTGCTGCAAAAGAGGCATTTGGATATTTGGATGCTCCCATTGAGCGGATCGGAGCCCCGGACATTCCTGTACCGTTTAGCCCTCCGTTGGAAAATTATTACCTTCCCAAAAAGGAAGATATTGTGGCGACTGTTAGAAGGATGCTCTCTTGATCAACCATTAATTTTTAGTCTTTGAGGAGAAGGGAAAAGCGATGGCGACCGAGATTCTATTGCCCAGGTTGACAGATACCATGCATCAGGGAATGATTTCCTACTGGTATAAAAAGGAAGGAGAGTTCGTCCAAGAAGGAGAGCCTCTTTTCGTTGTAGAGACAGATAAGGCCAGCGTGGAAGTGAATGCCAGTGCCACAGGTGTGCTCTTAAAAATCTTTGTCAAAGAAGGGGAATTGGTCGAGGTAGGAGGGAGAGTCGCCATCATCGGAGAATGTGGAGAAGATATTCAAACACTTTTGACGAAGACCAAACCCAAGGAGGAAGAGAAGAGGGAAATTCCTTTAAGGGGAGAAAAGGGCCCTTCTGTTAAGATAAAGGCTTCCCCTGCTGCAAAAAGGAAAGCGAAAGAAGAGAATTTAGATATAAGAGAGGTGGTCGGAACTGGAGAAGGTGGATTGGTTACGGAAAAGGACGTTATGGAATATTTGAATAAAAGGGAAAAGCCATTAGAAGCCTTTAGAAAGTACGGTCCTGAGGAAATCGTTCCTCTGGAGGGAGTCCGGCGGACCATGGCGGAAAGAATGGCTCTCAGCGCAGCGGTCCCTCAAGTCACTACGGTAGCCGAGATCGATGTCTCAGATCTATTGCAATTGAGCCAAGAAATATCCATCACGATTACATCATTTGTAGTCCGGGCTGTTATGGAAGGGCTAAAACTTTTTCCTTTGATTAATGCTTCATTGGATGGAAATAAGATTATTGTCAAGAGGTATTACAACATTGGGGTTTCCGTTTCTTCACCACGTGGCCTTATTGTCCCTGTTCTGCATAACACTGAAAACAAAGATATCTTTCAAATTTCGAAAGAATTGATAGAGTTGGTCCAAAAAACAAGAGAAAATCGTCTGAATTTAGATGAGGTTTCTGGAAGGACATTCACGGTTACCAATTCAGGAGTTTTTGGATCGCTCTTTTTTACACCTCGGATTAACCCTCCTGAGAGCGCTGTTTTAGGCATGGGAAAAATAATGAAGCAACCTGTTGTTCGTAACGAGGAGATTACGATTCGATCGATGATGTATCTGGGTCTTTCTTATGATCATCGAATCATCGATGGCGAAGCGGCAGTTAAATTCTTACAAGGAGTAAAAAGGGCTCTGGAGTCTCCACGAGGTCTTTTAGATAAGGTTGGATCCTAATCGGATAACAAAATTGTTCGGATTCCAAATGGGTGGAAAGGCACTGTCTCAGATCAAGAAAAGGCGGAATAGTGAACGACTTTAGACAGGAGGTTTAAAGGAATGAAGCCCTTCGATTATTTTGAACCTCAATCAATCGATGAAGCGCTTTCTCTGTTGAAGAAATTGAGGGGAGAGGCAAAAGTCTTAGCGGGTGGGACCGATCTTCTCGTTCAAATGAAGCAGCGGAATATCGCTCCCAAATATCTCGTTAACATCAAGGGCATCCCGGGTTTGGATCGTATTCGGTATTCGGAGAAGGAGGGATTAACTATAGGCTCATTGGCCACGATTGCCGATCTTGAAGATTCTCTCATCATTCGAGAGCGATACCCTATCCTCCATACAGCAGCGAGGGAATTGGGTACTCAGCAGGTAAGAAATGTGGCGACAGTTGGAGGGAATCTCTGCAATGCATCTCCTGCGGCGGAAACCGCTCCGGCGCTGATCGCTCTTGGGGCTTCTGCAAAGATCGTCTCCCGTTCTAAGGAAAAAGTTGTGAAATTGGAGGATTTTTTTACTGGTCCTGGGGAGACGGTGTTGAAAACTGGAGAGATGCTTGTAGAGATTTATGTTCCGAAACTTGCCTCAAATTCGAAGGGGGTCTATTTCAAGCATGCCTTCAGAAAGAAATTGGAAACTGCGATTGTGGGTATCGCTGTGTTGGCCAATTTCAATGGGAAAGGGGAATCTTTCAAAGATATTCGAATCGTCCTCGGAGCTGTTGCCCCAACACCCAAGAGGGCGCTAAGGGCTGAGGAAATAGCCAGAGGGAAGAGGATGGATGAAAGCCTTCTGGAGGAAGTGGCTTTCCTTTCCTCAGAGGAATCCAACCCGATCACCGATGTGCGGGCGACGGCGGAATACCGAAGGGAAATGGTGAAGGTGTTCGTTAAAAGGGCAATTAAAGAGATGATGAACCTTTGATGTATTTAATGGATGGGTTGAAGGAGGAGTATCTCAATGAAACATCAAATTCGACTCAATGTGAACGGTGCGGACTACGATCTCTTAGTGGAGCCTCGAAAGACGTTATTGGATGTGATTCGGAATGACCTTGGGCTGATTGGTACCAAAAAGGGTTGTAATACTGGAGAGTGTGGGGCTTGCACGGTGATCATGGATGGGAAAGCGGTCAATGCCTGCTTGGTCTTAGCCGTCCAAGTCAAAGAGAAGAAGATAATGACGATTGAAGGTTTAGCAGAGAGCGAAAAACTCCATCCTCTCCAGGAGGCTTTCATCCATCATGGGGCCATTCAATGTGGTTATTGTACACCTGGAATGATTATGTCGGCCAAAGCCCTATTGGATAAGAAACCAAATCCAGAGGAAGGAGAGATCAAAGAGGCCATTGCAGGAAATCTTTGTAGATGTACGGGGTATTTGAGCATTATTGAAGCCATTAAATCAGCAGCTAAGACTGAGAGATCCGTTTAGGGGGGATCGTCATGGAAGAGAGAAAGTTTGTTGTTATTGGGCAAGAGTTTCCCAGAGTGGATGCGAGAGTGAAGGCCACAGGGGAGGGGAGGTTTGTATCGGATATCCAACTGCCAGGGATGCTTTATGGAAAGGTTTTGCGGAGTCCATATCCCCATGCAAAGATATTAAATATTGATATCAGCGAGGCGGAGAGGTTACCGGGGGTAAAGACGGTGGCGACTGCAAAGGATTCCTCGAGAAAGAAATTCTGCCTTTTTCCGCATCTAGCCAATAACCTTATTTTACAGGATGAAAGGGTTCGGTATGTCGGGGATCAGGTGGCTGCAGTGGCAGCCGTCGATGAGGATATTGCAGAAGAGGCACTGGGTCTCATCAAGGTAGATTATGAAGAGCTTCCTGCGGTCTTTGATCCGGAAGAGGCGATGAAGCCAGGGGCTCCGAAGATCCATAGAGAGGAGAATAATGTTGCAGTCCATATCCTGAGAAATTTTGGGGATGTGGAGAGAGGGTTTTCAGAGTCAGATGTGATCGTAGAAGGTAAGTTTAAAAGCCCAGCGGTTGCCCATTGTTGTATGGAACCCCGAGGTTGCGTTGCTTCTTTCGATTACTATGGAAAACTGACGGTTTGGTCCACTACCCAAACTCCGCATGTGTTGAGGCAAGAATTGGCAACAATTCTTGAAATCCCTTTTAACAAAGTTCGGGTGATGAGGGCTCATGTGGGAGGTGGATTTGGGGCAAGGATGGGAATCGATCCGATCGATGCCATTGCATCCATCCTATCCATGAAGTCGAGGAAGCCGGTCAGGGTTGTGAATACTCGAGAAGAGGAATTTATTAGTTCTCGAATCAGATATCCGATGGCCATCGAACTGAAAAGCGGCGCAAAGAAGAATGGTAAGCTGGTCGTGAGGGAAGCGAAGGTTATCACAGACAACGGGGCCTACAATAACCAGGCCTCCACCATTACAGGGAATGCATGCTCAAAATTGAGCCAGCTCTATGCAGTCCCCAACATTAAATTTGAAGGATTTGTAGTGTATACGAATAATGTTTATGGCGGAGCCTTCCGTGGGTATGGGAACCCTCAGATCACCCTTGCCATTGAAACCCAGATGGATGAACTTGCCGAGAGATTGGGGATGGACCCGGCTGAGATCCGGTTGATCAACGCTAATCAACCGAATACGTTAACGGCTTCGGGCTGTGAAATTACGAGTTGTGGGTTAAGCGAATGTATTCATGAGGTCGTTGATCATTCGGGCTGGAAGACGAAAAAGGGGAAGATGGGAAAGGGCCGTGGTATTGGTATGGCGGTGATGATCCATGGAGGATCAGGGGTGAAGGCCTACTGGGGGGATAATTGTAATTTCTCAAGTGCCATCGTGAAGATGAATAATGATGGAACGGCTGATCTCTTCTCTGGATCGGGTGAGATCGGCCAGGGCTCGGATACAGTGTTGGCTCAGATCGCCGCAGAAGAATTGGGGGTTTTGTTTGAGGATATCAACATTGTCTCAGGGGATACGGATATCACCCCAGCATGCTGTGGAGCTTGGGGGAGCAGACAGACTTTTACTGCAGGCAATGCGGTCAAGTACGCGGCAGCCGATGCAAAACGACAGCTCCTTCAAGTAGCAGCAAACCTTCTCGAAGCAAGGATTGAGGATCTGGAGGCTAAGAATCGAAAGATTTATGTGAAGGGATCACCGGAGAGGGCGGTTTCGATAGTCCAGGCCGCAAGTACGAGCTATACTCATCTCGGAACCCCTATCATCGGGAAAGGTATTAATGATGACCCATGGTCTTATATGCCGGATCCCAAAACAGGTTATGGAAATGTTACCTCTGCCTATGCCTTTGCCGCACAAGTGGCAGAGGTAGAAGTGGATACCGAAACAGGATTAGTGAAGGTGATCAAACTTACCTGTGCACATGATTTAGGGAGGACAATCAACCCCCTCCTCGCCAGGGGACAAGTCGTAGGCGGAGTCCTCTCCACCGGATTGGGTTATGCCCTTACTGAGAATTTGATAAGGGAGAATGGGAAAGTTCTCAATAGAAATTTTCTCGATTATAAGATCTTAACTGCGCTAGATGTATGCGATGTGGAATGTATTTTTGTTGAGAGCAATGATCCCAATGGACCCTTCGGAGCGAAAGGAGTGGGAGAGCCAGCCATGATCCCGAGTGCGGTGGCGATTTCAAATGCCATCTATGATGCCATTGGGGTAAGGGTCAGCGAACTGCCCATTACACCCGAGAAGATCTTAAAAGCCCTGAGGGAGAAGAAGGGTTAATCACCCCAGAAGGAGGAAAACTATGAATAAGGGTAAGTATTTTATCTTAGGATTTTTGATCCTTTTTTTGCTCACGATATTCTTATGTCAAGAAACCCTATCAGAAGTTCAGTATCCGACCCAGACAATCTCCCTTGTCGTAGGTTATCAACCGGGTGGCCCAACGGATATCATTGCGCGAGTATTGGCTCAAGAAGCCAAAAAATATTTGGGCCAGGAGATCCAGGTTGTCAATAAACCTGGTGGCGGGGCGACGGTTGGAGTAGGAGCGGTCGTCAATTCTAAGCCAGACGGGTATACCTTAGGATGCTCGCCGACTCCCCCTTTTATCCTCATCCCCCATTTGCAAGATCTGCCTTATGATGCTTTAAGAGATACCACTCCCATCCTGTCCTTTGGAACATTCCGGATTGCGGCGGGGGTCAAAACGGATTCGCCGTTTAAAGCATTTAAAGACTACGTCGAATATGCCAAGGCCAATCCTTCAAAAGTAAGCTACGGCCACACGGGCCCAGGGACAAGGCCTGACATTGTCGTGCAGATGATTGCTCACCATGAAGGAATAAAACTCAACTATGTTCCCTTTCACGGGGACAGTCCTGTATTGACTGCGCTTTTGGGTGGACACGTGATGGCGGCTGGTATGAACAGCGGAACGCTGATCCCCCATGTGAAAGCTGGAGACCTTCGATTCTTAGTGATTTTGGAGGATGATCGGTTAGAAGAATTTCCGAATGTGCCTTCGATCAAAGATCTTGGTTATGATTACGCCCTTCCACTTATCTTATTGATCTACGGTCCGAGAGGCCTTCCAGAGAGCATCAGCGCCAAAATAGGGGAAGCCTTTGGCAAAGCCACCCGATCAGCCAATTTTATCAGAGTCGCAAAAGAGCATGAGTTACATACCAAAAGAAATATGTTGCACAAGGAATTGATTGAATACCTGATAAAAGAAAAGGCAAGGACAGGAGAGATTTTAAGGAAAATAGGCTTGGGTAAGAAATGAACACTCCGATAAAAAGGCTTGACCGAGACAGTAGCATCTTTTGCCTCTTTCTTTCAGTCTTTATCGGGATTGAATCCTACCGACTTGATTTGGGGAGGTTGAGCAATCCAGGGCCAGGGTTCATGCCTTTTTGCGGGGCAGTTTTGCTTGCCTTTTTTTCACTGGTGGTCTTAATTCCAGCGATTAAGAGAGAAACAGGGGCCAAACAGATTGGAGAAGGCTTTACACCTCAGATAAGGTGGAACAAGTTCATTTTGCCATTGATTGCTCTCTTTGGTTACGCTTTATCGATGGAGAGATTAGGTTTGTCACTTACTACCCTATTTTTCACAGCCTTTCTTTTAAAGGTGATCGAACCACAGAAATGGGTGGTTGTCATATTTGGCTCTATCTTGGCAACAGCGGGAGTCTACTTGTTGTTTAAGGTATTTCTAAGAGTCCCGTTGCCGTCTGGAATTTTCGGGATTTAGGGAGAGTCTTCTTGGATTTTTCCCATAGCATTCTATTCGGTTTTCATGTCGCTCTCCAACCCATCAATCTCTTTTATTGTCTTTGCGGAGTGACGATTGGGACGTTGGTGGGGGTTTTGCCAGGATTAGGTCCTGTGGCAACTATTTCCCTCCTTCTTCCCATCGCATTCCACGCGAATCCGGTCTCTTTCACGATTCTGTTAGCAGGGATCTATTATGGAGCTATGTACGGCGGCTCCACGACTTCCATCTTAGTCAATATCCCCGGGGAAGCTGCTTCAGTGATCACCTGTTTGGATGGATACCAGATGGCAAGACAAGGAAAAGCTGGTCCTGCATTGGGTATCTCTGCCTTCGGGTCTTTTATTGGCGGGACAGCAGGTGTCATTGGATTGATGCTCTTGGCACCTCCTCTTGCCAAAATGGCTCTCAAATTTGGCCCCCCTGAATACGTTTCATTGATCCTTCTAAGCTTGGTGATACTGAGCTATATCACGAGAGGGTCGATGGCGAAAGCCTTGATGATGACGGCGATCGGCCTAATTTTAGGCTGCATTGGCATGGACATCATGGCAACAGTGCCAAGGTTCACCTATGGAATTTTGGTCCTGCAGGATGGGATCGGCTTAGTACCTGTAGTGATGGGACTTTTCGGAATTTCGGAAGTGCTGCTCAATATTGAAGAAGGATTGACGTGTCAGGAAGTTTTTAAAACAGCTATCAAGAGGCTGCTACCCAATCTTCGTGAATGGAAAGATTCGATAGGGTCAATTTTCCGTGGTTCAGTTTTGGGCTTTTTCCTTGGAATATTGCCGGGGGGAGGGGCTGTCGTTGCCTCCTTTCTCTCTTACGCGTTGGAGAAAAAAGTTTCCAAAACTCCTGAGAAATTTGGGACAGGGATGATTGAAGGGGTTGCGGGTCCCGAGACTGCTAATAATGCCGCAGCGAGCGGGGCCTTCATCCCCATGCTCACTTTAGGAATTCCTTCAAATCCAGTAACAGCCATTCTTTTAGGAGCTCTGATCATGCAAGGCGTGCAACCTGGTCCCTTATTGCTGAAACAAGCACCGGACATTTTCTGGGGTGTGATCAGTAGCATGTACATCGGAAATGTGATGCTTCTGATCCTAAACCTCCCACTGATTGGAATTTGGGTTAAGGTTCTAAAGGTGCCCTACTTCATCCTTTTCCCTCTCATTTTCCTATTCTGTTTAATTGGCGTCTACAGCATCAATAGCAGCGTTGGCGATGTAGTGATTATGAATATCTTTGGAATCGTTGGATACTTTATGAAAAAATATGATTACGAGGGGGCCCCTCTGATTGTGGCATTGGTTTTGGGCCCCATGTTCGAGACTGCGCTGAGGCAGTCCCTCTCCCTTTCAAATGGAGACTTCACAATCTTTTTCAGCCGAGTAATTTCCTTGGGGCTCATGACTGCAACCGGTCTATTGCTTGTCCTCGCGGCATTTGGAAGAAAACGGTTGCCTAGCGAAGTCATTTCTTAGGAAGGAGTCTACACTATGCCATTCAATGATCTGAGAGAGTTTATCGGGTTTTTAGAAAAGGAAGGAGAATTGGTAAGAGTACGGGAGGAGGTAGAACCCAAGTTCGAAATTGGTGGGTTCAATCGGCTTTTGATCGATTCTAGGGGGCCAGCGGTTCTCTTTGAAAACGTGAAGGGGTCACCTGCTCCTATCGTGACGCACCTTTTCGGAAGCATGAAGAGAATTAATATCGCTCTGGGAACAAGGGACAGGGGAGAGAGCCTTGAGAAATTCCTGAGAGCACTTGATGGTCATTGGCTGGAGCCGAGAATTGTAAAGGAGGGACCCTGCAAAGAAAAGATTATCAACAACCCGGATCTGACCAAGGACATCCCAAACATTATTTGGGGAGAGTTGGACGGAGGTGCTTATATCACCATGCCATTGGTAGTAACAAAGGATCCCGACACGGAGAAGAGGAATGTTGGGATCTATCGGTTCATGATCCATGCCCCAAAAGAGGGAAGAATGCTCATTGTGCCTACTCAGCATATTGGCATGTCTTTCGCCAAGAAGGAGAAGCAGAGGAAGCCTTTAGAGGTTGCTATTGCCTTGGGTGGAGATCCGATACTCTATCTTGTAGGAGCAGCTCCTTTGAAGTATTTGGAGGATGAGTTTGCCTTGGCGGGGGCGTTAAGAGGAGAACCCCTTAACCTCGTCAAATGCGAGACGGTCGACCTGGAAGTGCCCGCCACCTCTGAATGTGTCATTGAGGGAGAGATCCTTCCAAACGTAAGGGAACCCGAGGGGCCCTTTGGAGAATATACGGGTTACTATGGGGCACGGGGAAACAGGCCGGTATTTAAGGTAAAATGCATCACCCATCGAGACCAATATATTTTCCCTGGCACTTATGAGACAAAACCTTTTCCACCAAGTGAGGATGCCTTATTGAGATCCCTTTCTGTTGATGCTGGCATTTTTTACCAGATCAGAAAGATCATCCCGGAGATCAAGGCATTCCACATGCTGGAAAGTAGCGGGGTCTCCTACATTGGGGTTGTGCAAATCGACAATAAACCTTACCCCAATTTCGCCAAGCAGGTGATGGATGCGGTTTGGGCAACCCACAAGGGGTGTTGGATTAAGATATTAGTCGTTGTCGATAAGGACGTGGATCCTTTTTGTATCGAAGATGTCATGTGGGCTATCGCCACGAGAGTTCAACCGCATCAGGATATGATGGTGATTCCGAATCACGTTGGATTTCCTCTGGACCCATCCTCAGAACGACCGGGTGAATCCTCTCACTTAGGGATCGATGCCACGATCAAGGTTCCTGAAAGATTTGAGAAATATCCACCTCTTTCCATTCCAAGCGAAAATTTGTTGGCATCTTTAAAAGCGAAGTATGGTTCAACAGACTTTTGGAAAAAGCTATTTGAGTAAATATAGTAAAAGTGATTAGGTCAGAACTTTTTCAACCGCATCAGAAGATCAATCTTGAGAATTTCGGAATTGATAGATGAGCCTAGTTACTCTAGGATGCTACCCCGGTTAAGAAAAGCCTCGACAGTTAGAGGCTCAAACAAGGAAAGGGTCATGGCCCCCTTAAGGTAAATTGTCCCGACTACGCTTATCCAAAAAAAAGGAAAAGGCTAGCAGGGAAAGGGCATAGGATGAAGATCACGGTGTTGAAGAGACTGGGTTGCAGAGAGGTTTGTGGTCGTTCCCCCCCAAGCCGTAGCTGAAGAGGTGAATCTTATTTTGATAGACGGGTAGTGGGGTCAGAATTTTTCATAGAAGAAGCGGTGTAAATGTACCTTTCCGAATTCCATGGGAGGCAATTCATGCTCGCAGGGTTCCATCAAAGGTTTCCTTGAACCTTTAAGAAAGGGATTGATATTAATACCTGGAAATAGTCAAAGGGTCAGTTTTTATCAGAAAAATTTTAGAAAAACTTACAACTTAAACAATTAAAGGAGGAAATCATGAAAATCGACATTTATGCTCACGTCGTTCCACCAAAGTATAAAGATATTTTGCTTAATAGATCCTTTGCTCTTAGAGACCATGTAAGCCACTTTCCTACCCTTTTTGATCTCGATCACAGATTCCGAATTATGGATAAACACCCAGATGTTATCCAAGTATTAACCCTTACTCCTTCGGGGGCTTCTGTGGATGATATCGCGGCTCCTAAAGAAGCGGCCGAACTGGCCAGAAAGATTAATGATGAAGTAGCGGAACTCGTTTGGAAGTATCCTGACCGATTCATAGCAGGGGTAGCCACCTTGTCAATGGCCGATCTGGATGTAGCCTTAGACGAATTGGATAGAGCAATTAACCAGCTGAATTTTAGAGGTGTACAACTTGTAATTCCTATCAACGGCAAACCAGTCGATCTGCCGGAGTTCATGCCTTTTTACGAAAAGATGTCTCAATATAATCTGCCAATCTGGTGGCACCCGCAGGCGAGATCTGACGTTCCCAATTATAAGGGTGAAAAGGAATCTAAGTATTGGATATTTCACCTGTGGGGATTGCCTTTTGAAACGACGGCATCCATGACCCGTTTAGTATTTAGTGGAATATTTGATAAATTTCCAAATCTTAAAATCATCACCCACCACTGTGGAGCGATGGTCCCTTTTTTTGCAGACAGGATTAAAAATCATTATAATTTCTTAGAAACGCGCAATAAGATGGGTTTTAACCAAGGTCTTACCGAACATCCAGTCGAATACTTCCGGAAGTTTTATAACGATACAGCGCTTGTAGGATGTACTCCTGCGCTGATGTGCGCTTATGACTTTTTTGGTGCAGACCGTCTGCTCTTTGGGAGCGACATGCCTTATGATCCTACATTAGGGGATTATGGCGTGGGCCGTACTATACAGGCAATAGAGGAAATGAATATTTCGGATATCGATAAGAAAAAGATATTTGAGTATAATGCAAGAAGGCTTCTGCGCCTCCCTATATGAAATTAAGGGATCAAATAACCTATAAATTTAAAACCAAAATGAAAAAAGAAAGGAGAGCAGAGAATGAGAAGAAATTTCTTGAAGAAGCTTTCATTTATTCTCTTGGGGGTCATAGGGAGTCTTATAATGGTTCAATCTCCAGTTGTAGCTCAGGGTGGGTTCCCCACACGGCCTGTAAATATCTGGGTCGGCATGCCTGCGGGCGGAGGAACCGATATCATCATTCGGGCTTTGGCAGAAGGGGCAGAGAAGAGTCTTGGGCAGAGGATCGTGGTCATAAATAAACCCGGGGGAGTTGGAGCGGTTTGTGCCTCCCTGCTCGCCAAGGAAAAACCAGATGGTTATACGCTCGCAGCTTTCCCGGATACCCCGGTCACGAGAACCCCTCATTTGGCGGATTTAAGTTATGACCCTCTCCGAGATTTAAGCTACATCATTCGGGTTGGATTTTTTAAAGTTGTCTTTGTGGTCAGAGCGGATAGCCCGTTTAAAAAATGGGGGGATGTGGTGGATTGGGCCAAGAAGAATCCCGGCCAGCTTGTTTTTGGCCATCCTGGCGTAGGTTCAACCCTCCACATCGCTATGGCTAAGATAGCGATAAGAGAAGGGTTCACCTTCAAAAACGTCCCATTTGCTGGGGAAGCTCCCAGTGTCAGTGCACTATTGGGTGGCCATATAATGGTTTCGAGTGGGAACTCAGTGGGCTGGCGGAGCCATGTCGAGGCGAAAATGGTGAGGGTACTTCTCGTTGTTGAAAAGGAAGGGGTAGACTACGCCCCTGATGCCGCCACTTTCGAAAAAATGGGCTATGACTTCGAAACCCCTACCTCCATCATTATCTGTGCCCCAAGGGGAATTCCAGATCCCATAAGGGAAAGGTTGGAAAAGGCTTTCATCGAAAGGATGAGAACAGAAGCGTTCAAAGCCTTGGTAAAAAATCATGAGCTCATGTTAACAGAACCTTTGGTCGGGAAGGACCTGTTCGACTATATTAAAAAATTGAATGGCCTATTTGAGCATTACATTAAAGAAGTGGGGATATACAAAATCGAAAGGAAATAAAGATCTAAACTGATCCTCAGCCCAGGGATTAAAACCGAAAAGAGATGAAACTTAAAGGGCTACGGTTCGTATTTCCGAGACCTTTTTCTTGGGAACCCTATCATGGCTACTGATTGATTTGGTCTGAACAAATGGAGGCCAAATGAAAAAATATGATTTCCTCTCCGGATTATTTCTTCTGCTGCTAAGTATTGGCACCTGTATAATGGCTTATCGGCTTGGATTTGGAAATATCAGCACCCCAGGGCCTGGCTTGATTGCTTTTGGAACCGCTGCCATTCTGGGCTTGATGTCCATCGGTATGGTTCTCAGCAACTTGTTCGGAATGATCAGGGCGCACCAACAGAAGAAGGTTTTTCAAGGGATCAGATGGAAAATATTGGTCTTGGTTTTGTGCAGCCTTGTAGGATACGGGATGGCTTTTAATACCCTCGGTTTTAACCTCTGTACCTTCTTGCTAATGATGTTACTTTTGAGGATCGTTGGCCTAAAGAAATGGTGGTTAGTTCTTTCCTTTTCAGTTCTTGTCGCCGTAGCAACATATTTCCTCTTCGTCGGGCTAGGGTGTGAATTCCCCAGGGGATTTTTGGGGGTATGAATAGGATTAAAATTGAGAGGCTAAGATGCTGGAACAGATCCTTGTTGGAATTCAGATCTCTCTTCAACCCATAAACATACTTTATTGTTTTATTGGAGTTTTTATTGGGACCCTTATAGGCGTTCTTCCTGGCATCGGCCCAGTGGGGGCAATGTCTCTCCTTCTTCCAGCCACTTTTCGTGTATCTCCGGTTGGTGCAATTATCATGCTGGCAGGAATCTATTATGGAGCTCAATATGGAGGATCTACGACCTCTATTCTAGTCAACATTCCTGGAGAGGCAAGCTCTGTCGTGACCTGCTTGGATGGATACCAAATGGCCAGGAAGGGAAGGGCGGGACCAGCTTTGGGGATATCTGCTTTTGGTTCCTTCATTGCGGGCACCCTTTCGATTGTAGGCTTAATGTTTTTAGCCAACCCTCTCGCAAATTATGCTCTGCAGTTTGGACCTCCTGAATACTTTACCCTTATGTGTTTAGGTCTCGTGATCCTAACCTTTTTGACACAAGGTTCAATGTACAAAGCTCTGATGATGGCCCTTTTAGGTTTACTGATAAGCTTTATTGGTTTGGATCTGTTTACTTCGACGACTCGGTTTACTTTTGGTATCGATGAACTGATGGATGGAGTGGGGATCGTCCCTCTGGTCATGGGGCTCTTTGGTGTCGCCGAAATACTGAGAAATCTTGAATTACCCTATGAAGCAACGGAAATTTATGAGACCAATATAAAGGGTTTGTTTCCAACCTTAAAAGATTGGGCAGTGGCAAAGTGGGCTATTCTTCGGGGGACCATCATCGGATTCTTTTTGGGAATTCTCCCCGGAGGAGGAGCGGTCCTTAGTTCTTTCGTTTCTTATGCGATAGAGAAGAGGGTCTCAAAATATCCCGAAAGGTTCGGCACGGGCGTCATCGAAGGGGTGGCAGCACCTGAATCCGCTAACAATGCTGCTGCCCAGTCGTCTTTTATCCCCCTCCTTTCTTTGGGAATTCCTCCCAATGTGGTCATGGGGATACTTTTTGGTGGACTCCTTATCCACGGAATTCAACCTGGGCCACTTTTGATCAGAAACCATCCTGACATCTTTTGGGGGGTCGTCATGAGCATGTATCTGGGAAATGTCATGTTATTGGCCCTTAACCTTCCCCTCATCGGTATCTGGGTAAAGGTTTTAAAAATTCCTTACCACTACCTCTTCCCTCTTATTCTTCTGCTTTGCCTGATCGGGGTCTACAGTGTAAACAATTCCGTTGTTGACATCTACTTAATGGTTATTTTTGGTATTGTGGGTTATTTGATGCAAAAGCTTGGTTTTGAACCCGCCCTTTTGGCGTTGGCTTATATTCTCGGCCCCATCCTTGAGACATCTTTACGCCAGTCCTTGAATATTTCTGGGGGGAGTTTCAGTATCTTTTTTTGTCGGCCTATTTCGTTAGTTTGCCTGCTACTGGTTGCTGGTCTTTTGGTATTTCAAATCTTCTCTTACGTCAAAAGAAATTTGCTTTCACCTATTGATAAAGGAGATAATGAATCACAGGGTGTTGAATAGCGGGAGTGAAATCAACACCTTTGGTGGGGCAAGTGTTGAAAGAATGAACTTGGTCGAAATCGAAATCATTTCTTCTTATCTAGAGGAGATTTGGGCGGAGGAATTGCAAGGGATGAACGTATTGAAGAGAGATCAATAAATGAAATGTTTCTAATGATGTAATGGATATTTGATCTTTGTAAGTTTTTTTGAAACAATTCCAAAAACTTCAGCATATCCCATAATATTGAAGCCAGCACAAGAAGAATTGATCAACGGGAGTGCCTTCTATCCAATCAACGTATATCTCATAATCCATCACCATTCAAACCTCAATTCTTGGCAGGAAATTCAAAAACCTTCATTATCTTATGGTAATCAAATCCCTGAATGAAATTTGAAGGTAAACTTACCTTCGAAAATTTGGACTCCATTTTTTCCAACTATTCAAAAAAATTTTGGAGGATCTCGAATCACAACCTCAAAGAATTTTAAGCAGGAGATATATGTGCATGTAGGAGGGACCCAACCGACCCCAAAGCATGTTTGAAAAGATGGTAGGATGAGGACTCATGTGTGGGTCTGGGTTTGCAATCGATTGGCGCTGACGTTCATGGTAAAGGTGTAACCGTCCAAACCGTAAATAATCCAAAATAACCCAAGATAATCCAACTTGACTTCTCTAAGTGTTTGATTTATAAGTATTCAAAAATGATGGGAAATCGCCTGATGGTCGGGTATTGACTCAAAATCCCGCGGGGCTTCCACCCCGTGTCGGGGAGCCTGCCCTGAGTAAATCGAAGGGATTCCGACCTCCGGCACCAATAAGTTTGAAGTTCTATCCCCATTTCCCTAAGTATAATTCTTTCATCTGCAGCCTCCTCTATAATAACTCGGTAGATCAATAGATTAATGTGTTGGTATCTAAAGATTTAAATGTTGCGTTTCTAATTTTGTGGTTAAACACAACATTCAAAACTGCTTGACATCTCTATATATTTATAATATTGTGTAAAGTATACGAAACAGATTGGAATTATATTATGTTGCGTTTTGAGTTTTTCCTCAAAGCGAAACAGATATAACTTATTGTTTTCATGTATTTTTTACTTTTTTATGGAATTATGCGAAACAGTATCGCTGAAAGACTCCATCTTTTAGAAAATCTCGGTGGGTTGCCTGAACCTGAGGTAATAAACGAAGAATGGCTTTGTATCCTCAGAGAAGAAACCCGCAACTCCATCTTAATAGAGGGCTTTTTTGTTTCCGAAGAAGAACTTGAAGAAGTGCTGGCAAGTGGGAGACCTCTTAAAAAAAGCCAAGAGGAAGCTCTAAACTATTACAGAACCGCAAGGTTTTTGTATGGGCTCGCTTATGAAAATTACAAGAGTGGAAGATTTTTTTTCGGAATTCCGTTAATACGGCAGACGAGTAAAACAATTGGAACAAAAGGTGAGTATAGGAAGGGAGATTCGAGATTAACGGGAGCCAAGATTGTCCCACCCCCTGGTTTGTTCATTAATGACTGGATGACTTTTTTTGAGGAGTATGTAAACCAGGAATTCAGACGGGAGGTTTTTTTAAGTTTTATAGCAAAGCAGCATGTTATATTTGAGATCATCCATCCCTTTGAAGACGGGAATGGAAGAACCGGGAGGATCATTCTTAGCTACCTTCTCATATCTGCAGGGTATCCTCCTGTAATCCTAAAAGGTGATGACGAGAATAAAAACAAGTATTACAAAGCACTTGAAAAAGGGGATTATGTATTGAGAAAGTTGACTGGAATACCATTCTCCCGTCAAGATGTCCAAAATGCATTAGGAGGTATGGAAACCTCTTTGTTGGAGGATCTCATAACAGAAAGTATAAGAGTTAACTTTGATAGGATTTTGACACGGCTTCTGGAAGAGAAAGAAGGAATGAAACTCAAACCTGCGAGAGAAGTGGGAAAGGCTCTCAACTATTCTCCAGACAGCATAAGGACTCTTATAGCCAGGGGGAAATTTATTGCGGTCAAGAGAGGAAAGGAATGGCTGACACATGAGAATCTTTTATTGAAAGGCACAGGAAGAGATTGAATGAAATCCCGATATTGGAATATTATTCAAGACATGAATCAAAATCATTTGAGATTTGGATTACTTTACACAACCTATAAAAAGAAATTAGGACAGACCTTCCTCATCCTCTTAATATTCCATCTATTCCTCCAGCCTTGTTTTGCACTCACTGACGAAGAAATTCAAAAATTCCAGCCTCTCTTAAAGGATAAGCCCATCGGTGAGAGGATTGCCTTCTGGGCGGAGAAATTTATAGGCATGCCTTATGATACTGATCCATTAGGGGAGTACGTCTCAAAGGCAACCATTATTGCAGATGAGAGAGTGGATTGTATGTATTTGACCTTCAGGGCAGTGGAACTTGCCTTGAGCCATACCCCTGAGGAAGCCCTCCAGATAGCCTTGGATAAAAGATTCCATTCAAAAGGTGTTCTCAAGGATGGTCTGGTAATAAATTATGATGGCCGTTTTGAATATGGTGAAGATATGATTGAGAGCGGAAAGTGGGGTAGGGAGGTGACCTCTAAAGTTGGGAAAATTACAACAATAAAAGGTTCGAGGGGAAAGGATTTTGTAGAGATCCTCTCCTCCGATATACTACTGAAAGGGATAAAGAATTTAAAAAGCGGCGACATACTCTTTTTCATAAAAAAACCCGAAGCAAGGAAGAGGGAAGAAGTTGTTGGGCACATTGGGATTCTCAAGGTGGAAAAGAATCCAATGAACAGGGAAGGCAAAGAGATCTATCTCATTCATGCCAGTGGGATTAAAGAGAAGAGCGGGGTGGTGAAGAAGGTTTTGTTAAAGGAGTATCTTTCCAAAATGCCTTTTGTCGGAGTTAAAATCACCCGATTTCAGTAAACCTATCTCAATTCGATCCTCATCACTTTTAATTCCTCAAAAAAATTTTATTGTCCACAACGAGGAAGGAAAGTATAATATTAAAAAATAAACTTAAAATTTAATAGGAGGCGAGAATCGTTTTATGATACGGGCGTTCAATAAACATTATCGTAAGGCCATCGATCTTATAGAGAGTTCCTCGAGTAGTGAGAAGATGGAAATCGCGGAGAGGGTAATAGAATGGTTCCGGGATTTACCTGAGGAATATATCATCTCCCTGGCAATGTTTTTTAATGAGGTGATCGACGATCTTGGAGATGAAAGTTTAGAAAAGATCAATTTAGGAATGAAGAGGAAGAAAAAAGAGGAAGAGGAAGAGGAAGAAGAGGAGGAAGAGGATTTAGAAGAAGACGAGTTCGATGAGGAGGATTACGACGAGGAGGATAAAGAGGATTAATGACCCGTTCGGCGGCACCCAAGCCCCGCTCTTTAGGACGGGGGGAAATGGGCCACTTCCTTCGGCAGGCTCAGGACACTGAGTTTATCGAAGTGCAGGGTCAACCCTGAGCCTTCGGCCCGAACTCAGGCCGAGGGGCAAGCCCCAGTCCTCAGGCTGGGGAGTCGAAGGGTTGATTTTTTATTTGGAGGCTGGAATGGCTCGATTATAGGCCCAGCGTTCCATCCTACCAATCTCTTCCCTCATGGTTGTGGAAAGAGGGACGATATTTCCTGCCGAGATCACAAGGTCCTGTTCGTTAATGGGTCGACCTGAATTAAAGGCTTCAACCATCGCTCCATTGACCGCCTGTTCGATTTCTGCCCCGTTAAACCCCTCGGTCACTTTCACCAGCATGTCTAAATTGATCTGGGATAAATCCGCGCCGTTTTTCTTCAGATGGATGGAGAAAATGGACTTTCTTTCTTGAACATTGGGTAAGGTGACAAAAAAGATTTGGTCAAAGCGACCCTTTCTCAATACCTCTGGAGGGAGGAGTTCGATCACATTGGCTGTCGCGGCGATAAAGACAAAAGCCCTTTTCTCCTGCATCCAGGTGAGGAAGGAGGCGAAGACCCGGGATTGACTCCCTCCTCCGGCTTTTTGGCTTTGAATGCTGATACCCGCTTCGATCTCATCTATCCAGAGGACACAGGGTGCCACAGACTCCGCGGTCCGCAGGGAGACCTGTAAAGCCTCTTCGGGTTCTCCAATCGTTCCATCATAGAGCCTGGCCATGTCAAGGTGAAGCAGAGGGACTTGCCAGAAAGAGGCAAACACCTTGGCACAAAGGCTTTTACCACATCCCGAAAGACCGGTGATCAGGACCCCTTTTGGAAGCTGGAGACCGAAGGACATTCCTTCGCTACTTAAAACTTTGGACCTTTTCCTCAGCCAATCTTTGAGGTTTTCCAACCCACCGATATCCTCCAGGGCAGGCCGATTGATCACCAAATTGAGGATCCCTGATTTTCTAATCAACTGTCCTTTTTCCTCAATCACTGTATCAATCAGGGAGGCATCAATGGTCGTCCTTCCGATCAGGGCACTCCGAAAGGCCCGGGCCACTTGGTCGAGAGAAAGGCCAAGAGCTGACTTCACCATCCGATCCTTCAACTCCGGTGTCAGGGATTCCGTTAATTTAGCAGCCTGGGGACTTGTGGAGATGATTTCCATCAGGGTACGCTCTACTTCAATCGCATCCGGCATGGGAAGTTCGTAGACCATCATGTCTCGCTTAAGTTCTTCTGGGACGACCAGAACAGGAGCCACGATAAAAAGGGTGGCGTATCGATTTCGGAGAGCGCGGTGGAGATCCTTTAACTTCCTTGGAAGGGAAAAGTCTCTTTTTAGAAAGGGGTGGAGTCCCTCAAAGAGATAAAAAGCCTGTTCTGTACTCTGGATCACTTTATCCAAAGCCTCAACAGGACCCTTTGAATCATCAATCTTTTCATTCTCTCCGGTCAATCCCTGGAAAGGATTCCAGATGTAGAATTTGGGCTTGGGTTGAAAGGTGGAGGTGAGTTCTTTGAGAAGGCCCTCTACCCGGTCTTCTTCGTCCGACAGGACATAAACAATGGAGGCCTTCGATAGAATAAATTTCTTTAGATCCTGTAGAATTTGCTGTTTTTTAGAGGGTTCTTCCATAACTTTTGAAATATTATACAGGAATTATTTTTTAACGTCAATGTATCCATATGGTCTTGAGCAAGTGTGCCAGAAGTTCAAATACTTTAATGCTGCTCTCTTCCTTTCTCTCCTTATCGGGGGGGAGGAGGGGATTAGTAAAATGGCTTGAATCTTAATTGGTTCTCCAATAAAATGGAGATATCAGGAGATAAGCATGACTGTCAATATTGATCCGATCTTGATTGAACTCGGTCCGGTTCGAGTGGGTTGGTATGGGTTAATGTATGTCTTCGGGTTTTTGGCCTCCTATCTCCTCGTCCGGTATCAAATGAAGAGAAAAGATTTTGGTGTTTCAAAGCTGGAGGTGGAAAATCTCTATTTTTATCTCATTCTCGGATTAATCATCGGGGCTCGTTTAGGATATGTCCTTTTTTATGACCTCAAGATGTACCTCGCCGATCCCCTTGAGATCTTTGCCATCTGGCACGGTGGCATGTCCTTTCATGGAGGGTTAATCGGCGTCCTCCTTGTTGGGATTCTTTTTTCCTGGAAGAATAAAAAGTCCTTCTGGAAGATTGCAGACCTCATCATCGTCACTGCCCCCATTGGATTGGGTTTAGGGAGAATCGGTAATTTCATCAACGGGGAGCTCTATGGCCGGGTCACTCAAGTCCCCTGGGGGATGGTCTTCCCCAAAGGAGGCCCCCTCCCTCGACACCCCTCTCAACTTTATGAAAGTGCCTTAGAAGGAGGCGTTCTTTTTTTGATCCTTTGGTTTCTCAAGGACAAAAAACTTCCCGGCGGTGGGCTCTTAGCAGTGTTTCTTTCTTTTTACGGGGTTTTTCGATTTTTTGTGGAATTCTTTAGGGAACCTGACCCACAGCTCGGTTTTATACTGGGACCCCTCACCATGGGACAGGCACTTTCAGCATTTATGATCGTTGGAGGGATCGTCTTATTCTTTTATTTGAGAGGAAAAAAATAGAGAGAGGGCATCAGCGAAAGATAAAAGGGCGGTTTTTCTAAAACCGCTTCTTACCATTTTCCCCTTTTTTGAATCCAAGGTTTTCCTATACTCCACCCATGTATCCCTTAAATATCGCTAATTCATTGGTAATTTTTTTTATATCTTTTATCCCCTTCAAAATACTTTCAATATGTTCTTTCTCTTCTAAAGAGTAGGCGAGGCCATAAACCCGGACAGAATCTGCATCTTCAATGGTGAAAAAGATATGTTGGTTCGAAACCCCTCCCTCCAGTAAGGCAGATTCCACTTTGCGATGGAGAGAAAGTTTTCCGAGCAATTTGACTGAATCCATTCCGCAAGCCTTAATCTCCTCAGATTTTGCCGCATCCACAACCATCTTGGCCGCTGATTCGATGCTCAGTTTGTCGGTATTCAAAATCAGATCATAAAGATGGGGACTCAGCCAATCCTCATCAAAAGCAAACCTGAAAAATCCCTTTTTGTCATGATCGGATCGCTCAATTATTTTTTTGGCAATCTCTCTTCCCACCCCTTTCTCTTGAATGGCTCGCTCTATCCTTTTCTCCATAGAACCTGTCACCAATACATGAAGGGCGCAACCAAAAGAGTTTAGAAGAAGCTGACTCCCCTTGCCATAGAATACTGCATCACCTTTTTTCGCTACTTCAAAGATGACAGACTGTAACCGATCGAGATGGACTTTGGGCTTTTCGCTAAAAAATCTTTCAAGTAGAGCAGGGCTTTTTTCATCTAATTTTTGCACATCCGTGAGAAAACCCATTTCATCTGCAGCTTTCAACAGCTCCCCCTCACCATAGTAGGTATAATTCAGTAATTTGGCCACCTGTTTGGCAATCTGTTCTCCATTGGTTCCGAGCAGCTCAGAAACGGTAATAAAGTACATAAACTATCGCCCTCCTTTCAGCCAAAACCTCTTCTTTCCTCTCCAACTTTACCCCCCAATACAATTGGCGTGTTCCTAAATAAAACATAACCATCGCATGCCAGGGCGTCAAGCCCCCCTTTATTGGGAGCTTTCGTCCGCCTGGATTTTCAAGTCATCGATCTAAGATTACTTTCTGGTCTTTTTTATTGGGGAGATCATGGATCGGGGGTCGAGGAGGAGGTTCAGCTCTTCCTTTGAGAAAAGCCTTTCTTCTTCCACTATCTGACGAATCGTCTTATTCTGAACATATGCTTTTTTAGCGATTCGGGCTGCTTCCTCATATCCGATTTTTGGTGTCAGGGCTGTGGCAAGGGCTAAGCTTTTTGCGATCATCTCTTCGCAACGCTTACGATCTGCCTTCAAACCCCTGATACATTTTTTCGAAAGATTATTCACCCCATTGGCTAAGAGATGAATGGATTGCAGTAGATTGTAAGCGATCAATGGCATCATCACGTTGAGCTCAAAATTGCCGCTGAGACCTGCCAGGGTAATGACTGAGTCATTTCCAATCACTTGGACGCATACCTGGATGAGGGATTCAGGAATGACAGGGTTGACTTTCCCAGGCATGATCGAAGAGCCAGGCTGAGTGTCTGGGAGATGAATTTCCCCAATTCCACATCGAGGACCTGAACCCAGCCAACGGACGTCGTTGGCAATTTTGATGAGACTGACAGCCACTGTTTTCAGCGTTCCACTCATTTCTACCAAGGCATCTCGGGCACCTTGAGCCTCAAAATGGTCAACGGCCTCATCAAAACGATAGTCTATTTTTTTATTCATCATGGCGATGGCTTTTTTTGCAAAGAGGGGATGGGTGTTGATCCCGGTTCCTACAGCCGTTCCTCCTAAGGGAAGTTCGGAGAGGGACTTCATGGCATTCTGAATTCTATGAATCCCCAATTCAACCTGACGCGCATATCCTTCAAATTCCTGACCCAATCGAATGGGCGTGGCATCTTGGAGATGAGTTCTCCCAATTTTAAGGATGGGATGGAATTCCCTTCCCTTGTCCTTTAAAGCCTTATGGAGATCTCTTAGGGCTGGCAGGAGTTTTTGTCGGAGGAGAGTGACCGAGGCGATGTGGATTGCAGAAGGAAAGACATCATTACTCGATTGACCCAGATTCACATGGTCGTTGGGATGGACAGGCCGATAGGCCCCTCTTTTGTTTCCAAGGATTTCATTGGCACGATTGGCAATCACTTCATTGGCATTCATGTTGGTGGAAGTCCCGGAGCCGGTTTGAAAGATATCGATCACAAATTGCTCATCCCATCTTCCCTCCATCACTTCTTGAGAAGCCTGCTCGATGGCCTTGGCAATTCTTTTTCCCAGGAGGCCCAACTCAAAATTTGTCTTTGCCGCAGCAAATTTGATGAGACCCAGGGCATAAATAAATTCCCTCCCGAATCGCCAACCACTCACAGGAAAATTTTCAACCGCCCTCTGCGTCTGGGCACCATAATAAGCTGCTTTCGGAACCTTGACCGGCCCCATCGAATCTTTCTCAATTC
>Ga0315281_10001455_pt1 | contig 34932 bp, 35 predicted proteins | sample YL17G07_0_MG_FD_204540 | JGI IMG/M metagenome (GOLD analysis project Ga0315281, IMG submission 204540) | Sediment microbial communities from Yellowstone Lake, YNP, Wyoming, USA - YL17G07_0 | ecosystem: Environmental > Aquatic > Freshwater > Lake > Sediment | place: USA: Wyoming | collected...
GGTCGGAAGAAGAGACTGATCCTAGCTTTGGAAAGAATCCTAGAGATAGAATAGTGGAAGAACTGATAAAATCTTCTGTAGTCATTTGCGACAAGCACTCTGGACCGACTTCTCATCAGGTTACTGCCTGGGCTAAAGAAGTTTTTCAAGTCAAACGTTGTGGCCACTCAGGAACACTCGATCCAGCCGTGACTGGAGTTTTACCAATCGCTCTAGAGAATGCTACGAAGGCTATGCCTGTTCTGATGGGATTAGACAAAGAATATGCTGGTGTGATGCATTTGCATAAGGAGGTTCCTGAACAGATGTTGAGACAGACAGTAGAAAGATTCATAGGAAAAATTGTTCAGATGCCACCAGTAAAATCAGCAGTAGCAAGGAAATTGAGAGAAAGGGAGATAAAATTTTTTGATGTGTTGGAGATTGAAGGGAAGGACATTTTGTTTAAAGTCGGTTGCGAAGCTGGAACCTACATCAGAAAACTGGTTCATGATTTGGGAATTCCTTTGGGCGGGGCTCATATGACTGAACTGAGAAGAACAAAAGTTGGAAATTTCACTGAAAATCAATCTCACAGTTTGTTAGAAATAAAAGACGCTTACGAATTCTGGAGAGAAGGGAGTGATGAGGAGTTGAGGAAAATTTTGATTCCAGTTGAGTTTGCAATCTTGCATGTGAAAAGAATTTTTGTGAAGGATTCTGCTGTTGAAAGCATTTGTAATGGATCGCCGGTTTATCCTGGAGGGATAGTAAGAATACAGGAAGGAATTGAACGCGGAGAAACAGTAGCTGTTTATAGCTTGAAAGAGGAATTGATTGCTTTAGGAATTGCTAAACTCGATAGCAAGGAAATGTTAGAGAGGAAGAAAGGAGTAGCAATCAGGACTGACAGAGTTTTCATGACAAAAGGAACTTACCCAAAAATAAATATTTAAGTTAAACAAAAAGGTTTATATGGTAATAGCAAAAGATCTGATGCAGATTCTTGCCTGCCCTAAATGCAAGTCTTCAGTAAAGGAAAATGGAATGTTCATTGTTTGCAACCATTGCAAATTAGCTTATCCTGTTTTGAATGGAAATATTCCTGACATGCTGATTGAAGATGTTTGGAACCTGGAAAAGGCAAAAAGAGTTAAATTTAAACATACGTTAAAACTATAGTGAGATTATGAAAATAAGCGAAATAAAGCGTGGGATGAGCGGGATAGCTGTTACTGCAAAGGTGATTGACATTTCTGATTCAAGAGACGTCCAGACAAAATATGGAAAGCGCTCTGTGGCAGATGCTACCTTGGAGGACGATTCAGGACAGATTGGCATGTCGTTGTGGGAAAATCAGATCAACTCAGTTGCAGTTGGTGACATGGTAACAGTCAGCGGGGCTTATGTGACTGAATTCAGAGAAAAATTGCAGTTGAGCATTCCAAAAACTGGAAAAATAGAAGTGGATAAAGAGCAGACTCTCTAAAAAACTTAAACTTTATAAATTCTCAATAGTTTATTAGAATTGCCGAGAGTTTGGAATCAAGGTCTGACTAAAAAGATGATGAAGTGCTGCCGAGGTCGCATAACCAGGTAGTGCACCAGCCTTGAGCCTTTGGATGGAAAGCTGGCGGGCCTTTGGCCCTTCTGGGTTCAAATCCCAGCCTCGGCGTTAAACCCTGGGTAGAAAAGTGTAGGGATTATAAATCCATGTTTTCAAAAGATTTGAACCTCAAACTTTACTGCATTCGTTGTGTTCTCTCGTTTTTAAGTTTTGCAACAAGAAATGATACCAGTTCTAGTTCGACTTCAGAAATTTTAAAACTATTCCTATACGGGCAGTCTTCGTCTAATACGGCACAATTTTTATCTTCATCATAGGTTATAGGATATAGCTTACATCCTTCTGGTCTATTTTCATAAATCAAGCATTGTTTGCCGTCATTGAAAACACATCTTCCATCGTAGTTCTTCAGTTGCAGCCAACCATCTCTACTGACAACAAAAGAATCATAGTCGAACCCCAATCCTTTTATTCGTTCGATGTCTCCATTAGAAAGAAGCATTTCAGTCTCTAAACAGCACTGAATACATTTGTAACGTATGCAACAACTTTTCATGTTCCCACCTTTTAAAAATCATTTTAGTGCTTTAATCTCTTTCAATTTTTTAACAAGACGGTCGAACGATTCTTCAATATCCTTGGTTGACTTTGCTCCAACGCAAACTATTTTCCCTGTGCCGAATATAAGAAAAGTAACACTTCCTTTCATTTTATACACCAAGCCTGGGAATGTTTCTGGTGCGTACTCAGAATTTTCTAGTTCAAAAGCCATCTTATCGATGTCAAGCCTTGCATCTAATTTTGTTGATGCAACAATGTTTTGAATTTCAATTTTAGAAATTTTTACATCAATCCTCATATCTTTCAACAGTTTTACCATATTCTCTATCGCTTCCTTTGCATCTTTTTCAGACGCAGTGCCAGTGCATGTTGCCTTTCCTGAAGAGAATATCAGGAAGCTTGCCCTCGGCTTCTTCATGCGGTAAACCACGCCTGGAAAATTGTCAGGGAAATACTCGGCACCGTTCGGCAATTTACTGGCTAATCTATCAAGGTCTATCCTATCTGAAAACTGAACTGTGATTACCATGTTGTGGATTTCAATCTTTAGCATCAATAAAATTAGGTCTTTGGTAGATAACTATTTCAACTCTGCAATCGATTTATTATATTCCTAAAGGCGTGAGAGAATGAAGGATAAAAAAATTCAAGATGTTACGAAGGAAGAGTTTGAAAGGTTAAAGCAAAAATACCCTAAAGCTGTGACATCTAAAAGGGAAGACGGGTCTGAAAGGATATTTATAAAATGTGTTACTTATGTCCTCAGGTGAACACCTTGAAATTAATATGAGTTCATTTAACTTGTTTGAACTTACAAATTGCTACATGTTCATCAAAATAAATATAAATTTTTTGCTTACAATATGGGCAAATTTTTGGTTCTTCTTTTAATTTTGTATTGTTCATCATCAATTCACCTTTCCAAATTCTAATTCTGTTAAGCATTTTTTACAGATGGATATGCTATTTTTTATTACAATCTGATCAAAGCTTAGTTTACCATGATTTGGACAAAACATTTTACTTACATACTGTCACTTCCATAAAAATTATTTAAAAGCTCTTATTTTCTTCAATTTCTTAACAAGATAGTTAATTGCTTCTTCAATTTGATTCATGTTCCTTGCTCCAGTACAAACTATCCAACATATTGGCTATTAATATCTGCAAGTAAAATTCTGTGCAATGGACAATATACCTATTTCTTTTTATGTCTTGTGCTTTTAGGATGGCAGTATGTTTTCTTCCCAACTTTATGTGTATGATATTTTTTACCCATTTTTTATTCTCCTATATTGATTATTGCACAGAAGCAATTAAATAAACATAGAAGAAGCAATAAGGCAAGAGGGTGTTGATTAGTGGGAAGAATAAAAACCATAGGTTCAAATCCCACCTTCTGCACAAAGACTTAAATGTAGTAACAATTGTTGAGCCGATAAATTTCTACCCTAGGTTTAACACTCAGCCTCGGCGTATATACTTTGAAGTATCTGAAAGTATTTTGAGATATCAAGAATACTTTTTCAAGAAAATATTTATTTCTGTCAGAAAATGTTTTAATATTTCTATTTTTTTGTTTTCAATTTCTTTAGGATTTGAGGGTTATATGCGATCAATAAATAGATAAATAAAAAAACAAATGAAATCCAATAAGCTATTGGTATGCCAAATAAAGGTTCCCCAACGAAGCCAATCTGATCGCCCCAGATTTCTTTTCTCCAGTTCGCTTGCCAAAAAATCGATTTTCTGTTAAAAATCAAACTGACTATATCAAAACCAACAAGCCAAACCGGTATCATTAATAAATCGATAACTTCTTTCCTAAGTCTATAGGTTATCAGGCATCCCGCAGTAATAAAAATTATTTGGTAAAAAATAAAATAACCAGATAATGGAAAAGTTTGAAGTTCCTTAGAAGTTAAAGGTTGGAATGTTCTTTCATTTATAAAATTGTCAATGAAGCCAGCAATGATGAAAGATAAAACAAAAATTAATAATTTTAAATCTCTTTGCTTCATAAAAAACATTTGTTTTTTTACTATTAAAATTTAGGCTGCATCAAAAAAATTGAACTTATAAATGTCGATTGAGAAAACTTAAACATGCAATATTTAGATTTATTATTCATCTTAGAATCCATTTCAGTTCTAATATTTTTGTATCCTCTATTCATAGGTTTACTGGCATTAAAGAAGAGAAAGAAAATAAAAAAATCACATCATTTCCCAATGGTGACAGTTGTTGTTTGTGCATGGAATGAAGAAGAGTTTATCAAAAGTTGTCTAAATAGTCTTTTAAATCTCAATTACCCGAGATATGAAATAATTGTCGTCTGTGGTGGAAAAGACAAAACTGTGAGAATATGCCAAGAGTATGAAAGACTGGGAAAAATTAGATTCATTTATGAGAGGAAGAGATCCGGAAAATGGAATTCCTTGAACAAGGCTATAAGAGTTGCAAAAGGATCTACGATAGCTTTAATGGACGCCGACTCGATAGCTAGTGAGAATTGGTTAAGCAGATTAATCGCTCCCTTAAATGAGAATATTGGAATTTCTTGCGGAAGGTTTATCGTTAAAAGTACTAAGAATTGGCTTCAGAAAATCGTATACGTTACTAATGGTTTGTTAAATTTGCTATTACTTGGTTTTGATTCTATAGGCAAAATTGAAGTTGTCTCTGGGTCTAACATGGCATTTAGAAAGGAGCTACATGACAAAGTGAAATTTAAACCAGTGGTTTTAGAGGATGCCTTTTTCGTCATGGAATCTAGAAGTTTGGGATATGGAGTTAGATATTCACCAGATGCAGTTACTCATTATCAAACAGTTGGATCCATAAAAGGTCTTGATAGTCAATTGGAGAGATTGAGTAGAGGTTCATTTGAGTGGGCAAAAAAAAGTGTTAGACATTCAAAATTAATATTTGTCACGTTGTTATTGGGATTTTTATTCGGTTTTTCTTCAATTTTTTTGATTCCCTCTATAACATTGGCCCTCGCATTTAAAGCATATTTTCTTCTTGCTCCGCCACTTATTCTTATATTCTTATTTATAATTCTACAGGCAATTGCAAAAATTGCCGATTATCGAAAATATCCAAAATCCAATTTTCTATTTTTTTCATTATTTATGATTCCATTATTGTTCGGTGGGCTTTTCCTGTTTTTAATCTATGTTCTTATAAAAGAAATTAGAAAAAGACCAGTAATATGGCTTACGTCAGAGAAGAGACTTAAAAAATAACATCTCAATTTTTATAAATTCTTTTGTTCAAAAAATGATTACTTTAACACTTATTAGAATATTCTTGAACTACAGACCGAACAGGCAGCACAGCTCCTACATTCTGGTCCGACCACAGTTCACAAGAATTTGAGCCTACAAAATTGATATAATACCTCAAACCCCAGCCTCGGCGTATTTCTATCCGATAGGAAGGTTTAAATACTTACCATACAATCTTAATTAAAAACAAAGTACGAAGCTGTGACAAATAGCGTTAGACTAACGTTCTAATTCTATTGCTTTTGTGACTTAAAAATAAGAGAGGAAATATTATGAAATTTGAAGATATGAATATTGAAAAGAGTGTATCAGATTCACTGAACAGCATCGGGTTCGAAAAACCCACGAAGATTCAGTTAGAAACTATACCAATTATCAAGGAAGGCCACGATGTTATCGGCCAGTCCGAGACAGGATCAGGGAAGACAGCAGCCTTTGGAATACCTTTGGTAGAGAAAGTTGTGAAAGGTAAGAAAACTCAAGCGCTTGTTTTGGCACCTACGAGAGAATTGGCTATACAAACAGCAAGTGAACTAGTGAAATTCTCGCGTTTCAAAGGACTTTACATACAAACAGTCTACGGGGGAGTTTCGATGCTGCCTCAAATAAATGGACTGAGAAGAGCTGAGATTGTTGTCGGGACGCCTGGTAGAATTCTCGATCACATGAGACGGGGAAATCTGAATGCAGACAACCTGAAAATTTTTGTGTTGGACGAGGCAGATAGGATGATTGACATGGGTTTCATCGAAGACATAGAGGAAATTGAGCGGAACATTCCAAAAGACAAGCAGACCTTGATGTTCAGTGCTACCATGCCAGACAGTTTGATCAGAATAAGAGAGAAATTTACAAGGAATGCAAAAAAAATCAAAACTCAGGTCAAGGTAAGTGAAGATGTTCTAAGACAGCATTATTGTGATGTTGACTATAAGATGAAATTTTCTTTGTTAGTTCATTTAATCAACCAAGAAAATCCAAAGCTTGCAATAATCTTCTGCAATTCCAGAAGAGATGCTAACTCCGTTGCCAAAAACCTTCAATTCAACGGTATAAACGCCACGGAATTGCACGGGGGGTTGTCGCAACAAAGAAGAGAAGATGTGATGGAGAGCTTCCATCAGGGAATGACAAAAATATTGGTAGCAACAGATGTGGCTGCAAGAGGATTGGATATAAAAAACGTTACTCACATCTTCAACTACAGCATACCAAAGAGTGCAGAAGACTACACAAACAGAATAGGTAGAACAGCCAGAGCAGGAGAATCAGGAAAGGCAATATCTCTTCTGAGCAGAGACGATCATGACTCATTCAGAAGGATAGTAAGAAGTTTTTCTTACGAGATTGAAAAGATGGAAGTTCAAGATTTCAGGATTCTACCGTTTAGAAAATGCCAAGATGAAACCAGAAATTTTGAAGGTGGAAGGCACTTTGGAAGAAGGCCTTGGTCAAGAAGATATTAGATCTAAATCTTAAATTTTTAAATAATTCTAAAGATAAAAAAATAAAAGAAAAAATAAATTAAAAAATCTACACTTTTCTGTACACTTGTCCGTAAAGGCTGTAACTTATCACGCTTACTAGGAATAGACTAATTGCTGAACCTAGGAATGGTACGAATTTTAGAATTGCCCCTAGAATTATTGTAAGAACTATTGCTACCAACCAAACTACGAAGTATTTTCCTGTCAATGCTTTTCTTGATACAGCACCAAAATCAAAAGCTGCACTGAATCTTTTATTCTTCACGTAGTTAAGAATAGCCATCGGTGTTAGGAATGATGCTATTAATGCTAGTAGCAAGCCCACCAAGAATATCGGTGCTACTTTTATTATCGTGGGTAGTATCAAATACCAATTTTGCCTTAATATCATACCGATTTGTTCAGGAGGAGCGTTACCAGCCCTTATTTGACTCATCAATTCAGGTGTTATCACTGTACCTAGCAAAGCACTTGCTATATCACCTATTGCCAAACCAGCAGCTATAAGAATTACTACAATTGCTGGTATCAAGTAGATGACACTGATCACTAGTGCGGCTAAGCCCTTGACGAAAAGGTACCACCAATCTTTCCACTCAGGCATGCCCTTAGAAGGTTTTGTTTTACCCACACCCGAGCTTTCGATTGCAAAGCCAGTTACTGTAAAGTTTACTATTGGAATCAGGCTGAGAACTATACCGATTACTAGTTTTTTCAAGTCCGTGAAAGGTTTTTTTACAGCCTCTTCATAGTTTACCATTTATTGACCTCCTTAATTAAATTTAAATTTTGCGTCCTTATAAACATCATTTACAGTTTTTGAACTGATTTTTTTCTAGAAAACCCTTTCTTGTAGACTCTCCTATATTTTTTCTTCCTTTTTGGAGGTTCTATCTCATCCAAATCAATCTGCATAACAATTTTATATTAGTTTCAAAATAGATAATTTTAGGTGTGCGCCGATAGTCTAGCCTGGTAGGACACGAGCTTCCCAAGCTTGTAGCGCGGGTTCAAATCCCGCTCGGCGCATTTTGAGAAAGTTTAAATCCTTTAAAGCATTAAAAAGTTCAAATACTAAAATATGTTTTAATTGGTGTTTAGATGAAAAGAACAGGACCGACAAATGTGTATCTGAAACAGTTGATAGAGAGCTTGAAAAAAAAATCTCTGGAGGGCAAGGCTGCAATCTGGAGAGATGTAGCTGAAAAGCTGGAGAAGCCTAGGAGAAAAAGAGTTGAGGTCAATCTCTCTGACATCGATAGGAACACGGAAAAGAATGATTTTGTTGTCGTGCCTGGCGTCGTTTTGAGCTCTGGAGAATTGACTAAAGCTGTAAACGTTGCTGCCTGGAAGTTTTCTTCATCTGCTAAAGAGAAGATAAAAAAGTCGAAAGGAAAGGTTCTGGAGATAGAAGAATTGGTAAAGGAAAAACCGAAGGGAACCGGAGTAAAGATCTTGTGCTGAGGTGAGAGAAAATGATAGTTTACGATGCAGAAGGCCAAATTCTAGGAAGATTGAGCTCAGTGATAGCAAAGCAGCTGCTAAAAGGAGAGAAGATTTCAGTTGTTAATGTAGAAAAATCAGTTTTGGCTGGCAATCCAAGATCTAAATTGGAGAAATACATGCAGAAAATGAAAAGGGGGGACACCTTTCACGGCCCTTTCTTCCCGAAGCAACCTGAAAGAATCTTCAGAAGAACTGTTCGAGGAATGCTGCCATGGGACAGAACAAGAGGGAGAAATGCGTTCAAGAATTTGAAAGTTTTTGTAGGCCTTCCAGAAGAATTCAAAGGTAGCAAGCTAGAGAAAGTGGAAGTCGCTAACTCAAGCAAACTTAAATGCAAATATATAAGTCTGAGCGAAATATCATTTGCCTTAGGAGCCAAGAAAAGATGGTAAAGAAAGAAAAACCGAAAGTGATTTTTACTGTTGGGAAAAGAAAGGATGCAGTTGCAAGGGCAAAGCTTTCTGCAGGTTCTGGCAGAATTTTGATTAACTCAAAACCGCTTGAAGTCTGGGGGAATGAATTTGGGAGGATGAGAGTGAAAGAACCTTTGATGCTGGCCGGAGATTTGTCAAAAAAAGTTAATATTGATGTTAGTGTCAGGAGTGGTGGAACAACTGGCCAGACAGAATCTGTAAGGATGTCCATAGCAAGAGGTTTGGTTGACTTTTCCAAAAGCGAGCAGTTGAAGCAGAAGTTTATTGATTATGACAGGAATTTGTTGGTTTTTGATTTCAGAAGGAATGAACCACACAAGCCAGGAGCAAGCAAAAGAGGCCCAAGACGACACAAGCAGAGATCGAAGAGGTAAAATAATTATTTTAAAAAGCAATTATAAAGTATAAAAGCAACCCAGAACAATACTTTATAATTCAAGGTAAATAAAAAGTGATTTAAATGATGATACCAGTCAGATGCATGTCCTGCGGTAAACCTGTTGGCCATCTATACGAAGAATATAAGAAAAGGACTGAAGCCGGAGAGGATAGAGGAAAAGTCATGGATGAGCTCGGTCTGAAAAGATTCTGCTGCAGGCAGCTTTTCATGGGTCATGTGGATTTGATAAAAGAAATCGCTCAATTCAAGCCTTAGATGATTTTATGATTTGGCCTAGAGATAGACTGACAAGATTTGAAACCGCACGTTTGATCGGGGCAAGGTCTCTGCAGATAGCCTTGGGAGCTCCTATTCTTTTACCTCAGGAAGAAATCGGTGATTTGGACAGCATCAGGATAACAAAAAAAGAATTCAAAAGCAAAATCATTCCCATCACAATCAAGAGAAAACTGCCGGATGGAGAGGAAATAATAATTGAAGTGAAGGCAGCTATAGAGAACTGGTTAATCGACCATGAGGGAGAAATTTAATTCTAACAATTCATTTATTCTTACATATTGGATAAAGTCTACATGTTCTTGATGTTTCCTAAAACCTCTAGACCTCAATTTAAGAGCTTTTGGTGTGGTACCTATTCTTGGATTTGAGAAGGTTTCTATGACCCAAGGTTGCAACATTGATTTGAAACCCCATGGATATCTTCTTTTGTAATAATATCTTAAAAATTCTGTTATTTTTTCAATTTTATTTTCATTTCCGTTAGTAGCAAAAACTGTTGATCTACTATAAGTATCGAAGGATCGGGTTTTGAATTCAAGTCCTCCAATTAAGTCCAAAGCAATTGGCCATAGATATCTTTCTTCGCTACCTTTTGGAAATGTTGGGGGTTGAAGCTTTTCTCTATAAAATCTACCTTCCAAAACAACTCTATCATAAAGAGGACAGTTAAAAACATCGAATGCTAACTCTATTTCTCCTTTTTCTCCTAATTCCGACTTTTCTCTTTTTCTTCTGATTCCAACTGCAACCATTCTTTCATTCGGAACATCAACCTTTAATTGCCAACTTGAAGGTGATCTTTGTACAGTATTTTTTGCAAGAACTGTGTCAATATAGTTTGTCGGATATGTTCGATCAATTTTCGCTTCGCCAGTTTTAATCCAATCATCTCTAAAACGATCGAAAAGTTGCCTGTATAAATTCTCTATTTTTGCATGGAAAGTATCTCCAAAACCTTCTGATTTTCTAAAGTAAACCATACTTCCAATTTGTGTAACTCTTATCTGACCTAACCTTACAAGATCTCTAAGAGCTATTCCTAATTCATATCCTTTTCTATTTTCAAAAGCATCCAGTCTTTCCAACTGACCAAAACTATATGGCTTTCTAGATATGTGTTCCACCAATTGTTGCTTAAGTGCTCCGTAAACCATTCTTCTCCCTTCTTTTTTTAAATTCTTCTGGCCCAACTTCTCTCAGTTCTACCAAATCTTTAAACAATTTTTGCCCAATTGCCTTCGCTTTTTCTATTTTCACTTCAGCTACTTTTGGCTTTTGTCCGACTCTCACAAAAAACAATTCGGCTGTTATCTTTGGCATTGCAATACTTCTATACAATGAATGTCCCATAGCATTGTAAAGAGCAACTTTAAGTAAATCGTAATGCTTTCTTTGAATTGGAACATCAGATAATGAACGACCTAAAAGCTGTTGATAAAGATAAGGATCAGAAACTTTAATTTCCATAATTTTTCTCATGTTTTTATCTCTTTGTATCAATACAAAGAAAACATCAAATTTTCCTGTAACATATTCATGCCCATATTCATCAAAACAGTTTGATCTTGTATTGAACTCTACAAAAGCTAATGGTGGTAGAGTATTTCTTCTATAAGGTAAGCCATGTCTTTCAAGATCTGAGAGTATGCTTCTATATCTTGCTTCTATGAAGTCTTGTGAAAGAGCTTGAAGTCTGCCTTCTAGAACATCTAATCCAATTCCTTCCACACTAGCGGCTTGCCTAAATTTAGCCACAGCTTGCAAATCTCTTTTATCTATTCCTTTTCCTTCAACACCTTTGAGCAACCAATTTAAGTTATTTTTATATGCTTCTTCAAAATAAGGTTTTCTTGATTTTCTTCTTGTTATTAGATCTCCTACTAAAGGTCTTTCTTGCTTAATTGCGTATTGAAGGATTGTGTGAAGAGTTTTTGTGGTTGCAACATATTGCGCCAAAGGTCCTGTGAACTTTTTAAACGGATCCCACAGTCTTTGATAAACTTCATCATAAGAAACCAATCCGCTATTTGCTTTGTCCATTTCAACTAGGTCAGTTACCCAAATATAATCCTTACCCATCATGGATATCATTTAGATGATGTTCTTCAAATTTTTAAAGCTTTTGAATGAACGAGTAGACATAAGTAAAAAATTTAGATTAGATGATGATGATAAAGAATAGTCAATCCTTTTTATCAATAGACCAATCGTCCAGAGCGTTTTATAAAGTTTTTTGAAGAAGTTAATTTAATGTGTGGAATCATTGGTTATATCGGAGACAGCAAAGCATCACCTATACTTCTGAATGGGTTGAGAAGACTTGAATATCGAGGTTATGACTCGGCCGGCATGGCAACTATAAACGACAACAAAATAGAGATAAGGAAAGATATCGGAAGGATAGACAAAATAAATTCTAAGATTAATTTTGAAGAAATGGAAGGAACGATTGGAATAGGACACACGAGATGGGCCACACATGGTGGAGTGACACAGGCAAATGCTCATCCCCATACTTCAAACAACAAAAAGATTGTTGTGATTCACAACGGGATAGTCGAAAACTTCCAAGAACTGAGAAATTTTCTAAAAGACAAAGGCTTTAAATTTTACAGTGAGACTGACACCGAAATTATTCCAAATCTTATAGAATTCGAGATGAAAGAAGGGGAGGGTTTTGAGGAAGCGGTTATTGCTGCATTAAGGAGACTGGAAGGATACTATGCTGTTCTGGTTTTGGATGAAGACGAAAGGAAAATAATCGGTGCCAGACGGGGATCGCCGCTTGTTGCAGGAATTGATGGAAAAAACTTTTTCATAGCAAGTGATATTCCAGCTTTCTTAGAGCACACGAAAAAAGTGATGTATCTTTATGACAGCGATGTGATAATTCTAGATGATAAAGTCAGAGTTTTCAATTTGATTGAGAATAAATTTGTTAGCAGAACTATTGACTCTATCGAATGGGATTTGGAGCAGGCGATGAAAGGTGACTTTGACCATTTCATGCTGAAGGAGATATCGGAGCAAGTCGACACGGTGAAGAAAGCGATGTCGAACGATAAGGATATAGTTGAAAAGATTGTCGGGGAAATAAAAAAATCCAAAGGTGTTTTCTTTGTCGCATGCGGTACAGCTTATCATGCTTGCCTGGCCGCAAGTTATGTTTTTTCAAAAGTTGCTAACATGCACATCAATGTTGTCCTGGCTTCTGAATTCAAAAATTATGAGCATTTCTTGAAGAAAGACACGCTTGTGATTGCGGTATCACAGAGTGGAGAAACAATCGACACGATAGATGCTGTGAAGGCAGCCAGGGAGAAGGGGAGCAAGGTGATTTCAATTGTAAATGTCATGGGTTCTTCTCTTACAAGATATTCGGATGATTTCTTGCTGACGAATGCTGGGCCGGAGATATGTGTCCTAGCGACAAAATCTTACACCGCTCAGGTCGTTTTGTTGAATTTATTGGCATATGCAATTGTTGATAAATTGGATGAGACAAAAAGCAAACTGAATTACGTTTGGAATACAATCTATAACCTGACAACAAAAACGACAAGAGATAAGATAAAGGAACTTGCAGAGAAATTGAAAGATGAGCAAAATATTTTCCTTATTGGAAGAGGGCTGCAGTATTCAACCGCCCTTGAAGCCGCACTTAAGATAAAAGAAGTTTCCTACATCCATGCTGAAGCTTTCGCAGGAGGGGAGCTGAAGCACGGGACTATTGCTTTGATTGAAGAAGGAACACCCTGCATAGTTTTTGTCTCTGAAGAGAATGAGAAAGAGATTATCTCAAATGCAATCGAAGTGAAAAGCCGTGGTGGATTTATTATTGGTGTCGCACCAAAGAGAAATGATGTGTTCGATTTCTGGATCAAGGTGCCAGAGGCAAACAACTTCAATCCCATCGTCCAGATAATTCCTATTCAGATACTCGCTTATCAGTTGGCGGTGTTGAGAGGTTGCGACCCTGATAAACCGAGAAATTTAGCTAAATCCGTCACGGTGAAGTGAATGAGCGAAAACATTTTTAGGGCGTACGATATCAGGGGGATTTACCCAGAGGAATTAAACGAAAGCATTGCATTTAAAATGGGAGCTGCGTTCGGAACAATCAATCCCGGCAAAATTGCTGTTGGTTGCGATTCCCGCTTAAGCAGCCCCACATTAAAGCAGAAGGTAATAGAGGGGTTGGTTTCGACTGGAGCAAATGCTTTAGATTTAGGCATGATAACAACTCCTATTGTGATTTTTTCCACATCATTTTATAATTTTGACGGAGGAATTATAATAACAGCCTCTCACAATCCGAAAGATTACAATGGCTTGAAAATTTTCACAAAAGGCAGTGTCCCTGTAGGATATGATAATGGATTGAATAAAGTGGAAGAATTAATTAAAAGCGGGAAATTTTCGAAAGGTTTTGGAAAAGTTGAAAAGAGAAACGTTATCAATGATTATGAAAACTACTTGATTGGCAGGATAAAACTTAAATCACCTTTAAAATTGAAAATCGTAATCGATGCTGGCAATGGTGCAGCAGGGAAGATACACTCGGAAATTTTAAAGAGAATTGGTATGGAAGTTGTCGAATTGTGTTGCGAACCAGATGGAAATTTTCCAAACCATCTGCCTGACCCTTTGAAACCAGAGAATTTGGAAGATATTCGGAGAAAAGTTGTTGAAGAGAATGCTGACATGGGATTTGCTTTCGATGGCGATGGTGACAGATTTGTGGTTATAGATGGAAAAGGGAAGCCGATACCAGAAAATTACATTTTTATTCTACTAATCAAACACACGCTCCAAAAGTTCAAAAGTTCAAAGATTATATACAACATCTCTAATTCTATGGCAGTAAAAGATTCAATTGAAAAATATGATGGTGTTCCGGTAGAATGCAAAGTTGGTCACACATTTGTTCAGCAGGTGATGAAAAAAGAAAATGCACAATTTGGTGGTGAACTGTCTGGACATTATTTTTTTAAAGAAACCTTTATGGGTGATGATGGGGTTTTTGCTAGTCTGAAACTGTTGGAATTTTTTATAAACAATAAAACTTCTTTTGATAAGGAGTTTGCAGAAATACCTAAATATTATTCAGCAGTTTCTGAGAATATCACAATTCCGATAAAAGAGTCTGAAAAATTTATTTTTATTGAAAATCTAAAGAAGGATTTAAAAAAGAAAGGATTCAAGACCAATGATATGGATGGTGTTAAAATATTATTTGACGATGGATGGATTTTGTTTAGACCTTCTAACACTACACCAATGATTCGATATGGCTACGAGTCAAAAACAAGAGAGGGATTTGAAAGATTAAAGTCTATTGTGGATGAAATAATAAAAGGGGTTCCTAGGTGATAAAATGAAAGCAATACTTTTATGTGGTGGCGTCGGAAAGAGGATGCACCCGATAATTGAAGATAAGGTTTTATTGAATTTCTTGGGGAAGAGTTTACTGGAACATCAGATTGAAATTTTGGGTAAAGTTGGAATAAAGGAGTTTGTGATTGTCTGCAATCCATTCAATGAAGGTATGATTAAGAATTGCTGCAAAAGTTTAAAGCACAAGATTGAGTTTGCTCTGCAGAAAGAACCAAGAGGTATTTCTGATGCACTGTTAAGTGCAAAGCACCTGCTTGACGGTGAAATTCTTATCGTAAATCCAGATGATTATTGTGATGTTGAGGCGTATGAAAAAATTATAAAGGAAGATAAGAAAAATATAGATTCAATTATTCTAGGATATAAGGTGAGCTCATATTTTCCTGGAGGATACATGAAAGTGAACGGAAAGAATGAATTGATTGAAATCGTAGAAAAGCCAAGAGAAGGAAACGAACCAAGTGATCTAGTCAACATATTTTTCCATTACTTCAAGGATTCAAAAATATTGATCAAATACTTGGAAACTACCAAAAGCAATAATGATGATGTTTATGAAAAATCCATTTCAAGAATGGTAAAAGACAAGCATAAAGTAAAGGTTGTCCCTTATTCTGGAACTTGGATAGCGATAAAATATCCATGGCACATCTTTGAATTGACAAAATTCCTTTTGGATAAAATAAAAGGTAAACAAATTTCACCCACAGCAAAAATTTCAAACAAAGCAACAATCGAAAGAAATGTTATAATCGAAGACAATGCTAGGGTTTTTGAGAACGCGACTATACGAGGACCGTGCTATATAGGGAAGAATTCAGTCATAGGAAATAATGCTCTTGTATGGAACTACTCACACATCGGAGATAATTGTGTGGTTGGTTTCTCTTCTGAGATAAAGCATTCTTACATTGCTAACAATTGTTGGTTCCACTCGAACTACATCGGTGATAGCATAATATCGAACAATTGCTCTTTTGGTGCTGGTACGGTAACTGGAAACTTGAGGTTTGATAATGAGAACATAAAAGTCAATGTGAAGGGTGAGGAGATTGACACGAAATTGGACAAGTTAGGAGCTATAATAGGTGAAGATTCTAAAACTGGAATAAACGTGTCATTGATGCCCGGAGTCAAAATTGGCCCGAACAGTATAGTCGGCCCGCATGTAACTCTCAAAGAGGACCTAGAGCCAAATACAATAATTTTTGTAAAACAAGAACACCTGAAAAAAGAAAATATAGTTAAAGCATCGAATAAAAAAGAAGAATTCATGCGAAGATTGTTAAAGAAGTGATTCATTCAAAAAATTGATTATATAAGATGATTTGATGGGAATAGCGAGCTACTTAAGATTCATAGTCGGCCTTATTCTTTCAGTAGAAATTGTTAGGCAATTGATATTAGGAAAAGAAATTTCTTTTTATGTAACCACTTTAGCAATCATGTTCATTGCCTTATCGGTTTGGTTTTTTGTTGGAAAACTTTTCCTAGGACGCTGATTACATTTTTTCTACAGCTTCAATTCCAATCAAATCTAAAGAACTCTTTAGAACTGTTCTAGTCGCATCAACCAGAGTTAACCTGAAATTCCTCATTTGCTCATCCTCAGCCTTCATCACAGGGCAATTCTCATAGAAATTGCTGAAAGTCGTAGCCAATTCATACAGGTAATTGCAAATGTGACTAGGCCTCAAATCATTTGAAGCCTGCTCAATCAATTGAGGGAATCTTGACAAATTTTTTACAAGTGTTTTCTCATGTTCAGTCAATTCTTTAACTTTATACACAGCTTTCCACTTTTTAGATTTCCTCAATATTCCCGAACATCTTGTATATGCATACTGCAAGTAAGGGCCAGTGTTCCCTTCCAATTTCAATGCTTCTTCCCAGTCAAAGAAAATAACTTTCTCCGGACTAACTTTCAGCATACCATATTTCATCGCACCGATCCCAACTGATTTTGCAATCTTCTCTTTGTTTTCCATTTCTCTGTCTTTCATCTCCTCTAAAACCTTTTCAATCACTTTGTCTCTCAATTGCTTGTAAAGGACAACATTACCTAGTCTCGAAGCCATCTTCCCTTCTTTCAATGTGACAAGCTCATAAGACAGATGATATTTCTTATCGGCAACAGGCGATTTTATCAGTTCAAGTGTTTTGAATAGCTGTTTGAAATAAAGATTCTGCTCAGTACTGACCAAATGTATGCATTTATCGAATTTGAACTCGCTAAACTGCAATTCAGCTAGCTCAAGATCTTTTGCTGGATACAATGGAGTTTTGTCTTTTGAAACAAGAACAAAAATACCTAGACCATATTTTTCCAAATCTACTATTATTGCTCCTTCGCTCTCTTTGGCTATTTCTTTCTTTAAAATATCTTCAGATATTTTCAACCCTTTATTTCCTACCTCACTTTCAAAATAGAATCTATCAAACCTTGTTCCTAACTCTTTGTAGATTTCACCAAAATAATCCAAGCTCCATTTCCTTGTTTCTTTCCAAAGCTTTACAATCTCTTTGCCTCCTTCATACAGTTTTTTGTTTATCTCTGCCACTTCGTTCGCTACCTTCTCGTCCTCCATCCTTTTCTCTGTTTCAGCGTACAGCTCGCCAAGCCACTCTGCCTTGCTCTTTTCTTTTTCTTTTGGTACTTTGCAGTTGTGGATATTGATGAATGCCCACAATGCCTTTGCTATATGCGGCCCGACATCGCCTTGGTAATTTACTCTGAAGACCTTGTGGCCGGTGAACTCTAGAAGCTTGCATAAGGATTCTCCCAGGCAGATGTTTCTGAAATGACCTATGTGCAATCCTTTATGAGTGTTGGGATGAGCAAACTCAACCAATATCCTCTTACCTTTTCCTATGTCTGACTGTCCGTATTCCTCTTTTTTTGCCAGAATTTCTTTTAAAAGCATTCCAGAAATTTTTTTGTAGTCAAAGAAAAAGTTAACATAACCAGTTTTTGCTTCAATTTTGGAAATTAAAGAGTTTTTCGGGAGTTTGATTTTTTTAACCAGCCCCTCGGCAACTTCCTTTGGGCTTCTTCTTTCTATTTTTGCCAACTCAAAACAAGCAAATGCCAAATCCCCGAACTCAGGGTGAACAGGTACTTCTAGATAATTCTCAACGTTCTTCATGCCCATGGATTCAAAAATTTTTACGACTTCTCTTTTCGCTGACATACTATTAATATTAATTTTCGTATCCTATGAAAATATATGAATGTTAGAGATTTTGAACCAAAAAAACAAACTATTAATGATTTGGTCAGGCAGATGAAGTTTACTGCTTTTAATGCTAGAAGAATTGGTGAGGCAGTAGATTTACTAGAGCAAATGATTAAAGATAAAAACTGTGTTAAATTTTTGGGTTTGTCAGGGGCATTAGTTCCAGCAGGAATGAGCTCTTGTATAATAGAAATGATAAAAAACAAATGGGTTGATGTAATAGTTTCCACTGGATCAAACATCACACATGATATAGCTAAAAGTTTTGGAGAAACATTTGAACAATGCGACCCAAATAAAGTAGATGATACGGAATTAAGAAAAAAAGGTTTTGATAGAATATATGATGTAATCTCTTCTTCCAAGACTATGGAAGTGATGGAAAAAAACATTCAGGAAATATTCAAACAGATGAAAGAAGGTGAATATTCTACCTATGAATTGATGAATGAGATTGGTAGAAGAATAAAAAATAAAGATTCTATTATTAGAACTGCAGCAGAAAACAATGTAAAAATTATTGTCCCTGCATTCTCAGATTCTATCCTTGGAATTCAATTCTGGATGTATTCTCAAGATCACAATTTAAAGGTGAATGAAATGAAAGATCTGGATTATTTGATAAAATTGAATTTTGATTTGAAACAAGATAACAAAAATACTGGCGTTTTGATTCTTGGTGGAGGAGTGCCGAAAAATTTCATCTTGCAATCAGTATTAGTTGCTGACAAACCGCACAAATATGCTGTTCAAATTACTACAGAAAGGCCAGAATTTGGTGGATTGTCTGGCGCAACATTAGAAGAAGCAAAAAGTTGGGGAAAAATTAATGAAAATTCTAAAATTTGTTGTGTTTACTGTGATGCTACTGTTATTTTTCCAATAATTGTTTCTGCTTTGAAAGAAAGATTCTAAAAAATATTTTTTTTAAAAAAAATTATTAAATTTTTTTTCAGATATGTTTATTTAATGTTAAAACAAATAATTTATTATTGTTGTTATGATTATAGACTCAGAGAATGCTTTCAATGAAGGCATAAATGAAATTATAAATTACACGAAAGATAAGAAATTGAAAGAAGTTGTAATGGACACAATAGAAAAATATTCGAAATTGGACTCCAAATTCAATAAAAAAAATGCAATCCAAGTTATTGAAAGTTTGAAATGGATTGCAGAAAAAAATAAAGATTCTAATGATGTAAGAAGCGCAGCAGAATGCTTTTTAATGAATAGTGTCATGGAAGCTGCAGTAAAATATCATGGCGATGTATCAGACGAAGTTTTTTCCAATGTAATTTGGAAAATTGAAGAACATTTAGACAAAAATACGGTGCGGAAATATATAAACTGGATTAATAATGGTCATATTTCAAAACTTCTTGATTTTGCTGAAGAATTAAATGGTAATGGTAATCTAAAGATTAAGACAGATATTTTTTCAATTATAGATGTCAATGAAAGTGGTTTAGAAAAATTTGATTTTTATGCAGATAAAATAAATGATAAAAAACTTTTTCTAGAAAAAAAATTAGAACTTTTTTCAATCCTCAGAGACATAATAAACAAAAATAAAGACGAATATGCAGAAATTTTGGTCAATAAAGGTATCAAAGATTTGACAAAATGCGTAGAAAATGATTTGAACAGAATAAAGTCTTTTAATGAAATATCCTCACTTAAATGTGCAATAAAATTTATTGAGGACAAGAAAAAGAATGGAAATGTGGAATTTTTGTTTAGTAAATGTAAGGAATTTGGAAATATTAGAAAGTGGTTGTTTGCTGATGAAGTTGTACAGAATGTCATAAAAGAGATTGAAAATGCAGGATTTGATTCGAATTTATATATAAGTAGTGGAGAATTGATAGCACAAAAGAGAATTGAAGGTCATTTTTCTGAAAGCTGGAGCAATGTACTAAAATCAATTGTAATAAAAATTGTTGGTAGTAAAAGGAATAAAACTTTGCCAAAGATAAGTGTGCCAAAAACAGCTCCTGGTGCGATTTTCAAAAAAATAAAGAATTATTATTTTGATGCATTAAACCAAGATAAAAATGCAGCAAAAAAAGTTTTAAAGGTTTTAAAAGAGTTGATACAGAAATCCTATTCTGGAAGAAAAATTCCCAAATCTGTAAATGAAATTTTGAATGATATAGATTCTCTTGAAAAAGCTCTTGTATATGGTGGCATAGCAACACTCAAAGGTGCAAAAGTAGTTGCAAAAGTGTGGAAAAGAAAAATTCCAGAAGACCTTTATGATAGTGAAAAACTTTATTGTTGCGTGTTTTTACCAGAAGGGGAAAGGGGTGAAATTCCTTTGTTCATGATGGATCCAAAAACTACTCTGCTTCAATATTACATTCAAGGAATCCATGATCCCATTTCAATTGCTTTCTTGTATGCTGGTCTTGTTGATAATAAACCTGCATTGTTTATCGATACTTGGGAAGGAGGGGCATTAGTTTATGCTGCTCTTGGTCAAGAAAAGATGAAAGATTTCATCTACAAAAGTATTCTTAAATTTGCAAAAAAAGTTGGCGCGAAAAAAGTTGCATTCTATGCAAAACCAAAATATGGCAGGGCAAAAGAATTTTGTAGTTATTTGCGTGATATTGGATTAGAATCTAAAAAAATATATTTTGAGGCAATTGATTCTGAAGATTCTGTTCTTCAGTCATATTCTCAAGGTAAAAAACATCATTATACAGATGCTTTCTATACTAAACCCATAAAAGGTAAGATTGAGGCTTTTGTTGTAGAATTATAATTAGTGGTGATATGAAAGATCGAGAAAAATATTTACAAGGTAAATCTATAGTATTTTTATCATCATCAATTTTTCCTTCAAAATGTAATAGTTTTTCTTTTTGAACGATTTTTTCTTTTGCGAACAAACCCTTACCTTTTCCAGAGCAGTTTCTAATTTCAATTTTATTTGAAATAACCATAATTTTCAAATATTTTTATATTGATTTATATTTCTAAAAAATTAAAATAATTTTTTATATAAGTTCAAACAATATATTTAATATAAAAGTGTGAAAAACAAATGGTCAACAAATTTTTCAAACATCCTACTGTACCAATAGAAGTTTGGCCTAACAAAAAAATCAGTGAACTGACAAAGGAAATGCTTGAAATTGGCTTTCAAGGTAGAAAGTTAGCAGAAGTGATTGATGTTTGGTCAAAGATGATCAAAAGAAAAAACATTGTAATCTGGCTTGGTCTATCTGGAGCAATGGTTCCGGCTGGAATGAGAAAAATAATTTCTTATATGATACAAAGAAGAATGATTGACGCTCTTGTTTCTACTGGGGCTAATCTATACCATGACTGTTTTGAAGCTATTATGGGAAAACATTATGTTGGCACTCATCTGATTGATGATGTCAAATTGAGGAAACATAGAGTTGATAGAATATATGATGTTTTTGGAAATGAAAAGAAGTATTATAAATTGGATCTTTTTTTGGAAAGAGAATTCTGCTCTATTCTAAAAGACAACTATCCTTACTCGTCCCGTGAGGTCCTGTATCTTCTAGGGAAGTTCTTGAACAAGAATGGTGCTGACAAGAACTCTATTCTTGTCTCAGCTTTCAAAAGCAAAGTCCCTATATTCTGCCCGGCTCTCTGCGACAGCTCTCTTGGATTTTCAATGATGTTCGCGAACAGGAGAAAAAACAAAAAAATAATAAAGTTGGGAAAAAAGGAAATGATAGTTTTCAAAAAGAGGAGAATAATAATTGATGAGTTGCAGGATGTGGATGAGAGTTCTAAGGTAACAGAAAAAGCGAAGCAGACTGGTGTGATTTATATCGGTGGGGGTGTGCCGAAGAACTTCATCCAGCAGACTACGGTTATTTCAGGCTACCAAACAAGGCATGACAAAAGCCACAGCTATGCCGTTCAGATAACAACCGACATGCCTCAATGGGGTGGACTGTCTGGTTGTACGTTCGAAGAAGCTCAGAGCTGGGGAAAAATAAAGCCTAACGCGAAGATGGTCACATGCTACTGTGATGCGACAATTGCTTTGCCAATAATTTCGCATGCCTTGAGTGAGAGGTTCAAGAGATTGAGAAGAGATGTGCCAATATTTGAATGGTATAGCACTGATTTGAAAATAAAATATGAAAAAATGAAATTATAATTTCAAAAATGATTTTATTTTCATGTAGGTCTCTTCTGGTGATTTGCTTGGTAGAGCAATCTTCTCGAATGGGCAAGTATCAGTTCCATCTTTATTGAGAATTTTTTCCACCATCTCATCATATTCAAAAGGAATATTTTTTTCCTTCAAGAAATTTATTGCAGCCTCGCTAATCTTTCCAGCAAAAACAGAATTTACTTTTGAAAGGACGAAAAGTGAAGCAGCTGCTTTTCCAACAACACTGTCAGCAACAGAAGAATTATTCAGCTGACTTTCAAATTTATCTACAACCAAAATCAATTCCCTCATTCCTTTAAACTTTCCCTCAAAAATAATTTTTCCATCTTTAACAAAAACCAAAGTCAAATCATTCTCTTTCAAAATTTTCTTAGCAATTTCCAAATCATTCATTTACTTTAGTCCCATCTTTTTTATTTCATTTGCAATTTTTTCGACCATTATTTCAGGTCCTCTGTTAACTAGAATGTCCAGCACTTTCACTTTGCCTTTAAGGTATTTGATTACTGGTTTAGATTGTTTTTCATAAACTTTCAATCTCTCCTTCACAGTCTCGGCTTTATCATCATTCCTTTGGATCAATTCACCTCCGCATTTATCACAGATACCAGGTCTCTTAGGATTCATCGGAGGAAGGATGTAGTCGATTCCATCAATGACCTCATTTATATCAGCTACATTATAAACATCTCCACACTTTTTGCAAACTCTTCTTGCGGCAATTTTTTCTATCAAAATTTTTTCTGGCATTATCAGATTGATTACGAGATCGGCATCAACAAGTTTTATCAGAGCTTTTGCCTGTTCAACTGTCCTAGGAAATCCATCGACTATGAAACCCATCTTAGCTTCTGGTTTTTCTATTTCATTTTTAAAAATTTTTATCGTTAGCTCATCTGACTGCAAACCACCAGCATCATATACTTTTTTTACTTCTCTTCCGATGGAAGTGTCTTCTTTCAAAATTTTTCTAAAAGCATCACCCATTACAATTAATGCAATGCCTAGTTTTGGAGCTAGCCTAGAAGCATAAGTGCCTTTACCAGAGCCAGGTGGTCCAAAAATAAACAAATTCATTAAATTGCCTCCATTGTTAAATTAATTTAAGTTGTTTATTACTTATTTATAGTTTAAAATAAAAAACCAAATGAGAAATATAAAGTATTGCTGGGATAGTTTAGTCTGGCTATAACGCCGCGCTCATACTCGTATGAGCTTTGATAAAAAGATGAAAGATAAGAAACGCGGAGGTCGCGAGTTCAAATCTCGCTCCCAGCATTAAAATAAAAATTAAAAACAAATTATATACAGAAAAAATGAGGTGAAGAAATGGTTGACTTGACAGAAGATGAGAAAAAAGTTGTAGAAGCAATGAATTCACTCAAAGCAATTGCTGAAGACAAACTTAAAGATGTTGATCAGATTGCGAAGACAGCGATGATGCCAAAAGGAAAAGTTGCCAACATCATTAGCATGCTGGTAAACAAGAAGGTTGTCAGAAGGATTGCAAGAGAAAAAGCAGCAGGTTACTATCTGATTCAGCAAGCTTGATACGACTTTAATTTCAATTCATATGAAACTATTCTTATCAGTAATGGCCGAGATGGTGCAGGTTGGTCTAGCACAAGGGACTGTGGATCCCTAAACCCGGGTTCAAATCCCGGTCTTGGCCCTAGTTATACTTAAATAGTACGAGTGTCAATAGTTTTAAATACGGTTCGTGAACTTGGCGTTTAGACTTGACGACGGCACAAAATGCCAAGCATGAAAAGTCTTATTCTAGTTCACGATATACTCGCTTAATTCCGGAGTAGCTTTCCGGGTTAGGTTTTATTCAAGGTTGATTGGTGAAACCTAAGAGGCAGAACCGCCAATTCTGGTTGATCCTGCCAGAGACTATTGCTATCCGGATACTATTAAGCCATGCGAGCTGAGAGGTGTAAGACCTCGGCGAACTGCTCTGTAATACACAGTTAACTTGCCCTTGGGTGGGAGATAATCCCGGGAAACTGGGGCTAATATCCCATAGGTATTGGATGCTGGAATGCACTAATACCCAAAGCCACGGTGCCTAAGGATAGGACTGTGCCTCATCAGGCTGTTGTTGGTGTAAAGAACCAACAAACCGATAATGGGTACGGGCTATGGAAGTAGGAGCCCGGAGATGGACTCTGAGACATGAGTCCAGGTTCTACGGAACGCAGCAGGCGAGAAAACTTTGCAATTAGCTAACGCTAGACAAGGGAATCTGGAGTGTTCTTGTTTTTACAAGAACTTTTGCTTTCTGAAAACGGGAAAGCGAATAAGGGCTGGGTAACACGGGTGCCAGCCACCGCGGTAATACCCGGAGCCCAAGTTATGGTCACTGTTATTGGGTCTAAAGCGTCCGTAGCCGGTTTAACAAGTCCTTGGTGAAATCTTACAGCAAACTGTAAGGCCTGCTAAGGATACTGTTAGACTTGAGACCGGGAGAGGGTAGGGGTACTCTCGGGGTAGGGGTGAAATCCTATAATCCTGAGGGGACCACCTGTGGCGAAGGCGCCTACCTGGAACGGGTCTGACGGTGAGGGACGAAAGCTAGGGGAGCGATTGGGATTAGATACCCCAGTAGTCCTAGCTGTAAACAATGTCCGCTTGGTGTTGCAAACCTCTCGGGGGTTTGCGGTGCCGGAGCGTAGGTGTTAAGCGGACCACCTGGGAAGTACACTCGCAAGGGTGAAACTTAAGGGAATTGGCGGGGGAGCACACAAGGGGTGGGCGTTGCGGTTCAATTGGATTCAACGCCGGAAATCTTACCAGAGTTGACAGCAGGATGAGGGTCAGTCTGAAGGGCTTACCTGACAAGCTGAGAGGTGGTGCATGGCCATCGCCAGCTCGTACCGTGAGGCGTGCCGTTAAGTCGGTTAACGAGCGAGACCCACATTCCATGTTGCGACTTTTCTCTTCGGAGAGGAGGCACTCATGGAAGACTGCTGGCGATAAGTCAGAGGAAGGTGTGGGCGACGGTAGGTCCGTATGCCCCGGATATTCTGGGCTACACGCGACGCACAATGCATGTCACAATGTGATGCCACCGCGAAAGCGGGAGCTAATCACCTAAAAGCATGCTCAGTTCAGATTGAGGTTTGTAACTCAGCCTCATGAAGCCGGAATCCCTAGTAGGCGAATGTCACTATCGTTCGCCGAATACGTCCCTGCTCCTTGCACACACCGCCCGTCAAGCCAATCGAGTGAAACTCAATCGAGGTCTGTTCTTAATGTGCAGTTCAAGTTTGAGTTTCGTGAGAGGGGCTAAGTCGCCACAAGGTAGCCGTAAGGTTGACGGAGGAAGTTAGTTAAACCTAAGTGGGTTATGAGTGATGAAATGGCTTGACTCTGATGAATGATGAGTCGGAGGTGAATTGACATAACCCTGCCAAAAAAAATTATTCAAACTTCCGTCTCCCGGCAACGGGAACGTGCGGCTGGATCACCTCCTTAAGATATTTGTGCAAAACGGTTCTGCCTCTAGGCACTTTAAATCAACCAATTCTTTTCTTCAAAGGTTGAATTATATACTGTAGAATATAGAAATGTTTAGATGGAAGCTGAGGTATTAATGCAACAAGTCAAGAAGATAAGATGATAAAGTAGTTATAAATTAAAAATTCAATATTTAATTATGAAAAGGAAATTTTTCTTTTTAACAATTACTGTTTTTATAATTTCATTTGTTTTTGTTTTAAGTTCTGCCCATGCGGTTTTTGCTTATTCTTTAAATGATTTTTTACTTTACATAAAAAGTTTATCCATAAATGTTGGTAACACAGTCAGAGGAGCAATAGCACCAGTCTCTTACCAACAATTCCCATCTTCAGAATGCTCAGCTGGTTTTTGTATGGATGTAAATCAATGTGCATATTTTAAAGGTACATGTGGATCTTCGTGTTCATCAGGGTGTTGCTGTGATTTAGAATGTAAAATTGGTTTTTGTATGGATACATACGATTGCACAGCTTTTGGAGGCACATGCGAATCTTCATGCATGGAAGGATGCTGCTGCAATATTGTAGTTCCAACAACTACACCCTCAGGATGCTCAGTTGGTTTTTGTATAAATATAATTGATTGTACAGATTTTGAAGGCACATGTGTATCTTCGTGTTCATCAGGGTGTTGCTGTGATTTTAGAATTCCTACATGTACACCTGATTATGGTAAGTGCATTAGAAATTTGGATTGCTGCTCTGGCCAGTGCGATACATTTAATGGTTTTTACTGTTTACCAGGCTCAACCACAACAACTCAATCAACAACCACATCAATCACCAGTACAACTGTTTCATCAACTACAACCACCACTCAACCACAATGCAATGAAGGAAAATACAGATGTGTTAATCAGAATCTAGAAAAGTGTACAAGTGGAGCATGGCAATTTGTTCAATCATGTACATATGGTTGTTTAACTGACCATTGTGGACCACCAGGAACAACAACCACTCAGCAATCTACAACCACTATTTCTACAACAACCACACCTCAATACTGTGATTCCCAACCTGATTACATATGCAAACCAAATCCATGCAGCACTTACCAGCAACCATGTGGCTTATCAAATGTTTACAAATGTCAAGACTCTTCCAAATATTGTTGCTTTGGCTCTTGCTCAAGTACATCAACTACCACTTCATCAGATAAATGTTGTTGTGAAACTATGAGTGGTCGTGGCTGTTTAAGTAAAACCACTTGTCAAGGGCAAGGATCATGTATCGGGGATTGCCCATGCCCAGCAACAACTTCATCATCAACTACTCTATCACCAACCACAACAATTTCAGAAAGGAAGTTCATTGTTAGAAATTTCAAATGTAGTTCAACATCCACAGGCTATGGATGCTCTTTAGATTATGACAACAACTACGGCACTGCCTACCTTGTGTTCTTTTTCAGCAAGTCAACAGGAGAGATTGCCGGCTATAGTGATGTTATGGAAGTTGGGCAGGGCCTAGGAACAAAAGACACCACATTCAGTTGCAGTAATCGCCCAGGTAGTTATTATGTTTCTTGGACTGCATTTTCTGATTCAAGCTTATTAAACCCGATACCTGGAGCTTGGCCAAACCCTGAAGAGAGGAGGCAGATAACATGTCAAAATTAGAAATTTTATTGTTATCATCAATCTTTTCACTTATCTTATTACCATCTCTCTCATTTGCTTTTAATGTATATGGAGAGATTACTTGCAACCCATGCCAAGTCAACAATTGCGTTTGTTTAATATCGGATTGTTCTTCTGGAATATTGAGAATATTTTCCTCATGCTCCAGTAATATCCCAATGTATGAGTATACATTTTCTAACTACAGATTCACTTGGAGTACAGCCTCTGTTGGCACATATTATTTCAAAGTCCTTTGTTCTGATGGTAAAACAACAGAATGCTCTGAAGAGGCAGTAATCCAATCTGGAGCTACAACAACTATAAAAAGCGAATGCAAGTTCGATTCTGATTGTCCTGGAAACCAAGTATGTGAAATTGGGACTTGCAAGACTGTGAAGGAAGATTATACTTGGGTATATGTCGTGTTAGTTGTTGTTATTACCGCTTTAGTCTTACTATTCCTACTTTTCAGATTTTACAAGCGAAAATCTAAAAAAACTTTTGAAGGCATCTTTAGAAAATGGATAAGATAATAATTACTAAAAACTAATTCCTATTATGCCTGAGGTATGGGTATATGCCACCGGCAGAATAATCAAAGTTAGTTAAAAATTAATTTGGTTTTATAGATTTTATTACACTTTCAATTTTTTATATATAAATCTTTTATTTGAAAGAAATATAATCAATATTATCAGCAATAAAATTGCTATTAATGGATTTTTAATTAATAACTTAATAAACGTTATTAAAATTAATAATATTTTTTGTTGTTGTGATGAAGTATTGATTGAACTACATTGATCAGAATAATATATCCAATCGTTACCTGAGCAAGAATTGTCATTTGGACCATTAGAATTACCGATTTTACATTGATTTTTATTTTTACACCAACCGCAGGAAGCAGTACTAGTACATGAACCACAAGTATTGCTTTTAAAACAGCCTTGTGGTATGCTTGTTGTGGGTAATGGATTAATTGTTGATGAAGTAGTTGAAAAGATGGTTGTTGTAGTTTGTTGAGTAGTAGATGTTGCTGGATGAATTGAGGTTGTTGTAGTTGTTGGAATAGTTGTTGTTGTTGAGGTTGTTGTAGTTGTTGGAATAGTTGCTGTTGTAGAGGTTGTTGTAGTTGTAGAATATGTAGATGTAGTAGTGAGTGGTTGTGTACAATGGTCAATCAAACAACCATATGTACATGATTGAACAAATTGCCATGCTCCACTTGTACATCTCTCTAGATTCTGGCCAATACATCTGTAATTTCCTTCATTGCATTGCGGTTGAGTGGTGGTTGTAGTTGAAGAAATGGTTGTGCTAGTGATTGATGTGGTTGCTGGTTGGGTTGTTTTGGTTGAACCTGGTAAACAGTAGTTAAAATATTGATCGCACTGGCCAGAGCAGCAATCCCAATTATAAATACAATAAGAAAAATCTGGTGCACATTTACATATATTATCTACAGGGTCACAATAGCCAGAGCAGCAGTAATAGAGACTACAAGAATAACCATCAGGACTGCAAAGAGCAAAAACTGTTTGAACAGAAAAAATAAAAACTAATAAAACTAATAAAATTTTTTTGAACATATTGTCCAATTTCAAATTAGATTTTTAATAAGATAAAAGGTCTATTATAAAACAGAATTTACACAAAAATTTAAATCTTGGCATACCAAAGAATATATCACGGGCCGATAGGTCAACGGTAGACCGCCCGCTTTGCAGGCGGGAAGTTCGGGGTTCAAATCCCCGTCGGTCCATTTGCTATTTTTACTTAAAAACATCTTCTTCAATTATTTGCTAATAATTAAAAACCATAAAAGTGTATTTTAATAATTTCTATATTTTCGTTTTAACCAAAAAGACTACTGATTGCATTTGAAACAGCATTAACTGCACTAGTGACTGCATTGGCTACTGCAGTTGCTGCACTAGTGACTGCATTGGCTACTGCAGTTGCTGCACTAGTGACTGCATTGGCTACTGCAGTTGCTGCACTAGTGACTGCATTGCCTACTGCAGTTGCAGTAGATGGTGAAACAGCAGAAGATATTGCACCAACAACAGTTCCTACAACAAAACCGACAGCTGCGCCAATTGCAGTTCCAATTCCAGGCACAACAGAGCCAATAGCCGCTCCATATAGAGCAAAAATTGCTGCAGTTGAAGCTGTTATAGCCAATGCTCCTGTAGTCCTTACCGCTGCTGCTTGTGCTTCTCCAGCTGCAGCCAAATGTTGATTGGCTACATTCGTGGCTTGATCGGCTTGTTGCTGTAGCTGATTTGCTAAATCATTATTTCCTTGCCTTCTAGCTTCTTCTGCTTGCATGTACAAATCTGTTGCTAGATTACGATATCGTTCGTAAAGTCTTGTCTCTATACTAGCAGTATGATAATAACTCATTATACCACCTGCTAAAGAACCGATATACATTAAAGCAAAAGGAACCCCTAATGTAGCAACACCAGTTGCTACACCAGCTACTACACCTCCTGCAATCATTGCTGCTGCTACTTGTGTATAACTAGCAGCCACACTTAGAGCTATTTGATATGTAAAGTAAGCTCCTACTCCAACTTTTGTTACAGTCCATACTGCCGATGAAACTCCATAAATTGGATTTGTTGCAGCCGAACTGCCCAAATGAAATCCAAGTTCACTTATAGCAATGTCGCCAAGCTCTCCCCATAAAACCCAAAGTGCTAGCTCTCCTCCTAAACGAGTGTATTCAGTTAATCCTGGTAATGGCCCCTGTAAATCTTCAACTGTATTGACAAATTCTTCAGTGTCAATTCTTCCAGATCGCCAATCATTTATCGTACTCCATGTATTGCGGATTGATTGCCATTGCTCAACTTGTGCTATATTTAACAAATTATCGCGCAATGTTTCAACAGCAGAAGATGTTATATCAAAATTTCTTGTCAAGTCAGCATTTGCTAAACTGTCAGCAAAGTCTGAAAATGTATCTCTTATATTTTGAAAGCGTGATGGTGTTACTTCTCTAACTGTACTATCAAAATCAGCTCTCAAGGAGTCAGACAAACCCCTAACTTCTTCTGGATTATTTGCTCTTGAAAGTTGATCTAATGTTTCATGATATCTTGCAATTAATTCATCAATGTTTATAACAGCTTTTTCATCACCTATGAACTCGTAATATTGCCGCCAATTTTCTACACTTCTCAAACTTTCACTTAGGTCAGCTCTCACTCCATTAATATCCACCTCATAACCAGCACTATCCACACCATTTCGAGCATTTGCCTCGTCTCTCACACCTCTGTTCGCAGCATTAGCATAATCTGCTGTAGTTGAATCGATTGTCGCTCGGGCATTTTCAGAAAGAGATCTCAAATTATCTATTGCATCTTGATAACTCATCTTGTCTACGTTTTCCAGAAATAAATTCAAATCCCTAAGTTCGTCATTAAGAGAATGATACAGAGGATTATCTGGATTGACGCCTATTGTGTCTAGTAACCTAGCATAGTTATCACGAAAAGATTTAATTGTATCTTTTAGTACGGCAACAGCTTCAGGATTATTCCACATATCTGGATTTTCAGTTAGCAATGTTCTATAACTGTCAAAAATATCAGTTCTAAGAAGTCTTTGTGCTTCTAGAAGAGCATTCATTCGAGGCGTTATCAAATCCGAAACAGTTTCTCCAGTTCGAAGTGCTTCAAGCATAACTTCATGGTCTACTATAGCAGTTTCAGTTAGTGCCACATTTTGCTCCCTGTTGCTTATTTCCCTTACCATTTCATCCCAGGTAGAGGCAGAATTAATTCTTGTCTGTGCGTCTTCCAACTCTCTAATCATTTTTTCAATACTTGCTCTCAAATTTACATCTGCCATGTTAGACTTTTGCGCTTCATAAAAACTTTTCCATGTTTCAAGATCGCCGCGCATGCTGTCTCTGATACTGGCTAAATCGGTCTGATCTGTACTAGAAAACAACTTGCGCAAATTTTCCGCATTTATGTTGTGTGTCTCCTCAAGTAAACCATCAATTGTATTTGCTGATACTATTACAGAAGGCACTTCATTTGTAATTTGTGTTACCCTTCCATCTATGTTTCTTGTATAATCATTGACTCTTTCTTCAGGAGTTCCAGAAACTGGTAAATATTCATTATATACTCTAACATCACCATTTCCAAAATCTACAACAATGGGAGAGGTATAATATTCAACACCACCTCTAGTCACTATTTTATACCCACCAGGATTTCTTCCAATAGCATTATCTCCAATAAAGTATCCTGGAATCTGTCTTACAGGCATGCCTCTTACAGTATCTAAATCTGTGCCACTGAATTGCCATGGATAACCTCCATACGTAAATCCAGAAATGGAGGAGTCTGGATGGAAATGACCAATAGATATCTGATAAGATGGATCAACATTCGGAGCCTCTCTAACAGCCCACATCATAGCTCCTGTCCCATCAAAATTAAAATACTGCCCTGGTATACGTACAAGTGGCTGTGTTCTAACATCAACTATCGTGTCACCATCGTATATGAACATTACTAAATATTCAGTAGTTTGTCCAGCCAACAAATTCTGAAGTTTTGCTCTTGCCGTATCTGTTATTTTAAATTCTTCATCAGAATAAACTGTAGGAGTTCCTCCTTGAAAATAAATTTTACTTTCACTCACAGAAGAAAAATAAATTTTACTTTTAATGTTAGTATTAAATTCTTTTTTAATTCCTTCTAAATTTAGCTCACTTGAACTCTTTGAAACAGCTAAATCATGAACTGCATTGTTAAATTTTAGAAACTTGCTGGAAACTTTGTTCAAATCATCAAACACTTTATAAGAATATGTTGCAAATATAAGAGAAACCATGGCAGTTGCGTCTTGATAATAAATTTCTGCATCTCCTGTAACAGACAATAAACTATCCTCACTGTTTGTGTATACTATAAAAGGTATGGATGTGTTACCAATAAAAGAAAATTTAGCATTATTGCTTGAAACTGTATTCAAACTCAATCCAGGTGAAAATATTTGAGCAGTGAATATTTCACTATTTTTAACGTCTATGGAAAAATCAAAATTTTCAACTCCACTAACAATACACCAATGCCCGTATCTGTTATAAATCTTTGAGGCATTTTCACTACAAATTATAATTCTATTTTTTGAAATTTTTGCGGTCTGAGCATAAACTAGGCCTGAAAAATTAGAAGAGACAACAATCAAAATTAAAAAAATGGCAAGTATTTTTTTATTCATCAGACTACCTTCTTCATGTTGTAATCCAAAACTTCTTCCTTGCCAACGATTCTTTTATTTACGTCTACACGGATTTTTTCACCATGAAAAATACAATTATCACCAAGTATTGAAAATGGTTTATCTATGTCGATGTATTTTTCATCAAGCAGACTACCTATGCAGCTTTTGCCGGATATTATTTGTGCATAAACTTGCCATTCTCCCTTAGATTTTGAAGGAACAGAAACTCTGAACCATACGGATGTGTTGAAAGGAATATTGAAATAAAAAAACTTATTCTTACCAGAAGCAGCAAGAGAAAAAATATCATTTAGATTATTTTGATTTATTTCATAAGTATTAAGTTTAGATGCCCATTTCTCTAGCAACTGTTTTATGGCATCACCCCATTTCAAATAAATTAACAAGCCTGCACCAATTACCAAACCAATAACAAAAATAATAAAAATTACATCAGTGGCGATAACAGCTTTCATAAATAATTATAGGCTTTTTAATAAAAAATAGAAAATTACTTTATCACTGAATTTATAGGCCAACGGCAGACCGTCCACTTTGCAGGCGGGAAGTTCGGGGTTCAAATCCCAGTCGGTCCATTTCCTACCAAATAGAAAAAACCTTTTTATGCCTTTCGCAGGGCTTAAATAGAATCCAAGCTGAAGGTATAAGTGTTTGAGAGGATATCAGATATTGTCCTTCGGTGATTCTATGGAAAAATATATTGCAGACACAAGAGAAATTGCTCTGAATCCAGAGAATACAGCTTTTGGAGCAGAAAAAAAGGTCATTTTGGCTTTTAATTTGCTGAATCCAGAAGATTCTAGCCTAAATCAAGATGAAAAGGTAGAAATAACGAATAAAAAATTGACACCCCTAAGAGAAGAACTTGGAAAATTTAAAAAAGAGGTGAAAGAGATGGGTATGGCAGAATTTTCATTCTGGATTGTCAACACCCTACTGCTGTTTTTAATTGTATTGAAGGAATTTCTTCTGGTTTAAGAAGTAAGTAGAATTTTTTCATGTAAAAATTTATTTATGAAGTCAAAAATAGAAAGGTTTTTATACTAGGAAGTGACATATATTCTCTTACCGGTGTCTGTATGTTATTGCTAAAGTAAGCATCGGTCCTTTTGTTTAGCGATGAGCGTGTCCTTCAGCTGATTGAAAGATGAAGACGTGGACACCTTGCGAGCTTTCAACTAAAAGATTTTGAATGCAATTCCATATCTACTGCATATGGTATGAAGAGTGAAGGTTGATGATTAGACTATAGATCTGAAAAAAAGATGAAGAACGAACTGTCTATAAGAAACCGTAAAAATGACACTACCATAAGATCAAGCTGGTCAAAGAGGTCTAGTCAATATTATCCACTTGGTGGATGGCTAGGTTCTAGACGCTGAAGAAGATCGCGCCAAGCTGCGATAAGCCTGGGTTATTCGCACGGAGAATTTGACCCCAGGATTATTCAATGCGATTCGTTGGCTTCGGCCAATTCCGGAAGGAAAAGGAACCTGCTGAATTGAAGCATCTTAGTAGGCAGAGGAAAAGAAAACAATCGTCATGCCCTTAGTAACGGCGAGTGAAAAGGGTGAAGAGCAAACCGAACTGCTGTAGTAATATAGCAGGATGTGGAGTTGTAGGACTTGGGTCTTTCCTAGCTTGCTGACTCGAAGTCTGCTGGAATGCAGCACTTTAAAACGTGACAGTCGCGTAGAGGAAGGCAAGAAGGAAAATGCCAGGTATCCTGAATACCACTCCTTGGATATGGAGTGGGAAACTGCCAGGCATTAACTGGTAACTCTAAATACGTCTAGAGTCCGATAGCGTAGTATGTATTGCGAAAGAAAGCTGAAAAGCATCCCGAAAGGGAGGTGAAAAGAACCTGAAACCAAGTTGGAGTTAGTCAGCTACGGCCTGAAAGGTTCTACTCTGAAGGAAAGCTGTGTGAACAGCCAGTAGCAGGAGTAGATTACAGGGTCGTAGCATCCGTTTCGAAAAACGGGACAGGGAGTTTATTTCGGTAGTGAGGCTAATTGGTTTAAGCCAAGCAGCCAAAGCGAAAGCAATCTGCCCGTATCTGCGCAAGCAGTGTGGGGCAAGGTATGAAAGTGCCTGGAATTACCGGGATAAGACCCGAAACCGGTTGATCTAACCCTGAATAAGGTGAAGTCTTGCGAAAGCAAGGTGGAAGCCTGTTACCGATTGTGAGACCCAATC
>Ga0315281_10001457_pt1 | contig 34912 bp, 28 predicted proteins | sample YL17G07_0_MG_FD_204540 | JGI IMG/M metagenome (GOLD analysis project Ga0315281, IMG submission 204540) | Sediment microbial communities from Yellowstone Lake, YNP, Wyoming, USA - YL17G07_0 | ecosystem: Environmental > Aquatic > Freshwater > Lake > Sediment | place: USA: Wyoming | collected...
ATTGCATCACTTAAATTTAAATTGAAGCGGAAGAGGCATCATCCATAATAAATCTGAATGATGCCTCTCCATTTTGTTTTGATTAAAATGTTTGTCTGTTCAATAACTTATGTTTCACTTTTTAATAAATTGGTTTCAATGGTAGGCACGTGGGGATTTGAACCCCAGACTTCTACCGCGTCAAGGTAGCGCTCTCCCCCTGAGCTACGTGCCTTCAGACCTCCTTTGCCTATCCCGTGGGTGGGACAAGCAGGCTTCAGAAAAACGTTGTATGAATAACAGTTTTTTCGAATATTGTCAAGAAAATTGTTAAGTTACAACTCTATGCCCTGAATACTAATTCCCCTTTCCTATCATCCATATCTGCAGTAATCGTACTGCCTTCTTTAAATTTACCTTCTAATATTTTCATGGCTAATTTATCCTGAATCTCCTTTTGAATCACTCGCTTAAGTGGTCGAGCCCCATAAGCAGGATTAAATCCTTCTTTGGCTAACCAATCTTTCGCTTTCTCAGTCATTTTGAGTTGTATTCGCCTCTCCAAAAGGCGTTGCTCAAGTTTCTTAACTTGAATCTCAACAATCGCCCTGATCTGCTCCAATCCAAGACTGTGGAAGATAATCAACTCATCAATACGATTTAAAAATTCTGGTTTGAAATGGGCTTTGACCGCATCCATCACTCGACGCCGCATTTCCTCATAGTCCTTCTCACCTAAGTCCATAATCCACTGGCTTCCGATATTGGAGGTCATGATGACCACAGTGTTTTTGAAGTCAACGGTTCGACCGTGACCATCGGTCAGCCTTCCATCGTCTAAAATCTGCAAGAGGATGTTAAATACTTCTGGATGTGCCTTCTCAATCTCATCCATCAGGACAATGGAATAAGGCCTTCTCCGGACTGCCTCGGTGAGAAACCCACCCTCCTCGTATCCAACATACCCTGGGGGTGCACCGATCAATCGGGCCACAGAATGTTTCTCCATGTATTCTGACATATCGATTCTTACCATGGCCTGTTCATCATCGAATAAAAATTCGGCCAGGGCTCGAGCCAGCTCTGTCTTTCCAACACCGGTGGGTCCCATAAAGACAAAAGAACCGATGGGCCGATTGGGATCCTGCAATCCCGCCCTCGCCCTTCTTACGGCATTGGAGACAGCAAGTATTGCATCGTCCTGACCCACTACTCTCTGTTTGAGCTTCCCTTCCATATGAATCAGTTTTTCAACCTCTCCTTCCAACATCTTTGAAACAGGAATACCAGTCCATTTGGAAACCACTTCAGCCACATCCTCTTCATCCACTTCCTCTTTCAGCATCTTCTCATTCTTTTGAAGTTCAGTAAGCTTCTCTTCTTCTTTCTTCAATTCACTTTCGAATCTTGCCATCTCACCATATTGCAATTCCGCCAATCTGGAATAATCTACCTCTCGTTCTGCTTCTTTCATCATCTGTTTCGTTTTTTCAATCTGTTCTTTAATCTGATGGATTCGTGAGATGGCCTTCTTCTCATTCTCCCATTTGAGCGTCTTCTCTTTCACCCCTTCTTTTAAATCAGCCAGTTCTTTTTCGAGTTTTTTCAACCTTTCGATGGAAGCCTTGTCCTTCTCCTTTTTCAATGCTTGACGTTCAATTTCTAATTGCATTATCTTCCGCTGTACTTCATCAATCTCCATCGGGACGCTATCAATCTCAATCCTCAGCTTCGAGGCTGCCTCATCCATCAAATCGACTGCTTTATCCGGAAGGAAACGGTCTGAAATGTATCGGTGCGAAAGCATGGCAGCCGCGATGATCGCTGAATCTTTAATTTTCACGCCATGATGAACCTCATAACGCTCTTTCAATCCTCTCAAAATAGCGATGGTATCCTCGACGGTTGGTTGGCTGACATAAATCGGTTGGAATCGGCGCTCTAAAGCGGCGTCCTTCTCCACATACTTCCGATACTCATTGAGCGTTGTGGCACCGACACATCGGAGTTCCCCTCTGGCCAGGGCTGGCTTCAACATATTCGAGGCATCAATGGCGCCTTCTGCTGCACCCGCTCCCACTAAGGTATGGAGTTCATCAATGAAGAGGATGATATTCCCTGCCGCATTTATAATCTCCTTCAAAACTGCTTTCAATCTCTCTTCAAACTCACCCCTGAATTTGGCACCTGCAATCAGCGCTCCCAGATCAAGGGCAACCAACTTCTTATTCTTCAATGTCTCGGGAACATCCCCTTTCACGATTCTTTGTGCCAACCCTTCCACAATGGCTGTCTTACCGACTCCTGGTTCCCCTATCAATACGGGGTTGTTCTTTGTTCTCCTTGAGAGGACTTGAATCACCCTTCGGATTTCATCATCTCTACCGATCACCGGATCGAGCTTTCCCTTCCTTGCCTCCTCAGTGAGATCCCTGCTGTAACGTTTTAAAGCCTGATACTTCTCTTCTGGGTTCTGATCGGTCACACGATGAGGCCCCCGGATCTCTTGTAACACTCTGAAAATCGCATCCTTGGTCACCCCGTTTCTCTGGAGGATCTGAAAGGCAGCTCCTTGCTTCTCATCTGCAATGGCAATGAGGAGATGCTCGGTGGACAGGTATTCATCCGCCAATCTTTCAGCTTCTTTCCAAGCCATGTTAAAAATTTCATTGAGCCGACTGGAGAGATAAACCTGTCCTGCCCCTCTCCCTGTCACTTGAGGAATCCGGTTTAACTCATCCTCTAACTGAGAAGTGATTAAATCCAGATTAGCCCCTAATTTTTGGAGAATTGGAATGACAACCCCCTCTTTCTGTTCCAGAAGGGCTAACAAAAGGTGTTCCACATCTATCTGTTGATGGTGCTTCCGTTCTGCAATGGATTTGGCTTCTTGCAAAGCCTCTTGAGCTTTCAATGTAAATTTCTCTATATTCATTTAATTCACTCCCCCCTATTTCAAATTATCTTAAAAATAATCATCCCCTTGAGGTTTTGCAAATAGAATGAGATAGAAAATAAGAGTTATTGGTCTCAAGGTAAGGGTAAAGATGCCAGTTTCGTTGATGGGTTATAGTCTAGATGTATAAAATCTTTAAGGGTTATCGTTGTCGAAGCTCGTATCGAATCTCGTTTTCAGACGCTGGATAGTCGAGCTTCTATTTTCGAGTTTCTTGCTTCGATACGAGCATCGTCACCGTTAAACAATTTTTCGTTTAACCCTAAACCAAACAGGCTTCCTAACCCAAACCCTTACCATTCTACTTATACTTTCAAGGTATTTGCCAGTTTTGCAAATTCTTGAATGGACAGAGTTTCAGGTCTTCTTCGAGGGTCTATCCCGATTGCCTCCATCTTCAACTCTATGGATTCTGGCAGGGTAAGTTCAGAATGCTTCAGTGCATTAACCAATGTCTTTCTACGGTAACCAAAGCAGGCTTTTACTACTTTCTTGAACCACTCTTCATCATTCGTTTCGATCATAGGTCTTTCTTTCCAAACCATATGAACCACAGCTGATTCAACCTTTGGTGGTGGAAAGAAGGCAGAGGGTTTGATGAAGAAACGGATGGAGGCATCTAAAAACAATTGTACGAAGATCGACAACGGACTGTATTCTTTCCCGCCTGGAGGAGCCACCATTCTCTCTGCTACTTCTTTCTGCAACATTAAGGTTAGGGTGGAAAAGAATTCCTTCAACTCGATGAAATGAAAGAGAAGAGGTGTTGAAATCTGATAAGGAAGATTAGCGACCACTTTCATCTTTTGACCTTCCAGAAAATCAACCCATTCGACTCCCCGGTCTGAAGCCCGGGGTATGCTCAGGGTTGATACTGAGCGGCGCTTTTTACCCCGATTTAAAAATCGGGGTTTGGCGCCGTCGAACGTATCAATCTTTCTAAAGTTGATCGTTAAAATATCCCCCCTCACCACATCCACATTTGGGGAGTCGGCTAACTTCTTCTTTAAGATCTCTACCAATTTGGGGTCGATCTCAACAGCGATCACATGTTTAGCCAGACGGGCCAGGGCAAGGGTCATCTCCCCAAGACCCGGGCCAACCTCAAGAACCACATCCTCTTTTTCAACCTGGGCGGTCCGGATCACTTTATCCAAGATATTTCGGTCAACAAGAAAATGTTGACCCAATCTTTTCTTGGGGAATAAGCCATATTCCAACAATTCTCTCTTGATTGAAGTCATAGCGTTATTCTGATAATAACAACCATACATTTCCCCTCCCCTGGCGGGAGGGGATTCACCCTGTTAGATAGAACGTTTCTCGGATAACAGAGCTGAATAGAGAACCTTATCTAACAGGGTGATGGGGAGGGGGATAGATGTAATTTCACCCTCACCCCCACCCTCTCCTCTCCGAGCCAGAGGCTCTCCCTCCGGGGCAGAAGCCCCTCTGGGGCGGAGCCTGAGCCGGAGGCCGTCAAGGGAGAGGGAGATATATTTTAATCCTTATAGTTCGTATCCATTCTAATCAGAGTGGCAAATTGGAGAAGGCGTTGAGTGATAAGGGTGACCGAATCCCTCGCTTCAAATATTCATATCCGACCACACCCACCATAGCGGCATTGTCTGTGCAAAAGGAGGGAGAAGGAAGATAGACCTTTAGTTTCTGCTCAAATGACTCCTCCCTTATCTTCTGCCGAAGGCGCTGATTGGCTGCCACCCCTCCTGAAAGAACGATCCTTTTCAATCCCTGGTGTTGAGCGGCTTGAACTGTTTTCTTCACCAATACCTCGACTACCGCCTCCTGAAAACTGGAGACGATATCCTTGATGAGATCTTCGGGATAACCTCCTGGAGGCTCGGGATGAGCCTTTACATAATTGACAACAGCGGTCTTGAGTCCACTGAAACTGAAATCGAAGGAATTTTTCGAGAGAAGGGGCCTCGGGAATCGAATCGCCTTGGGATTCCCTGCTTTTGAGAGTTCATCAATAATTGGTCCTCCTGGATATCCCAGACCTAAAAGCTTAGCCACTTTGTCAAAGGCTTCCCCTGCTGCATCATCCCGGGTCTGTCCCAATCGCTTATATTTTCCAAATCCATCTATACGAAAAAGAGAGGTATGTCCTCCTGAGACGACCAATCCGATGAAAGGAAATCTCGGAGGTTTCTCCTCGAGAAAGATGGCTGAAAGATGTGCCTCAATGTGATTGACTCCGATGAATGGTAATCCTCTGGCAAAAGCGATGGATTTGGCAAAGGAAAGGCCAACTAAAAGGGAACCCACCAATCCCGGTCCCTGGGTCACAGCAATGCCATCAATTTCTTTTAACGTCACCTTGGCTGTTTCCAGGGCTTCTGTTACAATGGGCACAATCGATTCGATATGTTTTCTCGAGGCCAGTTCGGGAACCACCCCCCCATATTTCTGATGAACCGAAACTTGTGAAGAGACTACATTAGAGAGGATCTTCCTCCCATCCAAAATCACAGCCGCTCCAGTATCATCACAAGATGTCTCAATCGCCAAAATTAACATAATTATTATTCATTAAATGTAGGGGAGCCCCTCTGTGGGCTCCCAAACTTGGCGACCACGCTTGCGCGCCGAAGTGCTACAGCGCGCAGGCACGGAGGGTCGCCCATACAAAATTCCTTATTAAGGAAGATACCTCAAAATACCAATGGATGCAAAAGAAAAGATAGGAAAAATCTCCTAAGAGAGATCTAATGGAGCCCCACGGGCAAAGCCCGTGGTCTTCTGCGTAGGCGGATAAACAAAATTATCTTGACGGAAGGGGAGTAGCACCTTAATCTATTTTATAGGGTTTTTTCTGCTTCCTTGAGTGAGAAACCCTCGATTTGGAGAAAAGGATCTGTGAATTCTATTAAATTTTCAATCATTGTGCCCGTATTTCATGAAGGAGAAAGGGTCAATGACCTGATTGACCACCTTAACCATTTAGATTCTAAGAAAAATGTTGAGATTATCGTAGTGGATGGGGCACAGGAAAAGGATACCTTAAGGGCTATTCATAGTAACCATGTGGTTAAAATCTTCTCCGAAAAAGGGCGAGCAAAGCAGATGAATGCCGGGGCCTCTGCTGCTAGAGGGGAGATTCTAATCTTTCTTCATGCTGACACAGAACTGTCTTTCCAATGCCTGAAAAAGATCAATTCCTTTATAGGTCAAAGAGAGTATGTGGGAGGGGCTTTTGATCTGGGTATTAAATCGGATAAGTTTATTTTCAAGGTGATTGGAACCCTATCCTCTTTGCGTTCCCGTTTGAACAGGATACCTTTTGGAGATCAGGCCATCTTTATCCGAAGGGAATATTTCAACCAGATAGGGGGTTACAAAGAGATCCCTTTAATGGAAGATGTGGAATTGATGAGACGCATTAAGAAATCTGGAGATAAGATATCGATTTTCTATGACCGGGTGATGACCTCTCCAAGAAGGTGGGAGAAAGAGGGAGTGATTTACTGCACCCTCAGAAATTGGACATTACAAGCTCTCTATTTCCTTGGCATTTCACCTGATAAATTGGCAAGGTTTTATAAGAATTAACCTGGTAGGTTTAAGGGCATTATTAAGCGGAGCATAATATTGTTTACCCCGTTAGAAATAATGCCCCGTTGCTCCCTCCGGGCCAGTCGCTTCGACTCGAAACCGAGAGGCCCTCTCTCCGGGGCAGAAGCCCCTCTTGGGCGGAGCCTGGACCGGTGGCTGCAGCGGGGTTACATTTTAGAATAATTCCGGGTTCCGCCCCGTAGGGGGTTCCACCCCGGAGGGCGGGGTTTATCCCGTTTAGAGATAAATCTCTAACGGGATTTAATGCCCCGCTGGAATTTCTAACGGGGTTTACATCGAAATATATCGTTTTTGTAGGGCAGGCCTTTAGGCCTGCTTACTGCAAGGCTGAAGCCTTGCCCTACGAAATGTAAACTATTTTGTGCTCTTGGTAATAATTATGGAAAAATAATTAAAGCAGACAATAATGGACAATGAATTGTTAATCAGGCCTGGATTTTTCTTTGGCATTCTTGTAGTCATGTTTCTTTGGGAACTCATTGCACCCCGCCGCCCTTTAACCACATCGAAGATAACACGGTGGTTCAGTAATCTCGGCTTGGTCCTGATAGATTCCATTGTGGTGCGCTTAGTTTTTCCAACAGCATTGGCAGGTATTGCCCTCCACGTTCAGCAACGGGGATGGGGTCTATTCAATCAATTTGAACTGCCTTACCTTTTAAAAATCATCTTCAGCGTGTTGGTTCTCGACTTCGTCATCTATCTTCAACACATCGTGTTTCACTCCGTCCCCCTGTTCTGGCGGCTCCACATGGTTCACCACACAGACATGGATATTGATGTCACGACAGGGGTTCGTTTTCATCCGATAGAGATCATCCTTTCAATGGGCATCAAGATGATCGTTGTTGTCCTGATTGGAGCACCTGCCATAGCTGTTTTGATCTTTGAAATTATATTGAATGGGACATCTATGTTCAATCATGGAAATGTTCACTATTCTCAAAATATTGATTTCATCCTTCGCCTTTTGGTGGTGACGCCAGAGATGCATCGTGTTCATCACTCAACGATACGGTGGGAAACAAACAGCAACCTCGGCTTCAACTTCCCATGGTGGGATAGACTATTTGGAACCTATCGTGATCAACCTGCAAAAGGACACTTAGAGATGACCATTGGCCTTGACCAATATAAGGAACCAAATAAATTGACGTTACCGTGGTTGCTCGTCTTGCCCTTTATCGGCAAACTGGGAAAGTACCCGATGACCAGAAGTCCAGGGGTGGAGTAATAATCCCCCCCATCCCCCCTTTAGTAAAGGGGGGATGGGGGGATTTGAAGTTATTTTCTAAGGGAAATAAGAATATGTGGCGACCTATATTGTTGATTGGGTTAATCGTAGCCATTTTTATCCTCGCCATTATATTTGGCGTGGGTGAGAAACTGGGTGCCCTCAGGGAATGGATTCAATCCCTGGGGGTCTTAGGACCTGCTGTCTTTGTGGGTCTTTACATTTTGGGAGTGGTGGCTGGAATTCCTGGCTCAGCACTCACCGTCGCCGCAGGAGGTCTGTTTGGATCATTATTAGGAGTCATTCTTGTCAGCCTTGCATCCACCATTGGGGCAAGCTTTTCTTTTTTAATAGCTAGATACTTCGCCCGGGGTGCTATCGCCAACTGGCTTTCCAAGAGGGAAAAGTTCAAGAGTCTGGATGTCATGACCGAAGAGCACGGGGCAATGATCGTAGCCATCACACGCCTCATCCCCGTCTTTCCCTTTAATCTCCTTAATTATGGGTTCGGCTTGACGAAAATTCCTTTCTGGACTTATGTGTTCTGGTCCTGGCTCTGCATGCTTCCAGGAACGGTTCTCTATGTCGTGGGCGTGGATGCTGTGATTCAATTGATCGTTCAACGAAAGGTACCGTGGATACTACTCGGAGTGATAGCTGGAGTGGGTGTGCTGTTGGTAGTATTAGTTAAGTTTGCACATCGCAAAATAAAATTTTAATAAGAGGAAGGTAAGTAGCTATGGAACAGGGCCTACCCTTAGAATCTCAAAAGCTTTATAAAGCAAAAATAGAAGTCGTTCAAATCAATCTCGGAAACAGGTGCAATCAGGCATGTTCCCACTGTCATATAGAAGGCTCACCTTCTGGAAAGAAAAAAATGGATCGCTCCACTGCTCAGAAAATACAGGAGGCCCTAATAAAACTAAACATCCAGAACATTGAGTTTACCGGTGGGTCTCCCGAGATCAACCCAAACCTTAAATTTTTTATCAAAGGACTCTCAAAGTATGGTAAGAAGCTGACAGTCAGGACCAATCTAACCATCCTCGAGCTCCAAGATTACTCCTTTTATCCCGATCTTTATAAAAAATATAGAATCCATATTGTGGCATCCTTGCCATCAATATTTGAAGATGTCACCGATCGGCAAAGAGGCAAAGGCGCCTTTCATTCGAGTATTAGGATCCTCAAGAAACTTAATGAGATGGGATATGGAACAAATGGACTCTTGTTAGATCTTGTTTACAATCCAGCCGGGGATCACCTTCCTCCGGAACAGACTCAATTGGAGAAGAAGTATAAAGAATTATTGAAGAAACATTATGGCATCTTTTTTTCCCATTTGATTCTACTGGCCAATTGTCCTGTCACGAGGTTCAAGGATTTTCTAACCAGGGAGGGGAGATACAATCAATACATGGAGCTCTTGAAAAAGAATTTCAATTCAAGAACCTTGGATCTCATGATGTGCAGAAACTTAATCTCTGTTGACGATAAAGGCCTTCTTTACGACTGTGATTTCAACTTAGCCATAGGCAAAGGGATCAAGGGTTATGAAGGAGTCAAATTCTGGGATGTTGACTTCTACCACTTTCAACCTGAAATCACGCTCGGAGAACACTGCTACGCCTGCACGGTCAATCAAGGTAGTCACTGAAGCCCTCCAACGGGGATTCGGTGATTCCCTAAAAAACATCCCCTCCCTTGGTGGGAGGGGATTCACCCTGTTAGATAGAACGTTTCCTGAATAACAGGGCTGAATAAAGACCCTTATCTAACAGGGTGAAGGGGAGGGGGATGGTTCGACGAGCTCACCATGAATTCACCCTGAGCATGTCGAAAGGTCACCCCTCTCCGAGCCAGAGGCTCTCCCTCCGGGGCAGAAGCCCCTCTTGGGCGGAGCCTGAGCCGGCGGCCACCCTCACCCTCCCCCATCAAAGGGGGAGGGTATCTAATTAAGAAATTCCAATATTTTGGGCTAAGGGTTTAGATATTATACCGACTCAATAAGGAGCGTTAGATTGGATAATCGGTGTTTGCTTTTCTTTATAAAAAATCCAGAAAAAGGCAAAGTTAAAACAAGACTGGCCTCTGCGATGGGTGATGAGATGGCAGTGAAGCTTTACAGGCGCTTTCTGCTTGAAATACTATCCACCTTAAACAGAGGAACATTTCTTTTCTATCTATGTTTCAACCCAGAGAATTCCCTGAACGATCTCAAAGATTGGTTAGGAGACCATTACCTTTACACGCCTCAGAGGGGGGAAAATCTTGGCGAGAGGATGAAGAACGGTTTCGTAGAAGCTTTTTCCATGAATTTCAAAAGAGTGGTCCTCATTGGAAGTGACATTCCCGACCTGCCGATAGAGTTTATCGAAGAAGCTTTCCATTCTCTCAAAGAAAAGGATGTAGTAATCGGTCCTTCCTTTGATGGCGGATACTATCTCGTTGGTTTCAGGGATAGGAGCTTCTCCCCTCAAGTATTTGAGGAAATCCCATGGAGCACGGATAGGGTTTTTGAAGAGACCATGAAAGTTTTAAAACATGAAAAGCTGACGGTTCATACCCTTCCACCCTGGAGAGACATCGATACGATTGAGGATCTGAAGCATCACACTCTTGGAACACGTTGCTATTCAGGAAAGAAAAATAAAAATCAAAATTGACTTGTATAATTTATAAGTTTTCACAAGAAAATATCAGTGGTTGTGTCTATTTCAAAAATAGCATTGGGTCGATAGCTTTGTTATTTCTCCTGATTTCAAAATGGAGATGGGGGCCTGAGGCCCTCCCTGTCTGGCCCACCTTTCCGATGATCTGTTCCTTCTCCACCCATGTCCCCTCCTCTACCAGATTCACCTGATTGTGTGCATAAACCGTTACATACTCCTCGGAATGGCGAAGGATGATCAGGTTCCCATATCCCTTGATGGTGTTATTGGAGTATATAACCATCCCGGCATTGGAAGCTTTAATCGGTGTCCCCATGGGAGAGGAGATATCAATTCCCTGATGTCTTCTGCTTTCTGCCCCCACAAAAACATCATTGATTTTGCCTTCAACCGGCCAGATGAAATCGAGTTTTTTGTAAGCAATCTTTGCTTTTTCCCCTGGTTCTGCGACCACATCATCAATATAAATCTCAACTTTCAAAACTTTTTTCGCCCCTGGTATAAAAATCCGTTGACCTGTTTGAATCTTACCTGGATCCGTAATTCCATTTAGAGAGGAAACCTCTTTGAGATCGACCCCGTAGGTTTTACAAATACGGTAAAGGGTTTGGTGTCTCTCCACCACATGATAAACCCCTTTCATCTCGTGAGGAAATTTTTCAACAGATACTTTATGTGGGCCGCATCCATTAATGAGTAGAATGATGAAAAGGCATGACAACCATAAAAAAAGTTTAAATGACCAGGTCTGAAAATAGGGTTCCCTTTCCATCTTTTAGGCTTGTAGGACTATTTGAAGCAATTCCACACCGAGGTCCTCATCCTTAAAAAAATCTCCCCTTTCCCCTCTTTAAAAAAGAGTGGTAGATAGATTTCTAAAAAAGAAAAGGTGAATGGCGCCTCCCTTTGGCAAAGGGAGGCGCCGCCGTCCAAAGCCTGCCTTCGCCGAAATGCCTGCCCTCCGCAAGGCTTCTGGATGCGGGCTTCGTGCTGGCAGGCCAGACTTTGGCGCCGGACGGTTGGGAGGGTTTTTGATCATTCGGTTTCCCACCCATATTTCCCTATTAGTTTGACAAATCGGCAACCGCCCAAGTCCTCCTTTTTTATTCCCTCTTCTGCCTTAGTCACTCGAAACAAATCTTGGACAAAAGCGTCTCCCACGGGAATGACCAGTCTTCCACCCATCGCCAATTGATCGATCAGGGGTTGGGGAATATCCGGAGACCCTGCCGTGACAATAATGGCATCGAAAGGCCTCTCCTCTATCCATCCAAAGGTCCCATCGAAGATTTTGATTTCTACATTGAAATACCCCAATTCATAGAGTAACTTTCTTGCCCGAATGGCCAAGGAACGAATCCTTTCGATAGAAAAAACTTTCTCAGACAATTCGGCCAAAATGGCTGTCTGATATCCAGATCCTGTACCGATCTCTAAAACCTTCTCTTTCCCACTTAACAGCAATGCCTCGGTCATCAATGCGACCATATAGGGTTGAGAAATGGTCTGTTTTTCTCCAATGGGCAGAGGATGGTCGCTGTAGGCTTGATTTTGGAGGGCTTCTTCTACGAAGAGGTGGCGAGGGATTTTCTTCACGGCAGCAATCAACTTGGCATCTTTGATCCCCCTGGAGACGATCTGTTCCTCCACCATCTTCAATCTTGCCTTCGGAAAATCGATCATCTTCTTGGACCCAAAATGTCAAATGCCAAAGTAAAGGATGAGGCTGAGGTTGAGGTTAAGGTTTAAATAATAAAATCCTAACCCTTACCTTAACCTGAATTTTAGAGGCTGACACTCATTCGTCCTTTTCAACCTTTTTCTTCAACTCATCCAGAATATTTAAAGCCTCGATAGGGGTTAACTGATCGGTCTTGATCTTCTTCAACTCAGATCGGATGGAATCAGGCTGAATAAAGAGGGAGGGTTGTAAAGGAGGTTTGGGCTTCGAGGTCGGTATTTTTGTCGTTGCAATTTTCGGCATCCCCATGGCATCCAATTCGCCCTTCTCCAGGTTGGAAAGGATCTCTTTTGCCCGATCGATCACCTTTTGTGGAAGGCCTGCCAGTCGCGCCACTTGAATCCCATAGCTTCGATTGGTTCCCCCCTCTACAATTTTTCTAAGAAAGATGATCTCCCCGCCCCACTCTTTTACTGCTACATTGTAATTTTTGACCCTTTCCTTTGTGAGGGCCAATTCCGTCAATTCATGGTAGTGTGTCGCAAAAAGGGTCTTCGGCCTGAGCGAGGCTTGGTCATGGAGATATTCAGCCACTGCCCAAGCAATACTCAACCCATCAAAGGTGCTGGTCCCCCTTCCGATCTCATCTAAAACGACAAGACTCCTCGAGGTAGTCTGGTTTAATATGCGAGCTGTCTCCATCATCTCCACCATGAAGGTGCTTTGTCCCCTCATGATATTGTCCAGAGCGCCAATACGTGTAAAGATCCGATCCACCACTCCAATCTTTGCTTCGCTTGCCGGAACAAAACATCCCATCTGGGCCATCAGAATGATAAGGGCCACCTGCCTTAAATAGGTTGATTTCCCTGCCATGTTGGGCCCAGTAATGATGAGAAGTTGATGCTCTTGGGTATTCATTTGAGTATCGTTTGGAACAAATCTTTCTGAAAGCCCCATTCTTTCCAGGACAGGATGCCTCCCATCGCGAATTATGATCCCATCCTCTTCATCCACAACGGGTCGGACATAATCGTACCGATCAGCAATCTCCGCCATCGAACCAAAAATATCTATGACGGCAATGGCTGAGGCGGTTTTTTGGAGTCTCGCCGTTTCATCTGAAACTTTTTTCCGAATTTCTTCGAAGAGCCGGTATTCCAGCTGACAGATCGCTTCTTCTGCTCCTAATACCTTGGTTTCAAATTCCTTGAGCTCTGGGGTGATGAATCGTTCCGCATTGACCAAAGTTTGTTTTCTCATGTAATGGTTGGGGACGAGGTGAAGGTTGCTCTTGGTCACCTCGATATAATACCCAAAGACTTGGTTATATCGAACTTTCAAAGAGGAAATTCCTGTCTTCTTCCTCTCCTCTGCTTCCAATTGAAGGATCCATCCCTTCCCTTCCCTTCCAATCTCTCTTAATCCATCCAATTCCTTGTCATAATTCGGCTTGATGATCCCTCCCTCTCTGATCGTTAAAGGTGGGTTATCCACAATGGAGGATTCGAGAAGTTGAAAGAGATCATCAAAGTTCTCGATTTCTGATGTGAACTCTCTTATGGTGAAAGCGGTAAAAGGCTGAAGATTAGATTTGAGAACGGGTAAGGTTTTAAGTGAATTTCTTAATCCGATGAGATCCCGGGCATTGGCATGCCCAAGGAAGATCCGTGAAGTCAGCCTTTCAATGTCCTGAATACCTCTTAAAGACTCCCGCAGTTCCTTCCTTTCGATCTTTTTCTCTTTCAGTTCAGAGACCCCTTCCAAACGGCATTCGATCTCTTTGACATCCATCAGGGGATAATTTAACCACTGTTTCAACGTTCGACTTCCCATCAGGGTCATCGTCTCATCTAAGACCCAGAAGAGAGAACCTCTCTTCACCTGCTCAAAGAGAGATTGGGTCAGCTCTAAATTTCTCTTCGTCACCTCATCGATGACCATAAAATCCTGGACCTGATAAAAAGAAATGGGTCGGATGTGGGAAAGCGGCTTTTTCTGGTTCTCCTCTGCATAGTGAAGGACCATGGCTACGGCTTGGGCTGCAAAAGGTGCTTTGTGGAGGATCGCCTTTCGTTCCATCTCATTGAAAGAAGGGATGGCATCGAATTTTGGTTCGTCTAAATAGGTAATCAAACCATTCTCAAAATTTTTTTTAAATCCTTCAAAGCAGGGATGCTCCTGAAATCTTTTAAGTGATAAGATTTCTTTGGGTTCGTTTCGAAGGGATTCGCTCAGAAAGGGTTCAAATCCTGAGATTTGACAGGCTTTCAATTCACCTGTTGAAATGTCCAAAAAGGCAAGCCCGAAAACCTCCCCCTCTGCACAGAACCCCATCAAGTAATTATTTTCTCCAGTCCCCAATTGAATCGAGTCCGTCACCAGGCCTGGAGTAAAAACCCTGACCACTTCTCTCTTGACAATCCCTTTTGCAAGCCTTGGGTCTTCTACTTGGTCACAGAGGGCAACCTTATATCCTTTCTGTAATAGTTTGGAGATATATGTTTCAGCCGCAAAATAGGGAACCCCGCACAGAGGGACACTATCCTTTTGACCCTTATTCCTTGAGGTTAAGGCAATGTCGAGTTCTCGAGAACCCACGCGGGCATCCTCAAAGAACATCTCGTAGAAGTCCCCCATCCGAAAGAAAAGAATAGAATCCGGATATTGACTCTTAATTTGGAGATATTGTTTGATCATGGGGGTCAAGGGTTTCATCGGTATTGTTTGTAGGGGCGACATTTATGACGCCCATATAATAAGGGTTTGATAAATCAAACCCCTACAATTTGTATTGGATAATTTATTTCCTAAAATAATCTAACAAAATCTCTCCAGGATGTAAACCCCATTAGAAATTCCAGTCGTTGAGACTCGAAACCGAGCGGGGCATTATTTCTAACGGGGTAAAATGGAAGTTCAGTGTAGGGGCGATTCATGAATCGCCCATTCGATGGTCGAAGTCTGGAGGGCGTTATATATAACGCCCGTACGGAGTTGGGAGAAAGGAGTTATGAGTTATGAATTATGAATTATGAATTTCAAGAAACCACTTTGAGCTTTGGGTCGAGAATGACGCTATGCCCTATGCCTGCCTTCGCCGAAGCGGCTACGCGCAGGCAGGCGCTTTGCGTTTTAAGGAGCAAGAGGCAATACATCAAGCCCCATGATTTCAGGGAATCCCAGCATAATATTCATATTTTGAACAGCTTCGCCGGATGCTCCTTTCACTAAATTATCAATCGCCGTAATAATGACAGTCCGACCATCTGCCTCGTTCACCTTGACCCCGATATCACAATAATTGGAACCCCGGACATCTTTTGTATTGGGAAGCTTCCCTTTCGGGTAAATTCGGATAAAAGGCTCCTTTTGATAATGCTCTTGAAAAGCGCTCAAAACCTCCTCGGTCTTCCATTTTTTTGTGAGGATGAGATAGATGGTCGTTAAAATCCCGCGATCTATAGGAATAAGATGGGGGACAAAAGTTACTGCCACCTTTTTCTTGGTCATCTCACTCAATTCCTGCTCGATCTCAGGGAGGTGTCTGTGCTCAAATATTTTATAGGCTTTTACCCCTTCGTTGACCTCGCAAAAAAGCGATTCCAAAACGACATCCCTCCCTGCACCACTGACGCCGGATTTGGAATCAACCACAATATTTTCCAGGGAAATCATCCCCTTCTTCACCAGCGGAATGAGGCCGATCAAGGCTCCGGTTGGATAACATCCTGGGTTCCCAACAATTTTGGCATTTCGAATCTTCTCCCGATGAAGCTCGGGGAGACCATAAACGGATTCCGGGAGTAAATCTGCACTCGTATGCTTTTGATACCATCGCTCATAGACACCAGCATCTTTAAATCGAAAGTCTGCACTTAGATCAACCACCTTCTTCCCCTGCCGATAAAATAATGGAACAGTTTCCATTGCGGTCTTATGGGGAACGGCCGTGAAGATGAAATCCGTTTTTTTTGAAATTTGATCAACAGCGAGTTCTTCACATTTCAACTGGAGATGTTTCATCAGGGATGGAAAAACCTGGTCAATTGAAACTCCAGCATATTTCTGTGAGGTCAGCGCTGTGACCTCCACCTCAGGGTGGTGAAGGAGAAGGCGGAGAAGCTCAACTCCTGTATAACCCGTGGCTCCTATGATCCCCACTTTTGTCTTCATTGACCACCTCTTGGGTTCATTTGGTTTATTTTGTTTTTTGGGTTTGTTTGGTCTATTTCGTTAACACAAGAAATCAGATAAACAAGAGAAACTCAAAAATAAAAAAGGGAGGCCGCATGACCTCCCCTTTTATGGTCATAGCATTATCTTTTGGAAAATTGTGGTCTTCGCCTGGCTCCTCTTCTCCCGTATTTCTTCCGCTCTTTGACCCTTGAATCACGTGTGAGAAATCCAGCCTTTTTCAAAACATCTTTAAAATCGGCATTATATTGAAGAAGGGCTTTTGCAATCCCATGGCGGATAGCACTGGACTGCCCGGACTCCCCTCCTCCATGTACATTAATGGTTACATCGAACTGATTTCGGGTTCCTGTTACATCGAAGGCCTGAAGTGCGACCATTTCGCTAGTCTCTCTCCCGAAATACTCTTTCAATGCTCTCTCGTTGATAACAAACTTTCCTTCCCCGGGTTCAATCCAAACCCTTGCGATGGATGTCTTTCTTTTGCCTGTAGCATAAATTGGTTCTGTCACTTTCTTCTCTCCTTTAGAATATAAATTTTAACAAAACCTTCCTCTCCCTTGGCGGGAGGGGATTCACCCTGTTAGATAGAACGTTTCCTAGATAACAGGGCTGAATAAAAAACCATATCTAACAGGGTAAAGGGGAGGGGAATGGTTCGACAAGCTCACCATGAACGCATCCTGAGCATGTCGAAGGATCACCCCCACCCCTGCCTACCGGCAGGCAGGCACACCCTCCCCCATCTATGGGGAGGGAAAGTGAACAAAGTTAAATCTCAAGGGAAACAGGCTTCTGAGCTTCGTGGGGATGGTTCGGGCCTGCATAGATCTTCAGCTTTCGAAGCATCTGACGGCCCAAACTATTTTTAGGAAGCATCCCCTTCACCGCTATCCTGATCATCTCCGTGGGTTTTTTCGCTAAGAGCTTTTCAGCAGTCATCTCTTTAATCCCACCGGGGTAACCCGTGTGATGATAATAGATCTTATCCTTCATCTTCTTTCCGGTTAGGGTCACTTTCCCCGCATTGACCACAATGACAAAATCCCCTGTATCCAGATGGGGGGTATAGGTGGGCTTATTCTTCCCTTTCAATATCTTTGCCAACTCTGTAGCCATTCTCCCCAACACCTTTCCATCGGCATTCACCAGGTACCACTTATATTCTAATTCTTCTTTTTTTGCTTGATAGGTTTTCATTCCTTCACCTTCAAAAATCTCAATTTAAGACAATCTTCCCATCTCTGTCAATAACCTGACTGCATTAACACAGGAACTCACCTACCGGCTTCTCCTCTTCCTCTTTGAAATGTACTTATCCCAAAGAAGGACAACCGGGCTTGCAATATAGACGGTTGAATATGTTCCTGAAATTAATCCGACGATCAGAGCCGTTGTGAAATCGTGAATGACCGGGCCGCCGAAGAAGAAGAGAATGAGCACCACCATCATCACCGTTCCTGAGGTCAGGATTGTTCTCCCGAGGCATTCATTAATACTGGTATTAAAAATCGTCTCCAGACTATCTTTTCTCATCTTTTTGATATTTTCTCTGACCCGGTCAAAAATAACGATCGTATCATTAATCGAAAATCCAATGATCGTCAGGATGACAGCCAGAACATTTAGAGAGAATTCTATGTTCAAAATGGAGATGGCACCAAAGGTAACAACAATATCGTGAAACAAGGCGACAATTCCCCCAAGACCATAGGACAACTGACGAAACCGAAAAGCCACATAAACCAGTATGGCCAAGAAAGAGAGTGCCGTTGCCCAAATAGCTTTTTCCTTTAAATCCCTCCCCACTTTTGGCCCGACCACCTCCGTCCTCCGAATCTCCAAAGCATTATCTTTGAACTGTCCCTGGAGGGAGGATTGCATCTTCCTTGACATCTCCTCCAAATCTCCGGATGCCTTCTCACCTCGGATTAAAAACTCATTCTCGCCTCCGAATTTCTGAACCATGGCATCCTTAGAACCTATCGCTTCCAAAGCATTACGGACTTCGGAAATATCGACTGCCTTCGAGAATTTAATCTGGAGCAATATGCCCCCTGCAAAGTCAACCCCGTATTTAAGACCTCCATGGAAAAAGATAGAGCCAAGGCTAATCAGAATCGCTATGGCTGAAACCCAGAGTGTGAAATTCTTCTTCCCGATAAAATCGAAACGTGTATCTGGACGGATTAACTCCATAAAACGGATTTCCTCTCTCGCTAAATACTCAACTTCTTAATTTTTACTTTAAGCGTGAGATAGTCAAACACCCATCTTGTAATAAATACTGCTGTGAAGATATTTGCCACAATTCCCCAGAACAGTGTAACCGCAAACCCCTTTACAGGACCGGTTCCGAACTGATAGAGAAAGAGCGCAGCAATGACGGTTGTCAGGTTAGAATCGATAATCGTGGTGAAGGCCCGATGATAGCCTTGATCAATGGCGGCTCGCATGGTCTTCCCCCATCTCAACTCCTCCTTGATTCGCTCGTGAATCAGGATATTGGCGTCTACTGACATCCCAACGGAAAGGACCAAACCAGCAATACCAGGAAGGGTGAGCGTCGCCCGCAATAGAGCAAGAACGGCAAATACCAAGATAACATTTAGAATCAGGGCAATATCTGCAATCACTCCGGAAAATCGGTAGTAGAAAATCATAAACAGAACAATGAGGGCCGCACTGATCAAAATAGAGATAATCCCTTGTCGGATAGAGTCCTGTCCGAGAGAGGGGCCCACTGTCCTCTCCTCAATGATCTTCACCGGAGCAGGCAATGCCCCAGCCCTCAGAACAATCGCCAATTCGTTAGCCTCATCCGTCGTGAAACGGCCAGTGATTTGAGCTCTCCCTCCAGCAATCCTTTCTTGAATCACGGGTGCTGAATAGACATTATCATCTAAAATGATGGCTAACCTCTTCTTGACATTCGCCCCTGTGATCTGTTCGAACAATTTTGCCCCGATGTCATCGAACTCTAAAGCGATATACGATTCGTGAAATTGCGAATCGAGAGCTATCCGGGCATCCTTTAATACTTCACCCGTCATTAGCGTCTTCTCTCTTAAGAGGAAGGGAACCTTCTTGACCCCTCCTGTCTTAGGATCTACCACCCGCTGATAGAGAATGATATCCCCTTCCGGAACATTCCCCTTTAGCGCCGCCTCGAGGTCTCCTTCTTCATCCACTAGTTTGAATTCTAATAAGGCTGTCCGGCCTATCAAACTTTTTGCTCTTTGAGGATCTCTGATCCCCGGGAGTTGAATCAAAATACGATCTGTACCCTGAAGGGTGATCTCGGGTTCGGACACGCCAAATTGATCAATCCGGTTTCGAATGGTCTCTAAGGCTTGATCGATGGCTTTCTTCTTCGCATACTCCACTTCTTTGCTATCCAGCACCAGTTGATATTTCCATATCCCTCCGCTTTCGGAGGTGGAGAGTTCACGCATCGCGACATAACGCTGTGCGAGAAGATTATCCACTTTTTCCTTCGCTCCGGAAAACTCCAAGAAGATTCGATCGGTCTTCTCCCTCTCAATTTTGCCCACGGGAATCCCCTTCTCCTTCAAGTCATCCTTTAGATTGTTCTTGATCCGCTCGACGTAACTTTCGACAGCCTTCTCTGCTTCCACCTCAAGGATGAGATGCATTCCTCCCTGCAGATCAAGTCCTTGGTGGATCTTTTCTGTTGGAATGACTTTCGTAAACCATGTAGGTAATTGAGAGGTTAGGGTTGGCAGCATAAGGAGAATGGCGAATACCGCAATGGCCGCATAGAGGATGAATCTCCACTTTAAACTTCTCAGCATGTAAAACTCCTCTTCATATCACCCTAACAAAATGAAACCAAGGGCCTTTCTATGCCCTTGGAATTTATAAACATAGCCCATCGAGAACCAATTTGCAAGAAAAAATTTAACAGAAAAAATTTAAGAAAAAGGCCCAAGGATCATTCACTTGGGCCTTCACAAATTATCTTGAGGGAGGAAGGCTATTTTATATCACTCCACTTCCCATACTTCTCTCTTAAAATACGATGGAGGATCTTCCCCGTCGGGGTCATGGGCATCTCTTCATCCTTAGTGAAATCGACTGATTTTGGAATCTTATATCCTGCAATCTTTCCTCTGCAATGGTCGATGAGTTCTTTCTCATTGGCTGTCTTTCCCTGATGCAGGGTCACGACAGCCTTCACCGACTCTCCCCATTTCTCATGGGGAATTCCGATCACTGCCACATATTTGACAGCTGGATGGGATCCTAAAAGATTTTCTACCTCCGACGGAAAGACATTTTCACCTCCGGTGATGATCATGTTTGCCTTTCGATCTACTAAGGTAAAATATCCATCCTCATCCTGAAAAGCCATGTCCCCTGCTGAAAACCACTCTCCCTGGAAGACCGACTTCGTCTTTTCGGGATCTTTCCAATATTCTTTAAAGCAATGGGGAGTTCGTGAATAAAGTTCTCCCACCTGCCCTCTCGGGACTTCTTTCCCATTTTCATCTAAAATTTTGATCCGATCTGATCCCCAGATTTCCCTTCCAATGGAGCCCAATTTCTTGAATTGTTCTTCTGGCCTGAGAAGTGTCACGAGCCCTGCTTCGGTTGAACCATAGGCCTCCCAGAGTTCTGCATTTTTGAAATAGTCCATGATAGCCATTTTGGTGTCTTTTCGGGCAGGCGCTGAGGAGATCAAGAGTTGCCGCATTGAACTGACATCGATGCTCTTTTTAATTTCATCGGGGAGAGCCAGCATCATAATATAATGAGTAGGAACAAGCGAAGTGAAAGTAATCTTCTCTTTTTCAATCGTCTTTAATAAATCTACTGGATCAAAGCTGACCATATTATAGACAAAAACTTTTGCGCTTATATAGGTATAGGTAAATGAATAATAAATTGAATTGATATGGCACATGGGCATGACTAGCATAACGCAGTCATCCGGCCTGAGGCCCATATTGATCGCATTTAAAAGATATTGAGAGACGTTACTTTCATGGGTTCTGACGACCCCCTTAGGTTTACCAGTCGTACCAGACGTGTACATAAGATTCCAGACATCCTCTGCATCTACCACCACATCTGGTTCTTCAGGTGAAGCCCCTGCAATAAGGGACTCATAGGATCGATAACCCTCTGGTGTCGGATCATCCCCCCAGTAAACATAGTTTTCTGGTGGGATACCTGGAAGTTTACTCCGAATAGAATTGACTATTGGGACAAAGTCCTTTGAAACAAAAAAACCCTTACATTCAGCGTGGTTGACAACATATTCTATCTCAGGAGGTGCAAGCCGGAACATAATTGGAACTGTAATTTGCCCACCTTTTGCAGCGGCCGCGTAAATTTCCAACCACTCGACACAGTTATAAGCCAATATGGCAAATCGATCTCCTTTTTTTATCCCCATTTTGGCTAATGCGTTAGATAACCGGCAGCTTCTGTCGTTCCATTGCTTGAAGGTCATCGTACGAAACTTATCCGCTGCCCCTTGTTTATCAGGGTATTGTTTTCCCATCATTTTAAGAACTGTTCCCGCCGTCATCCATTTGCTAATGGTCATAAACCCACCTCCTTCTTAATTCCAACCCCCGCTTACAAGAAACGAGAGGAGAAATTAATCTTTAATATTTAAAAAAAGACTTGTGATTTTTTTTACATTCATTATCATTATGGAAATATTTTGTCAAGGATAAGTTTTAAAAAAGACTTGTTATTCTATTGTTTTTATTGTATATAGCCATTTAAAAAAGAAAGGAGGATTGCTAAAAATGGAAATCGAAGGATATAATTTTCCAGATGATTTATATTATCACAAAGAACATTTTTGGGCTAAAGTTGTGGGTAATATTGTGATTATGGGCACAAATGATTTTGCTCAAAAATTGGCAGGTCAAATCGTTTATGTCGAATTACCCTCTCCGGGCAGAGGGCTTGAACAGGGAAAACCTTGTGGGTCCATGGAGTCTGGTAAATGGGTGGGCAGGATTTATTCTCCCGTTTCAGGAAAAGTGGAATCCTCCAATCAGGAACTTGAGGACACCCCTGAGCTGGTTAATGAAAGCCCCTATGAAAAGGGTTGGATATGCAAGATCAATCCTTCCAATCTTCAGGAGGAGCTTAGGAATTTGATGCAGGGAGAAAGTTTGGTGGAATTTATAAAGTCTGAAATCATTCGAGTGAAAAAAACAGGTTAACAAAAAACATAAACCTCCGTTGAAAAACGGTGGAGCCTATCTTATAAATAACTGACGACTTATTAGGTGGATATTGGATGATTGATTCCAAAACATTCGATCCCAATTTTAAATTCCTCATTGCCCTGGAGCCTGGAGGAGAAAACATTAAGAAATGTTTTTCCTGCGGCACCTGTACGGCAGGATGTCCTGTGAGGGAGGTCACAGACCGTTACAACCCGAGACGAATTATCCGAATGGCGATCTTAGGCATGAAAAAAGAAGTCCTCTCCAGCGACTTTATCTGGTTGTGCTCCTCCTGTTATACCTGTTTTGAAAGATGTCCCCAAAATGTCAAGATCCCTGAATTGATGAATGCCATTAAAAACATTGCTGTGAGAGAAGGATATCTTCCCTCATCGATGAAGAGTCAAATAGATCTCCTTGCCTCCTTTGGCCGTCTCTTAGAGGTGACCGATTTTGAAAATGAGAAGAGGAAAGAATCAGGCCTTCCCCTTCTTCATGGACGGACTGAGGAGGTGAAGAAGATTTTGAAGCATCTGGGTTTCTATCGTGAAGAACAGAGCAGAGGATAGTGCTCAAAACTCTGAGTATACCCTCTTTCTTGGTTGTACCGTCCCGGTCAGGGCTTTGAATTATGAGATCTCGGCAAGGAAGGTCGCCGAAAAACTTGGCCTTCACCTCTCTGATGTCCCTGACTTCAGCTGCTGCGGTTACCCCATCAAATCAGTTCACCGTTATGCCTATCTCCTGATGGCTGCCCGAAATTTGGCCCTTGCTGAGAAAAAGGGCCTTCCTCTCTGTACCCTTTGCAGCGCTTGTTGTGGTTCCCTTACAGAGGCCAATCATGAGATCCAAGAGGATGAAGAACTCCGAAAACGAATCAACAAAGACCTCTTCGAATGGTTGGGATTACGTTATGAGGGAGGGATTCGAGTCACCCATTTTATTCGAGTCCTCGACCAGGAAGTGGGAAGGAAAAGAATTTCAGAGCAGGTCCGGGCCGATCTCTCTTCTCTTCGTGTGGCTCCCCATTATGGTTGCCACTACACCAAACCCTCAACCATTTACAACAGGGTAGAGGATCCCGAGGACCCGAAAAGTCTGGATGAACTGATTCAAGCCACAGGAGCCCAATCCGTTCAATATGAGGACAAACTCCAGTGTTGCGGCGGAGGGGTGTTGGCCATTGACGAGCAGGTGGCCCTGGCCATGGCCCATGGAAAATTGGACCATCTCCGAGCCCAACAGGCAGACGCCATGATCCTTATCTGTCCTTTCTGCAATATCATGTATGAAGGAAATCAGCGTAAAATTGAAAAGGCTTTTCAAACAGAATATAAATTGCCCGTCCTCTACTATCCCCAACTCTTAGGTTTAGCTTTGGGACTCGAACCCGATGAGCTGGGGATGAAGATGAACCGAGTAAAAACGACTGAATTGCTGAAGAAGATTAACAGGAGAGCGGATTGAGATGAGTCAACTGTCCAAGAACCCGATTGGAGCAGTCTTGGTCGTCGGTGCAGGGATAGGAGGAATCCAAACCTCCTTGGACCTGGCTGAATCGGGTTTCAAGGTCTACCTCTTGGAAAAGAATCTAAGTATCGGCGGGACCATGGCGCAGTTAGATAAGACCTTCCCTACCAATGACTGCTCCATGTGCATCATGTCTCCCAAATTGGTGGATGCGGGGAGGCACCGGAATATCCAGATCCTCACCAATGCAAAAGTCGATAAAGTTGAAGGGGATCCAGGAAATTTCAAGGTCCGGATTCAAAAGAAAGCGCGATATGTTACCCTCGATGACTGCAAAGCATGCGGAGATTGTGTAAAGGTTTGTCCTGTTAAGATCCCCAATGATTACGAGCAGGGGCTTGTCACCCGAGCCGCCATCTACCAACTCTTTGCCCAGGCCATGCCGAGTGCTTATGGAATTGATAAGAGAGGAGCCCCTCCCTGTCGGGCAACCTGTCCGATCCACGTCAATGCCCAGGGGTATATCGCTCTTATTTCGGTCGGAAAATTTGAAGAGGCCTTGGCACTGGTCAGGCAAAAGAATCCATTTCCAGGCATTACCGGTCGAATCTGCACCCATCCCTGTGAATCGGTTTGTCGAAGAAGAGATGTGGAACGAGCTGTCGCCATTGACGGCCTGAAACGATTCGTCTCCGACTATGAGAAAGAAGATAAGACCGATCATACTATTCATGAAGAAAATGGAAAGATGGTCGCGATTGTGGGGGCAGGACCTGCAGGCTTGCTCGCTGCCTATGATTTGAGAAAGATGGGCTATAGTGTCACCATTTTCGAAGCCCTTCCTGTAGCTGGAGGGATGCTTGCTGTTGGAATCCCTGAATATCGCTTGCCCCGGACTGTCCTGAATAAAGAGATTGGTTACCTTCTTTGCATGGGGGTTCAGCTGAAGCTCAATACGCCAATCGGTTCAAAACTCACTCTCCAAGACCTCAAGGCCCAGGGTTATGAAGCCATCTTCATTGCCGTAGGTGCCCATCAAAGCAGAAAACTTGGTCTCGAGGGAGAAGAGGTTCAGGGTGTCCTCCATGCTGTAGACTTTCTAAGGAAGGTGGCGCTGGGGGAATCGGTGAAGAGTGGCGAAAAAGTGGTCGTTGTGGGAGGTGGAAATGCAGCCATTGATGCGGCCAGAACAGCATTTCGTCTTGGAGCAAAAGAGGTGACTATCTCCTATCGCCGTACCCGCGCTGAGATGCCGGCCCAGGAAGAGGAAATTGAAGACGCAAAGTATGAGGGGATTAAGATTGAATACCTCACTGCTCCGACCCGATTGTTGATTGAGGATGGTCGGATACGAGGGATGGAATGTATCCGAATGCAGTTAGGCGATCTCGATGAATCCGGCCGGCCCAGACCAGTACCCATTCCCGGATCAGAATTCAAAATCGAAGCGGATACCATCATCCCAGCCATCAGCCAATCCTCTGATCTCTCTTTCCTTAGCCAGAAAGACGGGATTAAGACGACCCGTTGGGGAGGAATTGAAGCGGATCCTTTCACCCTGGAGGCCAGTGTGAAAGGTATTTTTGCCGGGGGTGATGTGGTGACTGGACCTCAGACTTATATTGATGCTATGGGGTCAGGAAGAAAAGCTGCCATCTCCATTGATCGATATCTAAGAGGAGAAGACCTGAGAGCTGGTCGAGAGGAAGAAGGACCTCAGAAAGACTACATCAAGATTGATATAGACGGTGTGGAGTATCGAGAGAGAGCTCCGACAACCACCCTTCCTTTAAAAGAAAGAAGAAATTTTAATGAGGTGAACTTCGGTCTGAGAGAAGAGGATGTGATCCGGGAGGCAGAGCGCTGTCTTCAATGCGGAGGTTGTTCTGAGTGCCTGGAGTGTATCAAGGCCTGTGAAGCAAAGGCCATTGATCATTGGATGAAGAATGAGCAGCTGGAGATTGAGGTCGGTTCCATCATCCTCTCTCCAGGATTTGATGAGTTTGAGCCTTCATTAAAAAGTGAATATGGCTATGGAAGATTTCCCAATGTGGTTTCGAGTATCGAATTTGAGCGATTCCTTTCTGCCTCGGGTCCCTTCAAAGGCCAGGTCTTTAGACCTTCTGATCAGAAACATCCCAAAAGAGTGGCATGGATTCAATGTGTGGGATCAAGGGATTCCCATATTGGAAAGGGTTACTGCTCCTCGGTTTGCTGTATGTACGCTACCAAAGAAGCAGTCATCGCCAAAGAACATGCTCCAGAGACCGAAGCCACGATCTTCTTCATGGATATGAGGGCCTATGGAAAGGATTTTGATAAGTACATCGAAAGGGCCAAAAAGGAATATGGCGTTCGCTATATCCGATCCCGTGTCTCCCATGTCAAAGAGGATCCGAAGACGAATAATTTGACCATCCATTATGAAACCGAAGAGGGAGAGATGGTCTCTGAGGAGTTTGACCTCGTCGTCCTCTCCGTTGGCCTCGAACCCACACGAAGTCATCAAGAGATCGCAAAGATTTTCGATATTGATCTCAACCATTACGGTTTTGCCAAAACTTCCATCTTCTCTCCTCTCAAAACCTCGAGACCAGGGATCTTTGTCAGTGGTGTCTTCTCAGGCCCGAAAGATGTTCCTGAGACCGTAGCCCAGGCGAGTGCTGCGGCAGCAGAAGCCTCTTCCCTTCTTGCCGAGGCAAGAGGAACTTTAGTCATTGAGAAAGAATATGTCCCGGAGAAGAATGTGAATTATCAAGGACCCCGTATCGGAGCTTTCATCTGCCATTGCGGAATCAATATCGGAGGGGTTGTAGATGTACCGGCCGTGGTGGAATATGCCAAAACGCTACCGGATGTTGTCCATGCAGAAGGGAATCTCTATACTTGCTCTCAGGATACCCAAGACCAGATCAAAAAGATGATCGAAGAGCATCAATTAAACCGAGTGGTCGTCGCCTCGTGCACGCCTCGAACCCACGAACCTCTCTTCCAGGATACCATTCGTGAGGCAGGGCTCAACCGTTATCTTTTCGATATGGCCAATATTCGCGATCAGTGTTCCTGGGTCCACATGACTCAACCCAAGGAGGCAACGGAGAAGGCAAAGGATCTTGTCAGAATGTCCATCGCCAAAGCAGCTCTCCTTGATCCCCTTCCGACACAGACGGTTGAGATGAATCAAAAGGCCTTGGTGATTGGAGGAGGCCTGACTGGAATGACCGCTGCCCAGAAGATTACCCAGGCTGGCTATGAAGTTTATCTGGTTGAAAAAGAATCTGAACTGGGTGGAAAGGCGAGATCGATTCATTACACGCTCGATGGGAATGATGTTCAATCCAACTTAGAAAGTTTGAGCGGAGAGATGAAAAAGGATCCGCGAATTCACCTGATGACCGAGACGACTATAGAAAAGGTGGAAGGATTCGTTGGAAATTTTAAGACCCAGGTCCGAAATGGAAATGAGGTCAAAGAATTCGACCATGGAGTCATCATTGTTGCCACCGGCGCCGAAGAATATCGCCCCAAAGAATTCCTCTATGGCCAAGATACTCGCGTGATCACCCAGAAAGAATTAGAGGAAAGGATTGTACTCCATCCCGATAAATTAAAGGACCTGAAAAATGTGGTCATGATCCAATGCATTGGATCGAGAGATGATGACAGACCCTACTGCAGTCGAATCTGCTGTTCCGAGGCGATCAAGAATGCCTTAAAACTGAAGTCCATGGCTCCTGAGATGAATGTCTATGTCCTTTACCGGGACATTCGCACCTACGGGTTCAAAGAGGACTATTATGAAAAGGCAAGGGAGGCAGGTGTCCTCTTCATCCGTTATGAGCCAGAGAGAGAACCCCGACTTGAAACAGGGGGAGATGGTCTCCAGGTGTTTGTCCACGAACTCATCCTCCGCGATGATTTACTCATCCGGACTGATCTTCTGGTACTGAGCCAGGGGATCGTCGCTCCTTATGAAGAAAATGAACATTTGTCAAAGATGCTCAAGGTTCCGCTCAATGCAGATGGCTTCTTCCTCGAAGCTCATATGAAACTGAGGCCAGTCGATTTTGCAACAGAAGGAATCTTCCTGGCCGGACTCGCTCACAGCCCTAAATCGATTGAAGAAAGCATTTCGCAAGCCAATGCAGCCGTCGCTCGTGCTTTGACCTATCTTTCCAAAAAAGAACTTGAGACAATCGGCACTATCTCTGAAGTGGATGAAAAGAAATGTATTGGATGTGGCCTCTGTGAGAGTGTCTGTCCCTATAAAGCCGTTGAGATCTTAACGAAGAGAACGATTATAGGCCAAAAACAGGTAGCGCAAATCAACAAAGCCCTTTGCAAGGGATGCGGGGCTTGCACTGCTTCTTGCCGATCAGGTTCCATTGATTTGAAGGGATTTACGAACGCAGAAGTGGTCGCACAGATCACAGAATTGGTCATGAGATAACAATACTGTTTATCCCCTCCCCTTTGACGGGGGAGGGCTTGCCCTGTGGAGTATGTTCCGTTACTCCACAGGGTAGAGGTGGGGGTGAATAAAAATAGGAAATGGGAAACGAAAACAAAAGCAACTGGGAACCGAAGATTTTAGCTTTCCTCTGTAACTGGTGTTCTTATGCGGGCGCAGATCTTGCTGGAACATCGAGGATGCAGTATCCACCGAACATCCGGGTGATCCGAGTCCCCTGCTCCGGTCGAATCAATCCCCTCTTTATCCTCAAGGCTCTTCAGAGCGGGATTGATGGAGTGCTTGTCTCTGGCTGCCATCCCGGGGATTGTCATTATCTCAGCGGGAATTATATAGGAAGAAGAAAGTCAGCAACCCTAAAACGTTTTCTCGAATACCTTGGTTTTGAGAGAGGCCGGGTCCAGTTCTCCTGGGTCTCTGCAGCAGAAGGGGGAAAATTTTCTCAGGTCGTTGACGAGGTCACTCAGGATATTAAAAAATTGGGACCCGCCAAAAGATTTGTGAAGAGAAATGACTTAATGGAGGCGAAATCCGAAGCACGAAATCCGAAGCACGAAACAATTTCAAAATAACAAATTCAAATGTTCCAAACGTGTTTGGGATTTTTGTCTTTCGATATTAGAATTTGTTTCGAATTTCGACATTCGAATTTCGAGTTTACGAATAGACGGCGATGGTTCAGCAAAAGATTAGAGAGAAAGCCAGAGAGCTTCTAACAAAGAAAGCGGTGGACCTCATCATCGGTTTTGGGGAAGGGACTCTCCCTCTTCGCGCCACGCCCCTATTCATCAGAAGTCATGAAGAGGCAGATCGTTTAATCTGGAACTCCTTCTGTGAGAATAACCTGTCCACTTACCTTCACAAACTCAGTCAATTTAAAGTGGGCCTCATTGTAAAAGGGTGTGATGCTCGTTCGATCATTGCCCTTTCTCTCGAAAAAAGGTTCAAACCCGATCAACTATTTTTGATTGGAGTTCCCTGCCAGAGAATGGTGGATAGAAGAAGAGTGAAGAAAGCAGTGAAAGGAGAAATCCTCCGTGCCCATGAGCAGGGGGATCAGATCATTGTGGAGGGTGAAGATTTTAAAACAACACTAAAACGGGATGACTTTCTCTATCCTTCCTGTCAGGATTGTATTCACCGAACCCCTATCAAGGCAGATGTGTTAGTCGGAAACCCTGTGGAAGAATCCCCTCTTATAGAAACACATCCTGAGGTCAAGGAGTTTGAAAAAAAATCCTCTGAAGAACGATGGAGATTCTTTGAGAAAGAGTCCAGTCGTTGTATCCGGTGCTATGCCTGTCGTGAAGTCTGTCCCATGTGTTACTGCGCGGAATGTTTTGTTGATAGTTCAAACCCGAAATGGATGGAAAAGGGGTTATCTCCTCAAGACCTTGAGTTCTATCACATCGTGAGGGCCTATCACCAGACAGGAAGGTGTTCGGGTTGTGGGGCTTGTGAACGGGCCTGTCCAATGGAGATTCGACTCACCTATCTCACACAGAAATTGAATCTGGACGTGAAAGAACTCTTCGGCTTTGAGACAGGAATCGATGCGGATGTCCCCCCTCCCCTTTCGACTTTTGAAATTGACGACAGACAGGAATTCATCAAATGAAGTTGAAGCTGGATAAAAAAGACTTTAAACCCTTTTTGCAGAGATTGATCGATGAATACGACCTCTATGGTCCAGTTCAACTCGAAGAAGGGGTTTCTGTCTTCAAGAAGATTGACCAATTCGAGGAAATCGACCTCACCCATCCTAACTCTCAAAAACCCCCCAAGGAAATATTCTTCCCCCAATCCGAAGTAATGTTTCGCTATGAGAAGGTCGGGAAACAGAACCAGATAATCTCCCTGGAAGAGGGGAAGAAGGAGAGGATCCTTTTCGGAGCTAGACCCTGCGATATCGAAGCGATCTCTATCATCGAAAAGGTTTTTGTGGGGGAAGAATACACCGATGTCTATTTTCTTGAGAAGAGAAAGAAGACCACGATCATTGGCCTTGGTTGTAACCATCCTCTCTCCACTTGCTTTTGTTCCTCGGCAGGGGGGGATCCATTCCTTAGAGCCGGATCCGATCTCTTCTTCATTGATCTTGGCGAAGCCTACTTCGTTGAATTGCTCACTGAAAAAGGGATGGTTTTTCATAAGAATAAATTTTTTAAAGAAACCGATCCGAAAGATTTAACCTTTGTTAAAGAACTTGAAGAAAAAGCTTTTGAAAAGGTTGGCTTCTCCATTCCTGTTGATGGCATAGAAAAAAGATTGGACCTCATGGGAGAGAGCTCATTTTGGGATAGAGTCCATGAGAAATGTATCGGATGCAGAATATGTACTTATCTGTGCCCTACTTGTCACTGTTTCGACATGGTGGACGAAGGTGAGCATCAAAGAGGTCAAAGGGTGAGAAATTGGGATTCCTGTCTTTCTCCTCTTTATTCACTGGAGACTTCAGGACATAACCCAAGACCAACCTCTCGGGAACGAACACGGCAGAGGTTAATGCATAAGTTTAACTATTTTCCAAAAAACTTTAATCAAGTTGCTTGTGTCGGATGTGGGCGATGCATTCTCTATTGTCCAGTCCATTTCGATATCCGCAAAGCGATCATTTGGACATCTCCCAAAAGACCGAAGCGATTCGAAGGGGGGATGATATAACGAGCCCATGAAAAATCCATATCTTCCCATTCCAATGGTGGTTAAAAAGGCCTATGTCGAGACGACCGATCGAATGCTCCGGACCCTCGAACTCAGTTTCTTGGATGAAGAGGATGCGAGGGCTTTCCATTTCATCCCCGGCCAATTCTGTGAGCTTTCCCTCCTTGGAAAAGGGGAAGCACCTTTTGGAATTGCTTCTTCACCTACAGAAAATGGTTCTCTTAAATTTGCAATAAATAAAGCGGGTGTGGTCACCACTGCTCTTCACCACCTCGAGGAGGGTGCGGAGATTGGAATTCGGGGCCCTTTGGGCAACGGATACCCAATTGACCTCTTTAAAGGAAAGAATGTATTGGTCATTGGAGGAGGATTTGCCTTTACCACCTTACGATCATTGATTGCCTATCTGCTTCACCCCGAGAACCGGTCTAAAGTGAACGAGATCACTGTCATCTATGGAGCACGGATGCCAGGTCTCCTCCTATACAAGGAAGAACTGACCCGATGGGAGAAGAGGAGTGATATAAAATTAGTGGTGACAGTAGATTGGGGAGATAAGGATTGGAAGGGAAAGGTGGGACTCGTCCCAAATGTGTTGGAAGAGGTCGCTCCCACCTCAGAAAATACTTATGCAGTCATCTGTGGGCCTCCGATCATGATCAAGTTCACCTTCCCTAAATTAATGACCCTCCGATTTCCCGACGAACGAATCTATACTTCTTTGGAACGGAGGATGAAATGTGGCATCGGGAAATGTGGCCGATGCAACATCGGACACCTCTATGTTTGTAAGAACGGCCCTGTCTTCAATTATGCTCAATTAAAAAAGCTATCCAAGGACTACTGAGGGGGCCCTCAAAAAGTAGTCTCCGCACTTATAGCCTACGAATTTCCTTTAGGAGGTTTCGACAGGTCGTATCATCATCCATAAAGATATTCTGCATGGCTTATTTTTGAAATGGGGGAATTTTTTTGACTCGCTCTTAATAGCTATTCCTAAGTGTTACGAGTTTTGAGCAGTAGCACCTAAAAAGGTGGTTCTAAATTTTATTGACTACCGGGAATCTTTGAGTATATTCATGAGGTGACCCTGATTTAAAAATCTCTATTTGAATATTCATTAAGTTCAAAAAAGGATTATATTGGGAACAAGAGAAAAGAAGTCCAATAGGTTAAGCGTGAACAGAAGGAAATTTCTTAAGTTGTCAGCCTTGACAGGTGCGGCAGTGGGAATAAAGCAGATGATTGGGCCATTCCATCCCGCTACTGCTTTTCAACATCAGAAAAACACTCAGAATGCTCCCGAAAAATGGATGGCGACCTCTTGCTTGAATTGCTCAGCTCGTTGTGCCATTCGAGTAAGGATAGCGAATGGAAAAGCTGTAAAGATCACCGGAAATCCACTCTCTTTAGTTTCGGATGGCAAGATCTGTCCCAGGGCACACATCGGGCTTCAAGTATTATATGATCCAGGTCGGATTTATTCCCCATTAAAAAGAATCAATAAAGAAAAGGGAAAGGAAATTGATCCTAAATGGATTCCGATATCATGGGATCAGGCTTTAGACGAGGTGACTAACCGCCTCAATTCAATTAGAGATCGCGCCCAACCACATAAAGTTCTCCTTTTTTCAGGCCTGAACACTGTTAGCAGCGAGGACATGATTCTCCGATTTGCAGATGCCTTTGGAACTCCAAATCTTATTTCAGGAAATGGGCTCGATACGGAGACGGAAAAATCAGGTAACTGGATGGCAGATGGGCATTACAGCCATACGGCTTATGATCTTGATCACACCAACTACATCCTTGCCTTTGGCGCCGATATGTTGGAATCGTGTAAACCTCTCTCTCGATTTTTGAGAAAATGGGGAAGGCTGCGGCGCGAAAGACCAAATCGTGCAAAGATTGTGGTGATTCATCCAAGGTACTCCGTCACCGCTGCTAAGTCTGATGAGTGGGTACCTATCCATCCAGGAACAGACGCAGCTCTGGCTATGGCAATTGCCTATGTCATTATCAACGAAGAGCTTTACGATAAAAATTTTGTTCATCACTGGACAGCAGGATTCGATCTATATCGAAAAATGGTGCTCAGCCAATATCCCCCAAACGTGGTATCAAAAATAACGGATATTCCTCCTGAGACGATTCAACGAATCGCAAGAGAATTTGCCCAAACCAAACCAGCCATTGCCCTGAGAGGTAAGGAATCTATTGCCTGGCCTGACGGGTCATACACAAGCTATGCCATCTTCTGCCTGAACGCTCTGGTGGGGAGTATAGATATTCCTGGTGGGGTCATTTATCAAGAGAATCCAAAGTATAAAGAAATGCCTCATCTTGCTGAGGATGAAATTGCCAGGAAAGGCAAAGCACATCCAAACCTCGATTTTCGGGGAACAGCTAAATTCCCTGCTGCGAAGGTCGTCACAAATCAGATACCAGAATCTTTATTAGGAGATGTCCCCTATTCCATTGAGATGGCGATTGGGTTTAATAGCAACTTTAATATGTTTGCTCCTGGTACGGAGCGGTGGGAAAAGGCTTTTAAAAAATTACCTTATTATGTCCACATCTCTCCCTTTATCAGTGAGATGGCCCAGTATGCTGATCTGATTTTGCCATCCACCACCTTTTTAGAAGAATGGGGCTATGACCATTCTCCTGCGGGGTCAGGTTTTGCCGAGGTCAAAATCAAACAACCCGTGGTCAAACCCCGAGGCAATGCACAGTCTATTATCGATATTCTTTTTGAAATATCGAAGAGACTGAAGGGCGGGGTCGAACAATCTTTTGCAAATATCGGTGAGGATCCCGAAGGATTTGTTAAATTCCGGACTGCGACGCTGATGCCTTGGAGAGAACTTCTCTCAAAAGGAGTCTGGGCTGGACAAGATTATAAATATAAGAAGTACAACCTTATATTCCATACCCCTTCTAAAAAATTTGAATTTTATTCGGGGAACCTCAAATCTGTGCTGACCAAGATGAGAAAAGGGATAGAAAAAGATTTAGACTACTTGCCTCACTACAAAGAGGTAAAGTTCTTAGGGGAAAAGGGGAAATATCCTCTTATATTACTTCCTTATCAGCCTTTAATGGTCATTGAGAACGGAAGCCAGAATTATCCTTGGGCTCAGGAGATATTCCTTCCAATGTGCGGCATAGGCTGGGACACCTTGGTCGAAATAAATAGCGAAACAGCAAAAAAATTGAAACTCGAGAACGGCCAAATGGTATGGATAGAATCTCCGTTCCAGAAGATCAAGGCAAGGGTGAAGTTTTCTGAAGGAGTCCACCCACAGGTAGTGGTTATTCCCTTAGGCCAGGGACATTATTCGTATGGTCAATGGCAAAGGGGGATCGGTGTGAATCCCAATGAGATCATAGGGGTTGATTATGACCCGATCAGTGGGCAGGCAGCCTTTTTTAACACAAGGGTTAAAGTCTACCCAGCCTAATCAAAGGGGTTGAAATGGCAAGATGGGGAATGGTGATTGACTTGGACAAATGTGTTGGCTGCCAGGCATGCACCCTTGCTTGTAAGGCAGAAAACAATGTCCCCCATGGTTCAACTGAAGAGCAAAGATTGAGAAGAGATATTTACTGGAACAAGGTGATCGCCGTGACCAACGGCAAATATCCTCAAGTCAATACTCAACTCATCCCCATGCCCTGTATGCATTGTGACCAGGCTCCCTGTGTCACCGTATGTCCGGCAAAGGCGACCTACCGTCGTGGAGATGGGATCATTGTGCAGGATTTTAGGAGAT
>Ga0315281_10001458_pt1 | contig 34908 bp, 34 predicted proteins | sample YL17G07_0_MG_FD_204540 | JGI IMG/M metagenome (GOLD analysis project Ga0315281, IMG submission 204540) | Sediment microbial communities from Yellowstone Lake, YNP, Wyoming, USA - YL17G07_0 | ecosystem: Environmental > Aquatic > Freshwater > Lake > Sediment | place: USA: Wyoming | collected...
CGAGATACAAGCCTACCAGTTGCACCGACACCGTGACTGCACACGCGAACAACAGATAGAAGCCAACGCGCCCGACACGCTCGCCCAGCATGAACCACACGAGCAATATCACCGCGTAAGCTGCGGCAACCAGCGGCAAGCGCGCCGGATTTACCCACAATATCTGTCCAACCAGCAATTCCTTGAGGTGCTCGGCGCCATGCGGATTGCTTGCTAGCACAATCAGCGCGCCACTCGCGGCTAGTATAAATGTGACTCCGATAACCGCTTCCTGCACTTCCGGCCAGTGCTTATCGGTCCACGTCAGCATCAGCGCTCCGGCGAAGGCCGCTGCCAACGCCGAGACCTGCACCGCCCAGCCCTGCGGTTCGAAACCGATCCAGTCCGCAACGATTACGCCGAGCCCGGCAATCTGCGCGATCGCAAGATCGATGAATACGATGCCGCGATTCAATACCTGGGTGCCAAGCGGTACGTGCGTCGCCGTAACCAGCAGTCCGGCGATCAACGCCGGCCACATGATGCTGAAATCGATTGCGGCCGGATTCATTTCGCCACCGCCAATAGCCTTGCCAAAGTGTCGTCATATAACCCGAACAGGTCCTTCGCCCTGTCGGTACCGCCGACGGTAAACGCCAACGTGACCACCGGAATTTTTGCATTCTCCGCCAACCATTCCGCGGCGCGCGGATCGTTATAAGCGGAACGCACCACCGCTTTCGCCGGACTTTTGGCGAGCCGCGCGAGCAGCTCACTCATGTGCGCAGTGGTCGGCGGCAATCCCGGCTTGGGTTCCAGGCTGCCGATTTCGCGTATACCCAGCCACTGGTTGAGGTACGACATGTTCTTATGGTAGCCAACGACCGTCATGCCCTTGAGCGGCGCACCTTCTTTTTCCCAGCGCACGGTTGCTTGTTGCCAGCGCTCGAGAAACGCCTTGGTTCGGGCGCGGTAACTGTCGGCTTGCGGCGGATCGAGCTGCGCCATGCGCTCGCTCAGCGCAACAGCAATCTTCGCGATATTGCGCGGATCGAGATGGATGTGCGGATTGCCGCCCGGATGTATATCGCCCTGCGAGCGGTCGACCACAGCCGGCACCTCAAGCATCACTGCGTACCGAGATGCCTCGAAATAACCCGGCTGGCCGACCTGTATCTTCGCGTTGCCGGCCTGAGTCAGCACCAGCGGCAACCAGCCGATCTCGAGCTGTGCGCCGGTGCATACAACCAGATCGGCGCTGCGCGCGCGTGCGATCAAGCTCGGTCGCGCTTCGATGCGATGCGGATCCTGCAGCGCAGTGGTCGCCACGTAAATGTTCGCCTTGTCGCCGACAAGTTCCTTGGCGAGCGCGCCCCACTCCGGCGTGCAGGCGAAAATACTGAGCGCCGCGAGCGCCGGCTGCGCTGCAAGCCACATCAGAATCAGTAAAACAAATCGTAGCGGTGAATTCATTGTCGCGTCCTTTCACACCGCCATCAGAACTTGTGGGCGCCGTGCGCGCCCAGGCTGTAGATGTATTGCACGAACGCCTGGTTGTCGGTACGGCCAAGCCGCGATTTGTCCGAGGCGAACTGCAAGCGGATGCGGCTGAATTCGGTCGGACTCCAATCTAACATCAGCGTATTGCGCGTCGGTCTGTGACTGGCAAGCAGCGGAAAATCCGCGGCGGTCGGACCGAGCGCGTTGCTGACAATGCCGTTACTGACAGTACCGTACCTCAGCGCATCGTAGCGGTAACCCACGCGCCAGCGCGGGTAAAACTGCCACACCCCCTGCAGATACCAGCCTGACTGGTCGGTTTGGAAGTAATCGGTGAATCTCGCATTGAACATCGGTGCCGCCTGCGCGGTATCGTCATAGGTAAGCGCACCGCTCTGCCTGAGGCGAAAATACTCGCCCTGCAGCTTGAAGCTGTTATAGGTCGAATTGCCGTTCGGCGACCACTTCAACACGCCGTTTACACCCCACATTTTCGCATTGCCAGTGTAGGTGTTGGTCACCGAACCGCCCGCCGAATCGGTGTCCGTATAAGCACGCCCGTTCGGCGCCATGCTGAGATACGACACCCCGGCGCGCCACGCGGTACTTGCCCCGATGTCGCCGCCGAGATTGGCGAATGCCGCGCTGCCGCCTATGCCGTTCTTGTTGCGATCGCTGCCGGGAAACTGGTCGCCCGCACTCAGCTCGGCGCCCAACTCGACGAACAGGTCGGTGGGCGCGACCCACTTGAGCTGCACGCCGTCCTGCCTGAGCTGGTTGCCGAGAAATGCCTTGTATACGAGCGGTGCGTCCTGGAAATCCCACGCGTGTTGATGCTGCTCGTTCAGATAACCGAGCCCCGAGAAAAACCGTCCGCCTTTGAGTCCCAAGCCCTGCGGCAGCGCCAACGTCTGGAAATAGGCCTCCTCGACCGTGGCCCCGCCCTCGGGCGCGAGCGCCGCAATCGCGACGCCGCGGAAATAGGGGTCGATATTGGCAGAAACAATTAGCTCGGACTCACCAAGCCCGAAACTGCGCCTGGGAGGACCCACCTCGCCGCCCGATGGCGCGAAGCCCGTAATCTGAAACCGGTTCGGGTCCTGCGACGTGCGCGCGTAAGCGCCTTGCAGAATCAGCGACGTTGCGGGATTAAACGCATTCTCGCCACCACGTGCTGCGGTGGCTGAGCTCGCGGCGGATTCAGCGTTGGCTGCACTTTGCTCGGCCTTGCTGGCGGTCGCTTCGGCTTTGCCGGCCTTGGCCTCCGCTTCCGAAAGCCGCTTTTCGAGGTTCTGGATGCGCTTTTCGTACGCATCCTTCATTTGCTTTATTTCGTCGCGTATTTTCGCGAGCTCGGCGTCCTGCGCTGACGCCGGCGGTGGCAACACAAATGCAAGTGTTACTGCCGCCGCGATCAAATTTCGTCTGAACACTTGAGTTCTCCTCTAGGCACAAAGGAACATGGCAACCGCTGCACGCAGTTGCCCCTATGCGATATCAGAGGAGAACGGGGGGGCCGCGCGACGCCGGGACGACTAGGTCAGAAGGAAAGGCGGAGGGAAAGTGATTGATACTAGGTTCGACCGCATTCGCAGCGATCCGCAACGACGACAGGGCCGAATCGACCGCGCCGAGGATCTGCACAAAAGAGACGTGGAAATCACACAGCCCAGACGGTTTCTGCTTGCCGTCGTGCTGCGACTGCCCCGGGAAATTATCCTGCAGATGCCGGATCTGATGCGCAAGTGCGCCATGCTGCGCCGCGAGCAGCAATGCCACCAGCACAATCCGCAAAAAACCGCGCTTCATTATTATCTCGTTTTACCCGGCATGGACAGCGACAGGCCTAGTCGTTATAGATTACATCACAATGCCGGGCAGGTGCAAAACAACCCCCTAGACGCTGCTATACTCATTTTCCCCGCCTTGCAGCATCGCGCACCGCGGCAACATTGCCATGAAGCGTATCCTCCTACTGGTAATCAGGCTGTACCAACTCTGTCTGAGCCCGTTTTTCGGCGGGCAATGCCGGTTTTATCCCAGTTGTTCTGCCTATGCGGCCGAGGCGATCGACTCTCACGGCGCGGTGCGTGGCTCGTGGCTCGCAATCAGACGCTTACTTCGCTGCAATCCGTGGCACTCCGGCGGCGTTGATCCTGTGCCGGAGAAGCGGTTCGATAACTAAGCATCAACCTGCGACGCGGCAGATCAACCCTTTCAAATACTCGCCCTCGGGAAAATTGAGCGCGACCGGATGATCGGCGCCGGCGCTCAGGTGCTCCACGATCTGCGCTTCGACGCCGGCGTCGAGCGCCGCACCGGCGACGATCTTCTGAAACAGTTCGCGCGAAACACCGCCCGAGCATGAAAATGTAACCAACAGCCCGTCCGGACGCAGCAGCTTGAACGCAAGCAGGTTGATGTCTTTATAGGCGCGCGCCGCCCTTTCGGCATGGGCGGCGGTCGGCGCGAATTTCGGTGGGTCGAGCACAATCAAATCGAAGCTCTTTGCCTGGTCGCGCAACTTGCGCAAATGCTGGAATATGTCGCCCTCGATACATTCGGCCTGCGCCAGCTTGTTAAGAGCGACGTTGCGCTTGAGCAGCTCGAGTGCCGGTCCCGAGCTGTCGATCGCAGTCACTTTCGCCGCGCCGCCGGCGAGCGCATTGACAGTAAAACCGCCGGTGTAGGCAAAGCAATCGAGAACTTCGCGTTTGTTCGCGAGCCCGCGCAAGCGTTGCCGGTTGACGCGCTGGTCTAGATAAAAACCCGTTTTATGCCCGTGCGGAACGTCGACTTCGAATTTCACACCGGCCTCGTCGATTACTACCTGCGCCGGCGGCGGCGCACCACGCAACAGTCCGACGCTGGTCGCGATACCTTCCAACGCGAGCACATCGGCGTCAGAGCGCTCGAAAATCGTTTGTGGCCGGCCCGCGGTCTCGATTGCGTCAGCGATTTCATCGCGCCAGCGGATCGCACCTGCGCTCGACAGTTGCAGGACGACGACACCGCCATACCGATCGGCCACCACACCCGGCAACCCGTCCGACTCGGCGTGCACCAGGCGCACCGCCTCGCGGTCCGGCAGAAGATGTGCACGCAGCGCGAGTGCGCGTTGAATGCGAACGCGAAAAAACTCGGCGCCGATTTCCCGCTGCTCCCACGCCCACACCCGCGCGACTATCTGCGACAGCGGACTATACGCGGCAACGGCAAGAAATTCGCCGGTGCTGCTGTGCACTTCCATGGTTTCCCCGCTCTCAGGCTTGCCAGTCACCTTCGCCACCGCGCCGGAAAACAACCATGGATGGCGGCGCTTCAGCGACTTCTCGCGGCCCGGTTTGAGGATTAATCGATTCATTTATTGGGACGCCGATGAATGCAGATTAACGCCGAAACATTGAACCGCAAAGGACGCTAAGGAAGAGCAAAACAATGATAGACCAGAGACTGGAAATGAGAAATAGACAACTTTAGTTGCGACACATAATCCCACTGGGATTTTGGTTTATTCGATTTCGAATTTATTTTCCCTTCGCGTCCTTCGCGTCCTTTGCGGCTCAGCTTTTTTTCTTCGCGCGCGGATGCGCGGCATCGTAGACCTTAGCCAGGTACTGAAAATCCAGATGCGTATAAACCTGCGTGGTCGAAATACTCGCGTGACCGAGCATTTCCTGTACTGCGCGCAGATCACCGCTCGACTGCAGCACGTGCGACGCGAATGAATGGCGCAGCACGTGCGGATGCACGTCGCTCGCGAGGCCGAGCTTCAGCGCCCATCGCTTCATGCGGTACTGGACCGCGCGCGGCGTGAGTCGCGTGCCGTTGCGATTGACGAACAAGGCGTTGCCGTCAGACTCGACCAGCGGTGCGCGCTCCTTGAGCCACTTGCTCACCGCATTAAGCGCATGGGTGCCGACAGGCACCACGCGCGTTTTGCTGCCCTTGCCGGTCACGCGGACCGTCGCGTCGCTGAAATTGATATCGGTCGGCGCGAGGCTCGTGAGTTCCGACAGCCGTAACCCCGACGAGTAAAACAATTCGAATATTGCCTTGTCGCGGACCGCCAGCATATCGTCGGCCGGGATGTCCATCAGCCGCCCGGCTTCGTCCGGCGACAGCGCCTGCGGCAGGGTTTTCTTCGACTTCGGCGCGCGCAGGCCGACGCACGGGTTGCTGGTGTAGCCGTGGTCGCGCGCGAGATAGCGGTAGAACCCACGCCACGCCGACAGCATGCGCGCCAGGCTGCGGCCGTCAAGGCCGCGTGCGTGCAATTGCGCGACGAAACGCCGCACTTGGTGAATTTGCAGCTCGGCAAGCGGCGTGTTGCCAGCAAGCTCGATGAGCGCCGTGATGTCGCGCCCGTAGTTTAAAACCGTGTTCGGACTTAACCGCCGCTCATTGGCAAGGTGGCCAAGATAATCGCGGAGGAGCTTGTTCTCAGCAGAGGTTTTCGCCTTTGACTCCTCACTCCTCACTCCTAACTCCTAACTGAGGTACCTCAACAACGCTGCCGCGGCCAGCTCGCCCAGTCGCTTCAAATACAACGTTCCCATTTCGGGATAAAAGCGCTGCGCATCCTCGCTCGCCATCGCCAGCAATCCGAAAACCTGCTCACCTTTGAGCGCCACATAGGCGAACGAGCGCAGCGGCGATGACTGCTCGCCGAACCATGCTGCGGTATCGACCATTGCATGCGGGCTGCAATACGGATTGGCAAGGCTCTCGGCAAACTCCCTGGCCTCGGTGCTGACCGCGGCGAATTCGGGCAACGGCGGATGCCCGCCAGCCGGCCACAGCCGCAGCACGGTATGCGGCACCGCAAAGTCCTCGCGCAAATTGAAATGCATTGCTTCGATCACCGTCCCGGCATCCCGCGCCGCCATCAGTGCCAGCGTCAGCCGATGCAGCTTCTCGCTTATGGCGTCGTTTTCCTCGCCGAAATCGATGAGTTCGCGCAGCTTGCTTTCGAGCTGCTTGCCCTTTTCGCGCAGTGTCAGTATTTGCCGCTCACTGATTGATATGGCGCGACCGCCGTGTGGATGCGGAATAACCAGCGTTGCCAGAAAATCGGCATTTTCTTCGAAAAATTCGGGGTGCTGCCTGAGGTAATTCGTTACGGCATCTGGTGTCATATTGCGGCCTTTTAAATTTCTATTTCGCCCTCGAAAACGATGACGGCGGGCCCGGTCATCCACACCGGTTTGCCTGCGCCCTCCCATAATATACTGAGCTCGCCGCCGCGCGTAGCAACTGTCACGCGTTTGTCGAGCAGCCCGCGCTGGATCCCGCTGACCACCGCCGCGCAGGCGCCGGTGCCACAGGCCAGCGTCTCGCCGGCGCCGCGCTCGAACACGCGCAGCCTGATCTGGCCACGGTTCATCATCTGCATGTAGCCCGCATTTACGTGCTGCGGAAAACGGGCATGCCGCTCGATCACGGCGCCCTCGGTCTGCACCGGTGCGCTCTCCACGTCCGGCACGACCTGCACCGCGTGCGGATTGCCCATGGACAGCACACTGATCTCGACCTGCCTGCCGCCGACATCGAGCATATAAGTCGGCGCACGACACTCGGCGCGAAACGGGATGCGCGCCGGTTCGAACTCCGGCGCCCCCATATCCACCGTGACCTGGCCGTCAGCCTCGATCCGCGGCACTATCACTCCACTTATCGTGCCAACACGTATTTCCTTTTTTGTAGTGAGGCCGTGGCTAAGCACGTAACGCACGAAGCAGCGCGCGCCGTTGCCGCACTGCTCAACCTCGCCGCCGTCCGCGTTGAAAATACGGTAATAAAAGTCGGTGTCGGCCGTGCGAGCTTTTTCAACCTGCAGGATCTGGTCACAGCCCACGCCGAAATGGCGTTCGGCGATCCGGCGCAACTGTTCGGGTGCAAGTTCGAGCGGGGCGCGCGTCGCATCGAACACGACGAAATCGTTGCCCAGACCGTGCATTTTGGTGAACTTCAGGCGCATTGATCCCTGTAATCCCGGTAAATACAGCGGTCCATGATAACCGTCATCCCCGCCGCCCGCGCACGTTCGGCGGCAGGCTCGTTGACGATGCCTTCCTGTATCCACAACGCTTTTATCCCGAGCGCAATGCACTCATCGACGACCGCGTCGATGAATTCCGCCGCGCGGAACACGTTGACGAGGTCTATCGGCACATCGACGTCGGTGAGCCGCGGATAGGCCTTTGCACCCAGCACTTTGTTCACCGCTGGCCGCACCGGAATGATGTTATAGCCGTAACCCTGCATCGACGCTGCGACGCCATGGCTCGGCCGTGACGGGTTCGGCGACAGGCCCACCACCGCGATGTTTTTGACGCGCTTGAGCAGCGCGCAACGCTCCTCCCGGCCGGGATTCCTAAACATCTTTCCGCATGATGTAATCGTCCATCACGAAACCTCCGCCGATATCTTTCACCACAGAATCAGCGACGCGGAAGCCATATTTCTCGTAAGCGGCAAGCGCAATGCGATTGTTCTTGTTGACCGCGAGCACGAGCAATTCGCATCCATAGGCGCGCGCGATGGTGACCGTACGGTCAACCAGCATGCGGCCGTAGCCTTTTCGCTGCCGATCGTGGTGCACATACAGTTTGTCGAGTTTCATTTCGCCTGCCTTCGCGGTCAAAAAGTAGGATGCGAAACCGATCATCTGATTATCAACCAGCAGCTGATCCCACCACAAATCACCACGCAGCAATTCCGCGCGCACAACCGCGGGACTGTAGCGCTCCTCGAGCATGTATTCTATCTGCGCCGCACTGATGATGTCCGCATAATGGTGGCGCCAGATTTCGCCGGCAAGCACGCATAATTGGCCGATATCCGCACTCGCCAACGGCGCGACCCGGGCCAGGGTTTCCACTTCACTCTTCATTCTTCACTTCTCACGATTCGTACGGATTCGGCTCGCCGGCCGGCCGCGTCTTGAAGCGCTTGTGCAGCCAGTAGTACTGCTCGGGCATCTCGCGCACGCGTTCCTCGATGAACGCGTTCATGCGCCGCACATCGGCTTCCAGGTTGCCGCTCGGAAAATCCGTCCACGCGGGATACAGGCGCACCACATAACCGCCGCTGCCCGGCAACTGGCGCGTAACGCACGGCACCACCGCTGCCCCTGCAAGCTGGGCCACCCGCGGCAGCCCCGTGATGGTCGCGGCCGGCACGCCGAAAAACGGCACGAACAGCGAGTCTCGTTCGCCAAAATCCATGTCCGGCAGGTAGTAAAACGGCAGACCTTTGCGCATGGCCCTCACCACCGGCCGGATGCCCTGCTGGCGCGAGTAGAGCTCCGGCGGCACGAATCGGGTACGGCCACGATAAAGAACGGCGTCGAACGCCGAATCTTTTTGCTTGCTGTAGACGGAAACCAGGGGGAATTCCGAAACCAGCCGCACGCCGCCCATGTCGAGGCCGACGAAATGCGGCGCCAGCAGGATAACCGGGCGGCGCCCGACGGCGCGCCAGTGCTCCAGCCCCTCGAACGTTATCAGCCGTTGCACCCGCTGCTTCGACCCCCACCACAGAATGCCGTGTTCGAGTATGCTGCGGCCAAACGCGCGGAAATGTTTGCGTGCAAGCAGGCTGCGCTCGGTTGCGCTCAGTTGCGGAAAGCAGAATTTCAGATTGATGAGCACGACGTCGCGGCGCTCGCGTGCCAGCGCATATAGCAGCATGCCCAGCGCGGCCCCGAGGCGCGACAGCACCGCGAGCGGCAAAAAGTGCAGCAGCCAGATCAGTGCCAGCCCCAGCCGCACCATCAAATCATGCCTGCGGGGCGCAGAAACGTGCGCGTCATAATCGTATATAGGGCGCCGACGTTATTTGCTATAATCCGCGGCTTTATCATCGAAACTGACTGCATTTATGAGCGATTTTCTCTTCACTTCAGAATCGGTTTCAGAAGGACACCCGGACAAGGTCGCCGACCAGATTTCGGATGCGGTCCTCGACGCTATCTTAGCCCAGGACAAACACGGCCGTGTAGCCGCCGAGACGATGGTCGCCACCGGCCTGGTCGTGATGGCAGGCCAGATTACCACCAGCGCCAAAGTCAGCTACAGCGAAATTGCGCGCGACATCATCAAGAAGATCGGCTACGATGACTCCGCGATCGGCTTCGACTATCGCAGCTGCGCGGTGCTCACCGCCTATGACGCGCAGTCGGTCGACATTGCACAAGGCGTCGACGAAGGCACGGGCCTCGATCTCGAGCAGGGGGCCGGCGACCAGGGCCTGATGTACGGGTTTGCTTGCGACGAAACGCCACAACTGATGCCGGTGCCGATTTATTACGCGCACCGCCTGATGGAGCGCCATTCCGAATTGCGCAAGGACGGCCGGCTGCCGTGGCTCAGGCCCGATGCCAAGTCGCAGGTCACCGTTCGTTACGTTGGCGGCAAACCGACGCAAGTCGAGACCGTCGTGATCTCGACCCAGCATCATCCCGACGTCACCCACGACCAGATTGAGGAAGCGGTGATCGAGGAAATTGTGAAGCCGGTATTCCCGAAGAACATGCTGAGGGCGGACACCAAGTTCCTGATCAACCCGACCGGGCGCTTCGTGATCGGCGGACCGATGGGCGACACCGGACTTACCGGCCGCAAAATCATCGTCGATACCTACGGCGGTTACTCGCGCCACGGCGGCGGCGCGTTCTCGGGCAAGGACCCCTCCAAGGTCGATCGCTCGGCTGCCTATGCCGCGCGCCATGTCGCCAAGAACATCGTCGCCGCGGGGCTCGCGAAAAAATGCGAGGTGCAGGTCGCGTACGCGATCGGCGTCGCGCGCCCGGTGAGCGTGCTGGTCGACACGTTCGGCACCGGCGTCATCGCCGACGACAAGATCGGCAAGCTCGTCGAAAAGCATTTTGATCTGCGGCCCAAAGGCATCATCAAGGCGCTCAATCTGCTGCGCCCGATATACCTCAAGACCGCGGCCTATGGGCATTTCGGGCGCGACGAGCCCGAATTTACGTGGGAGGCCACCGACAAGGCTCCGGCATTGAAAGCCGACGCGGGAATCAAGTAAGCCCAGGGGTGTAACAAGCAGGCAGCAGGAGACGCCGGCCCCAAAACCGGCGTTTTTATTTCAGCGTCAATTGCGCTACAATGCGCGCCTCTCCGAGGAGCGTTGCAACGGCCGCCCCAGCGCGGCTGCCAGGCTCGGGGTGTCCATACTTGCAACGGCGCTCACGAACTTTTTTCTGTTATCAGGAAAGGAGCGCGTGATGAACGCCGCAACTCAAGCAAAATTCACCGACTGCAAAGTCGCCGACATCAGCCAGGCCGGTTTCGGCCGCAAGGAAATCGCGATTGCCGAGACCGAGATGCCCGGCCTTATGGCTGTGCGCGAGGAGTTCAAAGGCAAGCAACCGCTCAAAGGCGCGCGCATCGCCGGCTCGCTGCACATGACGATCCAGACTGCGGTGCTGATCGAAACGCTCGTCGAACTCGGCGCGCAAGTGCGCTGGGCGTCGTGCAACATTTTCTCGACCCAGGACCACGCCGCGGCGGCGATCGCCGCGCGCGGCATCCCGGTGTTTGCATACAAGGGTGAATCGCTCGAGGACTACTGGGACTACACCCACCGCATCCTGGAATGGTCGGACGGCGGTACTCCCAACATGATCCTCGATGACGGCGGTGACGCAACTTTGCTGGTCACGCTGGGCGCCCAGCACGAAAAGGCCGGCACGGTGCCGCCCGCAGGCAGCAACGAAGAAGAACGCGTGTTGTTTGCGGCGATGCGCAAAACGCTCAAGGCCAAACCTGGCTTCTACTCGAAGATCCAGGCCGGCATCAAGGGCGTGACCGAGGAAACGACCACCGGCGTGCACCGCCTGTACCAGATGGAAAAGGAAGGCCGGCTGCCGTTTCCCGCGATCAATGTCAACGATTCAGTGACCAAGTCGAAGTTCGACAATCTTTACGGTTGCCGCGAATCGCTGGTCGACGGGATCAAGCGCGCAACCGACGTGATGATCGCCGGCAAGGTCGCGGTGGTCGCCGGCTACGGTGACGTCGGCAAAGGCTGCGCCGAGGCACTGCGCGCCCTGTCCGCACAGGTATGGGTGACCGAGGTCGATCCGATCTGCGCACTGCAGGCGGCGATGGAAGGCTTCAGCGTAGTCACCATGGATGATGCGTGCAGCAAAGCGGACATCTTTGTCACCGCCACCGGCAACCTGAGCGTGATCACGCACGAGCACATGAAGCGCATGAAGCACAATGCGATTGTGTGCAACATTGGCCACTTCGATTCCGAGATCGACATCGCGAGCCTCAAGCAATACCAATGGGACAACATCAAGCCGCAAGTCGATCACGTCGTGTTTCCGGACGGCAAACGCCTGATCGTGCTGGCGGAGGGTCGCCTGGTGAACCTGGGCTGCGGCACCGGACACCCGTCGTTCGTGATGTCGAACTCGTTCACCAACCAGACGCTGGCGCAAATCGAGCTTTACACCAAAGGCGGCCAGTACCAAAACAAGGTCTACGTGCTGCCCAAGCACCTCGATGAGAAAGTCGCGCGCCTACATCTGAAGAAGCTCGGCGTCGAACTGACGGTGCTGAACGAAAAGCAGTGCGATTACCTGAGCGTGCCGGTGGACGGCCCCTACAAGCCTGATCATTACCGTTACTGATTGCGCAGCGGACGCGCGAAGACGCCGGGTTTTGCAATTCTTCGCGTCGTAACGTCTCCGCGGTAAAATGCCTGATGCAATCGCAAAAACAATTTCCGCGCACTTTCAGTTTCGAATTCTTCCCGCCCAATACGCCGGAAGGGCAGGAGAAGCTGCGCGCCACAACCCGGCAGCTCGCGCAGCTGAAACCGAAGTTTTTTTCGGTCACGTTTGGCGCCGGCGGCTCGACCCGCGACCGTACGCTGGGCACCGTGCTCGACATTCGCACCATGGGTCACTCTGCGGCGCCGCACATCTCGTGCGTCGCCTCGACCCGGGAAAACATCCGCGAGTGGCTGCAGCGCTATAAGGACGAGGGCATCAAGCATCTCGTGGCCTTGCGCGGCGACCTGCCATCCGGGATTGCCGCCAGCGGCGAGTTCCGTTACGCGAACGAACTCATCGAATTCATACACAAGGAATTCAACGATACATTCGTGATCGAAGTCGCCGCGTACCCCGAGTACCATCCGCAGGCGAAAAGCGCGCAGGACGACCTGCTCGCTTTCAGGCGCAAAGTCGAGGCCGGCGCCAATTCGGCGATAACCCAATATTTCTACAATGCCGACGCCTACTACCGCTTTGTCGACGAGTGCGAGGCGATGGGGCTCGGCATTCCGATCGTGCCGGGCATTATGCCGATAGGCCGGTTCTCGCAACTCGCGCGTTTTTCCGATGCATGCGGCGCCGAGATTCCGCGCTGGATCCGCAAAAAACTCGAGGGCTACGGTGATGACACCGCGTCGATCCGCTCGTTCGGCCTCGACGTCGTCACGGCCCTGTGCGACGACCTGTTGCGGCACGGCGCACCGGGCCTGCACTTCTACACGCTGAATCAGGCCGGTCTCACGACCACGATCTGGCAGCGATTGGGACTTTGACATGCCACGCGCCACCTGGAACGATGCCATCATTGCCGAAAGCGACAACTGTGAGGTGGTTGAAGGCAATCAGTATTTCCCGCCGGTAGCGGTAAACCGCGAATTTCTGCGCGAGAGCCAAACGCACACCGAGTGCAGTTGGAAAGGTACCGCCAGTTATTACGATGTCGTCGTTAACGGACAAACCAACAAAGATGCTGCTTGGTACTATCCGCAAACCAAACCCGCTGCCAATAACGTCAAAGGCTACATCGCGTTCTGGAAAGGGATAAAGGTCGAGTAGTCGTTACTAGGCCGGCCAGGCCCAAAACTAAACCGGCCGCGCATAGCGGCCGGTTTGATCCGGGCAATAGACAGGACTACGCGGCTTTTTTCTTCTTGGCTTGTGCCGCCTTGGCGTGCAGCGCGGCATAAGCACCGTGCGCCGCGGCTTCGGCATCGCCGACGTGGACAGGCTGCCCCATGTCGGACAGCACTGAACCTAGCGCTGACAGGCACAGCATTACGTTCTCGGGCTTGCACGAATACCCCATCAGTCCAATCCGCCAGATCTTGCCAGCGAGCGGGCCGAGGCCGGCGCCAATCTCGAGATTGAATTCGCTGAGCAGCGTCTTGCGCACCTCTGCTTCGCGCTCGCGCACCGCTTCCGGAATGTGGATAGCGTTCATCTGCGGCAGGCCCGCACCTTCCTTGACCAGGAATTTGAGCCCCATCGCTTCGAGGCCGGCCTTGAGCGCGAGATGATGGCGCATGTGCCGCGCCCATGAGTTTTCGATGCCTTCTTCCTTAAGGATCACCAGCGCCTCATGCAGCGCGTAGAGACTGTTGGTCGGCGCCGTATGGTGATAGGTACGGGCGGTGGCGCCCCAATAGCCGCGCAGCAGGTTCATGTCCATGAACCAACTGTGGATCTTGTCCTTGCGCGCCCTGACGTAATCGACCACCGGCTCGCTGAACGAAACCGGCGACAGGCCGGGGGTGCACGACAGGCATTTCTGGCTCGCCGAGTAAACCGCATCGAAATTCCATTCGTCGACCAGCACCGGCGTGCCGGCAAGTGAAGTCACGGCATCGACGATAGTAAGCGCGTTATGTTTGTGCGCGATCCCGACCAGCGTCTTGGCATCGGATTGAACGCCCGTGGACGTTTCGGCGTGCACGAACGCGACTAGGCGCGCGTCGGGATTTTTCTTGAGCGCATCCTCGAGCTTCTGCGGGTCTATCGGTTCGCCCCACGCATCTTCGACCACAACCGGCACGCCGCCGCAACGCTCGACGTTTTCGATCATGCGGCCGCCGAATACGCCATTGCGGCACACGATCACCTTGTCGCCGGGCTTGACCATGTTGACGAAACAATATTCCATGCCGACCGAGCCCGGACCGGACACCGGAAAGGTGAGCGGATTCTTGGTCTGGTAAACGTAGCGCAGCAGCGATTTCAATTCTTCCATCATGTCGACGAAGACTGGATCCAGATATCCGATCGCTGGCAGGCTCATCGCCGCCATTACACGCGGATTTATTTCCGACGGGCCGGGCCCCAGCAGCGTACGTTGCGGCGGATGGAACGAGCCGATGCGTTTGGCGGGCGCAAATTCATTCATGATTTCGTTTCCTATGGTTGGCAATCCGAACAAGCTCTCGCCGTCCGGACGCGACTTCATCCGGAGCGGCTTTCTGGCGGTGGCTTCGCTGAGCACCTCGACCGCTGCGATCTGGCCCTGGGTGGCGTTCTCGACTTCCATCGCCCAGCGCGCCGGCACATAACCGGATTTCACCCAGTTATTGACGACGGCGCGGTCGAGGCGGAATTGGCGCGCAACCTCAGCTTGGGAGCCGAAAATGGCGACGAGACGGTCGATGCAGTTCATGGCTATTCTCTGGTCGAGAATTTACCATGACAATATAATTTTGACAATCTAGATTTCGATTGCTGTCGTAGCTTCTAAAGTCAGCGCCTACCGCGGGCTTCCCCAAGAGACAGTTTCTGCTTCTGAATCAAACGCTTTATCCCCATCTGGAACCGGATTGCCGTCCGCCGAAACCGCTGCGAAATCGAACAGGCTACGATCGAGCAGATGCGATGAACGCACATTTTGAAGGCTGCGGAAGATGGTCGCGATGCGTCCGGGGTAACGCTTTTCCCATTCACGCAGCAGGTCTTTCATCTGCTTGCGCTGCAAAGTCGGCTGCGAACCGCACAAATCGCAGGGAATGATCGGAAATTGTCTGGCTACCGCATAGGCGGCCAGATCTTTCTCTTCGACGTAAGCAAGCGGCCTGATCACCACGTGCGCGCCGTCATCGGACACGAGCTTTGCCGGCATCGCCTTCAGCTTGCCGCCGAAAAACAGGTTCAGGAAAAAGGTTTCGAGGATATCGTCGCGGTGATGACCAAGCGCGATCTTGGTGGCGCCAATTTCCTTCGCCACCCGATACAATACGCCGCGCCGCAGCCGCGAGCACAGCGAGCACATGGTTTTGCCATCCGGAATCACGCGCTTCACAACGCTGTAGGTGTCCTGCGTCACGATGCGATGCGGAATGCCGAGCGATTCCAGATAGGCCGGCAGCACGTGTTCAGGATATCCGGGATGGCGCTGATCGAGATTGACCGCAACGATGTCGAATTCGATCGGAGCGTGCGCGCGCAGATTGAGCAGAACGTCGAGCAATCCATAGCTGTCCTTGCCGCCGGACAGGCACACCATTACGCGGTCGCCCGCGCGGATCATGGCGAAGTCGGCGATCGCTTCGCCGACCTGGCGGCGCAGGCGCTTGGCGAGTTTGTTGGATTCGTAAAGCTGCTTCGGCTTTAGATCCGGCGCATTCATAGCGTGATGCTCCGTCCGCCGTCGACCGCGATTACCTGGCCGGTCACGTAGGGCGCCGCTGCCACCAGGTATTCGACTGCTTTTGCAATGTCATCGGGATCGCCGATGCGTTTGAGTGCGGTCTGATTGATGATGCGCTGCCGCGAAAGCTCGTCGGTCCAGGTGTCGTCCTCCGGCCACAGGATGGTTCCGGGTGCTACGCCGTTGACCCGCACCTCGGGCCCGAGTTCGCGGGCAAGCGAGCGGGTCAGCGCCAAGAGCCCCCCTTTGGCGACGGTATAGACGACGTAATTCTTCATCGGGAATTCGGCGTGAATATCAAGAATATTGACGATACAACCGTGGCGCTTGCGCAGCTCGCCCGCCGCCGCCTGCGACAGGAACAGCGGCGCCTTGACGTTGGTGCCGATCAGGTCGTCCCATACTTTTTCGTTAATGTCGCCGACGGCGGTGGCATAAAAACTCGATGCGTTGTTGATGAGAATATCGAGGCCGCCAAACTGGCTGGCCGTCGTTTTGACCAGGTCCGGCAAGCTTGCGCTGTTGAGCAAATCCGCCTGGATCAAGGCGACCGAATCGGCGCGCCGGGTGTTGAGTTCGTGCTGCAATGCACGCGCCTCCTTGACCGACGCGCGATGATGAAGCATCAGGTTCGCGCCCTGCCCATGCAGCCGCCGGCAGATCGCTGCGCCGACCCGTTTCGCTCCGCCGGTCACCAACGCCACCTTGCCTGCAAGATTTTCGTGTGTCGATTGCGTCATGCGCGGTATTGTAAGCTATCATCACCGGTAGCTTGCTACCCGCTCACCTGTCACAGCTCCCCGCGCCATCCGCAGATGCCGCCGCGCACAGCGCCCGTCTTAGCGGACTTATCGCGGCCGAGATTGCGGCCGCCGGCGGCTGGCTCAGCTTCGCGCGCTATATGGAACTCGCGCTGCATGCCCCCGGCCTCGGGTACTACAGCGCCGGGACATGCAAGTTCGGCGGCGGCGGTGATTTCGTAACCGCTCCCGAACTGGGCGGCGTGTTTGCCCGAACGCTGGCGCGCCAAGCCGCGCAGGTGCTGCGCGAAGGAATCACGGACATCGTCGAACTCGGCGCCGGCGGCGGCAAGCTTGCGTGCGACCTGCTCGCGGAACTCGCCGCACTTGACTGCCTGCCGCGACGCTATCTGATACTCGAAACCAGCGCCGAACTCCGGGAGCGCCAGCGCGAGCTGCTGCAGCATGAATTGCCTCAACTTGCGCCACGCATTGCCTGGCTCGATGTGTTGCCCGCCGCGCTCGACGCATTGGTTATCGGCAACGAAGTCCTCGACGCAATGCCAGTACACATCATCAGGACACGTGATAGCGGCGCTGACGAGCTGGGCGTGACCCAAAACAACGGCTCCTTCGAATGGAGCGCGCGGCCGGCCTCGGGTCCGGTGCTGGCGGCAGCCAGCGCGCTCAATCTGCCTCCGGACTACACCACCGAAATCCATCTCGCAGCGCGCGCTTTCGTCCGTACGCTCGCCGCTTCTCTTGCGCGCGGCGTCGCATTGCTGATCGACTACGGCTTTCCGGCGCACGAATACTATCACCCGCAGCGCGACGCCGGCACTCTCATGTGCCACTACCGACACCACGCGCACTCCGATCCTCTTTATCTGATCGGATTGCAGGACATCACTGCGCACGTCGATTTCAGCTCAATTGCGCAGGTGGCGGCGGACGCCGGGCTCGAGGTGCTCGGCTATACCAACCAAGCGCAATTCCTGATCAACTGCGGCGTCACCGAATTACTCGCCGCGACACCGGCCGAAGATCCCTCCTACCTGCGGCTTGCTGCGCAGGCGCAAAAACTGTTGAGCCCCGCGGAAATGGGCGAGCTCTTTAAAGTCATCGCGCTGGGCAGAAATTTCTCCGCGCGGCTGTTCGGCTATATCCGCGGCGACAAGCGACACACGCTTTAGTAGATATCCGGTCGGGAATGTACTCGCGCCCGAGACGTGTCTGATGGAATTGACCGCCCACTACCGGCGCTTGTAAGGTTGCACGATGACGCAGAAATCGAATTCGTTGATGGCCATAGTCTGTACGGTGATCGCCACCCAGGCGGTGCTCGCCGCCGACACTGGCGCGCCCATCGATGATGAAGTTGCTGCCGCGGAATACCGCTGGCAGCAAAGTCCTCACGGCGCGATGCTCGAGCGCATCCTGCCGCCCGCGGTCGAGCCCCGACAATTGCCCGAGCCGCGATCGGAAGGCGCGCGTCTCGCCGTCGCTTACTGCGTGCAATGTCATTACCTGCCAAATCCTGCGATGCACGAGGCGACCCGATGGAATTCCGTGGTGGAGCGCATGGTGTGGCGCATGGAAGGCAAAGGCAACATGGGCAAGCTGATGCAAGACATGATGGCCGGAGTCAAAGCGCCGAACGCCGACGAGCAGAGCAAACTCACCCATTACCTGCAGAAACACGCGCAGCGGGAAATCGACCCAAAACGATATCCCGATCTCAAATCTCAGCAGGGGCAGATGTTCAGTATCGCGTGCTCGCAATGCCACGCCCTGCCCGATCCCAAGCGCCATACCGCAATCGAATGGCCGCACGTAGTCGAACGCATGCAGCGCAACATGGCGTGGGCCAACCGCATCGTCGGAGACGCGGCATTGCGGACTACACCCGAACTCGAAACCGCAGGGATCATCCGCTTCCTGCAACGCAACAGCCTTACCCGGTAGGCCTCGCCTGCTTCAGCCCGGCACCTTCATGCCGCGCTGCACCGCGGGGCGCGCTGAAATCGTATCGAACCAGCGCTTCACGTTGGGAAAATCCGCGAGATTGGTCTTGTGCCATTCGTAACGCGCGACCCACGGATAGGTGGCGATGTCGGCTATCGAATATTCGCCGGCAAGATATTCGATCTTGGCGAGACGCTGGTCGAGCACGCCGTAGAGGCGGTCCTTTTCTTTGCCATAACGCTCGATCGCGTAGGGCACTGGCTCCTTGGCGGCGCGCAGGAAATGGTGTACCTGCCCGAATATAGGCCCGACCCCGCCCATCTGGAACATCAGCCATTGGAGCGCGTCGAACTTGCCGCGCTCGGATTTCGACAGCAGTTTGCCGGTTTTGCCGGCGAGGTAGACCAGGATCGCGCCGGATTCCATCATCGCGTACGGCTTACGACCGGGCCCCTGGTGATCGACGATGGATGGGATCTTGCCGTTGGGGTTGATCGCGACATACTCGGGCTTGAATTGGTCGCCCTGACCGATGTTGATTGAGTGCACGCGATAAGGCAACCCCACCTCCTCGAGCATGATGGAAATCTTGCGGCCGTTAGGCGTGGTCCAGGTGTAAAGATCTATCATCGGTTGTTCCTTGTCGGATGTGCCTCGGGTTCTTGCCTTTTGCGTCGTGTCCAGCGCGCGCTGGATCGCGGTTGATCGCGCCTGCGCAACCTGCTGTTTGATTTGCTCGGTTTCGCGGTAGCGTCTGGCGATTGCTCCGGCATCCACCGCCTGCGCCGCGGCGAGTGCCGTGCGCAGCCGTTCGGCCGCCGGGTAAGACTGCGTGGTTGCGTCCAATGCGTCGATCGCGCAGACGTCGAGCAACTGCGCAAATCGCTCCGGCCTGCGCAGAGCATCAACCGCCTGCAGCAGCCACAGCAAGGCATCGGCCCGAAGCGCCGGCGCATTAGCGATGTCGGCATGATACTTCGCGGCAATCAGCGCAAGCTCGCGGCAATCCTGCGGTACCCGCAGACGCCCGCACAACCCGGCAATTGCCGTTTCGTCAGCGTGCAGCATAAGCACAGCAAAGCGCTGCGCGAGACCAAGACCGCTCACCGTCGCGGCGTCGAGTGCCGCCGGCGTGCGCTTACTGGAGGACCCGGCAAATAGGCTGGCGACCTCCGGTAGCACCGCCGCCAGTGCGCCGCTTTCGAGCAGCGCGCGGAACAGGCGCGACGGCTGCCGCTCCATCAAACCGCGCGCGAACTCCTGCCATACACGCTCGGCGACCAGTGCATCGGCTTCGCCGTTGGCAACCATTTTGCGCATCAGCTGCAGCGTTTCCGGTGCGATCGTGAAATCGAAGCGGGCGGCGAATCGGGCGACGCGCAGTATGCGCACCGGATCCTCGGCAAATGCCGACCCGACGTGACGCAGCACGCGCGCCTTGAGGTCGGCAGCGCCGTCAAACGGATCGATCAGATTGCCAGTTTCATCCTTGGCCATCGCATTGATAGTGAGGTCGCGCCGCGCCAAGTCCTGCTCAAGCGTAATGTCAGGAGAAGCGTGAAATTCGAAGCCGTGATATCCGCGTGCGGTTTTGCGTTCCGTGCGGGCAAGCGCATATTCCTCGTGGGTATCGGGATGCAGAAATACCGGGAAATCCTTGCCGACCGGTTTGTAACCGAGCTTGACCATTTGCTCCGGTGTAGCGCCGACCACCACGTAATCGCGGTCGGTCACCGGCAGACCGAGCAATTCGTCGCGTACCGCGCCGCCGACGGAGTAGATCTTCACGTATTCGTGCTTTAGCGCCCGGCAACGCGCCCCGCGCGGCTACGATAGGCGCGATAGCGCGCGCGCGGCGAGTCGGTGCCAAGATAAGCCGGCACTATCGCCTCGATTGCCGCCGGCGCGATGTCGAATGGGAACGGCTGATTGCTTACATTGTCGATTTTCATCGAAAGGTAATTGTCGCGCGTCATCAGCTTGACCGGGAGCAGTTCCAGCGCGAACGCCTGCAAATAGGACAAGGCATCCGGCAGGCCGACGATCCGGCGGCGGTGACCCGTAATGCCGCCAACCAGTTCCACCAGTTCGCGTAGCGTGTAAATCTTGGGCCCGCCCAGTTCGTAGCAGTGGCCGAACGCAGCCCGATCAGACAGGCAGTGGACGAACGCGTTGGCAACGTCTTCGACATAAACGGGCTGGAAACGGGCGCTGGGTTTGCCAAGGATCATCACCGGAAAAATTTTCAGCAACTTTGCGAAGAGATTGAGAAAGCTGTCGCCGCGCCCAAAAATCACCGAGGGCCGGAATATCGTCCAATCGAGATTAGCCGCGCGCACCAGCGCTTCCGCCGCGCCCTTGGTGCGCTGATATCTGCTCTGACCATGGACATCAGCACCAAGCGCGCTCATGTGCACGTAGCGGTGCACGCCATTGGCCTGGCACGACGCAATCACTTTGCGCGTCAGCCCGACGTGTGCCGCTTCGAAGCTGCGCTCACCGCGTCCCTCGTGCAGCACGCCCACCAGGTTGATCACCGCGTCCATACCGCTCACCAGGCCTGCAAGCTCCGTTTCGTCATGAACGTTGGCTTCGACCACGTCAACGGTCGGCAGCAGAATCAGATGATTGGCCCGTTCGCGCCGGCGTGTCGGCACACGCACCATATACTCCAGTGCGCTCAGCCGGTGTACGATGTGACGGCCCACAAAACCGCTACCGCCGATCACGCAGACGTTCTTGATTTCCATGTTCGTTTCCGATTTCGGTAGAGCGCCGCTTCACTCCCCGGGCTCGTCAAGCGGCTTTTCGCCCGCCCGCGACCGCGGCGCTATGACGCCGATGCGCTCCTTGAGCGACGACAGCGTCTGCCCAAACTGGCGGCCGTAATAATTCGCGTTGCTCATCACTTTCTTCACGTAATCGCGGGTCTCGTTGAATGGGATGGACTCCGCGTAAATCGCTGCCTCCATCGGCGTGTCGGCGCGCCAGGCCCGCGCCCGGCCCGGCCCTGCATTATAAGCCGCCGATGCCAGAACCGGATGGCTGTCGAGCGTGTCAAGCACGTGTTTCAGGTACCAGGTGCCGAGATTGACGTTGGTGTCGACATTGCTGACTCCAGCCCAATGAAAATTCTTGAGGCCGATCTTCTTGGCGACCCAGCGCGCGGTGGCCGGCATCAGTTGCATCAGGCCGGTTGCGCCGGCGCTCGATTTGATGTCGGGAATGAAGCGGCTTTCCTGGCGGATCAGGCCGTAAACCCAAGCCTCGTCGAGCTGCATTTGGCTCACGTAATCCTTCATCACTTCGCGGTACGGCGCCAGGTAGCGCATGCCGAAGTCATGCAGCTCGCGCGTGCGGTCCGCCGTATTGATCGCGCGGTCGTAAATGCCGTTGCGGCGCGCGAACTCCGCCGCGGCCAGAAGCTGCTTGTCGTCGAAACCTCGTATTGTCCAGTTCCATTCACGATTGCCTTCGAAGCGCAGATTGAGTTGATAAAAAGCGAGCGCCCGCCTAAAACCGGCCAGATTACCCATTGCCTGCGTTTCCTCCGTTCCCGACTTGTAGGTGTCTGGAGGTATCCACCCCCTGCCGCCTAGTTCCTCGGCGGCGAGCTGCCCGTAGAAGCTGAAATCGCCGGCCAGCGCCATCAGCAATGCTTGGGCCTCGGCGGCGCGGCCCTGCGTACTGAGCGCTCGTGCTTTCCAGTAGCGCCATGCCGGCTCCTGGCTTTCCTTCGCCGACATCGCATCGACTGCCGCAAGTAAATCAGGCCAGCTCTTCGCGCGCAACGCCGCACGGGCCTTCCAGGCAAGCTGCGCGTCGCTAAGGTCGCCGGCCTGCGCATACCATGAAAGCGTGGCTGGATCGTGGCGCTGTGCGCCGAGAAATGCGATCACCCCCCACACATATCCACGCTCCGCTTCCGAGAATTGTGCGCCGAGCTTGCCCCATTGTTGCGCTGCGAGTTGCGGCGAGGTGCGCGCGAGCCGATGCGCGGCAAACATCACGGTTTCGCGGCCGCCGTGCGATTTGAGATTGAACGACTTCTTGTCGAGGTAGGCCTGCGCGTTGACCGCAATGCCGCTCCACGCGCGCGCGTCGGCCTGCTGCCCGGCGGGAAGGTACTCGGCAACCCGGCGTGCAACACCGGTATTGCCGGCTTCGAGTGCGAGCCGTATGCGGGCCCAGATATCGTCAACAGTAAGCCGCTGATTCGCGGCCAGCGCATCAAACACCGCGTTGCAGCTATCGGGCATATCCCGCCCGGTAAACCACATTATTCGCGCATCGCCCAGTCCCTCTGCGCCGCCCGCGCGCAACCGGCTCTGCAACGAGAAGCAAGCGAGCTCAACGTCGTCGCCAACAAGCTGCGGATACTCGGCGTAAAAGAGATCCCATTGTTGCTTGGCCGCGAGCGCCTTCAGCCAGTCGATCCGCAGGCTGTTAGATACCGGGCTGTCCTTAAGGCGCGCCAAAAGGGCCTGCACCTCAAGGGGCGCTGCCTCGTTGAGGCGCAGCCGCAGACGCCAGTAAGCAATATAGGGTTCGAGAATGTAATCATCCAGCGACTTCGCGTTGCGCTCGAACCTGACCGCATCGCCGACGCGGAATGCCTCCCGTGCAGCGAGGAAAGCGTCACCCTGATTCGCGGCATGCGCTGTGGACACCAGCAGCAATGCCGCGCTGAAGAAAATTAAATGCCTGGGCATCAGCCGCATATTCGATTATTGCGTTAATTTTAACTAGTTTTACGCCGCACACCGACACCTATTCGACCGCCGCGCGCGCACAAGTTCACTGCCGAGGCACGAATTGCTTTACCGCAATAAATTTCAAATTGCGGCGCAGCCCGCCCCGGCTAACCGAGGAACATGCGATAGGCGGAATTGCGCGTTTCGTCTGAATACGGATAACCAAGCTTCGCCAAAAACGCCCGAAACGCAGCCTTGTCGTGCGGCGGTACCTGCATGCCGACCAGCACGCGGCCATAATCGGCGCCATGGTTGCGGTAGTGGAACAAGCTGATGTTCCAGCCGTGGCGCATGCTGTTCAAAAATCTTGCCAACGCGCCGGGCCTTTCCGGGAACTCGAAACGATACAGAATTTCGTGCTCGACACCCGGAGCGCGGCCGCCAACGAGATGGCGCACGTGCAGCCGCGCGAGTTCGTTGTCACTGAAATCGAGCGTCCGCAGGCCCTGACGGCGCAGGGAACGCACCAGGCGCGCGGTTTCGTCCCGATCGCGCACTTTCACGCCTACGAATACGTGCGCCTCGCGTGCGTCGGCATAACGGTAGTTGAATTCGGTCACGCTACGCGGGCCGAGCAACGCGCAGAATTTGCGGAAACTGCCCGGCGTCTCCGGTATCGTGACGGCGAGGACGGCTTCGCGCCTTTCTCCCAACTCGGCTTCCTCGGCAACGAAACGCAGCCGGTCGAAATTCATGTTGGCGCCGCTTGCGACCGCGACCAGCGTCCTGCCGCGCACTCCCTTGCGCTCGACCCACGCCTTGGCACCGGCAATCGCCAGCGCCCCGGCCGGTTCGAGCACCGCGCGCGTGTCCTCGAACACGTCCTTGATCGCGGCGCAAATCGCGACGGTGTCGACCAGAATGACATCATCGACCAGCTCGCGGCAGATGCGAAATGTTTCCACACCCACCTGTTTGACGGCTACGCCGTCGGCGAACAATCCCACCTGATCGAGCCGGATGCGCCTGCCCGCCCTGAGCGAGCGGTACATCGCGTCTGCATCGACCGGTTCGACGCCGATAATCTTGATCTGCGGACGCAAGCGCTTGACATAAGCGGCGATGCCCGAAATCAGCCCGCCACCGCCGATTGCGACGAAAATTGCGTCAATTTCACGCCGCGTCTGGCGCAGGATCTCCATCGCGATCGTGCCCTGCCCGGCAATCACGTCCGGGTCGTCATAGGGGTGTACGACGGTCAGCTTGCGCGTGCGCGCAAGCTCCAGCGAATACGCGTAAGCCTCGTCGTAGGTATCGCCGCGCAGCACGACTTTGGCACCACGCGCGCCAACCGCGGCGATCTTGATCTGCGGCGTAGTCACCGGCATCACGATAGTCGCGCGGCACTTGAGCTTCTGTGCAGCTAGCGCCACACCCTGCGCATGATTGCCCGCGGAAGCGGCTATCACGCCGCGGGCAAGCACCGGCGCCGGCAGGCGGGACATCTTGTTATAGGCTCCGCGCAGCTTGAACGAAAACACCGGCTGCATATCCTCGCGCTTTAGCAGCAGCGTATTATTGAGCCGGGCAGACAGGTTGGAGGCTCGCTCAAGTGGCGTCTCGATCGCGACGTCGTAAACGCGGGCGGTCAGTATGCGTTCGAGATAATCGACTTTCATTTTTTTGATCCAAGCCCGCTGTTGCGTGGCCTTAAAGGATAACAGATTAGTCCGGCCCCAGCTATTTTATACCCCCTCTTGAGGGGGGGTCCAAATCAGCGGTGCTGAGAACAGCGTTTTTCCCTGCTGTTTGCTTTTCGACGGAGGGGATTTACCAATTGCCAATTACCAATTACTATGCACCGTATATGAATCAGGACGAACTCAAGCAGGCGGTTGCCAATGCGGCGATTGCCGAAGTGCCGGTCGGCTGCATCGTCGGCGTCGGCACCGGCTCGACTGCAAATTATTTCATTGATGCGCTGGCCCGGATCAAGCACAAGATCGACGGCGCAGTCGCGAGCTCCGAAGCTACCGCCCAACGTCTCAGGAAGCATGGCATCGAAGTGCTCGACCTCAATAACGTGAGCGATCTGTCCATCTACGTCGACGGCGCCGACGAAATCACGCGCCATCTGGCGATGATCAAGGGTGGCGGCGGCGCGCTCACGCGCGAAAAAATCGTCGCGGCGGTCGCGCGCAAATTCATATGCATTGCGGATCAGTCGAAACTCGTCGATGTGCTCGGCAAATTCCCGCTGCCGGTCGAGGTGATCCCGACCGCCCGTTCCTATGTCGCGCGCGAATTGGTCAAACTCGGCGGCCAGCCTGCATTGCGGCAAGGATTTACCACTGACAATGGCAACCTGATCCTCGACGTCCACAACCTGCAAATCATGAAGCCGCTCGAGCTCGAGAGCACGCTAAACCAGATCGCCGGCGTTGTAACCAACGGCCTGTTTGCGCGGCGTGGCGCCGATGTGCTTCTGCTCGGCACCGACAACGGCGTTCAAAAGCTGACGCGCTGATCAAAACATCGGTCGGCGCGGACAGGAGAGGAACAACCTGAGACTACAGCAAATCAACGGAAATCAAGGCGCGCAGTTGAGCGCGCGCATCGGCGGAATCGGCACGACGTGTGACCCAGGCCACCGCCCCCTTCTTGAGAGTCCACTGCTCTTTCTTGCCGGTCACAAGCCACGCCGCCGTTTCACCTAGCGTCGGCTGATGGCCGACCACCACTACGGTACGATTGCCGCTCGGCCAGCCAGCCGCGAGCAACACGTCGTCCGACGTGGCGGACGTGCCGATTTCCTTGACGGTCTTGAATTTCAGGTTCAGCGCGTGGGCTGTCTGCTGAGCCCGTTTAGCCGGACTTACGAGCACAACCGCATCATCCGGTATGCGCGCGCGCAGCCATTTTGCCATGCGAACCGCCTGCTTGACGCCCTTCGCGGTAAGCTTGCGTTCGCCATCCGGCATGCCCTCCTCCGCATCGGCGTGACGCCATAAAATCAATTCCATCGGTCGCTGCCCCTGTCACTGAAAATAAAGGCCGCCTTGCTACTGGTTGGCAGGCGGCACATAGCCCTGCGCGGTGTCGGCACCGGCGCCAAAAAAATGCTTCTCCATCTGCTGCACGAGATAATCGCGCGCCTTCTTGTCGGCAAGGTTGAGCCGGTTTTCATTGACCAGCATCTTTTGCTGCTCAAGCCATTGTTTCCATGCTTCCTTCGACACATTCTCGAATATCCGCTTGCCGATAGCGCCGGGATAGGGCGGGAAATCGAGCCCCTCCGCCTCACGGCCGAGTTTGATGCATTTCACCGTTCTTGCCATGGCAATCACTCCAGACTTGCAATCCGCTAATTCAGTTTGTGCTTGCGAGCTAAGGGCGTTTAACAAACACCTGCGAGCGGCGCTGATAGTTATACAGGTCCTGCTTGCGTTGCGGCAACTCCGCCACTGGCGCAGCGCTGAATCCGCGCTCGATGAACCAATGGGCGGCGCGGGTGGTGAGAACAAACAGCCTTTTTACTTTGCGCTGTTTGGCCCGACCCTCTACTGCATGCAGCAAACGTTCGCCGGCACCCGCGCGCCGGTGATCCGGATGCACCGCGAGCCCGGCAAGCTCAGCGGTGCCTCCCTCGAACTGATAAAGCGCCGCGCAACCGATAATCACCTGGTCATGCTCGAGCACGACGAAACGGTCAATTTCCATTTCGAGCAGATCGCGGTTGCGCTTTACCAGAGTGCCGTCGGCCTCGAGCGGCTCAAGCAACCGCAGAATGCCGCCAATATCCTCAATACGCGCCGGGCGCAGCTTTTCGAGCGGGTCCTGCGTCAACATCGTGCCGACGCCACGGTGCGTGAATAATTCGAGCAACAGCGCGCCATCCGAATTGCGCGAAATCAGGTGCGCCCGCTTGACACCGGCGCGACACGCGCTCACCGCGTGCGGCAGATACAGCTCGACGTCTCCGGACAATACACCTTTCTTGGCCAAGATCCGTTCGGCCTCGCTGCAGGTAAGTTCGTGTTTCAGCTCCGCACGCTTGCCGGTGACTACCCCCGCAGAATCCATCAGGAATATCAGCTTCTCCGCGCCCAACGCGACCGCTGCCGACGCTGCCACGTCTTCGAGCGCCAGATTGAATATTTCCCCGGTCGGCGAGTAGCCAAGCGGCGACAGCACCACCAGCTCATTGTGATCGAGACGGTCGCGAATGCCCACAGCATCGATCTTGCGCACCTCGCCAGTGTGCACGAGGTCGATGCCATCGAGCACGCCAATCGGCTTCGCGGTCACAAAATTGCCGCTGGCGACGCGGATGGCGGCGCCCGCCATCGGCGAATTGGGCAGTCCCATCGACAACAATGCCTCGATTTCCACGCGCATCCTGCCGCTTGCTTCCTTGGCGCAAGACAGTGCGATATCGTCGGTGATGCGCAGGCCGCGCACATAACGCGTGCGATGTTTCAGTTGCTTCAGACGCGTTTCAATTTGCGGTCGCGCACCATGCACCAGCACCAGCCGCACGCCCAGGCTGGCCAGCAGATTGATGTCGTGTATGAGTGCCAGGAACCTGTCATCCCCCACCACCTCGCCGCCAAACGCAAGAACAAAAGTGCGGCCGCGAAAAGCATGGATATAGGGCGCCGCTGAGCGGAACCATTTAACGAAGTCGGCAGGGACAGAATTTGCCATGAAAGTGGGCCGGTAATTAGAGACATTTGATATTCAAGCACATATTATGCGAGAAACCATTTGAGGAAAAGCCGCGGGGTTGAATGCGACGGAATTCCGGCAATCGCGGCCCCGCAGGCTGGGCACCCTGCCAAACGCCGGGTGGCGGAAAAATTTCAGCTTTTCGCTTTTCTCGATGCCTTTGCGTTGCCGCGGTCTTGGCTCCTTCAGAAATCGCCCCACAAAGTCTGCATCGCCGCCAGCGCCGCCAGTGCGGCAGTTTCGGTACGCAATACACGCGGCCCGAGACGTACGGCAACAAATCCGCGTTGCTGCGCGAGACCTGTTTCGACTTCGGTAAACCCGCCTTCGGGTCCCGCCAGCAATGTCACCGACGATGGCCGCGGCAACTCGGCAAGGCGTTCCCCTGCGTGCGGCGAGAGCAGGATACGCCCCTCGCCGCCGGTAGACGGCGCCAGAGTTCCCAGCCAATCGAATACAGCCTGTGGCGCGGCAAGTCCCGGCACAACGTTGCGTCCGCATTGTTCGCATGCCGAAATCAGCACCTGCTGCCAATGTGCCATCCGCTTCCCGGCGCGCTCGGAGTCCAACCGCACCACGCTGCGCTCGCTGAAAAGCGGCTGCACGTCCTTGATGCCCAGTTCAACCGCCTTCTGCAGCGTGAGGTCCATGCGATCGCCACTCGATATTGCTTGCGCCAGAGTAAAGGCAAGCGGCGCTTCCCGGTCGACCACACGGCCCGCGGCAAGCTTGACCGTAACGCCATGCTTGTCGATACGTGCGATGGTCGCGGCAAACTCGGTGCCGGCACTGAAAACGACCACAGGATCGCCAACGGCGGCTCGCAGCACCCGCGTGAGATGATGGGCGGCGGGCGGCGGCAAATCGATGCTGGCGCCCGCAGCCGGCATGTCGGCCACGTGGATGCGCATTGGTAGATTCGCTGCGCGCCGCATGCGGCGATTATGCCACAGCGGTATCCGCGGGCCCGCGTTTTACCCGGGGCACAAACGAGACTAGAATCGCGGTTTTCGCATGCGCCCCGAAAGGCAGCTCGATTGAAAATAATCATCCTCGGCGCAGGCCGGGTCGGATCCTCGGTGGCGGAAAGCCTGTGCTCCGAAGCCAATGACATTACGATAGTCGACATCGATTCCGCGCGCCTGAAGCAACTCCAGGACCGGCTCGATTTGCGCACCGTTGCCGGCAACGCGGCGCATCCTTCGGTACTCATGCAGGCCGGCGCACAGGATGCGGACCTGATTTTCGCGGTTACGCGCAGCGATGAAACCAATCTCGTCGCCTGCAAGCTCGCCGCGACGCTATTCAACACACCGACGCGCATCGCCCGTATTCGTGCCGCGGATTACCTGTCGCACCAGGAAATCTTCGGCGCCAGCAATTTCGACGTCGACTTTGCGATTTGTCCAGAGCAGATCATCACTGACTACATAGTCAAGCTGATCGAGTTCCCGGAAGCGTTGCAGGTACTTGAATTCGCCGACGGCAAAGTCAGCCTGGTCGCGGTGCGCACGTTTCACGGCGGGCCCATGGTCGGCAAGCAACTGCAGGAAATAAGGCGACACATGCCGAACATCGACACGCGCGTGGCGGCGATATTCCGCCACGATGCCCCCATCATCCCCGAAGGTCAGACCGTGATCGAGGCTGGCGACGAGGCGTTCTTCCTCGCCGCGACGGAGAATATCCGCGGCGTCATGCGCGAGCTAAGGCGCATGGACAAACCAGTGCGCCGCGTAATGATAGGCGGTGGCGGCAATATCGGTCAGCGGCTCGCCAAGGCGATCGAAAATCAGTACGAAGTCAAGATTATCGAACACAACAAATCGCACGCCGAGCGCCTCGCCGGGGAACTCGATCGCGCGCTGGTGCTGGCCGGCGACGTTACCGATGAGGAGTTACTTGAATCCGAAAATGTCGGTGAAATGGACCTTTATTGCGCGGTAACCAACAATGACGAAAATAACATCATGTCGGCTCTGCTCGCCAAGCGCATGGGGGCGCGCAAGGTGGTCGCGCTGATCAACCGCACTTCGTACGTAAACTTGCTGCAGGCGGGCGAAATCGATATCGCAATTTCGCCGGCACAGGCGACGATAGGCACGCTGCTCGCGCGGGTGCGGCGTGGCGACTGCGTCGCTGTGCACAGCCTGCGGCGCGGCGCGGCGGAAGCACTCGAGTTGATCGCGCATGGAGACTACAAGTCCTCGCAGGTGGTCGGCCGGCGGATTGAGGAAATCAACCTGCCCAAGGGCGCGACCATCGGCGCCGTTGTGCGCAAGTCCGGGAGTCTTGGGACCGGGCACGTCGAAGACTCTGCCATGTTCGCGCAAAACGCGCAGGTAATCATTGCTCACCATGACACGGTAATCGAACCCGATGATCATGTGATCGTGTTCGTCGTCAATAAACAAATAGTGCCAAAAATCGAAAAGCTGTTCCAGGTCAGCGTCGGTTTTCTCTGATCGCGCCGTCCCGCCCGTCTTTCACCCGATGTTCCCTGCCGCCGCCCATCGCATCGCGCCAGTTGTCAACGTGTTCAGCACGGTGGTGATGATTTTCAGCCTGACCATGACGGTGCCGCTGGTGGTCGCTTATATTTACAACGATTCGGCGCTACTCATATATGACGCGTCCATTGTGATTACGTTTGCCGCCGGCGTGCTGATGCGGCTCACCACCATGCACCGCAAACGCGAGCTGCAACCGCGCGACGGGTTTCTGCTGGTTTTTCTGGTCTGGACCGTGTTGCCGGCGTTCGCGACTCTACCGTTGATGCTCCACCTGCCGGGATTGAGTTTTACCGACGCCTACTTTGAAACCGTTTCGGGCATTACTACCACCGGCTCTACGGTGTTAACCGGCCTCGACCAGCTGCCGCAGTCGATCAATTTCTGGCGTTGCGAACTGGTGTGGCTCGGCGGGATGGGGTTAATCGTTCTCGCGGTAGCGATCCTGCCCCTGCTTGGCGTCGGCGGCATGCAGCTGTACAAGGCCGAAACGCCCGGCCCGATGAAGGATGCCAAGCTGACGCCACGCATCACCGAGACCGCGAAAGGCCTGTGGCTGGTCTATGCCGGCATCACCCTCACCTGCATCCTCAGCTACCGCTGGGCGGGAATGAGCTGGTTCGATGCCGTGTGCCATGCATTTACGACCATGGGGCTCGGCGGCTTCTCGACTCACGACGCGAGCTATGGTTACTTCGATTCGCCGCTTATCGAGTGCGTAGCCATCGTCTTCATGCTGATCGCCGGCATTAACTTCGCGACCCATTTCCTGGCGTGGCGGGAGCGCAGCGTGCGCCCTTATCGCGTCGACCCCGAGGCCCGCCTGTTTTTGCTGGTGACGCTCGCGAGCTGCGTGATGATCGCCATCTATTTGTGGCGCCAGAGCGTATACCCGGAATTCATGACGGCGCTGCGTTATGCGGGCTTTAACACCGTTTCGATCGCCACAACCACCGGTTACAGCAATACCGATTACAATCTGTGGCCGGCGTTTGCGCCGCTGTGGATGCTGTTTCTGTGCTGCTTTGTGTCGAGCTCGGGCTCGACCGGCGGCGGCATCAAGATGATCCGCGCCAAGCTGTTGGTGTTGCAGGGTCTGCGGGAAATGGTGAAATTAATCCATCCGAGCGCACAGGTACCGATCAAACTCGGCGGCCAAGTGATACCGAACCATATTGTGTTTGCGGTGCTTGCCTTCATGTCGGTGTACGGCGCGTGCGTGACAACGATGACTTTTCTGCTGCTCGTCACCGGACTGGATTTCACCAGCGCGTTCTCGGCAGTGATCGCCAGCATCAACAATACGGGCCCGGGACTGAACCAGGTCGGCCCGGCAACCACCTACGAGGTACTGACTGATTTCCAGACCTGGGTGTGCACCATAGCGATGCTGCTCGGCCGGCTCGAACTGTTCACGCTGCTGATCATATTCACGCCCACTTTCTGGCGGCGTTAGTACCGCACGCCTTTTCCCCGCAACACCGCGGCCGGGTCGTAACAGACTACTTCACGCGTGAACCAGACCAGCAAAATTCCGCATTTCGCTTATGTTTTCGGTAGTTAACGGACGATTGCGAAAAGCCCCGCCGGGCCAAAACAATTGTGAACGGCTGGCTGCGCGTTTACAATATCGGATATTCGACTGATCCGGCGCGAGGCAAGCGGGTATCGACCCCATAAAATGCAATCGGTGAATCTCACCCACCACTTTCTGATCGCCATGCCCAACATGGTCGATCCGCATTTTTCCAAGACCCTGACCTATATCTGCGAGCACAATGAGCAGGGCGCGCTCGGCCTGGTAATCAACCGTCCGCTCGACATGGTGCTGTCCAAGCTGCTCGACCAGATCGGCATACCGGTGTCAGCCAAATCCTGCTCTGCGATTCCGGTACACTTCGGCGGCCCAGTGCAAACCGACCGTGGTTTCGTGTTGCATGAGCCGATCGGCGACTGGCAGTCGACGCTGCCCGTCAGTGCCGAAATCGGCCTGACCACCTCGAAAGATATCCTCCAGGCGGTGGCGTGCGGTGACGGCCCCCATCAGGTTTTGATTACGCTCGGCTACGCCGGTTGGGCGCCAGGCCAGATCGAGCACGAACTTGCGCAGAATGCCTGGCTAACGGTCGCCGCGCGGCCGGATGTCATTTTCGGTTTGCCGGCCGAGGAACGGCTTGTTGCGGCGATGGGCCTGCTCGGGGTCGACTACGCCAGCTTGTCGGAGCATGCCGGGCATGCGTAATAGCGCGAGAGCAAATGGGCGGCGCTGAGTCGTCTCTCGCATTACGCCCCACGCCTAAGCGTACCGGCACCACAGTGCTCGCGTTCGACTTCGGCGAAAAACGCGTGGGCGTGGCGGTTGGTGATAAAGCTATCGGCATCGCGCATCCGCTGACGACGGTCATCGCCGCCGACAAACAACGCCGCTACACCGCGGTTGCCGCGCTAATAAGCGAGTGGCAGCCCGCACTGCTCGTGGTCGGATTGCCCGCCCATCTCGACGGCACCGAACACGAGCTGTCGCGACTGGCGCGCAAATTCTCGCGCGAACTCGGCGCCCGCTTCGGATTGCCGGTCGAACTCGTCGACGAGCGGCTGACTTCTGCCGCCGCCGAGTCGAGCCTAAGTGAAGCGGGCATTGCGTCGCATAAGCGCAAGCCGCTAGTCGACCAGGTCGCGGCGCAACAAATACTACAGGCCTATTTGGACACTGCGGGGCGCCCTCGATGACCAAGCCCACCCTGCCTGACGCCGAACACCTGCTGACCGAACTCGCGTCACAAATGCGCCCACACGTCACCGCGCAAACCGGCTTGATCGGTATCGTCACCGGCGGCGCGTGGCTGGCTGAACGCCTGCACCGGGAACTGAAGCTCAAGGTGCCGCACGGGTCGCTTGATGTTTCATTTTATCGCGACGATTTCCAGCGCAAAGGTCTTAAACACAAAGTCGCACCGTCGGCAATTCCGTTCGAGATCGAGGGCTGCGACCTCATACTGGTCGACGATGTGCTCCACACCGGGCGCACCATACGCGCGGCGATGAATGAATTGTTCGACTACGGTCGGCCGGCACGCATACGGCTGGCGTCGCTGATCGACCGCGGCGGTCGCGAACTTCCGATCGCGGCGCAGTTTGTCGGGACCAATCTTGACGTGCCGGCGCAGTTCAGCATTGATCTGGAAAAAACGGAAGCTGGAAAGCTGCATTTGGTGCTGCAAACGAAGAACTGAACCAGACAGGACTCACGCACGATGTTTCTCAACGGCAACCCGCAGCTCAACAAAAACGGCGAACTCCATCATTTGCTGTCGATGGAGGGGCTGCCGGCGGAGATACTGAAGCAGATCCTGGATACCGCGCAGTCATTCGTCGGCGTCACCCAGCGGGAAGTCAAGAAAGTGCCGCTCCTGCGCGGCAAGGCTATTTTCAACCTGTTCTTCGAGCCATCTACCCGAACGCGCACCACGTTCGAGATCGCAGCCAAGCGGCTGTCGGCTGACGTGATCAATCTCGCGGTCAACGTTTCATCGCAGACCAAAGGCGAGTCGGTGCTCGACACGGTCGCCAATTTGTCGGCCATGCAGGCCGATATGTTCATCGTGCGGCATGGCGAAAGCGGAGCGCCGCACCTGATCGCGCGCCACGTCGGCGCGGACATACACGTCATCAACGCCGGCGACGGGCGGCACGCACACCCGACGCAGGGACTGCTCGACATGTTTACCGTCCGCCACTACAAACAGGATTTCACCAGGCTGCGCGTGGCAATCATCGGTGACATTTTGCACTCGCGCGTGGCGCGCTCGCAGATTCACGCGCTCACCACGCTCGGGGTCCCCGAAGTGCGCGTAATCGGTCCCAAGACATTGCTGCCGTCAAACGTCGACAATCTCGGCGTGCATGTCTACCACGACATGGCAAAAGGGCTGAAGGACGTCGACGTGATCATGATGTTACGCCTGCAGAACGAGCGCATGCAGGGCTCGTTCCTGCCCTCGGCACAGGAGTTTTTCAAGTTTTACGGCTTGACCGCCGAGAAACTGGCCCTTGCCAAACCCGATGCCATTGTGTTGCATCCCGGGCCGATGAACCGCGGCGTCGAAATCGATTCGGATGTCGCCGACGGCAGCCAGTCGGTGATACTTCCGCAGGTCACATTCGGCATCGCGATCCGCATGGCCGTCATGAGCATACTGGCTGGAAATTAGCCGTGCAAGGTTTGACGTCTCAGGGGGCGAGTCTCAGCGTTCGCCGAACACTTTTTTGGTGTCAACATGACCGAGTCTCAGCGTTCGTCGAACACTCACAGTTCACCTTTAAACGGTTTGTCGGGTCGGTGGTAAGT
>Ga0315281_10001459_pt1 | contig 34894 bp, 26 predicted proteins | sample YL17G07_0_MG_FD_204540 | JGI IMG/M metagenome (GOLD analysis project Ga0315281, IMG submission 204540) | Sediment microbial communities from Yellowstone Lake, YNP, Wyoming, USA - YL17G07_0 | ecosystem: Environmental > Aquatic > Freshwater > Lake > Sediment | place: USA: Wyoming | collected...
CGCGCTCCGGACGCACGGACGCCTGTCCGGCATCCGAGACAGCTGCCTGCGATGATCCGCCCACCGTCCCGACCCCCACGGCGCTGCACGGCGCGCGACGACTGTAGCATTCACCGCTGCGCCCCGACACGTACAAGCCTTCCGCGAATGTGCAATCGCGCCGCAGCGGCCCAGGACGGATGGGACGGAGTGACCCCTAGTGCGGCAACGATGAAGCTCCAGCAGCCGCCCCTCCCGAGGGGTTGCCTGCCGGCGCGCGATCAACCTTTGCGGACGCTGTCTGGCTGCTGGCCAGCAGCCGGACCAACGGCAGCCTGGAGTCATCGGATCTCTTCTTGTAAGTGAACTCGATCTTCTGGACTGCCTTCGGGCCGCCAGGGATCTCTATCACACTGGTTTCGCCGCCCGCGCCCAGGAACTTGTTCAGTGTCACATCGATGGGTTGCCCGTCCGCAACGTACACTTTGACGGCTGCGATCTGGAGGGAGCTCCCCGTGACCTGCAGCTTCAGTTTGGCGAACGTGCCCGGATCGCCGACCACCTTGATCACTTCGGGGTTGGTCCGCAGGTCTACGACCCTCTGCCCCAGCTGCTGCCAGTCCTCTGCTGTGACCGTGGCTGCTGCCACCACCATACACACCCCAACGAGAAGCACCAAAGAACGGTTGGACCTCATCGCATCTCCCTTCTCCACCGTTGTGGCGGACACTGAAATGGTTCCTAGGCCACCCGATGTGGCGGCCCGTACTCATGCCCAGTACGCACCACAAAGTCGGAGGTTTCTCCACGTCGATGTTCAGGGGGTTTCCGGCCCGAGGCTACCGGGGTCCACGCAAACGGCGACACTGCTCCCCTTGTGAGCGGGCGGCACGACCCGCGCACTCTAGTCCTGCAGAGCCCCGACGAGCCGACGCGTCCCGACGCAGGGCGAGTCCGCACAGCGCGCAACGCGTGCCTCCAGGCGCACTCCCGCAACCGGGTGCCGCGCCCCTCGCGACTCCTATACGAGTCGCGCCCGCTCCGGGTTGTTGGGCGCCAGGCAGACGCAGAGCGCAACGTAGCCGGTCGACTCGGAGGGAGACAGCGGGGACGATCGCCTGAGCGTCCTCGTGGGTCAGCACCTTGGCGCCGGCGCGGCGTTCCGTCGCCTCACCAGGCGGGAGAACCCCTCACGCATGGGGCACTCTTCGCGGCTCAGAGCGCCGCGATCCTGTACGCCATCGGGATCGTGATGTCGGCGCACCCGCGCCACCGCTCGATCCGCCGGATTGCCTCCGCACCCTGGCCCTTGACCTTGTCAAACAGCTCCTGGTAGGACGCGAAGCGCTGGACCGCGTCGAAGTCCTCCGCGCGTCGCACCCCGCGGGCCGCCACCGCCGCCCAGGAGGCCGCAACCTTTTCAGTTTCGACGACGACGTGCGCCCACGGCGAGCCGGGCGCGTGGTCGATGACCACGATGTCCGGCACGAGGGTCGCGGCGTGTGCGAGCGCCCCGCCGTGATCGGGGATCTCGTGCAGGCAGAACTCGAACAGCACAACCTCGGCGCGCTCCGAGACCGCCAGGAAGTCCCTCTCGAGGAGGACGAACCTGTCCTCGATCCCGAGCGCCCGCGCACGGTCCGCGAGTGCGGCGAGCGCTGCACCGTCGGGGTCTACGGCGATCACCTTTCGGGCGACGCGCCCGTAGCCGGCGAGCTGGCCGCCGCCGGCCCCCACCGAGATCATGGTCCTGTCGTCAAACTCATAGAAAGCGAGGAGGTTTGCGAGAACCGCAGCGACGTCGGTGGCCATCTCTCCTCCCGGCGCGGGCGGGCGCGCCCGCCACCCAGGATACGTCGTCGTGCCCTTGAGGTTGCGGCCGGAATGTGCCGTTTGCCGACGTTTCTTTCGGTCGGACCGGGCCGTACCATGGTCCCTCCTTGTCTTTTCGCGGTCGGGTCGCTACGCTCCAGGATCGCCCGGTACCCCGGGTGATGGAGGCGAGATGCAGATCTCCCGTCGTGCCATCTCGATCCAGGAGTCCCCCATCCGCAAGCTGGCGCCGCTCGCCGCTTCTGCCCGCGCGCGCGGCATCAAGATCTTCAACCTCAACATCGGCCAGCCGGACGTGGCTACCCCGCCGGAGTTCCTGCGCGCGGTGTGCGCCTTCAAGGACAAGGTCCTGGAGTACGGGCCCTCCGACGGCCTGCCGGAGCTGCGCGAGGGAATGGCGGCCTACTTCGCCCGCTACGAGATCGCGCTCGACCCGGGAGAGATCCTGATCACCAACGGCGGCTCCGAGGCCATCCTGTTCGCCTTCAACGTGGTGGCGGACCAGGGGGACGAGATCATCATCCCCGAGCCCTTCTACACCAACTACAACGGCTACGCCGAGATGGCCAGCCTCGCGGTGGTGCCGGTGCGCACCCGTGCCGAGGACGGCTTCCACCTGCCGCCGGACGATGTGCTGGACGCCGCGGTCACGCCACGCACGCGCGCGATCCTCGTCTGCTCGCCCAACAACCCTACGGGCACCGTGCTCACCTGGGAGGAGCTCGAGCGCCTCGCGGCGTTCGTCCGGCGCCACGACCTCTTCCTCATCGCGGACGAGGTGTACAAGGAGTTCACCTACGACGGCCGCCGCCACCGCTCGGTGCTGGAGCTCCCCGGGATCGAGGAGCGGGTGATCGTGGTGGACTCGATATCCAAGCGCTTCTCGGCGTGCGGCGCCCGGGTCGGGGCGGTGATCTCCCGAAACTGCGAGGTCATGGCCTCGGTGCTGAAGTTCGGCCAGGCCCGCCTCTGCCCGCCGACGCTCGAGCAGCTCGGCGCGATTGCCGCCTACCGCCTCGACGAGAGCTACTTCGACGCCGTGCGGGCGGAGTACCAGCGCCGGCGCGACGTCATGTTCGAGGCGCTCACTCGCGACCCAGGCATCATACTGAAGCGGCCACGCGGGGCGTTTTACATGATCGTCAAGATGGCCGGCGTGGTGGACAGCGACGACTTCGCCCGCTGGCTGCTCGAGGAGCACCAACTGGGAGGAGAGACCGTGCTGGTCGCCCCGGCTGGCGGCTTCTACGCCACGCCCGGCGCGGGCAACGACGAGGTGCGCATGGCGTACGTCCTCGAGGTCCCCAAGCTGGAGCGCGCAATGGAGGTCTTCCGGGCCGGCCTCGAGCGCTACCGCGCCCTGCGCCACGCCGCCACCCACTCGGTGTGAGGCCGTCCACGGCGGAAGAGGACCGGTGAGCAGCGACCCCGAGGCTGTGCCAGGCGTCCCGGTCGGCGAGATGGTGCTGACCTGGACGCTGCTGGTGGCCGCCTGCACGGTGGGCGCCCTCGTGACCGGCGAGTTCACCCGGATCTCGCTGCGGGCCGGTGCGCTGCTTCTGCTCGCGGGGGGCCTCCTGGCGCTCGCGTCGGTGCGTGCCCTCGGGCGGGGGCACGAGCTTGTCACCCGTGGACCGTACCGCTGGGTGAGGCACCCGTACTACCTGGGGATCCTGGTCATGCTCGTGGGGGCGATCGTCGCGATGCGGTCCCTCCCCGCGCTGATCCTCCTGTACCCCGCGGTGCGGGTCACGCTCATGCGGGCGCGCCGCGAGGAGCACAACCTCGCCCTCCGCTTCGGTGACGCGTACTACACCTACCGGCAACGGGTTGCGTTCATGCTCCCGCTGAAGCCGCCGCTCCCGCGTGCCACCCAGCGCTAGGGGGTTGCCAGGCCGAGATGTGATGCTCATCACAACTCGGGTTGCGCGGGGCCGCGCGGCGATAATTGAACCATAAAGAGGAAGGTGATGTCGTTCCCGAGACAACTCGTCGCCGCTGCCGCTGCGGTGACGCCGCTCGCTTTTCGCAGCGCCTCGATCGTGCCTGCAACGGTCCGGTCGGTCCGAGCCGGGAGCGGGAGCGTTTGCCGATGATTCGACTTCGCCTGAAGCACGTTGCCATCGCCTCCGCGCTCATGGCAGTCGCGGTTAGCAGAATTCCACCACGCAACGCTGGGGGGACCGTTTACCGCCACCTCATCCCCTATCCAGGTGACATCGCCACGACCGAAGCGGTCGCGCCGGACGGCGTCAGCCGAGCAGAGCATGTGCGGTTCGCTCGTCGCTTGATCACCTCGCTGGCCTCGCTCGCGCCCGAGGAGACAGTGGAAATTCGGGACTGGCCTGTCGCTCCGGGCGTCTCGCGCACGCTGCGCTTCCAGCGCGAGGAGATCTACTCGCCTGAAGCCGAGATTGTTGTCATCGACAACCAGGGCGAGCACGCGCTTCCACGACCGAAGTTGTTTGCTCTGCGTGGCGTCAGCATCGACGGCGGTGATGATGCGGTGGCGCTGGTCGTCGATCCCGCAAGCGGTGTCATCCACGGGGTGAGCAGCCTTGGCGGCGAGGACTTTGAGTGGCTGGCTCCAGAGCCGGAAGCCGCCTCAGGCCCGCTCATTGTTCCCTCGAAAAGCGTGCGCCTGACGCTGCCGGAGGTTCCGCGGTGGACCTGCTCCCAGGAAGGGCTACCGGACCTCGGAATGGAAAGAGACCCCGGGGTGGATTCAGTGCGAGCGATGAGTCTTTCCAGCCGCGGCTACATGATCGTCGCGGTGGACACGGATGTTGAATTGATGGAGCAGAAGTTCAACTACAGCCGGAACCCATCCGGTGCTATTGCCGCCGCCGTGAGCTACCTTGCCGACATTTTCACCCGGATGAACGTGTTCTACGAACGCGATCTCAACCTCCACCTCGCCCAGGGAACCACGTTCCTGCGCGTCGCCGAGCCGGATCCCTATAGCCAGCCTTCGTCAGATTGAAGCGCACAACTGGCCGAGTTCACGAGCTACTGGAGCGCCAACTATGGTTCGGTCGACCGCAGCGTCGCCGCCATGTTCTCAGGCAAGTCGGGGAGTTCGAACAGTGCAAACGGCATAGGCTGGCTCGGCGTGCTCTGCAATAAATCCAACGGCTACAGCTTTTCCGACGTCTTCAAGATCAACTACAACGCAGGCGACGCCTCGGTGATCGGCCACGAGATCGGACACAACTGCGGTGCGGTGCACACACTGCCCGGCCTTAGGCCAGTCGGAGGTCGATCACTGCTACGGCGGCGAAGGCGGGTGCTACTCAGGAGCGACCGCGGGTCCGACACCAGCCACCATCAACGACCAGGCAAACGTCAGGGGAACGTTGATGAGCTACTGCAACAATCTCCCCAGTTGCTCGGCGTCAACCGTTTTCCACGACCGCTCCGAACTCGAGATCGACCCCTACCTCCTCCGCGCCTGTATTGGATCCGGCAACGGCCCAGGGGTCCCCCCTCTGACCTTCATACCGTACGGCACGCCCTCGGCACCAACTCCGAGCCCAACACCCACAGCGACGAGAACACCAACATGGACCGCGACCCCCGGCGGGCCCACACCGACGCCGACGCGCACGCCAACGCCCGGAGGCCCGACCCTGACGCCGACGCCGACACCGACCCCTGCGCCGGGCGGGCCGCCCGTCCCGACCGGCGTCTCCGCCAGCGACGGCGCGTTCACCGATCGCGTCCGCGTCACCTGGAACGCCCCCGCCGGCGCCACCGGCTACTGGGTCTACCGCAACACCACGGCCAGCCCGCCCGCGTCCGAAATGGCCTGGGTGGGCTCGCCCGGGTACGACGATTCCACGGCTGTACCCGGCCAGACCTACTGGTACTGGGTTCGCGCAGGCAAAGCCTCCGGCTGGAGCACGTACAGCGCGTACGACACCGGCTTCCGGGTGATAGGTCCGGTCCCCACGCCGACTCGGACGCCGACGCCGCCGGCCGGTTTGACCGCCTCTTTTGCCTTTGCGCCGGGCGCACCGTTCGCCGGGGCCACGGTGCAGTTCACCGACACCTCCACCGGTGCTTCTGCATGGGACTGGAGCTTCGGGGACGGCGCCCGGTCTTCGGCCCGCAACCCAGTGCACACCTACGCCGCGCGCGGTACCTACACCGTGGTCCTCTGGGTGAGCAACGGGGTCGGCTCGTCTCAGACCACGAAGACCATCACGGTGGGCGCGCGGGCGCGCCGGAACTCCTCCGGACGCTAGGCCCCGGGGCACGACCGCTCACTGACGATCCGCGCTACGATTCGCGCCAGAGAGTGGCCGGCGCATGATCTCGTCCCTACCCCTCGCGACGCACCTGTTCCTCCTCGCCGTGCCGGCGACAGTCGCCGTCGCGGCACTGGCGGTGAGCTGGCTGGACCAGCGGCTGTCCCCAAGGACCGCACTTCCGGTTCCCGCGAGGGTGACCACCCCGGAATAGGCAGGCGGGGGGTCCGCGGTTGGAGGTGGAGACCGGTCCGGACGGGCCGGATCGGGAGGAACGCATGCGACACGCACACACGGCGCTTCTGGGCGCGGCGGCCCTGCTGCTGGCTGCCCAGTCGGCGCGGTCCGAGGTGCTCCTGGCGGCGCCACCGGCGACCGGGCAGGTGGCAGTGGCCACCGTGCAGCCACTGGGGGGCAGCACGGTGAAGGGGCTTGTCCTGTTCACGCCCCTGGACCACGGTGTCGAGATCAACGCCGACATCACCGGGCTTGCGCCGGGCAAGCACGGCTTTCACATCCACGAGTTCGGCGACTGCTCGGCACCCGACGGCGGCTCGGCCGGGCCGCACTTCAACCCGGAGGACAAGCCCCACGGCGCGCCAGGCGCCGCGGCGTCACACGCCGGGGACTACGGCAACCTCGAGGCCGACGCGAGCGGCCACGCGGTGCTCAAGTACGTCTCGCACCGGATCACCCTCGACCAGTCGGCCACCGGGGTGCTGGGACGCTCGGTGATCGTGCACGAGAAGGCGGACGACATGGCCACCCAGCCCACCGGCGCCGCGGGCGGCCGAATCGGCTGCGGTGTGATCATCGTGGAGGGGGCGAACACCGTCCCGATCACGAAGAAGTAGCCCCGCCACGCGTCGGACAGATGGTGCAAGGGCGGCCCCTGCGGCCGCCCTCTTGTGTCATTCTGAGGGCGCGCAGCGCCCGAAGAATCCCATCGTGCTGCATATGCGGTGAGATCCTTCGGTCGCCCCGCCCCGCTGCCGCGGGGCCGGGCTCCCTCAGGATGACAAGAGCGGGCGCACCCCTCCCCTACTTCTTCGCACGCAATACGTTGAGCGCTGAGCCTGCCCTGAACCACCCTATCTGTTCCTCGTTGAGGGTGTGGCGGCAGGAAATCTCGTCTTTCGTGCCGTCGGCGTGGTGGAAGACCACCTTGACAGGCTTGCCGGCCGCCAGCTCCTTCAGACCCAGGATGCTCACCCTGTCAACCTCGCGAACCCTGTCGTAGTCGGCGGCGTCGGCGAACGTGAGCGGCAGCAACCCCTGCTTCTTGAGGTTGGTCTCGTGGATGCGCGCGAACGAGCGCGCGATCACCGCCACGCCACCCAGGTGGCGCGGCTCCATCGCGGCGTGCTCGCGGGAGGAGCCCTCGCCGTAGTTCTCGTCGCCCACCGCCACCCAGGCGAGGCCGCGGCCCTTGAGGTCGCGGGCGACCTTGGAGATCTCCATCACCTCGCCCGTCAGCGGGTGCCTGGTCTTGCCGGCCTCGCCGGTGAACGCGTTCACGGCGCCGACGAACAGGTTGTTGGCGATGTTGTCGAGGTGGCCCCTGAACTTCAGCCACGGCCCCGCCGGCGAGATGTGGTCGGTGGTGCACTTCCCCTTGGCCTTGAGGACGACCGGCAGCTCGACGTAGTCCTTGCCCTCCCAGGCGGGGAAAGGCTCCAGGAGCTGCAGCCGGTCGGAGCCCGGCCTGACCTGCACGTTGACTCCGGCCGGCTTCTCGGGCGGCGCCACGTACCCCTCCGCCTTGAACACGAAACCCTTCTCGGGGACCTCGGGCGCGGGAGGCGGCGGGGACAGGCGCACCTTGCGCCCGTTCACGGGGATCTCGTCCGCAACCGGGTTGATCTCGAGAGTGCCCGCCACCGAGTACGCGATCACCACTTCGGGGGAGGCGATGAACGAGAGCGTGGCCGGGTTGCCGTCGTTGCGGGCCGGAAAGTTCCGGTTGAACGAGTTGACGATCGTGTTGGGGGTGCCCTTGGGGAAGTCGTCGCGCTGCCACTGGCCGATGCACGGGCCGCAGGCGTTGGCGAGCACCGTGGCGCCGAAGTCGCGGAAAACCGAGAGCAGCCCGTCGCGCTCGATGGTGGCGTAGACCTGCTCGGAGCCCGGGGTGATCAACAAGGGGACGCGGGCCTTCACGCCCTGGGCGAGCGCCTCCCTGGCAACCGCCGCTGCCCGCGCGATGTCCTCGTAGGAGGAGTTTGTGCAGGAGCCCACCAAGGCCACGGAGATCTTCGCCGGGTAGCCGTTTTCCTTCACCGCGGCGGGCACCTTGGAGAGCGGACGGGCGAGGTCGGGCGTGTGTGGGCCAACCAGGTGCGGCTCCAGGCGGTCGAGGTCGATCTCGACGACCCGAGCGAAGTACTTCTCCGGGCTGGCCTCCACCTCGGTATCGGCGGCCAGCAGGTCACGGTTGGAGTTGGCAAGGTCGGCGAGGCCGCCGCGCCGCGTGGCCTTGAGGTAGACCTCCATGTGCTTGTCGTAAGGGAAGATCGACGTGGTGGCGCCGTGCTCCGCGCCCATGTTGGTGATCGTCCCCTTGCCGGTGCACGAGATCGAGGCGCATCCGGGGCCAAAGAACTCCACAACCGCGTTGGTGCCGCCCTTGACGGTCAGGATGTCGAGGAGCTTGAGGATCACGTCCTTGGGGGCGGTCCAGCCGGAGAGCTTGCCGGTCAGGCACACGCCGATCAACTTCGGCTGGAGCACCTCCCACGGGAACCCGGACATCACGTCCACGGCGTCCGCGCCCCCGACTCCCGAGGCGAACATCCCCAGGCCGCCGGCGTTGGGCGTGTGCGAGTCGGTGCCGATCATCATTCCGCCCGGGAAGGCGTAGTTCTCCAGCACGACCTGGTGGATGATCCCCGAGCCGGGCTTCCAGAAACCGATGCCGTACCGTGCCGAGCAACTCGCCAGGAAGTCGTACACCTCGCGGTTCTCCTCGATGGCGCGGGCCACGTCGGCCTCCGCCCCCGAGCGGGCCCGGATGAGGTGGTCGCAGTGCACGGTCGTCGGCACCGCGGTGCGCTCGATCCCGGCGAGCATGAACTGCAGCAGCGCCATTTGGGCGGTGGCATCCTGCATCGCGACGCGGTCTGGCCGGAGCTCGAGGTACGCCGTGCCGGGGTTGAGCTCGGCGCGCTCCGGGTCGTTGAGGTGCCCGAAGAGGACCTTCTCGGTCAGGGTCAGCGGCCGTCCCAGGCGCTTGCGGACTGCCTCGAGGCGCCCGCGCGTGCGCTGGTAGACGGCGTTGACGAACTCCGGAGTGCTCTCGATGGCTGCCATAATTCCCCCCGTTTCTTCTTCAACAAGCGCCGAGGCGCTCGAGCTTCCACGCGCCGGACCGGAGAGTATAGCCCGTCGGGGGCAGGGAAGAGGTAGAGGGAAAAGGGTAAAGAGAGGATACGGTAAAAGATGGCTCTTGCCTTCCCTTTTGCTGTCCCCTCTTACCTCGTGCCTGTTGCCTCTTGCCTCTCCCCTGTTCCCCAGTTGTGGCTATACTTACGCCGTGCCCCACAGGCTCACGGTCGGCGAAATCATGACCCGCGAGGTGGTCACCCTCGCCGAGGACGACACCCTGGCCGACGCACGCACCTGCATGGAGCGCGGCCGCATCCGACACCTCCCGGTGGTTCGTGGGAAGAAGCTGGTCGGCCTGGTGACCCACCGCGACCTCCTCTCGGCGTCGTTCTCGGTCTTCGCCGAGGTCAGCGCCCAGGAGGAGCGCCGTCTCTTCAGGCAGATCCCGGTGCGCGAGCTGATGCATGACGCCTACGCCGTCCCGCCCACGCTCCGGGTGCGCGACGCCGCCAAAGTCATGCTCGACAAGCAGTACGGCTGCCTGCCGGTCGTGGACGGGGAGGAAAACCTGATCGGGATCGTGACCGAGGCCGACTTTCTCCGCCTGGCCGTGAGGATGCTGGACGCGATCCAGGCGTAGCCGCCGGCCGCCCAGAACCCTGATAGCCCCGGTTGCGTTGAATCGGACGGAGGTCACCATGCGTCGTCTTACCCCCATCCTCGCGCTGGGCGCCGTACTCGTCCTGGCCGCGTGCGCCAGGCCTTCCGGTCCGCAGGCCGTCCACCAGAGCCACACCTTCCCGGCCGCCGCAGGCAAGCTCATCAGGCTGGATGTGCGCTCCCTCGACGTTCACGTGAAGGTGGCGGAAGGAAGCGTCATCTCCGTGACCGTGGACCTGCAGGCTCGCTCGAGCTCCAGAAGCGCGACCAGGCGCTGGATCGAGCGCAACACCCCGGTGTTCGATGACTCCGAGTCCGTCCTCGAGGTCCGTCTGCCGGCCGCGACCCACCGGGGCCTCGTGATCTTCGGCTTCATGCACACCGAGGGGCGCCTCGATCTGGTGGTTCCGCCCTCCTGCCGCCTCGACGTGAAGACTTCCTCGGGCGACGTCAGCATCGGGGGGGAGGGTGTGCTTTCGGGGCCGGTGCGGGTTGGCACCTCTTCCGGCGACGTGATCGTGAGCGGCGGCGTGCGCCAGCTGATCGCGGACACCTCCTCGGGGGACGTGCGCGTCACCGGCGCGGCGCTGACGCTGCTGGAGGCGGACACATCCTCGGGTGACGTGACCCTCCAGAGCGGCAGCGAGAAGGTGATCGTGGACACGACCTCCGGCGATGCCAGGCTCGAGAAGCTGACCGGCGACCTCTCGGCGGACGCCTCCTCCGGCGACGTGTCGGGGAGCTGGGAGCGCCTCACAGCCGGCGGCAAGATCCGGGTCCACACGTCCTCCGGCGACGTCCGGCTCGGACTGCCCGAGGGCACCCCACTCGGGGGCGAGGTCAACACCACCAGCGGGCATATCCGCTCGGACTTCCCAGCCAGCCGCGAGAAGCGCGGCCGGATGATGTCCTTCGAGGCACCCGGGGACAGCGTCGGGCTCGAGGTACGGACATCCTCGGGCGACGTGAGCCTGCGCAAGCGCTCCTGAGACGCCAGGCCTCGACCGAAACTGCAGTGCCAGCGGCGCTTCCTGCACACGCCGGAGGTGCGGCCAACCCCGTCGTTCGGATTTTCGTATAAGATTCGGAGTTATGGACGTCGTGGGCGCCCGGGCGCCGGTGCCGCTGGACTCTGCGCACTTCGTGCTGCCCCGTAAGGGCTGGCTGAAGCTGCACGAGCGCCCGGCACGCAGCCTGGTGCTGCTGGTGGTCGGACTGGTGACCGTGGTGGCCGGCCTGGTGGGCGCTGTGCGCAGGGTGGACGAGTTCCAGAGGCTGGACTTCCACACCACCCGCACGCGTGCCGGCTACGACGTCATCAGCGTGAACCCCCGCAGCGGCGCGGCCCGCGCCGGCCTCGCGTGGGGCGACGTCATCGTCACGGTGGACGGCGTCCCGGCCGCCAGGATCGACGACCTCGAACGCGCGCTCTTCTCGCGCCGGGTCTCCACGCTCTCGGTGATGCGCAGCGGCACGGCGCGCGAGATCGCCTACTACCCCCCGGTCCCACAGGTGGACGTGCGCTACCTGCTGGTCGCGTTCGCGGCCATGGTCACGCTGGCGTTGGCCGGGCTCGTCTACCTCGGCCACCCCAACGCCCAGGCGGGTCGGTTCCTGGCCCTCGCCGAGGCGCTCTTCGCCGCGGTGGTGGTGCCGCTCCCCGTGGACCCAAACACCTCCTGGCAGTCGCTCCTGCTGGTCCGAGACTTCGGGAGGCTCGCCCTGCCCCCGCTGCTTGTCGTTTTCTTCGCCGGCTTCCCGGCGCGCATCAAGTGGTCGTCCTGGCTCTGGCTGGCGTTTGTGCCATCGGCCGCGGTTGCGGCCGGGCGCACCGCACTGGCGACCGGCTGGCTGCCCCCCGTGGTGGGGGACATCCTCCTCCCAGAGGCCCTGGACACCGCCACCGCGGTGCTCGCGGTGCTCGGCGTGATGGCGGCCGCCGCCCTCTCGGTGCGGGCCTATGTGAGCCACCGCGGCGACCCCACACGCCGACGCCAGGTCGAGTGGGTGGCGCTGGGCGCCGCCGCGGGCTTCACGCCGTACCTCCTACTGTCGCTGATCCCGCAGTGGGCCGGCGCCGAGCTCGAGGTCCTGACGTGGATCTCCCTGCTGCCGCTCGCGCTGGTTCCGTTGGGAGTGGCCTCCTCGCTGCTGGAGTTCCGTCTCTGGGACCTGGAGGACATCACGCGCCAGGTGGTGGCCACCGGCGTCGCGGTCATCCTCGGGGGCGTCAGCTTCGCCTTCCTGAACTACGCCGTGACACAGTTCGGCTTCCGTCTCGGCAACTGGCGAAACCTGGTCGCCGTGGCCGGGGGCGTGCTGCTCGCCACGCTCACGGTGCCCGCGCGGCGGCTGCTGCTGCAGGGGCTCGAGCGCCTCCAGTACAGGGAGCGGCTGGCGGCCCGGCGCGCCCTCACCACCTTCGCCGAAGAGGCCGTCGCCCACCGCGACCCGGAGACGCTGCTGCAACGCCTCGCCCAGCTTCTGCGCGACGCGCTGGCGGTGGACCGCGTGGTGACCTACCTGGCGCTGGGCGGACGTCTCTACCCCTCCGGCACTGGAGAGCACTGGCCGGTCTTCTCCGAGAATCAGGTGCGCGGCACGTTCCCCACCGAGGCCGAGCTGCCGCTGGTGGAGCGTGGGCTGTGGCATCGGTTCCCCGTCGAGAGGGATGGCCGGGTGATCGGGCTCGTCTACTGCGGCCGCCGACACGGCGAGCTGCCGCTCGGGCACGGGGAGAGGCGCCTCGTTGGGGCGCTCGCGGCCCAGGCTGCCCTCGCGCTCGAGAACACGCTGCTGATGGCCAACCTGCGCAAACAGGTGGAGGAGCACAGGCTCCTCGAGGACTACCTGGAGCGCATCTTCCAGTTCTCGGCCGCGGCGCTCCTGATCTGCGACGCTTCGGGCCGCGTGCTGCGGGCCAACGAGCGGGCCGGCGCGCTGCTGCGGCGCGAGCCAGGCAAGCTCGTCGGGGAGTTCCTGAAGAACCTGGTCAAGCTGAGCTCCGAGTGGCACACCTTCCTGCCCAGCGACCTCGCCGGCGTGCAGGTGCGCTTTGCGGTCGAGGGCGAGTGGCACACCGGCCTGCTCTCGACCTCGGCCCTCGAGGTGGAGCCGGGCCGGTTCGACGGCCGGGTCGTTGCCCTGGACGACATCTCCGAGCAGCTCATCCTCGAGCAGCGCCTGGCCGAGCAGGAGAGGCTCGCCGCCCTCGGCCGGCTGGCGGCCGGGCTCGCGCACGAGGTCAACACGCCCGTCACCGGCATCGCGTCGTACGCGCAGCTCCTGAGGGAGCTCACCCCGGGGAGCGACCCGCGGGCGCCTCTGGTGGGCAAGCTCGAGGAGCAGGCTTTCCGCGTCTCCCGCATCGTGACCAACCTCCTGGAGCTGGCCCGCCCGTCGGGCTTCGAGCGCCAGCTCGTGGATCTCGCCGAGCTCGCGCGCGAGGAGCTGGGTCAGATGCGGCCCGAGGCGGAGCGCGCCGACGTCCGGCTCGATGTTCAGCCGGAATCCAGCGCTCTCGCGCACGTGAACCGCGTCCAGTTCGAACTCGTGATGCACAACCTGCTGCGCAACGCCCTGCAAGCGACCGGGCCCGGGGGCAAGGTCGAGGTCCGAGCGGGAAGCAACGGCGACACGGTGTGGCTCGAGGTTCGGGACACGGGGCCCGGCATCCCCGAGGAGCTGCGCGACCGCATGTTCGAGCCGTTCGTGACCGGTCGCCCGGGGCGCGGCGGGACCGGCCTCGGGCTCGCGATCACCCGCGACATCGTGGCCGCCCACGGCGGCACGATCCGCGCCCTGCCCAACGGCGAGGGCGGCACCGTGATGCGGATCGAGTTGCCGACCCAACAGGAGAACGCATGAGAATCCAGATCATCGACGACGAACCGGTGCTCCAGGATGTGCTGGCCACCCTGTTGCGCCGGGAGGGTTTCCAGGTGCTCCAGGCGGGCACCGCGGCCGAGGGGCTGCGGCAGGCCGAGGAGGTCGAAATCGACCTGGTGCTGCTGGACCTCATGCTCCCCGACAAGCCGGGCCTCGAGGTGCTCAAGGACCTCAAGGCGCGCGACCCCGAGATCGTTGTCGTGGTGATCACCGCCTACTCTTCGGTCGAAACGGCCATCGCGGCGATGCGCGAGGGCGCCTTCCACTACATAGCCAAGCCGTTCAAGAACCAGGAGGTCGTGCTGACGGTGCGCAAGGGGCTCGAGCAGCGGCGCCTGCGCACCGAGAACCGTGACCTGCGCCAGCGCCTGGAGGGGCTCGGTACGCTGGTGTGGCGCTCCCAGCTCATGGAGCGGGTGATCGAGCTGGTGCGCCGCGCCGCGCCTTCGCGCTCCAACATCCTGCTCACCGGCGAATCCGGAACCGGCAAGGAGCTGCTGGCGCGGGCCATTCACCAGCTCTCCCCTCGCGCCGAGGTGTCGTTCGTCGTCGTGAACACCGGCTCCGTGCCGACCGACCTCCTCGAGTCCACCCTGTTCGGCCACGTGCGCGGCGCTTTCACGGGCGCCGTGGCGAACAGGCGCGGGCTGTTCGAGGTCGCTGACGGCGGCACCATCTTCCTCGACGAGATCGGCACGATCATTCCGCCGACGCAGGCCAAGCTGCTGCGCGTCATTCAGGAGCGCGAGTTCATCCCGGTGGGAGGCGAGCAGACGATCAAGGTGGACGTGCGGATCATCGCCGCCACCAACGCCGACCTCAACCGCATGGTGGCGGACGGCTCCTTTCGCGAGGACCTCTTCTACCGCCTCAACGTGATCACCATCGAGCTTCCCCCTCTGCGCAGCCGGCGCGAGGACATCCCGGCGCTCACCACCCATTTCCTGCGCCGCTATGGGGCGGAGAACCGAAAGCCCAGCCTCGCGCTCACCCCGCACGCCCTCGACGTGCTCGTCGGCTACCACTGGCCGGGGAACGTGAGGCAGCTCGAGAACGTGATCGAGCGGGCCGTGGTGCTGTGCCCCGGCGATGCCATCGACGCGGACCTGCTGCCCTCCGAGGTGCTCTCGCCGCGGCCGGGGCCAGCCACGCAGCTCCCGGCCGACGGCCTGGACCTCAAGGACGCGGTCAACGGCTACACGCGTTCCCTCATCGAGGCTTCCCTGGCGCGCTGCGGCGGGGTGCAGCGGCGCGCCGCGCAGATGCTGCGGGTGCGCCCCTCCACGCTCAACGAGATGATCCGAAGGCTCGGCATCGCGGCGGTCGAGGAGACCGAATAGCGCTGGCCGCTCGCCGGCACCGGCGCCAATGAGTCGCCGACAGGAAGATCTGCAAGGGTGTCGGCGTTGAGGGGAGTGGAGGTTGCTATGATGATCCCCCTCACCCGTCGTGCCATCTCGATCCTTGCCGGCGCCACGGCCCTGGCGTTCGCAGTGCCCGCCCTTGCCGAGAACCGCCTGTCCATCCAGCTGGAGGGCGGGGCGGTCTGGCAGGCGCGCAACGATTTTGCGGTCCCGGGCGATAGCGGCACGCTCGTGCGGCTCCCACAGGGCGACGCTTCCCCTGCTTTCCGCGCCTCGCTGTACTGGGACGTCGGCCAACGCTTTTCGCTGCGCTTCGTCGCGGCGCCGCTCTCGACCACGACTGACTTCGTTCCGACCTCACCCGTTCTCTTCCAGGGCGTGACTTTTCAGCCCGGCGAGAGTGTGACCACCGACTACCGCTTCGACACGTACCGCGTCACGGTGTACTGGCGCTTCGCACCAACTGCGGCCTGGCAACTCAGGGCGGGCGCCACGCTTCTCGTGCGTGATGCTGCAATCGAGCTGTCGTCACCGTCCGCGCAAGCCGAGAAGACCAGCACCGGTGTCGTGCCGCTGCTCTACGGCGCGGCGCGCTGGCAGGCGACGCCACGCTTCGCCCTCGAGGCCGAGGCCGACGCCGCTGCGGCACCGCAGGGGCGTGCGATCGACGCTTCACTGAAGGGTGTTTGGGCGGTTTCGCCGCGCACCGACCTGCAACTCGGCCTCCGCGTTCTGGACGGCGGCGCGGACAACGACGAGGTCGTCTCCTTCGCCACGTTCTACTACGCGGTCGCGGGCGTGGCGTTCCGCTTCTGACACCCGGAAGTCACAAAGGCGAAGGCCGGCCCGACGGCACCGACCCCCTCGCAACCGGACCAGAGCCCGCCGCCTACTTGTTCCCCGCAGGCGTGGCCGTGGGTTTCGCGGTGGGCGTCGGGGTCGGCTTCGGCCTGGCGAGGGAAGCCGGGTCGGCCAGCACGTCCCTGACCTTCGCGGCATCGACCGCGAGCCCGCCGGTGCGGCCGGCAACCGTCACCACGTCCTCGCCCCGGCTTTCCCCCGGGTAAAAGACGGCCTCCGCCGAGACGCCCTCGCCCGAGAGCTTCACGCGGCCGAGCGGAGCGCCGGCCGGCTTGGGCCGGTCGAACGCCTCGACCTGGAGGTCCGCGAGCGTCTCCAGACGAAGGCTCACCGCGTCGCCGTCCACCTCGGAGGTGCCGGCCTTCCAGATCCCGTCCTTGCGCTCGAGCGCGACCTTGGAGGCGCCGGCCTCGAGCTCCAGCCGGTCCACCGCCCAGCTGTCGAACTCCACCAGCTTCTTGGATCGCCAGTCCTGCCACCTGCCGACCAGGCGCGAGACGGGCTTCGCATCCACCCAGAACACACGCTCGCCGCGCTTGCACGCGACCTGCTTTCCGTCCTTGGCGTCGCGCCCGACGCCGAAGTCGAGCGTGATCGGCGCGGCGTTTGCGCCCCGGCGCACGACGGTCACCCCAAAGCGGCGGGGCTCAAGGCCCAGCGCCTTGAGGTCGGGGGCGGTGTCCAGGAACTCCTTGATGCGGGCGCCGGAGATGTCGGAGATCACGCCCTCGGCGTGGTCGCGGTCCGCGAGGTCGGGCTCCGGCGCGGTGATCGTCCAGACCGAGCCGGTGTGAGCGAGCGCCACCTGCCCGCTCGGGGACGTGACGGTGAGCGAGGCTACGTCGGTGGAGTAGATCTGCGCCAGCTCGTCCGAGCGCCAGCCGGCGAGGTCCTTGTCGAGGTCGGAGGCGACGAACTTGCTCACCAGGCACACCGTGCCGCTGGCGGTGAGCGCGGCCCTCGAGTTGCCCAGCGGCATCTCGGTGCCCAGCTTGAGCGTGTAGGTCGTGCCGCCCTCGTCCTCCACGGTCACCGCAAGGCTCGACTTGTCCAGGCCGTACTCGGGCAGCTTGACCTCTCCCTCCTTGAACGTCCGCTCGGCCTTGAGGGCGGAGAGCGTGTACAGCAGACTCGACACCGCACCCTGGTTGGCCTGGTCGGCGAGCGGCGCCTTGAGCGCCCAGGCGTCCTTTTCCTTGACGAGCTCGAAGCGCCCGTGGGAGTTGGTTATCACGACGCGGCGCGCCTTGGCCTGATCGAAGCCGGCGAACACCTTTCCCTCGCGCTCCCTGCGCTCGTCGGTGGTGGGCGCGTGGCGCTCGACCAGCACGATGTACGCGCCCAGGGCGAGCACCACCATCGCGAGCATCACCAGTCGGCCGATCCGCATCGTCCCCTCCTAGTGGCGGCGCCGCCACCACACGGCAACGCCCAGCGCGACCGCGAACACCGGCAGCCCGACCAGAGAGATCAGGAAGACCGTGCGCATCTGATTCGCGGACAGGAACAGCTGCACTTGCTCGGGCGAGCGCGGCGCGATGCCCAGAGCCTGCTCCTGCTTGGCCAGCCAGTTCACCGTGTTGAGGCCGAGGTTGACGTTGCCGGCGTTGGCGATCTGCGCGTTCGTCACGAACGCGGAGTTGCCGAAGACCACGAGCCGCCACCCCCGGTCCTTGTCCTTCTCCGACTGAGCGGCGACGCCCAGCGCCACCGGGCCGGGGGTGTCCTTGGCGTCCTTCTGAGCCTGCCCGGTCCTGATCAGCAGGTCGAGGTTGGTCTCGCCCCACCCCTTGTCGGAGGTGGTGAGCAGGATCGTGGAGGTCGCACCCTGCGCGGTGGTCGTGGTCACGGAGCGTGCCACCGGGAGCAGCACGGCGAGGCCCTGCAGGCCGTCGACCGCGGGGTGGGAGCGGAAGTCGGTCACGTACACCGCCGACACGTCGAAGAACGGCAGCTTGCGGGCAGGGTCGATGACGAGGTCGTTGTTGACCTGGACGCCGTACGCCTTGACGAACTCCTCTAAACCGGAGGGCCGCTGCTGTGCGCCGAGCACTGGGTCGAGCAGCACGAGGGCGCGCCCGCCCTTCTCCAGGTAACCCGAGAGCGCGCTCTTTTCGGGGTCGGTGAGCGGCGTTCGAGGCCCCGCGATCACCAGCAGGTCGCAGTCGGCCGGGACCGAGCCCGACAGGAGCGTGGTCTTGGAGACCTCGAGGTTGTCGCGCTTGAGCAGCTCCCGCAGCTGCGACATCCCGTCCTCGCCGACGCTGTCCGGGTCATGCTCCCCGTGCCCGGTCACGAAGTAGACCTTGGGTACCTTCGGGGAGACCACGGCCAGGACGGCCGCGGTGAACTGCTCCTCACCCTTGAACCCCTTGAGTTTCGGGGGCTGCCCCGTCTGCATCCCGGAGTAGTCATAGTCCGCGAGCTGGTCCGAGGTGACGTACTTCTTCCGGCCACCCGAAGCAAAGACCACGGTGTTGGCGGCCGAGACCCCGAACTCCTGGGCCAGCTGCTTCGTGCGCAGCGGGTCGCGCTCGGGGTCGATGAACTCCACCTTGAGCTTGGGCGATACCGCCTCGTACCGGGAGAGCAGCTCCTTCGTCTCGGTGAAGAGCGGGGTGTTCGGGGTCATGAGTACCACGACACGCACCTCGTCCTTGATACCCTTCAGGACGTTTTTGGTCTTGTCGGAGAGCGAGTAGATCTTGGAGGACGTCCAGTCACCGCGAAGGTAGTGGCGGTAGGAGAGCCAGTTCAACATGCCCACGAGGGCGACCGCCAGGATGATGCCGGCGGTGGCGCTCGATGCGACGGCGATTCTGTCCTTGCGCACGACTCACCTCCCCTTGCTCGCTTCCAGCGCCTTGGTGGCGAGGAAGAGGAACAGCCCGGCGAGGCTCACCGGGTACACGACGTGCCGGGTGTCCACGATGCCGCGGGCAAAGTCGTCCATGGTGTTCCACAGGTTCATGTAGCCGAGGAGGCCCTTGACCGCCGTTCCGGTGGCGAGGTTCTCCACCAGCCCGAGGGAGAACACCACCACCAGCACCGCAAAGGCCAGGATCGCGGCGATGATCTGGTTGCGCACCAGCGCCGAGGTCAGCAGGCCGATGGACAGGAACAGGGACCCCAGGAGGGCGATGCCCAGGTAGCCGCTGACGACGGGGCCGTAGTCGATCGTGGCGTGGCTCGCCAGGATCGCGACGTAGACGAGAGTCGGCGCCCAGAGGAACAGGTAGAACACCAGCGCTGCGAGAAACTTCCCTACCACCACCTGCCCCTCGCTGACCGGGGAGGTGAGCAGCACCTCCAGCGTGCCGGTGCGGCGCTCCTCGGCGAGCAGCCGCATCGTGATCACCGGGACCACGAACAGGAGGAAGAGCCAGAAGAAGATCGTGCCCCCGAAGATCAGCTTGAGCGGGGCCATCGCCTGGGTCCTCGGGTCGTTGAGGAACGCCACGATGAGGTAGAACACGTAGCCGTTGATGAACAGGAACGCGGTGAGCACGACGTACGCGAGCGGCGACGAGAAGTACGCCAGCAGCTCGCGGTGGACGAGCGCCAGAAGCTTACGCATTGGCCACCTCCTCGCCCTGCGCCTCCTGCTCGGCGACGTCCCGCGTGGTCAGGCGCAGGAAGATGTCCTCCAGCGAAGGCATCGTCTGGGCGAGCTCCAGCAGCACCCAGCCCTTCTGCACGGCCAGGGTGAAGACCTCCCGGCGCAGGTCCGCGCCGCCCTCGACGGCGACGTGGAATCGGCCGTTCCCGTCGCTGCGCACGTTGCCCGCCCCGCGCAGCGCCTCCAGGCCCGCCTTGGCCTCGGCCTCCGGGGCCTCGAGCTGCACCTTCAGCTCCGCGGTTCCCGCCAGGCCTCTGCGCAGCTGGTCGGGTGTTCCGTCGGCGACGATCTTGCCGTCGTCGATGATCAGCACCCTCCGGCAGACCTGCTCGACCTCGGGCAGGATGTGTGTGGAGAGGATCACCGTGTGGTCGCGCCCGAGCTCGGTGATCAGCTCGCGGACCTTGACGATCTGGCGGGGGTCCAGGCCTACGGTGGGCTCGTCCAGGATCAGTACCGGTGGGCGGTGGATGAGCGCCCCGGCGAGGCCCACGCGCTGGCGGTACCCCTTCGAGAGCGTGCCGGCCAGCTGCCTGCGGACGTCGCCGACCATGCAGCGGTCGCTGACCGCCTCCACCCGCTCCCGCACCTCGGCGCGTGGCACGCCCTCGACGGCGGCGCGGTAGCGCAGGTACTCCTCCACCCGCATCTCGGGGTAGAGCGCCACGTTCTCGGGCAGGTACCCGATGCGCGCGCGCACTTCCAGCGGGTTGCGCTCGACCTCGAGCCCGGCCACCCGGACCCTCCCCGAGGTGGCCGTCAGGAAGCCGGTGATCATCCGCATCGTCGTCGTCTTGCCGGCCCCGTTGGGACCCAGGAAGCCCAGCACCTCGCCCTCGGGGACGAAGAACGACACGTTGTCCACCACGTCCTTGTCCACGAAGCGTTTCGTCAGACCCTCGACCTCGATCACACGTCACCTCCGAGTGCGCACGGGCGGACCGGGACCCCGGCTCGCCCGGGCCCGGCCTGCGCGGGACGGTCCCCGCTGGGGCGGACCCCAAGCAATTGGCCTGCCAATCTACACCATGGACTGAGACACACGCCAGATCCGCACCTGCCTCCCCGGCACGCCAAGTTGACGTCTTGTTGCCACTCCGTGGTTGTTTTTTGCCCCGCGGGCTTGCGCCTAGGTTTTCTCTCACTCCCTGACGGCTTTGTTTTGCCAAGTGGGTGCGCGGCCCCTCGTTGCTTGCTCGCCCCCGCTCGCTGCGCTCCGAGACTCCCTCGGCCGCGGGAACCCGCTTGGCAGGTTGAATACCCCCCACCCAGGCACTGCGCCATGGCAAACGGGAGGGTGGTGGTGAAATCCGCCCCGCGGGCGACAGGAGCCATTGCACCGGAGCGTGCGGGCACCGAGCGGCCAGACCGGCGGGTGGAGACGCTGGCCCCGACCGAGCGTCTCGTGCGAGGAAGGGGAACAGCGAGGGTCCGCACGACGGGCTGTGCCTGCTCGGTCGCACGCGCAGGCGGGTCGGAGGGCTGCGCCCGATGCGGAGCCCGAGCGACCGGGCTCCCAGCCCGCGGGGCAAGAAAAAAGCCTCACGCAGTGAAGAAGAAGACCCTGGCCGCACACCCGTCGGGCAAAATAGAAGCCGTTACGCAGTGACAGAGAAGAAGCCAGGTCCGAGCCCGCGGCGCAAGAAAGAGCCTCAGGCAGTGAAGAACCGAACGAGAAGCGTCGTGTGGGGAACGGCTGGGGCCAGCGGCCCCCGCCTCAACGGTTCATCAACATGAGCATGATGGCCTTCTGGACGTGGAGGCGGTTCTCCGCCTCGTCGAAGATCACGGACCAGGGGCCGTCGGCCACTTCGGCGTGCACCTCCTCGCCGCGGTGGCACGGCAGGCAGTGCATGAAGATCGCCTCCTTGTCGGCCGTCTCCATCAACTCCGCGGTGACCTGGTAGCCGGCAAACGCCTTCAGGCGCGCCGCTGCTTCGGTCTCCTGCCCCATCGAGGCGAAGACGTCGGTGTAGACCACGTGGGCGCCCCGGATTGCGTCCTGGGGCTTGGCGAAGATCTCGAGAGTCGTCCCGGCTGCGGCCGCGTCCTCCATGGCCAACTCGACGATCTCCGCCTTGGGCCGGTACACCTCGGGCGTGGCCACCCGCACGTTCATGCCCACCTTGGGCCCGCCGAACATCAGCGAGTGACACATGTTGTTGCCGTCGCCGACGTAGGCGAGGGTCAACCCGCGGGTGTTGCTGAACCTCTCGCGCGCGGTGAAGTAGTCGGTCAGCGCCTGGCACGGGTGGAGCAGATCGGTCAGACCGTTGATGACCGGCACGGTGGCGTGCTTCGCGAGCTCCGTGACGGTGGAGTGGGCGAAGGTGCGCGCCATGATGCCGTTGACGTAACGCGAGAGCACCCTGGCCGTGTCTTCGATCGTCTCGCCCCGGCCGATCTGAATGTCGCGGCTGGAGAGAAACGTGGCCAGTCCCCCGAGCTGGTACATGCCCACCTCGAAGGAGACCCGGGTGCGCGTCGAGGACTTCTCGAAGATCATCGCAAGGGTCTGGCCCGAGAGCGCGTTGCGGTAGCGGTCCGGGCGCGCCTTCACGTTGGCCGCCAGCTGGAACAGGGTCTCCACCTCCTCGGCGGTGAAGTCGTGGATGGAGATCAGGTCCTTGTGCCTCTGCCAGGGGTTGCGAAACATTCAGCCCTCCTTGCCGTCGGCGACGACGAAGGTGCCCGATGTGCGCGCCAGAGCGTCCTTGAGGTGCTCGGCGTCGGTGATCAGGACCTCCTTGCCGGTCTTCTCCACGAAGGCGACGGCGGCCCGGATCTTGGGTCCCATGGAGCCCGGGGGGAACTGGTTGTGCTCGAGCATCTCCTTCGTCCGGGAGACCGTGAGGGCGTCGAGCCAGCGCTGGTTCGGCCGCCCGTAGTTCTCGGCGACCTGGGGCACCTGGGTGAGGATGATGAAGAGATCTGCGTCCAGCTCCTGCGCGAGCAGAGACGCCGTGTAGTCCTTGTCGATCACCGCCTCGACGCCGCGGTAGTAGCCGCCCACGTCCCGGTAGACGGGAATGCCGCCACCGCCCGCGGCGACCACCACCGCTCCGCCCTGAACCAGGCGCTTCACCGCGGCGGCGTCCAGGATTCTGACGGGGCGAGGTGACGGCACGACCTTGCGCCAGCCGCGGCCTGCGTCCTCTACCATCTGCCACCCCTGCTCCTGCATGAGCAGGTTGGCGCGGTAGGAGGTGAAGTACGGTCCCACGGGTTTGGTGGGGCTCTCGAACGCGGGGTCGTCGCGCGCCACCTCGACCTCGGTGAGAACCGTCACGACCTCCTTCGCGAGCTGCTCCTCATTGAGACGATTTCTCAATTGATTCTGCAGCATGAACCCCATCGAGCCCTCGGTCTGGGCGACGCAGATCTCCAGGCTCTGGGGCGGGATCTTGGTGATCGCCTCCTCGACCTGGATCATGATGTTGCCCACCTGCGGGCCGTTGCCGTGCACGATCACGAGCTCGAAGCCGCGGTGGATGATCTCCACGAGCCAGCGGGTGGCCTTCCAGGCGAGGGTGAACTGCTCCTCCTGGGTGCCGTGGTCCTGCGGCCGCAGCAGCGCGTTCCCTCCGAAGGCGATCACCGCCACCGGCCGCCGTGCGTCCCTCTGCTGTGTCACAGGACCTCCGCCCGCTGCGGGGAGTGCCCGCATTGAAGGCGGTGATTGTGTGCAACGGGCACAGGGAAGTCAAGACAGAACCCACCTCACGGCATGGGTTTGGCGGCCATGCCATCCTCCCGCGGACCGGTGGCCTCGTCCTTTCCGGGAGTCGCGCCCGACCGGTTCCAGGAGCCTGTCCGGGTAAACGACGAAAGCGAGAATTCCGAGGGCGCCGGATGGCAAGGAAGCCGAGCGAAAAGCCCGGAGGCGTAGCCAGAGCTACGTCGAGGACTTTTCGCGACGGCTGACACAGCCAGCCGGATGCCATCGGGATTCGCAGCCGGAGTATTACCCGGGCAGGCTCCTACCCGCGGCGCAGGAGGGCGTAGCCGATGCCCGCGAGCAGGGCCGCCAGCGCCGCCAGACCGGCCAGACCGAGGGCGGGGATCGCGGCGCTTCCGTACGGGCTGTAGTCGATGCGAAGGTAGCCGTCGCCCCTGGTGTACCCCGTCGCCTCGGCGACCACCCGGATGTTGATCGAGTGCAGGCCGGCCGCCAGCGGGAACTGGCCCCAGCTCCACGCCGCCGTGCGGAAGGTCAGGTCGGGGTCGGCCTGGGACTGGCCGTCGTCGAGCGGCACGGAGGTCGTTCCGAGCAGCGTGACGCCGTCCCGGACCTCGAAGGAGTCACCGTCTACGAACACGTCGGTCACCGAGAGGTACCCGGGTTGGGTGAGCGTGAAGGTAAACGGGTTGTCGAAGGAGTCCACCCCCACGGGCCCGTTCCAGCCAAAGGGCTGCCATCCGCTTCCGACCGTGATGGCGTACATCTTCTTGGCCAGCATGCCGGTCCTGGGCGGGAGCCCGTTGGGGTTCGCCGCCAGCGCGAGGCGGCCGCCGACGGCAAGCAGCACCGCCGCCGCGACCGCGTAGCGCCGACGCTCTCGTCCTCCCATGTCTTCCCTCCTCCTCAAGATCCGGTGGCGCGCTCGCCTCGTGCCGGCCCTGACCGCGTTTTGAGAAACCGCAGCGACTATCGTCATTCAGTCTAGCCCATCGGGTGCCCAGTGGTCGAGATTGGCCCGCGCTGCAGGGCAAGGATGTTGGGAGCGGGGCGCCGGCGTGTCAGAATGTCGTCATGCACGAGTTCGTGCACCCGCTCACGGGCCGTTACGCGTCGCGGGCGATGCGACGGCTCTTCTCGCCCGCGGTCAGGCTCGGTCTCTGGCGTCGCCTGTGGCTGGAGCTGATGCGCGCCGAGCGCGACCTCGGGGTGGAGATCCCGGCCGAGGCGCTCATCCAGCTCGAGGCGCACCTCGAGCCGACCGAGGAGGAGATCGCCCGCGCGGCGCAGATCGAGCGCGAGACCCGCCACGACGTGATGGCGCACATCCGCGCCCTCGCCGAGGCGGCCCCGGCCGCGGGGCCGTTCCTGCACCTGGGGGCGACTTCCTGCTACGTGACCGACAACGCCGACCTCATCGTGCTGCGCCAGGGGGCCGACCTGCTGGTCGACCGCGCCGCGGGCGTGGTGGCGGCGCTCGCCGCCTTCGCGCGCACCCACCGCGAGCTGCCCTGCCTCGGCCACACCCACTTCCAGCCCGCGCAGCCGACCACGGTGGGGAAACGCGCCTGCCTCTGGCTCGCGGACCTGCTGGGCGACCTCGATCGGCTCGAGTTCGAGCGCTCGCGCCTCCTGCTGCGCGGCGCCAAGGGCACCACGGGCACCCAGGCTTCGTTCCTGCAGCTGCTCGGGGACGGCGAGAAGGTCAGGGAGCTCGACCGCCGCATCGCCCGCGCCTTCGGCTTCCCCGGCACCTACCCGGTGACCGGCCAGACCTCCCCGCGCAAGCCCGAGTTCTACCTGCTCGCCTGCCTGTCCGGCATCGCCCAGTCGGCCCACAAGTTCGCGAGCGACGTGAGGCTGCTGGCCCGACTCAAGGAGCTCGACGAACCGGCGGGCCAGGACCAGGTCGGCTCGTCGGCGATGCCGTACAAGCGCAACCCGATGCGCTGCGAGCGCATGACGTCCCTGGCGCGCTACCTGATCTCCCTCGAGCCCAACGCCGCCTGGACCGCCGCCTCGCAGTGGCTGGAGCGCACCCTCGACGACTCCGCCAACCGCCGCATGGTGCTGCCCGAGGCGTTCCTGGCCGCCGACGCGCTGCTGCTGCTCTGGCGCTCGGTGGCCGCTGGCCTCGAGGTCCACCCCGCGATGGTGCGGCGCAACCTCGAGGAGGAGCTGCCGTTCATGGCCAGCGAGGAGATCCTGCTGGCCGCGGCGGCGCGGGGCGGCGACCGCCAGAAGCTCCACGAGCAGCTGCGCGTGCTCTCCCGCGAGGCGGCGCGCCGCGTCAAGGACGGCGGGGAGCGCAACCCGCTGCTGGAGCTGGTGGCCGCCGAGGAGGCGTTCGGCCTCGACCGGGGCCGGCTCGCGGAGCTGCTCGACGCCCGGCGCTTCGTGGGCAGGGCGCCGGAGCAGGTGGACGAGTTCCTCGCAGGCACCGTCGAGCCGTGGCTCGCCGCGCACCCGCCCGGGGCCGGCGACGAGGAGCCGCAGGTTTGAGAAACAGGGACCAGGGGCCAGGGGTCAGGGGCCGGAGAATGGCACGACCCGCGAAATCCTTCGTCGGCGCGGCGCTCCTTGGTCTCGTCGTGGTGCTCGTGGCGGGGTGCGCCTCCAGCGGAAAGGCGACGTCGGGGAAGGCAGTGCCGCCCCCGCCCGCAGCGGGTGCCTCCGTGGAGGAGGGGCTGGCGTCGTGGTACGGGGAGCCGTACCACGGGCGCGCCACCGCCTCAGGCACCCGCTACGACATGTGGGGGATGACCGCTGCGCACCGGACGCTGCCGTTCGGGACGCAGGTGCACGTGCGAAACCTGGACAACGGGCGGGAGGCCAACGTCACGATCAACGACCGGGGCCCGTTCGTGGCCGGTCGGATCCTGGACCTCTCCCGGGGCGCCGCCGAGGCGCTGGGCGCCATCGGCCCGGGCGTCATCCCGGTCCACCTCGAGATCCGTTCCCTCGGCGACGGGATGCCCGACGAGCCGTGCTGGGAGATCCAGGTGGGGGCTTTCGCGCGCGAGGAGAACGCCGCCCGTGCGCGCGCCGCCCTCGAAGGCAAGGGGTTCTCCGCGCGCCTCGCCCCCGCCGGGGGCGGCCTCACCCGCGTGCGGGCCACCGGCATCGAGGGGAAGCCGAAGGCGCTGCTCGCCGCCCGGACCCTCGTCGCGGAGTTCCCGGGGGCGGTGGCGGTGCCCTGCGGAGGGGGGTGGTGAGGCGGCCGACGACGCGGCAGGGGCCGTCCGCGTCGCCCTCACGGCCGGGGAGCTGCCGCACGAGTCAGAGGCCCTGTGTGCGCCGCAAAGAACGAGATCGGCGGGCGGAATTGCCATGAGCCGCGGTCTCAGTCTGCGCGGCGTTCGTGATTCCGGATGTTCCATCCAAGTCGCCGGACAAAGACCCATCTGAGCCTGCCCTGGGCAAGGTCGGACACAGGCACGGCGCTTGCACTGTAAAGAACCGTGAATTTGTGTCTGCTTTCGCCCCTGCGGCCCGCACGGGTGAAGGTGTCCCACCAAACTTCCAGGAAAGGAGGGGCCAAGCCGAGCGCCCCCAAAGGGTTAGTGTAAGCGTGTCGTACCGCAGCTGCCGCATCTGAGTAGAACATAAACCAGAAGGAGGAAAGTGATGAAGCGTTTCGCGATTCTTGTGCTTTTAATGGGGCTGGTGGCGCTGCCACTGTTCGCCCAGAACCCCACCGGAACCCTCACCGGTCACGTCACGGACGGCAAGACGGCCCTTCCGGGCGTCACGGTGACCATTTCCTCGCCGAACATGCAGGGGACCCGCACGGCCGTGACCACGGTCGCCGGTGACTACATTCTCAACTTCCTGCCGCCCGGCGAGTATAAGGTCCGCTTCGAGCTGCAGGGCTTCCAGACGCTGGAGACGACGATCAAGCTCTCGGCGGCGCAGACGTCCAAGCTCGACGCCGAGATGCCGGCCGCCACGGTTGCCGAGGAGGTCACGGTGACCGGCACCTACGAGACGATCGCCGCCTCCGGCACGGCCGCGACGACCTTTGAGAAGTCGCTCATCAACAAGCTCCCGATCGCCAAGGACCTGAACTCCAGCGTGCTCCTGACCGCCGGCGTCAACAGCAACGGCCCCAACGCCGGCATCTCGATCGCGGGCTCGCAGTCATACGAGAACCTGTTCATGGTCAACGGCGTCGTGGTCAACGAGAACCTCCGCGGCCAGCCGCTGCCGCTCTACATCGAGGACGCGATTCAGGAGACCACCACGTCGGTGTCGTCGGTGTCGGCCGAGTACGGCCGCTTCTCCGGCGGCGTGGTGAACACGCTGACCAAGTCGGGCGGAAACGAGTTCCACGCCTCGTTGCGCGACACCATGAACAACCAGATGTGGGTGGGCGTAACCCCGATTACGACGGCCGTGCGCGACGACAAGATCCTCAACACCTGGGAGGCTACCCTCGGCGGCTACGTCTTCACTGACAAGCTGTGGTTCTTCGGCGCCGGCCGCTCCTCCAAGACCTCGGCGGCGCGCCAGTTCTACATCACCGACGAGCCCTACCAGTACAACCAGGAACAGACCCGCTACGAGGGCAAGCTGACATGGTCCCTCACCGCGGACCACCGCTTCATCGGCTCGTATTTCCAGCGCGAGGTGAAAGAGAGCAACTACGGCTTCTCCGTCAGCGGTCTCAAATTCGCGGGCACCCCCAGCATCTACGACCGCAGCCAACCCGAGGAGCTGATGGCGTTCAACTACACCGGCGTGCTGTCCGACAACTTCTTCGTCGAGGCGCAGTACTCGCAGCGTAAGTTCACGTTCCTCAACTCCGGATCGAGGTACACCGACATCCAGAACGGCACGCCCCTGGAGGACTTCAGCAACTACGCCGAGGGGCTGGTCTATGGCTCGCCGATCTTCTGCGCGGTCTGCCCGGGTGCCGGGGAGACGCGCAACAACCAGGACATCCTGGTCAAGGGGTCGTGGTTCCTCTCCACCGCCGGCGCCGGCTCGCACGACATCGTGCTCGGCTTCGACCAGTTCGAGGACAAGCGCAAGGCCAACAACTGGCAGTCGGGCTCCAGCTACCAGCTGATCGTTGACGGCGAGGTGCTAAACGACGACGGCACGCTGAAGGTGGATTCCACCGGCACGCCGTACCCGGTGCTCATCAGCGGCACCGATAATTCGTGGTTCAACTACACGCCGATCTTCGAGCTGACCACCGGCAACAACTTCCAGACCCAGTCGATCTTCCTCAACGACAAGTGGCGCCTGAACAACAACTGGTCGTTCAACATCGGCCTGCGCTACGACAAGAACCACGGCGTGAACGCCTCCGGCGCCGTCACCTCCAACGACAGCAAGATCAGCCCGCGCCTCGGCGTGACGTTCGACCCGAAGGGCGACGGCGAGTGGCTGTTCAACGCGAGCTACGGCGAGTACGTGATGTCGATCTCCAACAGCCAGGGCGACGCCAGCGCGGCGGGCGGCCAGCCGGCCTCCCTGTACTACAACTACTACGGGCCGGACATCAACACGCCGGAGGAAATCGCCGCGGGCCGCCTGCTCGACTACAAGGCAGCGATCCAGAAGGCGTACGACTGGTTCAGCTCGCTGACCCAGGCGCAGCAGAATGAGCTGCTCTCGTTCGCGAGTGTCCCCGGCGTCAACGCGGTGATCTTGAAGTCGCTGATCTCGCCGTACGCCGCTGAGGCCTCGATCGGCTTCGCCAAGCGGCTGGGCACCAAGGGCATGGTCCGGATGGACTACGTGATGCGCGAGTACCACCAGTTCTACACCAACGTGGTCGACATGACCACCGGGCGGGTGACCGACGATTTCGGCAACACGTACGACATCCGCGACACCACGAACACCGACACCGCGCTGGAGCGGAAGTACAACGGGTTGCTGGTGTCGTTCGGGTACCGTTTCTCCGACGCCTGGAACCTGGGCCTCGCCTACACCTGGTCCACCCTGAAGGGCAACTTCAACGGCGAGACCGGCGGCTCCGGGCCGGTGGCGGGTGTCACCCTCACGTACCCCGAGTACAAGGCGTTCGCGCAGTACAACCCCTCGGGCTACCTGGCCGCCGACATGCGCCAGCGCGCCCGCATGTGGCTGGTATGGGACGCGATCAATTCCAAGCACAACCGCCTCTCCGTGAGCCTCATGGAGAACTTCTACTCCGGGTACCCGTACGGCGCGGCCGGCGCCATCTCGATCCGCTCGTACGTGACCAACCCCGGCTACGTGACGCCGCCGTCCAGCGTCACCTACTACTTCACGAACCGCGACGCGTTCCGCACCGAGAACATCACCAGCACCGACCTCGCCATCACCTACTCGTTCATCGTCCCGATGGGCAGCAGCAACCTCGAGTTCTTCATCGAGCCGGCCATCAGGAACGCCTTCAACCAGATGGGCATTCAGAACAAGAACGCCTCCGTCTACACGTCGCGGAACGCCGGCAGGGGCCTCGTCGCGTTCAACCCGTTCACGGACACCCCGAAGGAGTGCCCGCAGGCCTCCACCGCCGCCGAGTGCTCCGCCATGGGCGCCAACTGGAAGAAGGCCCCGACGTTCGGCAAGCCGAACACCCCGGCCGACTACCAGACGCCGCGCACCTTCGTCCTCTCCCTCGGCGTTCGCTTCTAACCGCTTCTCGAACGCAGCTCCCGGCCCCGGTCTTCGGACCGGGGCCTTTTTTCTTGTGCCGCGAACGGCCTGCCGCAGGAAGGGCCGCGAACCACGTTGTCCCCTGGCGAATGTGGGGCCGGCGCTCCGGGCCGGCAGGCACGCGCGGAGTGCGTGCCCCACAGAAACATGGCTGGGCGAGGGCGCCCGCCGCACTTCTTGTCTGGCCCGCGCTACTTTCCCGCTTTTCGTGGCGCGGCTGCCCTCAGCCGCGCACCTTCTTTCTCCAGCAAGTGTGGGGCCGGAGCTCCGCGCGTGCCCCACAGAGACATGCGCGCGGTCGGAGGCGCACGCCCATCCCGGGAGCGGCGGGCTTCAAAGGCGGAGCAAGGAAGTCGTGCTGGACCTAGCGGGTCGTGGCGGGCGTCTGTGAACCCTCGGCGAGCTGCCGCCATCTGGCGGCCTTCTCGTTCTGCCGGAACGCCTCGTAGGTCGCGGCGGCGAGGAGGTATGAGCGCCGCGACGGGTTGGCGCGCGCCATCTCGGCCATGAGGCGATCCACCCCGGCTCGATCGCCGCGGATGAAGTAGATCACCGCGAGGTTGGCGTACGCCTGCGCGTGCCCCGGGAAGGCGCCGATCTCCCGGCCGTAGGCGGCCGCCGCCTCGTCGGGCCGGTTCAGGCGCGCCAGCGCGTCGGCCCGGAGGAACTCGAGGTTGAAGACCTGCGGCTGCTTGAGCTCGCGCGCCCGCGCCTCGGCCTGGTTCACGATCTCCAGCGCCTGCCCGGGATCGCCCACACGCAGCCGCACCTCCGCCACGATCAGCGTGGCCGAGGGCTGGGGGTTGCGCCCGCTCACCGCGGCCTGGGCCTGCTCCGCGGCGGAGGCGAAGTCCCCGCGGGCGAGCGCGACGCGGGCCAGCAGCTCGTGCGCCTTGGTCGGCACCTGCTCGAGGGCGCGCCTTGCGGCTGCATCGGCTTCCGGCAAGCGCTTCCGCCGTAGCTCCACGTAGCCGAGCGAGATCGAGATGTCGGGAAGGAAGACCGGCGAGCGGTCGAGCGCCTGCTGGTAGGCGGCGGTCGCCTCCTCGTCGAAGCCGGCGTCGAACAGCACCTCGCCGAGCTTGATCCACACGTCCACCATCCCCGGGTTGTCCTGGAGGATGGAGCGGAGCGCCGCGGCCGCCCTCGCGTAGTCCTTGTTCTCGGCGAGCTGCCACCCCTGCTGCATCCGGACGAGGTAGTTGAGGTTGTCCACCGGGTTGGGAAGCGACTTCACCCCGCTCTGGTCGCGCAGGCCGCCGATGTAGCCGAGTGCCGCCAGGCGCCGCAGGGTTTCCTGGTCCACCGGCGCCGGCCTCTCGTTGCCCTGCGGGAAGCGCTGCAGCTCCGCGGCCATGCGCGACGCGGTGGAGGCTTCGCTCCCGATCAGGTCCCGCCTCTCCGCGGGATCCGCGACGATGTCGTAGAGCTCCGGGCGGGGCCCGTAGATGTAGTGATACCGGGCGCTCAGCAGGCAGCGCAGATCGCTCCACCCGAGCTGCAGGCGCGGGTAGAGCGTCTCGGCATAGATGAGGCGGTCGGCCTTCTTCTCGCGCTCGAGCGACAGCAGCGACGAGCCGCTCACCTGCTTCGGCGTCTCGACGCCGACGAGGGCCGTGATCGTGGGCAGGAGGTCGGAGAGCTGCGCCGGGGTGGCCACGGTGAGCCCCGCGCCGAAGGAGCCGGGAAGCCGGAGCAGCAGCGGCACGTGGATCGCCTCGCGGTAGAGCAGGATCGAGTGCTGCTGCTCGCCGTGGTCGCCGAGCCCTTCGCCGTGGTCGGAGGTCACGATCACGATGGCCCGGTCGTAGACCCCGAGCTGCTTCAGATCCTCGAGGAAGGCCCCGACGATCGCATCGGAAGTGGCCACCTCCGCGTCGTAGGTGGCGCCGTACTGGCTCTTGAACGGCTCGGGTGGATTGTAGGGCAGGTGCGGCTCGTAGATGTGAAAGAAGAAGAAGAACGGCTCGGAAGCGTGCTTCGCGATCCACTCCCCGGCAAAGACAGCCGTCTTGTCGCCGGAGCGCCGGTAGTGCACGGCGGCGACGCCCGGCGTCGGATCGGTGGAGTCCTCGTAGTAGTCGAAGAGCGCCCCCAGCCCCGTCTCGGACCGCAGGACGTACGAGGACACGGCGGCGCCCGTGGCGTAGCCGTGCTGCCTCAGGAGCGCGGGGATGCTGGGGTGGGTCTGGCCGTCGAAGGAGAAGCCCACGTTGTTGCGCACCCCGTTCTCCGGCGGGAGCAGGCCCGAGAGCATCGTGGCGTGCCCCGGGAGGGTCATGGGACAGGGGCTGTAGAGGTTCTCGAACAGCCACGCCTCCTGCCGGAAGCGGTCCAGGTACGGCGTCTGCACGTGCTGGTAGCCGTACGCCGGCAGGCGGTCGGCGCGCAGCGTGTCGATCGAGATCAGGACAACCGGCGCATTCGGATAGGTCGGGATGCCGCGGTCACGCGCGCACGACCCGGCGAGCACGGCGAGCACGAGCAGCGTGGCGGCCCGGCCGACCGCGAGCACGCGCCGCCGGCGCCCGCAGGCTCGCGAAGCCCACCGGGGGGCGATCCCCCGTCGCTGCGAACTGAAAACGTTGCGTTCCGACATACCTGCCAGGCCCCCATCCCTGCCTGCAGCACGACGCCACGGCGTCGGCCGAGCGCAGATTGTAGCGCAGGGTCTTTGGAGCAGCGCGCCATGGCGCCGCTGCCCTCGCTTCGCTCGCGCGGGCGGGGCGCCCGCCCCACCCTTTGCATTCTGGGGCTCGCTTGCCCATGCGAGGTAGAATGTGCTCATGTCAGAGTTGCGGTGGGTCGAGGGCGATGTGCCGCACCGCCTGCGTCTTGACGCGTCCCCCGCCGGTGTCGGCCGGGCCTCGGACAATCGGCTCGTGCTGAAGGATTTCTCGGTCTCGAGGCACCACGCACGGCTGGAGCGCCGGGGGGACACGTGGTGGGTGGTGGACCTCGGTTCCACCAACGGCGTGAAGGTCAACTCCCGCTACGTCACGGACGCGATGCTGTCCGACGGCGACGAGGTCCAGATCGGCAACTTCACCCTCTCCTACCACCGCGGCGAATCCTCGGCCGGGATCTCGGTCAGCTCCTCCACGTTCCTGCGCACCCTCGAGGAGTTTCGCGAGGACTTCCGCATCGAGAAGGAGCCCAGCAAGAAGGGGGTGCAGAGCACCGCCTCCACCGCTCGCGAGCGCGTGCTGGAGGCGCTCGCCCAGGTGGCTCGCACGCTCCTGGAGGTGGAGGAGCTCGAGCCGGTGCTCGACAAGGTGATGGAGGCCGTCTTCGAGCAGCTCCCGGCCGAGCGCGCCTACATCCTCCTCTTCTCCCCGGAGGGCCAGGCCGAGCTGCGCATCGCCCGCTCGCGGGGCGGCGCGCCACTCGCCGAGGCGCCGGTCTCGCAGACCATCCTCGACCTGGTGAGCCGCCAGAGGGTGGCCGTCCTCACCTCCGACGCCCAGGCCGACGACCGCTTCGCGGCGGGGCTTTCCGTGCGCCTGCACCAGATCCGCTCCGCGATGTGTGCGCCCCTCTGGCACCGCGACGCGGTGATTGGGGTGCTGTTCGTGGACACCCCGCTCGCGACCGGCTGCTTCACCGCGGAGCACCTCGACCTGCTCACGGCGCTCGCCAACTACGCCGCGGTCGCCATCGACCGGGCGCGCCTCAACGACCACATCCGTGAGGCGCGCCGGATCCGCGAACGGCTGGAGCGTTACCACTCCCCCGCCGTGGTGGAGGCGATCGTCGGCCGCCAGCATCCGACCACCGACGGAGACCGGCACGAGACCCGCGAGGTCTCGGTTCTGTTCGCCGACCTCGTGGGCTTCACCGCCCGCTGCGAAACCATGGAGCCGCAGGAGGTGGCGCGTTTCCTCGGGGAATTCTTCACCCTCGCCTCCGACTCGGTGTTCGAGTTCGGCGGAACGCTCGACAAGTTCATCGGTGACGCGGCGATGGCTTTCTTCGGCGCGCCTCTCGAGCAACCCGACCACGCGGAGCGCGCGGTGCTGGCTGCGATGGCGCTGCGCCGCCGCCTCAAGGCCTGGAACCACGAGCGCGAGCTTGCGGGTCTCGACCTGGTCGAGGTGCGCATGGCGGTCAACTCGGGCCTGGTGGTGGTGGGCGAGATCGGCTCCTCCAACCGCGTGGACTACACCGTACTCGGCAACACCGTGAACGTGGCGGCTCGCCTGGAGGAGACGGTGGCGGAGCCGGGGCAGATCGTGATCGGCGCCGCCACGCAGAGGGCGGTGGCCCACCTCTTCCCCACCGAGCATCTGGGCAACGTCCTGCTGCGCGGGCTGCAGGGCAAGCTCCCGGTGTTCCGGCTGCTCACCGAGGAGATCACCGGCCCGGGCGACTGATGGTCCTGCAGGGTCTCGTCTTCGTTACCTCGAGTGCCGGCAAGCACCGCGAAGCCCAGCAGATCCTGGGTCTCCCCCTGCAGCGCGAGGACCTGGACCTGCCGGAGCCGCAGGGGCTTGACGTCGTCGCCGTGGCGCGCGAGAAGTCGCGGGCCGCCCAGCGGCTGCTCGGACGCCCGGTCCTGGTCGAGGACACCTCCCTGGAGCTGGCGGCGCTCGGCGGCTTCCCGGGACCGCTGGTCCGCTGGCTACTGCAGGCGGCCGGGCCGGAGGCCATCGCACGCATCCTCGACCCGTTCCCCGACCGTGCGGCGCGGGCGCGCTGCGCAGCGCTCGTCTGGGACGGGCAGCGCGAGTGGCTCGGGCTGGGCGAGGTCCGGGGCACGATCGTGAGCGAGGCCCGCGGC
>Ga0315281_10001460_pt1 | contig 34894 bp, 29 predicted proteins | sample YL17G07_0_MG_FD_204540 | JGI IMG/M metagenome (GOLD analysis project Ga0315281, IMG submission 204540) | Sediment microbial communities from Yellowstone Lake, YNP, Wyoming, USA - YL17G07_0 | ecosystem: Environmental > Aquatic > Freshwater > Lake > Sediment | place: USA: Wyoming | collected...
CGATGAAGGCCTTGCCGGATGGAAATCTGGAACATTTTTGGCTTCGGAAAATCAAAAAACAGTTCTATCGCAAAAAGCTCAAAGCTCTTGACGCGTGATTGCCCTAATCGAGCGGTTACATTACAATATATCTTTTGTACCCTTTATAAAATCCGGGAGCTTCGCGCTTTCATGCGTGAACGGTCAAGGGAAGGTTCATGGTGAAATTTCAACCGGCTTGTGACTAATGGGATCCAAGACCCTGATTATCGTACCGACCTATAACGAGGCGGAGAATATCTTCAAGCTTCTGGATATGGTTCACGCCCAGGTTCCAGACGTGGACATACTTGTTGTTGACGACAATTCCCCCGACGGCACCGCCGTAATGGTGGAGAGCAGGATGAAGGCGGACCCGCGCCTGAGCATCATGAAACGGCCAGGAAAGCTGGGGCTGGGTAGCGCCTACATCGCGGGGTTCAAACAGGCCCTTGCGAGGGGGTATGGGGTCGTATTCGAAATGGACGCCGATTTTTCCCACAATCCGGCGTATCTTCCACGGTTCCTGGAGGCGATAAAAGAGGCCGACCTTGTGCTTGGCTCCCGTTATGTGGAAGGTGGCGGGGTGGAGAACTGGACGTTTTCGCGCAAGCTCATCTCGCTTGGCGGGAGCATGTACGCCCGGTTCATACTCGGAGTCCCGTACCGCGACCTTACGGGCGGGTTCAAATGTTTCAGGAGTCAGGCCCTTGAGGCCATTGACCTGGACGGCATCCAGTCCGGGGGTTATTCTTTTCAGATAGAGGTCACATACCGCGTCCACAAGAAGGGACTGCGGATACGCGAAATACCCATTGTGTTCGCGGACAGGGTTGGCGGCAAATCGAAGATGTCCTGGAAAATATTCCTTGAGGCGATATTTCGGGTATGGCAGATGCGCTGGACGGTCCGTTGAAGCCGATGATGTTGCGCCCGCTGGTCGGGAAGATACTTGTCGTGGCCGGGGAGGAATCCGGCGACATGTACATGGGCAGGCTTATCGGGCATCTGTCCGGCCTGCTGGAGGGCGCCACGTTCGAGGGGGTCGGCGGCTCCCGCATGCGCGAGGCCGGGGCCACGACGCTTTACGACATAACCGCCCTGTCGTCCGTGGGGCTGGCCTCCGCTTTGGGGAAGATGGGGGCTTTCACATCCGCCCTGCGCGCCCTCAAATCGAAGATAGCTTCTGGAGAGTATGACGCGGTAATACTTGTGGACTATCCCGATTTCAACCTGCGCATAGCCAGGGCGGCCGATACAGCGGGCCTGCCGGTTTTCTACTACGTCGCCCCGCAGTTTTGGGCGTGGCGCCGGGGCCGCGTGAAGACCGTGCGCGAATGCGTGGACATGATGTTCGTGGTGTTTCCATTCGAGGAGGATTTTTACAAAGGCAGGGGCGTCAACGCGCAGTTCTTTGGCCATCCCATCCTTGACGAGCTAAACTTCAACCTGGACCGTGGCGCAATCCGGGCGCAGATGGGCATCCGCCCCAACGAGCTTTTGCTGGGCCTGGCCCCAGGCTCCAGGCGCGGCGAGATTACGCGCATGTACCCGGACATGCTTAGCGCGGTAAGGATCATCCGCGCCAACAAGGCGGTGAAGGTTGTGACTATGTGCGCCGATTCGATGGACGAGGGTTTCCTGCGGGAATTGGCCGCTGTCCACGGCGAGGAGCCGCTTGTTGTCAAGGGAGCGACGTGGGAGACCATGAACGCATGCGACTTTTTGCTGTGCAAGTCCGGCACTTCCACTTTACAAGCCACGCTGGCCGGGACGCCGATGATGGTGATGTACAAGGCCGACTCGTTTTCCTACATACTCGCCAGGGCGCTGTCATACGTCAAATGGGCCGCCATCCCAAACCTGTTGGCGGACAGGGAGATAGTCCCGGAGCTTATTCAATGGAAAGTCACGCCCCAGAATGTGGCGGCGGTGGCGCTTGCGTACCTCACCGACCCGGCCAAACGCGAGGAGATGAAAGTGGAGCTTGCGAAAGTCCGTCCCGGGCTGGGGGAGCTAGGCGCCTCACACCGCTCCGCAGTCGCGATATCGGAGTTCCTCAAGAAACTGAAGAAAGGGTAGCGCCGGGGATTTGGGCCTCACTGCCTCCCGTAGGCGATGCGGAAATCGCGATATTCGCCGGTGGCGCCGCCCCATGTGACGTTCACGTCGTTCACATCGGCGGATGGGGGGCCGTGCCAGAGCCATGCTGTAAGCTGTTCCACTTTTTCCTTCGCCCCTTCGCACACGACCTCGACCCTGCCGTCGGGAAGGTTTCTCACCCACCCGGCCAGGCCGCCGATCCGTTGAGCCTCCTCCGCAGTCGTGGCGCGGAAAAACACACCCTGCACCATCCCGGAGACATATGCGTGCGCCCTGACTTTTTCCATGCTTCGTATTTTAATGCGGCGGGCCGGGGGATGGCAAACGCGGGGGCAGAGAGTGTGGGCAATTGCGCCCGCCGTATTTCCCATAGGGGCGCGGGCGACCCGCCCGCAACATCTGAACGCCGTTTCGATGGCGGCGTTCGGATGGAATGAACATGTGGTTCAGCAGGGGCGGGTTTTAAACCCGCCCTGATTTGAGAAACGAAGGTCTTTGGCATTTTACCGGGGCGTTTAGCCCCGATAAAACGCTTGCGGGCGGGTCGCCCGCGCCCCCAGGCCCCTTTGCCTCGTTGACATTTGGCCTGATTAAACCGAAAATCAATATATGAATCCGCCACCGCTTGTCGAAGCCTCCGGCTTGAAAAAAAGCTTCCCGTTACGTTCCGGCGTTTTGTCGAGGATTACGGGATACGCGCGCGCTGTTGACGGCGTCAGTTTCAACATCGCGCAAGGGGAGACTTTTGGGCTTGTCGGGGAGTCTGGTTGCGGCAAATCAACGACTGGCAGGCTTGTGCTACGACTGCTTACGCCAACGGAAGGTTCGGTCAAATTCGACGGGGAGGACCTTGGCTCTTTGCCCAAGGCCGGCCTGCGGGAACTTCGGCGGCAGATGCAGATAGTTTTCCAGGACCCTTACGCGTCCCTCAACCCCAGGATGACCATCGGCGCCACGCTCATGGAGCCTTTCCATGTGCATGGCGTGGGAGCCACAGCGGACAGGAAACGCCTTGCGGCGGAGCTTCTTTCCAAAGTGGGCCTGCCCGCGGACGGCATCGGGAAGTACCCGCACGAATTCTCCGGCGGCCAGCGCCAGCGCATCGGCATCGCCCGCGCCATCGCGTTAAAGCCGCGCTTCATCATGCTCGACGAGCCTGTCTCCGCCCTGGACGTGTCCGTGCAGGCGCAGATATTGAACCTGCTCATGGATATCAAGAAAGAGATGGGGATGGCCTACCTGTTCATCTCGCACGACCTTTCGGTTGTGGAGAAGGTTTGCGACAGCGTGGCCGTGATGTATCTGGGCAAGATGATGGAGAGCGGGCCGGTGGACGACATTTATACAAGCCCCATACATCCGTACACAGAGGCGCTCCTGTCGGCTGTGTCGGCTCCAGACCCGGAACGCAAGGGCGCGCGGATACGGCTGAAAGGGGACGCGCCGAGCATTGTCAACCCCCCGTCTGGATGTGTGTTCCACACCCGGTGCCCGCTAAAGATAAAAGATTGCGAGACGGTGGAGCCAAAACTCACGGAACGCGGGCCAGGCCGTTTTGCGGCTTGCCTGGTACGTTGAAGCGCCCCACCGGCCTTATCGCATGAACCCATTCACCGACGTTTTCAAAGCCTGGTTCACGACGATTATCTACATAATGACGATATTCCTTTCCAGCGGGGCCGTGGGCGCGATCCAGATTTGGTTGAGACATCAAGGCATGCAGAGAATCGTATCAGCGGCCCTGCTCGCCGTTTTCGTGGTTTTGGTTGTGCGCATTGTGGTTTTCCGGCTCAACAAGCGCGCAGTCGGGGACATCGCGGCCCTCTTTACAGCGGGGCTGGTTTATGTGTATCTCATAAAGGCATACGCGAAAGCCCCGTCCGACTGGATGCACCTGGTCGAGTATCCGCCGCTGGCTGTGATAACTTATTACTCGTTAAAATTCTCCGTCAGGGGCTGGGTAGCGCTTGTTTGCGCCCTGCTACTGACCTCGGCAGTCGGGGCGGGGGACGAATTTACGCAAAGGTACATACCGGGCAGGACATCGGACATTCACGATTTTATAGTCAACGTCGTATCTTCCGCAGTGGCGCTGGCCTTTGTTTGGGCTGTGATAGAGAGGAAAGAAAAAGTTGTTGAAGGCTAGATTCATTATAGCCGCGCTGGCCTTCCCGTTATTGGCGGCGTCGGCGATGGCGGCGGGAACCAAAGACGATTTCGTGGGCGCGCTGGACGGGGTGATCCGGGAGAGATGCATAAACCACGAGAAGATCGGTGTGCGCGTCGTGGAGATACCCTCTGGCGAGACGCTTTACGACAAAAACGGCTCCTCTGCGCTGTCGCCGGCTTCTGTCATGAAGCTTGTGACCACAGCCACGGCCCTGCATTACCTGGGCGTCAACTACAAGTTCAAAACCGATGTGTATTACACAGGCCCGCGTGAAGGCGGGGTGGTCAAAGGCGATATCGTCATACGAGGCGGGGGCGACCCAAAGTTGACCTCCGAGGCCGTGTGGCTTATCGCCGAAGAGGTCAGGCGGCAGGGGATAACGGATGTCACTGGCGACCTGGTCCTGGACGTGTCGTTTTTCGACGACCACGACAGCCCTCCGGCAAGGGGCGGCAAACGTGGCCAGCGCCCGTTCGACGCGTTGTTGGGCGCGTTGTCGATCAACTTCAACACCGTCGCCGTCCATGTCTATCCAGGGCTCAAATCCGGCGATCCGGTTATCGCGGATGTGGAGCCGATGTCGCCGTATTTTAAAATCATCAACGATGGCCTCACCCGCCACGGCGGCCATCCAGTCGCCGCGTTCAGGGTGAACGGGGAGGATACCGTGACTATCAGGATTACAGGAGCCATGCGGCCGGAAGACGCGGGCGGGGTGATACACATGAATATTGACGACCCGTTCCGGTTCGCCGGGGAGACTTTCCGGGCGTATCTCAAACGCGCCGGGGTGAACATCGCCGGGGTGATAAAAAAGGGGCTGGTCCCACAGGGCGCAAAGCTGGTCTACACGCGCCAGTCCGAGCCTCTTTCCATGATCCTGCGCGACCTCAACCGGTTTTCCAACAATTTCGTGGCCGAACAGATTGTCAAGACCGTGGCGGCGGAGGTCAGCGGTACGCCCGGGACGCACGAGAACGGCCTTTCGCTTGCGATGAAGTTCCTGGGCGAATCCGGGGTGGACACAACCGGGGTTGTCCTGCACGACGGGTCGGGGCTTTCCAAGGATAACCGGCTGACGGCCAAAACCCTGTCGGGCCTGCTTGTCGCAATGAGCAGAAGGTTTGACATCGGCCCGGATTTCATAGCCTCTCTCGGGATAATGGGGGTGGACGGCACTGTGCGCAAGCGGCTCAAAACGTCGCCCGCCAAATCACTGGCCCGCGCAAAGACCGGCACGCTCAACCGGGTCACGGCCCTCGCCGGATATGTCTCCGGGCAGGACGGCAAGCTTTACGGGTTTTCGATATTGCAGAACGATTCTGGTTGTCCGTACAGAGGGTCGCACAAGATTGAAGACCGCATAGTCACGACGGTTCATCTTCTCGCCGGCAAGAAACGTTGAGGAAAAAAGATTGGGCCGTCCACATGGGCGACCAGGCGGCGCAAGAGCGCATCACCTCCATCCTCGGCCTTCATCCCGTCATTTCGCATTTACTCGTAAACAGGGGCGTCACCACGCCGGAAGAGGCTCGCCTTCATCTGGAAGGGAGCCTCGATTCACTACTCGACCCTTTTATTATGGCCGGGATGCGCGAGGCTGTTGACCGGATCGTCACAGCGAAGGAGAGGGGAGAGAAGATCGTCATTTACGGCGATTACGATGCGGATGGCGTGACCGCCACGGCGCTGATGCTGATCTTCCTGCGCCAGACCGGGTTTGACGCCGGTTATTACATCCCTGAAAGGTTGACGGAAGGCTACGGGCTGAACACAGCGGCCCTCGATTCCATCAAAGCCTCCGGAGCCGGGCTGGTCATAACCGTGGACAACGGCGTGAACGCGCTGGATGCGGTGGCGCACGCTTCCGCTATGGGGCTTGACGTCATCGTGACCGACCATCACAAACCGGGCGACCTATTGCCTTGCGCAGTCGCCGTGCTGAACCCCAACAGGCGCGACTGCGCATATCCGTGCAAAGGCCTTGCGGGTGTGGGCGTGGCTTTCAAGCTGGTTACGGCCCTGCGGAACGAACTGCATAAACGCGGCGCGCCGAAAGAGGGGCTTCCGGTTTTGCGTCGCCTGCTCGACCTTGTGGTGGTCGGCTCCATAGGCGACTGCGCTCCGCTGATGGAGGAAAACAGGCTTCTTGCGCGGTATGGGCTGATAGAGCTTTCGGCCACGGAGCGCGTGGGGCTTTCGGCGTTGAGGAAGAAAGGCGGATTGAACGGCGGCGCTGTGTCGGCGCGTGAAGTGGCGTTCACGCTGGCCCCAAGGCTCAACGCCGCTGGCAGGTTGGGCAAGGCCGACGCCGGGCTTGAGCTTCTTCTGACCGGGGACATCCGTGAAGGAGAAAGGCTGGCCACCGCGCTTGACGATGAAAACAGACGCAGGCAGGATTTGCAGGCGGATACGCTGGAGGACGCCCTTTATTTAGTGGAGGAGAGCCTTGACCCGGCAAACGACCGCGCCATTGTGGTCGGGTCAGAGCGATGGAGCCCCGGCGTGGCGGGGCTGGTGGCGTCCAAGCTGGTGGAGAAATTCGGCCTGCCGTCGGTGGTGGTATGTTTTAAAGGAGACTACGGCAAAGGCTCGGCGCGAAGCGTGCCAGCTTTCGACATAACGGAGGCTTTGGGCAAAGTCGCGGCGGGTCTCGTAAAGTTTGGCGGCCACAAAATGGCGGCGGGATTCACTATACGCCGGGGCGAATTCGACGCCTTCCGCGAATCGCTGTTGGCGGTCGTCGCCCAAACGCTGAAGCCGGAGGACACCCGGCCCAAAATCATGATAGACATCGAGACGGAACCAGAGCTTATCAACAAAGACCTGCTCACCCGGATAAAGGTTCTCGAACCATTCGGCGAGGGCAATCCCGCCCCCGTGTTTATGAGCCGTGACGTGAGTTTCGCAAGCTCCACAGTGGTGGGGAAAGACAGGAACCATACGCGCCTTGCGTTGCCAGACGGGACATGCGTGATGGGTTTTCACATGGCCGAGCGGCTAGGCGCCGTTGATGCTATTGGCGGCAGGTTCGACATCGTGTACACAGCCGAGATATCGGTGTGGAGAGATACGGAACGGGTACAGTTCAACCTGCTGGATTTCCGTACATCCGAAAGTAGGGGCGATTCGCGAACCGCCCTTCTTTAAGACGGGCGCATCGCGATGCGCCCCTACGAGAAACCCCTCACCCTGCCCTCTCCCCGCAGGCGGGGCGAGGGTGAAGATCATCTCTTGGGCCTGAACATCACCATCGAAAGCGGCGGTAGCGTTATCTTTATCGAGTGGGGCATGTTGTTCCACGGCTGGTCGTCCGCCCACACGCCACCGGCGTTGCCCAGGTTGGAGCCGTAATACGCCTCCGAGTCGGAGTTGATCGCTTCTTCGTAAAAAACCAACTCCGGTACGCCAATGCGGTAGTCCCATCTTGGGACGGGTGTAAAATTGAACGCGAACACCGTATGGTCGCGCTTGTCTTTCGCCTTCCTTAAAAACGCCACCACCGACGCCTCCCAGTCGCGGAAGTCTATCCACTCGAACCCTTCATGGGAGAAATCCACCTCCCACATGCTTCTTTCGCGCTGGTAGGTGTGGGTGAGGTCGGTCATGAACTTTTGCAGGCGCGCGTGGGGGGCGTATTGCAAAAGGTTCCAGTCCACGGACTTGTCGTGATCCCACTCGCTAAACTGGCCGATGTCGCCTCCCTGGAAAATCAGCTTTTTTCCCGGCTGGGCGAACATGTACCCGAACATGAGCCGAAGGTTGGCGAACTTCTGCCACGAGTCGCCCGGCATTTTGTTGATGAGCGAGCCTTTGCCATGCACAACCTCGTCGTGGCTCAACGGGAGGACGAAGTTTTCGTGGAACGCGTAGAGCATGGCGAAAGTAAGATTGCTGTGGTGATGTTTGCGGTGTATCGGCTCTTTTGTGAAATATTCGAGCATGTCGCTCATCCACCCCATGTTCCACTTCATCGTGAAACCAAGCCCGCCCAGGTATGTCGGGCGCGATACGCCGCTCCACGACGTGGATTCTTCCGCCAGCGTCACCACGCCGGGAAACCGCTCGTGCACGAGGATGTTCATCTTCTTGAGAAGCTCGATAGCCTCCAGGTTTTCCTTGCCCCCGAACTGGTTGGGGAGCCACTCGCCTTCTTCCTTGGAATAGTCGAGATAAAGCATAGACGCCACCGCGTCCACCCGCAGGCCGTCAAGATGATAGTATTCCAGCCAGAAAAGCACGGACGAAAGAAGGAAGTTGGACACCTCCGGCCTGCCGTAGTTGAAGATAAGCGTGCCCCAGTCTTTGTGCTCGCCTTTGCGAGGGTCTTCGTGCTCATACAACGCCGTGCCGTCGAACATGCGCAGGGCGAAACCGTCACGCGGGAAATGCGCCGGCACCCAGTCCATGATGACGCCTATCCCGTGGTTGTGCATGAAATCCACGAAATACTTGAAATCGTCCGGGGCGCCGTGCCGCGACGTGGGCGCGAAATAGCCAGTGACCTGATAACCCCACGACCCGTCAAATGGGTGTTCGGTGACGGGCATAAGCTCTATGTGTGTATAACCCAGGCGCTTGACGTATTCAGCCAGCAGAGGCGCCACATCCCTGTACGAAAGCCACTGGCTCCCGTCGAGGCTTCTGGCCCACGAGCCAAGATGGACTTCATAGACGGCGAAAGGCCGCTCCAGGTAGTTGGTCTGCGACCTTGTCTCGATCCACTCTTTGTCGTCCCACGGGTACTCGGTGTGATTCCAAACCACGCTGGCGGTTTTGGGCCGGAGTTCGGCCAGATATGCGTAAGGGTCGGACTTGAGGAATATGTCGCCGTTCTGCGCTTTGACCTCATATTTGTACACGGCCCCTGCGCCGAGACCCGGGATGAAAATCTCCCACACGCCGGAGCTTCCCAGCGTCCGCATGGCGTAGCGCCTGCCGTCCCATTCGTTGAAATCGCCCGTCACCGAAACCCTGCGCGCGTTGGGAGCCCATACGGCGAACCTAACGCCAGTGGCGCCGTCAACCTCCATGATGTGCGCGCCGAGCTTTTTGTGTATCTCGTAATGGTTGCCTTCGTTGAACAGGTAAAGGTCCATCTCGCCAAGAAGAGGCAGGAAACTGTATGGGTCGCGGTTGACCGAAGTTTCACCACGGTAGTTGACCCGGTGCAGGTCATAGGCGAAAACTTTCCTGTCGGGGATGAATATCTCGAAAAACCCCGCGTCATCCACCTTGGCCATCAGGCGCCGGTCGGCCCTCTTGTGGACGTCAATCACGGCCATTTCCGCCGTGTCCGGGGCGAAAGCGCGGATAATCACGCCCCCCTCCATCTCGTGCGGGCCGAGGATGGTGTACGGGTCGTAATGATCGGCCTGGATTATCCTGTCTACATCGTGTCTTGGAGTTATAGGATTCATGACAGGTTTTTTCTCACTTAAAAATTATCCACCGCATGGCTAATGTTACAGCTTTGGCGGGGATGAGACAAGGAAATCAGCCAACCGGTGTTTATAAATCCTGGAAATGACATCGCCGGGGAGCATTTGGCGACGCCGAGGCATTGCTACGCGGCATTGTCATCCCGGATTAACACTCGCCAACACCCTGCCGGGCGGGAATACTTTTAATACGATTGCCCTGGATGGGGGATCCTCAATCTCCGGCTAAGGTTGATTTGCGCTTGCGTTCCTTCACCTTCCCCCCTTGTGGGGGAAGGCTGGGATGAGGGGATATTGAAAAATTCTTTTCACCCTCACCCTGCCCTCTCCCATCGAGGGAGAGGGTTGGAAAAGCCACGGCGCCAGCAGTCTCAAATGATATCGCGGTCGAGATAAAAAAGCTTAGCCGGAGATTGAGGGGGGACCCTAACAGCTTTCCATTGCTGATTTCATTATGTTAGAGTTGAAAACTTGGGGGAATTTACGGAAAACGGATCAAATGGATAACGATAAAAAACCGCTGATACTGGCCGTGGACGACGAGGAAGACAACCTTGCCCTGCTTAAGGGCCGTCTCGTCCGCAGGGGTTACGACGTGCTTTGCGTCAAGTCGGGAGCAGAGGCTCTTAAATGTCTGGACGACACGCCGCCAGACCTCATCCTGCTGGATGTGATGATGCCCGGCCTGGACGGGTATGAGACGTGCCGGATTATAAAGGATCAGTCTGTAAACGAGTTTCTTCCCGTTATCCTGCTCACCGCTAAAGACGACAAAGAGTCGAAGATAAAAGGCCTGGAGATAGGCGCGGACGACTATGTCACCAAACCGTTCGACATGGACGAGCTGGTCGCCCGCATCCGGGCCATGCTCCGCATCCGCGCTCTTCAGCAAGCGCTCGCCTATACCAGGCAGGAGGTCCGTCGGCTGGAGACGGAGCTAAAGGGGACTTACACTTTCGAGAATATCGTTGGCGTCTCCGAGGCTATGCGGGAGGTTTTCGAGAAAATGCAGGGCGCGGCCCGCATAACAAGCCCCGTCATAATCACTGGCGAGTCGGGCACTGGCAAAGAGCTGACGGCGCGTGGTATCCATTACGCAAGCGCGCTGGCGTCAAAACCTTTCGTGACCGTCAACTGCGCCTCTTTGCCAAGCGAACTGATCGAGTCGGAGCTTTTCGGCCACAAGAAGGGCGCGTTTACCGGGGCGGTGGCCTCGTCACAGGGGCTTTTCAAGGCCGCAGACGGGGGGACGATTTTTCTCGACGAGATAGGCGAGCTACCCAAGGACGCACAGGCCAAGCTCCTGCGCGTTTTGCAGGAAGGCACGGTGCGCCCGGTCGGCGGGATGGAGGAGATCAAGATAAACGTCCGCGTCATCGCCGCCACCAACGTGGATTTGGAAGAAGCGGTGGAGGAGGGGAGGTTCCGCGACGACCTTTATTACCGCATTTCGGTCTTGCAGTTCGAGATGCCCCCATTGCGCCACAGGAAGGCGGATTTGCCCCTGCTGGCCGCGCATTTCATAAAGCGGTTCAACGATAAGTTCAAGATGAGCGTCAAGGGGTTGGACGACTCCGCTATGGAGGCCATATTAAACTACGACTGGCCGGGCAACGTCCGTGAGTTCCAGAATGTCATAGAGCGATGCTACGTTTACGCCGGCATCGAGTGGATATCCAGCAAGCACCTGAGCATGGGCAAGCCTTTACGGAAAAAGGAGGCTTCACCGGACACGGCCACCGCGATGGCGGTGTCGCTTACGGAGGGAAATTTCCCTACGCTGGAAGCGGCGGAACGGGCTCATATAGAAAAGGGGATGCAGTTGGCCGACTATAACAAAGCCAAAGCCGCCAAGCTTCTGGGCATACACCGCTCACGCCTTTACAAGAAACTGGAGCACTACGGGATCGGCCTTTGACAGTTGGGCCTTTACCCTCGTATATTGCTCGCCCCTTGCTATGTCCCCAGTCTGTACACCCATCAAGGGGAAGGTAAGAAGTCGGCGCCACGTTTTTTGGGGAAGTTCCGCCACCGATAAAATTTCGTTTTTTTTAGGCCAGCGTGTTATAAATGAAAAACGCGGCGATGGGCCGCAGGGTGTGAGCGCATTGGAGGGTTTTTCAACATGTTAATGAAGTGTTTGGCTTTCACGCGCGCATTCAGGCCGCCATGCGCGTTTACACGCGTTGCGCTAGCGGTTTTCGTCGCTATGGCCCTGCTGGCTCCTTCACGGCCGGCTTGCGCCGTCGCCTGGGAGGATGTTTACTTCCACGGCTATATGGATTTCCTCTATAAACAAAACACAAAGGCCGAGGCTCCAGACGATCCCAACACTCCCAGTCCGACCAACGGCTCGTTCGACTTCCGCCATTTGACCTTCCTTGCGGATATTCATGTTATGCCGGAGCTATGGATAAAAACCAATGTCGAGTTTGACCATACGCCGGACACGGAGCTTGGATTCGGCGGAATCATCATGGAATACGGTTTCGCCGAATACATGGTGCAGGATTGGCTCAAACTGCGGGCAGGAAAGTCGCTGACGCCGTATGGCATTTTTAACGAAGTGCACGACGCAAGCCCCACCTACCTTAGCGTTAACGTGCCAGAGCTTGTTTATAAAGCCGATACTAAGGGTGGTTTCGCCTTCATCCCCAAATGGGTCACCGGCCTTTCGGCCCTGGGCAACACAAGCCCCTGTGGCGGATGCGAGTTCGATTATGTGATTTACGTCGGCAACGGGGAATCTGTGGGAGTCAACGAAGGCCAGTTCGACAGCAACCATAACAAGGCCGTTGGCGGACGGGCGCAGATATCCTTTAACGACGAGCAGTTTCTGGCGGGACTCTCCGCTTTCTACGACGAGGCGGCGGTTTCGCCGACAAACCTTACCGAGAGCCATTGGGCGTACCTGATATCTTTGAACTATAACCTTTCGAATCTCAACCTGAAGGCCGAGTACGGCCAGTCCAGGCTAGGCTCGCGCACGGAAAGCGCCGGGTATCTCCAGTCGTCATACAGGATAGGCCGGTACACCCCCTACCTGATGGTCCAGTCTATTGACCCAAGCGACCTTCAATCCGACGATTATTGGAACATATACATGGCCGGTGTAAACGTGCGGGTCAACAAGCATATGTTCCTCAAGTTCGAGTGGCGCGAGAACAGTCGCGGCAAAAACAATATTGGCATAATTAAAAGCGGCAACGAGGACTTCGGTGAGTTCAAGTCTGCTTTGACCATTTATTTCTGACGGGCGATTATGGTCATGACAAAATGGGTTTTTAACATTACCACCCTCGCATTGGCGGGCCTGGCGGCGGTTTTGTTGGCGATTTCGGGACAGGCGAGCGCATCGTCGAAACGGGAGCTTGTGGTGATAGTCAACAAGGCCAACACTGTGGGTTCCATCTCCAAAGCGGAGCTGTCCCACATCTATCTGGGCAAGCGGAAAACGTGGGTAACCGGGGATATCGTCAGGCCATGCGACCTGCAAGAGCCCGGCGTGGAGGAGGAACTGACTTCCATGAGCCTTTTCAGCGCCAGGTACCTTAACAAAGACATAGCGACCCTGAAAAGCTATTGGATAAAGATGATATTTTCAGGCAAAGGCCAACCACCCCAGGTCTTTAAAAAGCCGGAGGATGTTATCCGCGTCGTATCCGAGGACCCGGCTTCTCTGGGCTACGTTTATTCAGACCAGGTCACGGGATCGGTGCGGGTGGTTCCTGTCGGGGAATAACGGCGGGTTGAAACTTGCCCGGGAAATTGTGAGCGCTGGATTCGCCAGAGGCTTTCCTGTGCCAGAGCTTTCTGCTTCCACATGTCGCTGACCACGGTTCCGAGTGGCGAAGTAAGGCCGTGGGGGGCCGGGGTTGGGCCGGGCTGTTGCCCAATCCCCTCCTTAGGAAGGAGACCTTTGTATAAGTCAACAATTGAGCCACACCTCTCTTTACCCTCGCCCTGCTTGCGGGGAGAGGGCGGGGTGAGGGGCGCTTGAATGGAATTATTCAATTTCACTCCCACCCCCTGCCGCCATCCGGCGGCTGTCCCCCTCTGGCAGGGGGACAAAGAAGCCGTGGTCAGCCACCCCGGTAAAGTGGGTTTAGGATTGGGCGGTTGTAGATGAAAACCACATCCATAAACACAAGGCTCTGGATAGGGGGCGGGCTTTTCCTCGCTTTTTATCTTCTCATGTGGGGCCTTTCGTACAAAACTTCCCTTGATATAGGCAGGCATCTGGACTCCTCCAAAGTCGAGATAATGAGGCAGGCGGACATACTGCGGTTTACGCTGACCGATGTGGTGAGAAACCTGAAAGAAGCGGCCCAGACCAAGGATGAGGATCAGGTTGCAACCGCAGAAAAGCGCGCGACGGAATTCAGGGAGGCCCTTATGAAAATAAGGGCTTTGAGCCAGAAGGGAGAGACGGAATTCATCAGCTCCAAGAAGATGGAGGAGTTGGAGGCCGAGAAAAAGGTAGAGAGCGATGTAGAAAAACTGTTCGAAAACTATTATATAAACGCCCACGAACTGTCGCTTCTCATCATCAAGGGGGATAGCCTGGACGACTCTGTCATCAAGCGGGCCAGGGCAATACAGGAAAACCTTCCCAACCTTGAGCTCAACGTGGACAAGATACTGAAAGACAGCTCCAAAAACTTCTCCGAAGTGCTTGATGGCTCCACCAAGATGGCGTCGCTGTTGGTCACGCAAAACTTTGTGGTGCTCATCGCCGTGATGATGCTTTCGCTCATAATTTTCCCGATGATAATAAGGTCCATAATCCTGCCAATAGAAAAGCTGGTGTACGCCACCAACGAGATCGCGCAGGGGAACCTGGACGCTCACGCCCCCGTTGCGCGCATGGACGAGATCGGCGTGCTGGCGATGTCTTTCAACCGCATGGCAAGGTCGCTCAAGGACAAAAACGCCGCGCTTGAAAAAACCACGCTCGAATTGACGACATCCCTCCAGGTGCGCAAGGAGATGCAGAAAAAGGTGGTGGAAGCCAACAAGGGGCTGGCCGCGGCCAATGCGCGGCTGATGGAGGCGGACAGGATGAAGTCCGATTTCCTGGCGTCCATGTCCCACGAGCTTCGCACACCGCTCAACGCCATAATCAACTTCACCGACCAGATCATCGAAGACTGGGATATGTTGCAAAGCGACAAGGAATGGTCCAAAGAGGCCAACGAGATGCTGAGGCGGGTTTACAAAAGCTCCAAACACCTGCTTTCGCTGATAAACGACCTGCTGGACCTGGCGAAAATAGAGTCGGGGCATATGAGCCTGGACCTGGCTCAGGCAAGCCTGCGGGACATAGTCCTTGAAAGTATCGCGTCCGTATCTTCATTGGCCAAGGCGAAAAACCTGGAACTCAAATCAACGGTCCCCGCAAGTTTGCCGCTTTTTGTGCTGGATGAACGGCGTATCTACCAGACACTGATAAACCTTATTTCCAACTCCATAAAGTTCACGGAGCAAGGCCACATCGAGGTGCGGGTGGAGACGGACGTCAAGTATCCCGATGGGGCGATGGTCAAAGTGGTGGATACGGGTATCGGCATTCCCGAAAATTACCTGACCATCATCTTCGACCGGTTCAGGCAGGTTGACGGAGGCGATTCCAGGAAACACGCCGGCACTGGCCTGGGTCTCAACCTTGTAAAAGAGCTGACAGAACTTCACGGCGGATGGGTGAAAGTGGAAAGCGAGTTGGGCAAAGGCTCCACATTCATACTTTACCTGCCGTACAACGCCAAAATTCCCGCGAAAAACGCCGACGCGACGCTCTCGAATTTAGGCGAAAGCTGAAATCAGCAAAACAGAGAGCCACTTATGGCTCCACCATCTATTGAGGTGGGTTTGTGACCCGCCACAAACTTGAATCCCCTGTGGATAACTTATGGACAACTATCTCCCCGCGCACATAAATCAAATAAATCCAAACCCTTGAAATATGAATTAAAATGTAGATACATCGAATAAGCGCCGTTAAAACAGATAGATAGTGAGAAAATCTTCAGCTTGTGCGTATTTTTAGGGTGTTTTTGATAATGACCGGAAATCTTTCCACAATTTTAAAGCTGAATCCTGAAATGAGCCGTTGCGCAGTAACTTTTACTTGTGTAACACAGCAGATCATGGGGCGTTTTTAGGCCGTGAAATCCTGGCTTCCCGTCGGTATCCACAACCACAGACGGACACTTCAAGGTTTGATGTATGATTGACGGATTATGAACCCTGAATTGATTACGCTTGGCGTCGAAACCTCCTGCGACGAAACTGCGACAGCCGTCATAAAAGGATGGGACAAGACTCTTTCATCCGTCGTGGCGTCGCAGGCGGATATCCACGCCAAATACGGAGGGGTCGTCCCGGAGGTCGCCTCGCGCAGGCACGCCGAGTTGATAGACCCTGTCGTCCGGGAAGCTTTGGACACCGCTGGTGTGACTTTCAAAGACATCGGACTGGTGTCTGTGACGCGTGGGCCGGGCCTTGCCGGGGCTTTGCTCGTGGGGCTTTCCTACGCCAAGGCTCTGGCCTACGGCCTTAACGTCCCTCTCGTGGGCGTGAACCATCTTGAAGGACACGTCTTCTCGACCTTTCTTACGCAGGCCGATGCGCCCATGCCCATGATATCCCTGCTTGTATCCGGCGGGCATTCGGAACTTTTTCTTGTCGAAAAACCCGGAAGCCTTAAATGGCTCAGCGGCACGAGAGACGACGCGGCGGGCGAAGCTTTCGACAAGGTGGCCAAACTACTCAACCTGGGGTATCCCGGCGGGCCGGAGGTAGGGAAAATGGCGAAAAATGGTGAGCCTCGTTTCCCGTTCCCTATCGCGATGAAAGGGGACGAAACGCTAGATTTTTCCTTTTCCGGCCTCAAGACGGCGGTGAAGATCATCGTGCGCAAACTTGAAAAGGAAGGCTCGCCCATCCCCGTTGCGGATATCTGCGCATCGTTCCAGAAAGCGCTGGTGGAAGCTCTAGCCATGAAGACGAAACTTGCGGCGCGAGCGGTTGGAGCGAAATCAATTTCCGTGGTCGGTGGCGTTGCGTGCAACACGGCGCTCCGAGACAGAATGCGCCGTGTGGGTGCGGAACTTGGCCTGCCGGTGGTTATACCCAGTCCGCTGTTATGTTCCGATAATGCGGTGATGATCGCAGGAGACGGAGCGTATCGGTATCTAGCCGAGCCGGAATCGCCCAAATGGCGGGATTACCTGGATATGGACGCTGACCCAAGATGGGCGCCGTGAGCCCTAATTCCCCTTCCGATGGGCGACCCACCGGGTCGCCCCTTGTACAATAAACTCTTCCTGCTTCGCCGTGGTCGCCTGACCACGGTTCCTTGTGGCGAAGTTTAAGACCGTGGTCAGGCGACCACGGCGAAGCGAATAGCGCCGGGCGCGACTGGCGGAAAAATCCCCTTCGGCATAATCATCGCGTTGCCCCGCCGAAAACGACATGTAGTGGCTCTCCTGGGCTTATGGCGTGAATGAGCCTTTCCATCATGGATATCGTCGGCTCGCTTCGCCCCTGTTCATAACGGGCGTATGCGTTCTTTGACACGGCTCCAAGCCGTTCGGAGGCTTCGGCAAGGGTAAGGTGGTGCGCCTGGCGCCAGCGCCGCAGAACGAACGCGGTAAAAGCCTTCGTGTCATTGGCGCCCGCCCGGAACAGCTCGCCACCCTCCGGCATAACGGTAATGTCCAAGTCAAATCCGTCCACTTCGGCCAATCCTTCCAGCGCGTCCTTGGCCATGAAATACGCCTCTTTTTTTGTGCGTCCCTGCGTGTAAACTTCCAGGGCTGGTATGGACACCGCCCAAAACCTGCCGCTTTTTTCCAGCTTCCCTTCTATCCACATATCACTCGTCCTTAAATTTAATGGCGCTCTTGATTATCCCTCTTGTTGAACCGCCCTTCTCAAGACGGGCGACCCACCGGGTCGCCCCTACACAAGAGTTTAGCCTGCGTCAGCTGGTAACGGCTCCAGCCCATTCTCGGCGATACGCACGGCCTGTATCAACGCACGGCCTTTATTCATCGTCTCCTGAAATTCGTTGGATGGGACGGAATCGGCCACTATTCCCGCGCCTACGCCAAGATACGCCTGTCCGTCCATTATCTGTAAAGTGCGTATGGCGATGGCCATGTCCATGTTGCCGGAGAACGAAAAGTACCCCACCGCGCCGCCGTAAACGCCTCTGCGCGTCCCTTCCATCTCCTCGATTATCTCCATGGCGCGTATCTTGGGCGCCCCGCTCAACGTTCCGGCCGGGAAGACTGCGCGAAGTGCGTCGTAAGCGTCCCGGTCGGGGCTGAGTTTCCCTTTGACGTTGGAGACAATGTGGATGACGTGCGAATATTTTTCGGTGGACATGAACTCGTCCACCTTGACAGTCCCGCCGACCGACACCCTGCCGATGTCGTTGCGTCCCAAATCCACGAGCATCAAATGCTCCGCCCGTTCCTTCTCGTCGGAGAGCAGGTCTTCGATGAGCCTTTTATCTTCGTCCTCGTCTTTCCCGCGTGGCCGTGTGCCTGCTATGGGACGGGTCTCCACGACGCCTTCCTCCACACGCACAAGCGATTCCGGCGATGCGCCCACAATCCGTATCCCGCCGAAATTTAGATAGTACATATACGGCGACGGGTTGACGGCGCGAAGGGCTCGGTAAACCTGAAACGCAGGGACTGTCACTTTGGCTTTGAGCCTGTGGGCCAGCACCACCTGGAAAATGTCGCCCTCGGTTATATATTCCTTGCACCGCGTAACATTGCGCTCGTACGTTCCCTGATCCATAGCGCTTTCAAATTTAACTTGCGGGTTCCCCTTCACCGTTTCGAAGTATGGAAGCGGGCCGCGGAGCCTGCTGATGATGGAGTCTATCTTTCCGCAGGCGCGGTCATATGCGGCGCCGGGATCGCCATTTCCCACGTATGCGTTGGAGACGACCTTGATAGTGTTGGCGATGTTGTCGAAAATCAGTATTGTGTCCGTCACCGCGAACACAGCGTCCGGCGTACCCAGATCGTCCACGGCCACGCCGGGCATTTTTTCAAAATACCGGACCGAGTCGTAGGTGATAAACCCGACCGCGCCGCCGTAAAACCGGGGCAGTCCCGGCACGGGAACGGGTGTGTAGCGGGACATCACCTTCTTCAACTCATCAAGGGGGCCGCCTTGCGGTTTGACAACCTTTTCAACGCCGCTTTCCGTTATGGAAACCTCGCCTTGCGTGTATTTGAAGACGATGGAAGGGTTCATGCCGATGAAGGTGTACCGGCCCCATTTCTCGCCCCCCTGCACGGATTCGAGCAGGTAGGAATACGGTGTGTCGCCCATCTTGACGAATGCGGAGACGGGCGTCTCCAAATCCGCGAAAATTTCGCGGAAGACGGGTATCAGGTTGCCGCGAGACGAAAGCTCGATGAAGCGTTCTCGTGAAATGGAATACATACCGGTCAGCCGCCTAAAATCGCGTCGGCCTCTATCTCCACCAACATTTTGGGGTCAATGAGCTTGCTCACCTCCACCATAGTTGTGGCGGGACGGATGGAGCCAAAAACCTCGCCATGCGCTTTCCCGGCTTTTTCCCACTGGCTGATATCGGTCAGATACATCCGTGTGCGCACGACATGTTCCGGCCCGGCCCCTGCATTTAGCAAAGCGGAGACAATGTTTTTCAACGCCTGCTCCGTCTGTTTGTACAGGTCGCCCTCGCCGACTATGTTACCGTCCGCCCCGGTGGCGGTGGTGCCGGAAACGCAGATGTGGTTCCCTGTTTTAACGGCCCTGGAATAGCCGATTATCGGCTCCCACTTCGAGCCGGTCGAGATGTTTTCCCTTTTCATAACAGTATGCGCTCCGTCAAAGTTCGTGAATGCCGTCAAAGGCTACTATCATAAACGAAACACAGGCTGGTTGAGGAAAAACTCTTTTTCCGGCTTCCATGTGGTTGCTGACTGTGGCCTCGGGGATGACGCTTTTCGACAGGGCTATGGTGTGCCGTGATGTGGGGCAGGCTTATGTGCCTGCCAATCGTCGGCTAATGCGAAGCTCCCGATGAAAAACGGAGACGCTGAGGATTGGGAAGAAATGGCGCGTATAGTTATCAATTTGACAATAATCGGGAAAAGCATATCATATTCGCATTGTGGCGGCATGCAAGCCGGGGTCATTATAGAAATACCGGGTTGGGAGAAATCATGAATATAGCTGATATTGGAAAACTGTTCTCAGTTGTGAAGAAATCCACCATTGCCATCGCGTGTGGTGTGGCGCTGGCGTCCAGCGGGTGCGCCGCAACGGATCCCGCTTTGGGCGGTAGCAAAGGCAACACTGTCACTGGCGGGGCTGGCGGAGCGTCATCGCAAGGGAGTAACTCGGCGCTGGAGCATTGCGATAATACGCTGGGCACGCTTGCCATGTACGAGGATACGGACGCTCCGTGGTGGCACGAATTGAGAGACCACCAACTTGGTTCCACGCTTCCGGTGCTACGAGTGATGATCCAGCAGTCCAATTGCTTCATGATCGTGGAACGCGGGAAGATGATGAAGAATATTTCACAGGAGCGCGCGATACAGGAATCGGGCGAGGGGCGCGCGGGAAGCCATTATGGCAAGGGGCAAGTGGCCTCTGCCGATTACACGATGAGTCCAGAGATCACTTTCAGCGCAAAAGGCACACAGGGCGGCGGCGGGGCCGCGGCTATTGGGGGGTTATTAGGCGGAGTGGGCCATGCGGTAGGCGCGATTGCGGGCGGTTTCAGCGCCAACGAGGCTTCCACAACTTTGCTTCTGGTGGACAACCGCTCCAGCATCCAGATTTCGGCGGCAACCGGTAGCGCGAAGAACTTCGATTTTATGGGCTTTGGCGGGGGCATCCTGGGTAGCCTTGGCGCGGCAGGCGGTGGCTACAGCAATACGCCACAAGGAAAAGTCATTGTCGCCGCATTCGCAGACTCATATAACCAGATGGTCAAGGCTCTACGCAACTACAAGGCGCAAGAGGTAAAGGGAGGAGCTGGAACCGGCGGGACTCTGGGAGTCCAGGGCGGTTCAACCCCGGCGAGCAAAGAGTTGCAAGGGACGCCAGCGGCAACCAAAGAGACGCAAGCGCCGGCAACCAAAGAGCCGGCAACCAAAGAGCCAGCAACCAAGAAGAAAAAGAAGGCTAAGGCCCCGGCGGCAAGCGACGCTAGTGGCGATTCAGCGCCGGCAGGCAAATAAGCTCGACGAATAACGCAGTCTGAACTTTTAGGCGGGGCGCAGTATCGCGCCCCGCCTTTTTTTATAGGGGGCACACAAAACGTGGGCGCAACAAGACGCAAATCGAAGGAAACAGCTTTCCATCTGCCAAAGGAGGCCATCGCTTTTTTCAAGGGGCTGGAGGCGAACAACAGCAAGGCATGGTTCGACGTTCACAGGGACGACTACCTGGAGCACGTCCTCGAACCGCTCAAGTTCCTTGTCATGGCCCTTGGCGCGGCGTTTACGCGCAAGATTCCCGGCATTGTGGCCGACCCACGGGTCAACGGCTCCATCTTCCGCATCAACCGCGACACCAGGTTCTCCCGCGACAAAAGCCCGTACAAGACGCAAGCCGGAGTGTACCTGTGGATCGGGCCGGGCGAAAAACTGGCGTGTCCCGGTTTTTATTTCGAGATCGGGCCGCGTCATGTTTCGTTGGGAAGCGGGACATATATGTTCGCCGATTCCGCCATCGGCGCGTACAGGCGGTACGTTTCAGAAAAAGGGAACAGGCTCGCCACGGCTATCCGCAAGGCGGAAAAGGCCGGGTTTGAGCTGGGTGGGGAAAAGCTTAAAAGAGTCCCGTCCGGGTTTGACCCAGCCCACAAACACGCGGAGCTTTTAAAACACAAAGGGCTTTACGTGATGAAGGCCCTGCCCACCAAAACCGTCACAAGCGGAGACCTTGCCGGATGGTTGACGGCGGAGTTCACGAAGACGCTGGATGTGTTGAAGGTTCTGAAAGAGGCGAGCGTCAGCGGGTAGCTGACATGTCCCATTGACAAGGAGAGCTTTGCGTAAGTCAACGCTTGCGTCGCCCCTGTCTTTTTCCTCTCCCCTTGTGGGAGAGGATGGCGCGAAGCGCCAGGTGAGGGTGGTATAAGAAGATCGTCATTAGGCCCCCTGATAAGGGGGCGGCGAACGATAGTGAGCGGGGGTTTCTTGAACCAACCCCCCGGCCTTCGGCCACCCCCCTTGTCAGGGGGGCTTGGAAGCCACCCTCTCCCACTGGGAGAGGGTGAAGGCCGTTACGGCCCAGCCGATGATTTATGCAAAGCTCTCCTGGTAAGGGGGCTTTGCGTAAGTATTCAGTTTCCATAGCCACGTCCTTTCGGCCCCGATAGGGTATAATAATAGGCAAGGGATATTAGTAATTATCGTCAGGTGGCGGTGGGGGATTATATGAGGACGTATCCAAGGGTCAACCGGTTGAAACTTACGGCGGTGGAGCTGTTTAGCGAACTGGGTGAACTGGCGGAGGAGACCATCGGCAGGACGATAAACATCTCCGAAGGCGGCATGTTGCTGGAAATGGTCAAGCCTCTTCCGCTTCTTTCAAAGGTGGCTCTTAGTGTAGGTCTCGGCGACACCGTGGCGCATATGGAGGGGGAAGTGGTGCATCTGCGCAAAAACGAGGAAGGGCGCATCGAAACCGGGATACAGTTCATCGGAGTCACCGATGAAACCCGGAAGATCATCCGAAACCTGCTGTGAGAATTTTGGAGTCATGAGGAGGTGAAACGCCAAAGACCTTCGTCTCTCAAATCAGGGCTGGTTTAAAACCCGCCCCTACGAAACCACGCGTTTTTTTCCTCTGAACGCCGCCATCGAAACGGCGTTCAGACGTTGCGGGCGGGTCGCCCGCGCCCCCAGGGGGATATGGCGGAGTGAAGCGCCAGCGCCCGGCCGAGCGGGAATAATTTTAGGCGATTGCCTTGCAAGGGAAGGCCATCCGTTGCTTCAATCCCCCCCGTGGATTATACTTCCAACTTGTGATAGCAAGACAAACTGTGACGGTGAAAAAATGAAAGCTCTGGTGATGGCAGGCGGACGCGGGAACAACATGGCTCCCTTTTCGGCCACCCGCCCCAACCCGATGATACCCGTGGCCGGCCAGTATGTGATAGACCACATCATCTCGCTCCTCAAAGGCGCAGGGGTCAACGACGTCAACATCGTCGTCGGGCATAAAAAGGAAAAGATGCGCGGGCATCTCTCCGAGGCCTCGCCGCATGGCGTGTCGGTGCATTTTACCGACCAGGGCAAGCCGGAGGGCATCGGCAAGGCTATTCTCAAAGCCAGGGACAGGTTCTCGCCCGGGGAGAACATCCTGCTCGTCTACGCCGACACCATGACCACGAACAACATCTTCAACGTCGCCATACAATCCTTCGGGTTAAGCAACGAGCCGACGGCGGCCATCTGCCTCACAGAATCCGGCGAGAAATACGGCAACGTCTATCTGGATTCCGGCACGAAGATCACGAAAATCATAGAGAAACCGGGCAAAAAAGAAGGCCTGGGCAACTATGTGCTGGCGGGGGTTTTCGTGCTTCCGTTCAAATTTTTCGATTTTCTCGACAAGGCGGGGGCGGACATGGAAAAAGCCCTCAAGACGGTCATAAAAAGCATGTCCCTTCGCGCGGCCATCTGGGACGGGGACTGGCTTGACATGGCCTACCCGTGGGACATCCTGACGGCCAACAAATCCATCATGGACACATGGAGCTTTGCCGAAGTCCATCAAAGCGTCACCATCGCAGGCTCGGCGCTAAAAGGCCCCGTGCGCATATCGGAGGGGGTGGAAATCATGCCCGGCGCCGTGATGGAAGGGCCTGCGTACATAGGTCCTGGCTCGTTCATCGGCCACAACGTCCTCATCCGCCCGTACACATGCATAGGCGCCAACAGCGTCATCGGGCATGGGGCGGAGCTTAAGAACTGCGTCATATTCCCCGGCGCGCAGGTGGGCAGGTCGTGTTTCATCGGGGACTCGGTCATCGGCGAGGGCGTAAGCCTTGGCGCGGGCGTGATGACGATAAACCACCGGATAGACCAAAGCCCCGTGCGCGTGAAAATAAACAAGGCCGCCATGGAAACGGGCCGGGCCAAGCTGGGCGCGTTCATTGGCGATGGGGCCGTGGTCGGGGCGTTGAACTCCATCGCCGCCGGAACGGTGATCCAGGCCGGGCGGATAATAGACCACAACTGTTCGGTCCGCTGAAAAAGCGTGGACTGATGGAGCGCGGGTAAGCGATGTGCGGAATAGCGGGGGTTGTGGCTCTTGGGAACATTTCCGAGAAGCTGGTCAGCTCCATAAGAAGCCTTGAGTACAGGGGATACGACTCCTGCGGGATAGCCGTCATCAACGGCTCCGGCAAGCCATCCATCCGCAAGAACATCGGCTCCGTGGAGGAGGTCAGCGAACGGGAGAATTTCCTGGATCTCCACGGCAACGTGGGGATAGCCCATACACGCTGGGCCACTCACGGCGGCGTCACCAAACCCAACGCCCACCCTCACGTCTCGTGCGACGGCATGTTCACGGTGGTGCATAACGGGATCATCTCCAACTACGTCTCCCTGCGGGAGAGGCTGGAGAAAAAGGGGCACGTCTTTGTTTCCGCTACGGACACGGAGTCCATCGCGCACCTGATCGAGGATTATTACTCGAAGCTCAAATCGGTGGAGAAGGCGTTCATCGCCGCTTTGAAGGCGCTCGACGGCACATACGCCGTGGCCCTGCTGACCTCGCACGAGCCTGACAGGATATACTGCGCCCGCAAGGAAAGCCCGCTTATCCTCGGCCTCGGTGTGGACGAAAATTACATAGGCTCCGACTTCAACGCGTTCATACAGCGCACCAAGAGCGCGGTGATATTGGATGACAACGAGTACTCCATCGTCATGAGCGACGGGTATGTGGTCAAACGCATATCGAATGGCGAGATGGTGGTAAAACAGGTGTTGGAGATCATGTGGGATTCGGAGATGGCCCAGAAGGGCGGGTTCCCGCACTACATGCTAAAGGAGATACACGAACAGCCGCAGGTTGTGCGCGCCGTGATGGATTTGGAAGAAGATCGCCTGATGGAGTTCGCCGAGGCTATGGCGGGCAAAGCCCGGCTGTACCTGACTGGGGTTGGCACGACTTTCTATGTGGCGCAGTTCGCCCAGTATTATTTCAGCGCGTACGCCGGGGTGACGGCAAGCCTGGCCTCCTCCGACGAGTTCAAGTACATGGCCAACGTGGACGATGACACTTTTGTTCTGGCCGCCAGCCAGTCCGGCGAAACATACGATACGCTTTCCGCATTGCGCCACGCCAAAGCCGGGGGCGCGGTCACTGGCGCGATTGTCAACGTGATGGGTTCGTCAATGGCGCGAGCGGTGGATCACCTCATCTTGCAAGGCTCCGGCCCGGAGATATGCGTGATAAGCACGAAGGCGGCCCTCTCGCAGATGGCCATCATGGCCAGGCTTGCGCTGAGGCTGGGCCTTTTAAACGGCAAGCTTACGGCGCGGGACGTAAAGGCGCGGGAAAAGGAGCTTGAGGCCGTCCCGAAGGTCATCGAGAAAATATTGAACGAGAAATCCGGTTTCATCCACACGATAGCCAAGGAGCAGAGCCACATACCTCACTGGCTGTACCTTGGGCGGGGGCGGTACTACCCCATCGCAAGGGAGGCGGCCCTGAAGATGAAAGAAGTGGCGTATGTCCATGCGGAGGGGATGCCAAGCGGGTTCCTCAAGCACGGCACAATAGCCCTGGTTGACGACAACCTCAACTGCGTGGTCTTCATGCCGCCGGAGGATGACGAGGAGCTTTACAAGCTCACGCTGTCGTCGGCGGAGGAGATACGGGCCAGGAACGGGTATGTGCTTGGCGTGATGACGGAGTCCAAGTCGAAATCCAAACACCTCCCTTTTTCGGAAACGATCATCCTGCCCAAAGCCCCGGCTTTCACCGCGCCGTTCTTCGAGATGGTGGCGGCCCAGTTGTTCTCGTACTTCACCGCGACCACGCTTAAACGCAACGTTGACCGGCCCCGGTCGCTGGCCAAGTCCGTCACGGTCGCGTAAACTTTTCCTTTGCGGGAGCGGTTCGGCATGACAAGACTTCAGGGCACCGACGGCGTACGCAAACTCACCGCATTATCCACGGACACCGCCTTGCGCGGCCTTTCTCCCCAGACAGCGTTCCTCGAAAAAGAGGTGATGACCGAAGAGTTCATGGAGCTTTACGCATATTGCCGGACGAGCCAGTTGATCGAGGAGGGTTTCGCGGGACCTGGCGTGGGCGTGGCGGTGGGGTGGGACCCACGGGACAAATCAGGGATTTTCACCAACGCCGTCGTGTCGGGAATCGTAAAGGCGGGGCTGGACGTTGTTTTGGCCGGAATGGCCCCAACCCCGGTGATAGCCCTATATGCGCGTCACGCGGGGCTGGCCGGGGCTTTTGTCGTGACCGCATCGCACAACCCGGCGGTGTATAACGGGATAAAAATATTCACGAAACGGGGGCTGAAGCTTTTGCCGGGGGACGATGAGGCCCTGTCGTCGCTTGTCCTTTCCACGGATTACCGGCAGATCAAGGACATGATGCCGGCGGGAAGGGTCGAGGATCATTCGGCGCGGCTTCCGCTTTTTTTCGGGACTTTCTCCCTCGACGCCAAAAACAGCTGGATCACGGATCCGTCCTGCCTTTCCCGCGTAACGCTTGTCGCCGATTTTGCAAACGGCGCGTTCTCCAGGATGGGCAGTAGCATCCTGTGGAAGGCGGGGTTTAGCGATGTCGTAGCAGTGAATGCGGATGAAAATGGAGTGATAAACGCCCACTGCGGCGTATCGGAGATCGAGGGGACCCGCGAGATAACGCCCGAGCAGGTTACATCAAAAGGCCGGTTCCACGGCAATCTAATCGTGGAGACCATGTTCCGGCTGGGAGCAGATGGGGCGGAAAAATTAAAAACCGGCGAGACATCCCTTTGCGGGGCCGTGTTCGACGGGGATGGGGACAGGTTCTACCGGCTTGACTACGACCCTTTCACCGGTTCCATCATCGTCCTTTCCGGCGACGAGACGGCGGCGCTTCAGTCCGCGTTATTGAATGAACGCGGCGTACGCGGCCTTTTTGTCAACACCGTGGAGAGCGACCTCAATGCCATCGGCGAGGCGGAGCGGCTGGGTTTTACGACCGCCATAACATCGGTCGGCGATAAATGGATACTGATCGCCGCCGCTCTTTCCGCCATCAAGCCAGCCGTGGACGCGGATGTGTGGAAGAAGGTCGAATCCCTCGCCCTATCCGAACAACCATCCGCCGACGCGATTGAAAAAATATTGGACGAGGCGGGCGCTAACCTCGCCACGCCCGACAAAATATCCTTCGCTATAGGTGGAGAAGAGAGCGGCCATTCCATAACGCCGGGGGTTATGAGCGTTGGCGGGGTGAAGACCTCGGCGTTCGCGGGCAATGGGATGAAATGCCTGCTCAACACATTCGCGGCCACGTTTCAAAGCTCCGGATTCAAGGCGCTTCCCATCAGGGAACGATATGCAAAACTCCGCGCCCCGTTCCCTCCGGGTTTTAAAAATACGATGTACGCCTATTATGTGGACAAGAACAGGTGGCGGCGCGGCCTGCCGTTGTGGGAGCGCGTCAAACGCGAGGCGCTGGCGGGCGTGGCGAGTGTTTTCGGAAACGTGGCCGTCGAGGATGTCTGCCGTCCCGAAGAGCCTGACATGTTGTACATGAAAATATCCACGCCGGACGGCCCCGCCGCGTTGTTCGTCAGAAGCTCCGGGACGGAGGACAAAACCGGCGTAAACCTTCGCGGCCCTGTCAAAGCCTCGGCGGACATGCTTCGGCTTGGCGAACGCGCATTCCGCGTCATCATGGAGCAGATGAAGGATCACACCAAACCGATGGCTAAGGCGGAGCGGGAGTTAATCGAACGCGCGGCGCAAGGCGGGGTTCCGGATTCGCCGGTTGGCGGGCTTACGCCGGGGGAATATGAGAGGCTTCTTGCGGAATCTGGAGTGAAACAGGCCCTGCTTGCGGGAGTGTATCCAGGCGCGCTTCTTACAGAGCGTGGACGCTGGTATTATGAGACGATGAAGGCGGCGAAATGAGACATAACGAATATTTCCCAGAGAACAACCGGTTCCGGTTCATCGAGGACATCCGCGCCGGGTCTGCGCCCTGGTCGGCGATTGCTGGCATACGGCGCAGTATCGAAAAGTTTCTCGCCCCACTCCCCGAATCAGGTGTGGGGCAACTCGAAGGGAACGCAAGGCTCGACACTGTCACGGAGCCGGACGGGACTGTGAGGGAGACTGCGCTGTCCATCACCCGGTCTTTTGTCGTAGCAATGTCCATTCACATAAAGGACGCGAAGATATATATCGGAGCCGGGACGTTCCTGGAGTTTGGCGCGATTATCAAAGGGCCATGCGTCATCGGCGAAAACAGCGAGGCGCGGCAGGGCGCGTACATGCGCGGCAATGTGATAGTGGGGGACAACAGCGTCGTCGGGCACGTCACGGAGGTGAAGAACTCCATATTCATGGATCACACACACGCCGGCCATTTTGCGTATGTGGGGGACTCCATTCTCGGTAACCACGTCAACCTGGGCGCCGGGACGATATTGGCGAACCTGCAGTTCCGCACCCGCGCGGAACTGGACGAGGGAAGGATCAACGAGATTGTGATTGTAAAAGGCGCGGAATCGTCTCCCACCGGTTTATCCAAGCTTGGCGCCGTGATAGGCGACTACACGGAGATAGGGTGCAACACCGTGACGGCGCCGGGGACGATGATAAAATCGGGTTGCTGGATATACCCCAACACCACCGTCCCGAAGGGGTATCACGGCCCGGATAAGGTGATACGCGGGAAAAACACAGGGACAGTGGACACGCGCAAGCCGTAAGAAAAGCCCTCACACCCCCTGCAAAATCCACCACCACACCGAAAGCGTCGCAAACGACAGCGGTATCCCCACCCCGACCATGAGCGCCGCAAGCTGTGGGTTGAGGCCGTATTCCATCGCCACTATCCCGCCGACTATCATCGGTGGCATGGCCGCTTCGAATATCGTGATACGCGCCGTAAGACCCTCCGCCCCACACAACCAGATGAATAGCAGGAAAAGAGCCGCCGGGCCGAGGATGAGTTTATACAAAAGCCCGATGGCAAGGCTGGCCTCCTGCCCACGGATATGGCTGAGCCGGAGCGCAAACCCCACCGAAAGAAGCGCCAGCGGCGGAAGGGTCGCCCCAAGCCGCGACAAGACATCCCCCGCCCAAACCGGGAATTCCAGCGGTATGAACAGAATCCCAACCAGCAACGCCAGAAACGGCGGGAACATGACAATGCGTTTGACGATAGTCCCGCCCGAAACCTGCGCGTGTGAAAGTCTTGCGGCGGTCATAATCCCCAACGTGGATAAAACCAGGAACGTCCCCATCTGGTCGGCCAGTATACCGATGGGCAGGCCCTCTTTGCCGTAAAAAGCCTCGATCATCGGGAACCCCACGAAAGCCGTGTTGCCCATCGCCCCGGTGAGGATCAACGCGCCTATTGTTGCGTTTGACATGGAGTGGAACCGCGAGGCGATTTTCAAAAACCCAACCCCTATCGCAAAAAGCGCCCACGCCATAAGGATGGGATATATCAGTTTAGCGTCCGGTTTGAGGTTGTGGACGCTCAAAACCGTCAGGGCCGGAACAGAAACGTGGATGATGAACGCGTTGAGCACAGCGGTTGTGTTTTCCGGGAGACTTTCTGTTTTCCTTAACAGCGCGCCCAGCGCGAAACAGATTGCAAGAAGCGCAAGGTTGCTCATCGTGACAGTTTCCGTCTGAACGGGGAACATGGTGGATGTTTCAGCGTTTTCATCTTTTGAAGTATAGCAGGCTGTCCAGCGACATCCGCATGCTGGATCATATAGAGTTTGACGCCGCCCGCGCCGGTAGCGGACCGCCTCAAGCAAAAAGGGGCTCCGCCTGTTGCGCCCTCCTCATTTTTTCCTCGCCACTTCGTGGCGGTCCCCCTCTGGCAGGGGGACAAAGGGGCCGGGTTGCCACCACTCCTGCAAAAAATAAATTTCTCCTGATTCCCCCTGCCCGATGACATTTCGCGGATTTTTAATAGTCCGCTAGAGTAAAATACGCTTTTCACCCGTTTCCATTGACGCTGGAGGATTTGATATGTCGGGACATTCGAAGTGGTCCCAGATAAAGCACAAAAAGAAAATCGTTGACGCCAAGCGTGGCGGGCTGTTCACCAAAATACTCAAGGAAATCACCGTCGCCGCGAGGTTGGGCGGTGGCGACCCCGGTGGCAACGCCCGCCTGCGCACGGCCATACTTAAAGCCAAATCCGTCAACATGCCCGGCGACAACATAGACCGCGCCGTAAAAAAAGGGACGGGGGAACTACCCGGCGTAACTTACGAAGACGCCACCTACGAAGGGTATGCCCCCGGCGGCGTGGCCGTTTTGGTGGAGGTGACCACCGACAACAAAACCCGCACGGTCGCGGAAATACGCAACATCTTCGTCAAGGCTGGGGGCCAGATGGGGGAGACGGGGTGCGTCTCCTGGGTGTTCAACAGGAAGGGCGAGATAACCGTTGGCAAGGACTCCGTCACGGAAGACGAACTCATGGAGATGGCCCTTGACGCGGGCGCGGAGGATATGGATTCCACCGGGGAATATTACGCGATAACAACCCCGCCGGAGGCTCTGGAACCTGTTCGCTCCGCGCTGGAGGCGAAGGGGGTCAAGGTGGAATCCGCCGAGGTGAACATGGCTCCGCTCAACACTGTGAAGGTGGATTCCGAGGAGACGGCGAAAAAGGTATTGAAGCTCATGGAGACGATGGAAGACCAGGAAGACGTCCAGAAGGTGCACGCAAACTTCGACATCCCCGACGAGATACTTGAAAAAGTCGCGGGCTGAACCCCTCAAGGCGCTCGGCGTGGACCCCGGCGTGAATATCGTTGGATACGGCGTCGTGTCGGAGACTGCCGGGAAACCTGTCTGCCATGTGTGGGGCGCCATAAAAACCCCGCAGGGCGCGCCTTTGCCGGAACGGCTCCGGCATATCGCCGACGGACTGCGGGAGATTATCGCCAAACACGCGCCGGGCGAGCTTGCGCTGGAGGAGAGTTTTTTCGCTAAAAACGCGCAGACCGCGCTCAAGCTGGGCCACGCCCGTGGCGTGATAATGCTGGTGGCGGCGGAGGCGGGCCTGCCCGTGTTCGAATATTCGCCGTTGAAAGTTAAGCAGACCGTGACCGGCTTTGGCCGCGCGGAAAAGGAGCAGGTGAGGACTATGGTGCGCCACATGCTGTCGTTAAAAGAAAACCCCACTCCGCTGGACGCTTCCGACGCGCTGGCTGTCGCCATAACGCATCTTAACCACCAGGCGGCAAGAAAGCGCGGGGCGTTATGATCGCGCGGATATCGGGGAAACTCGTCCATAAAAAACCGTCGCAGGTGATCGTGGACACAAACGGGGTGGGATACGGCCTGTCGGTGACGCTGGCCACTTTCTATTCCTTGCCGGAGATCGGGGCGCAGGTGACGCTCCACGTCCACACCATCGTGCGCGAAGACGCGATAACACTGTACGGCTTCCTGGCTCCGGGCGAACGGGAGATTTTCGAGCGGCTCATCAGCGTCAACAAAATCGGCCCCAAAATGGCCGCGTCAATACTCTCCGGCATCCCCTTTGGCGAGCTTGCCGGGGCGGTGAGGCGAAAGGATATCGCCCGCCTTTCACTGGTTCCCGGCGTGGGAAAGAAAACCGCCGAACGGCTTTGCGTGGAGCTTGGCGACAAGCTGGACACGCTGGAGAGCGCCGTGGAAGAGACCGCTTTGGAGGCGGATGGATCGCGTCTTCTCAACGACACTGTGGAGGCGCTGGTTTCGCTGGGTTACAACCGGCAGGAGGCTATGCGGTCCGCGAGGTCGGCGCTGCGGGGGGATAGCGTGAAAGACATACAGACCGCCGTCAAAGCGGCGCTTGCGGAGTTGTCGTCGAGATAAACGGAACGTTCCGCTAACCCAAAAAATCCTTCGCCCGCGCCTTTAACGCCGTATCGTCGGCGTAATATTTTTCATACCGTTTGGAGTGCGTGACGAACGAGCGCGCCCATGCGTTGACGGCGGATTTCAACCCTTCGACGCCGCGCAACGCGCCGCCTTTGACGATGAACTCTTCTGCGAACCGAGCGGCAGGTGGAAAAACAAGGCCGAACGCCATCGCCAATTTTTTGGGTTTAGGCTCCCCCGACAGCGCCGCCACGGCTTTTGTAGAAGCTGAATCAATATCCCTTACGGCGTCGGCCTGCGGCTCCACCGTCAGTCATCCCTCGCTTTATCCACTTGCCTGGACTTAAGCCACAACGCCGCCATGAACCCGATCAGGATCGCGCACGCCGCCACAAGGCCGATCCATCGGGTCTTCACCTCCGCCCGCATCTTGGTTACAGCGTCGCTTACCATACGGGAGACTTGCATAAGCCCTTCTGATTTCTTTTTGAGCGCGTCCAGATCCATCTTGTGCGTCAGGGTGTGCAGTTCTTTGATACCCTCTTTGGCCTTGTCCATCTTGTCCTTGATATCGCCCATCTCAAAGCCGCCGTGCGCGCTTTTCTCGAAGTCGTCCAGAGCCGCGCCCGCGTTTTCAGCGGCAGAGACAGCGCTCATGACCACCTGTTGAATCTCTTTGCCCGTGGCGTACTGGGCCGATTTTTCGTCATGACAGGCGGAGCAGTCATTATCGCCATCGCCGGTGAATTTGGCGGGCGTGGGCCGGACGACATCGTGGTTGGAGTGGCAATGCCTGCACACAGGCTCTCCCTTTTTTTGCCAGGCGTCCCAATGTTTGGATGTCTTGTAATATTCGGCCTGGCGTGTGTGGCAGGTGAAACAGACCGTCTGCGTGCGCTCCGTGGTTACGGGCTGGATGCCGTGGTTGCCGTGACAATCGAAACATGTAGGGGCAAGCAGGTCTCCCTTGGCGAAAAGCTCGTGATGCCTGCTTTTCCGGTACTTCTCCAATTGGTCGGACTTCCTGCCCCGCTTTTCGAATATCTCCTTTTTCGAATGGCAGGAGCCGCATGTGTCCGGGATGTTCTTGCGGGCTACCTTGGAGTTGGGGTCTTTAACCTTGAGTATTTTGTGTTTTCCGTGGCAACTGACGCAAGTGGGGGCGCCCTCGTCCCCGGCCAGGGCTTTCCTGCCGTGGACGCTGTCGGAATAAAGCGCGAACTGATCCGACCGCAGGTTGTGGACGCGCATCTTCTTGGCGTCCGAATGGCACTTGGCGCACAGCTTTGGTATGTCAATGGGTTTGGGTTTGCCGATAAACCCGGCGGAAGGCTCCATGGCGCGGTCTACGTTGACCGGGTCGCCCCCATGACAGTCGGCGCATTTTACCCCCGCCTGTGCGTGGGCGGACTCCTGCCAGTCTGTCACCGGGGTTTTGAGCCTCTCGTCCTCCATCTCCTTGTGGCAGTTGATACAGTTGTATTCTTCAGGTTGCTGGTTGGAGGCGGTGGGCTGGACAACGGCGGGAGTTGCGGCCTGCAGGGTATCAGCGGCGTGCGAAAACGGGACGGTGGCGTAAAACATGAAAACGGCAAGGGCTGAAACCCGGTATGACATCAAACCGCCTCTCACAGCGCAAGCCGCTTTATTGATTCGCCCCCAAACAAAACGCTACACACCCAAAAAGGAAGACACCCGCTGGCCGAGGCGCGTATCACCACAACCCTATGTTGTCATCATAGCCGTTCTGGACGGCGGGGCGAAACACCATCGCCCCGCCGAATTTATTTTACCTTGATGACAAAATCGGCTCGGCGATTCAGCTTGCGTCCCGCCTTCGTCTTGTTGTCGTCGGCTGGGCGGTCCTCGCCATAGCTTATGATCTCTATCCGGTCTGCGGAGATGCCCTGCTCGACAAGGAACTTCTTGGCGGAGATGGCGCGGCGCAGGCCAAGCTTCTGGTTGTAACCCTTGGAGCCGATGGAGCAGGTGTGGCCCTCGATAACGAAGTCGGAGCCAGGATTGGCCTTAAGCTTGTCGGCGTTGCGTTTGAGTATCTCCTGCGCGTCGGTCAAAAGCTTGGACTTGTCGAACTCGAAATGCACACTTTCAAGCACGATGACCGGCTTCTCCGGTTCGGCGGATTTCTCTTCCATCACTGCGGCTGGAGGAGGCGCGGCAGTTTCCTCGGCCCCAGGCGCGGTCTCGACGGGCTTTGCCGGTTCGGCTTCGACCTTGGCGAGCTCCACGCCAAGCGTTTTCTTTGGCTGGCCCAGGCCCATGCCCACAGTCACGCCGGCCATGTACATATAGTTGGGGCTGGAGGCTCCATAGCCGCCGCCCCACGAACCGTAACCGAGCGTAAGGCTGGCCCAGTCGCCAACGTAATACCTGCCGCCAAACATGACTTTCGTGTTGTCGTCACGGCCGGGAACCTGGGCGGTCCATGCGTAGCCGGAAATTTCGGCGATAAGGCTGACGTTCTCGATGGGCATGTACTCCAGGCCGCCGCCATAAAACACCTGGTTGTCGGTGTTATCTTCCTGGCGCTTGAGGTACCCAAGCAAAGCGTGCCAGGTTATGACCCCGTATTCTTTATCCAGAGCAAGGGCAAACCCCGGATCGCTCTTGCCCGTGCCGAGCCCTTTGTCTTTGTCGCCAGACGGCAAAGTCGCGCTAAGGATAGCTGACAGGCGGATGGCGTGTTTTTCCGATGTAAGGAAATTCCATTTGAGCCGAGCCATTCCATCTCCCAGGCCGGATTCGTTGGAGGATGTTTTTTTAATATCCACCCTGCTCCAGGGAGCGGCCACGGACACTTCGAAGTTCTCCCCAAGCCCCAGCGTGGCAGACACCGGGACAATTCCCTGGTCAGTCTCGGACTGGCCTTGGGCGGAGCCGCTAAGGTCAAGGTTGGCGCTTTCGTAAAACGCCCCGACGCCGAAATTCAAATGACCCAGCGTCCTGGCTTTTTGTATCGTCAGCAGGCCGCTACCGCCGTCGGTGGCTACCTGGGCGCTAGCAGGGGCCGTTAAGGAAAATACGGC